>Ga0224530_1000299_pt1 | contig 34508 bp, 27 predicted proteins | sample CBST75metaG_FD_179873 | JGI IMG/M metagenome (GOLD analysis project Ga0224530, IMG submission 179873) | Peat soil microbial communities from Stordalen Mire, Sweden - C.B.S.T75 | ecosystem: Environmental > Terrestrial > Soil > Wetlands > Peat | place: Sweden: Norrbotten County, Stordalen Mire...
AATGCGACAAAGCCAAAGGAAGGAGATGCGTCTAAGTTCTTGATAAATATGGTAGGCACGACTGGATTCGAACCAGCGACCTCTTCCGTGTCAAGGAAGCGCTCTAACCAACTGAGCTACGCGCCTGCAACAACCAAAATCAGTTTATCAGCATCCGCCCAGCGGGGAAAGGTGGGCGCTTCGAACTTCCATGCTGTACCATCATTCTCTGACAAAGAACCCCCTACATCCGAGAGGTTTCCGGATATAGCGGGTGGCCTGAAATCTTGTCTCCCGATCCCGCTATGGACGAAGTTAGAAGCACGCCTTTGAACCGATTCCGCACCGCACCCAACCTGCTCACGCTGTTGCGCATCTGTCTGGCTCCATTTCTGGTGGCCGCCATCCTCGAGAACCGCTATGGGCTGAGCTTTGCCCTGTTCGTCGTGGCGGGGCTGACGGACGCGCTGGACGGCATGTTGGCGCGTCTGCTCAAGCAGCGCACTATGCTGGGCCAGTATCTTGACCCGGTAGCCGACAAACTCCTGCTGAGTACGCTGTTTCTGGTGCTCATGCACAAGGGGCTGATTCCGGCGCGGGTCACGGTGCTGGTTTTCGGTAGGGACGTGGGCATCCTGGTGGTAGCTGCCATCCTCTATGCGGCGGTCGGCCGCCGAGAGTTCAGTCCCAGCATCTTTGGTAAGGCCAACACCGTGGCCCAGGTGACGGCCGTGGCGGTGGTGCTCATGCATCAGCTTATTGCGGCCCCCTGGATTGTGGTAACCGAGACTTGGGCGCTCTACGCCACCATGGTGCTGACTGTGGTTTCAGGCCTGCACTACGCTTGGGCAGCATCCCGGAGACTCGGCGCCGCGACAGCCAACAGCCAACGCACAAAGTAGTCCCCCGTTGCACGCCCCTCCCCGAAAGGGAGAAAGCAAGGCACACCTTCACGTCCCTCTCGTACCGGAGCCGAGAGGGTGCGCGGGTTGGTTTTCTTCAGGCTTCTTCTATGCTGGTTTCAGTTTCGGCGGTGTCTTCGATCTCCATATCGCGGAATTCTTCGGAGTCAAAGACCTCACCACACTCCAGGCACTCGACATATTCAGTGTCGTCGTGACGGGAGACGATTCGGACCCTTGGGTGTCTGCAGGCGGTTGCCATCGCTCGTGGTTTCGGTGAATTGAAGTACGCTTTCCGCCAGATTGTAACCGCCTTTTCGGCAATTTCCAAACCCATTTTTGTTCAATCGCTGTAATCTGCCCGAATTCTCGGTGCTTAGCCAACCGGTTCCGGGACGGTTTCTGAAACGGTTCCAGGGGTGCCCCTTGAAATCCCGACAGAAACGGTCGTATACTGAATGCGGACTGAAGAAGTCGGATATTCAATGCTCAAGCTGACCAAAAAAGCGGATTACGGATTGATGGCGCTCAAGTTCCTGGCCGAGCACCCTGAGAAGCCTGCGTTGAGCGCTAAAGACGTGGCGGACGCCTACGGAATTCCCGCGCAATTGCTGGCCAAGATCCTGCAGCAGTTGACCAAATCCGGTCTGCTGCGCTCGCAAGCCGGCATGAACGGCGGCTATGTGCTGGCTAGGGACGCGCGCGAGATTTCGGCCTTCGAGGTGATTCTGGCCATCGACGGGCCGTTTTTCATCACTTCCTGCAGCAAGGGCAAGACCGGCTGCGAGTTGACGCCGAGCTGCACCATCAAGGAGCCGCTGGCGCGGGTCAACGAGACCATCGCCGGCGTTTTGAAGAGCATCAGCATTCAGGACCTTGCGGAGCACGAACACCCGGACCGGGTACGCGAGGCGCAGGCCTTGATTGCATTGACCTTATAACGGATTCTTTCGCACCGCGGTAAGCGGCCAAGCAATGAGGATGGAGACTCAGGATGAACACAGTTGACAGCCATGTTGAAGTGCCGGCAGGCGTACATTTGCCGATTTATATGGACAATCACGCCACCACCCCGCTGGATGAGCGCGTGCTCCAAGCCATGATGCCGTATTTCACCGCCAAGTTCGGCAACGCGGCCAGCCGCAACCATTCCTTCGGGTGGGAGGCGGAGCAGGCCGTGGAAACGGCCCGCGAACAAATCGCCAAGCTCATCGGCGCCACTGCGAAGGAAATCATCTTCACCTCCGGCGCCACTGAGAGCGACAACCTGGCCGTCAAGGGCATCGCGGAAATGTACCGTGAGCGCGGCAACCATATCATCACCCAGGTCACCGAGCACAAGGCGATTCTGGATACCTGCAAGCGGCTGGAGAAACACGGCTATCGCGTCACCTATCTTCCCGTGAAAGCCGACGGCATCATCGATATGGATGACCTCGAGCGCGCCATGGACGACAAGACCATCCTGGTTTCCATCATGGCCGCCAACAATGAGATCGGCGTCCTGCAGCCCATCCGCGAAATCGGCAAGCTCTGTCATCAAAAGGGCGTCATCTTCCATACCGATGCGGTGCAGGCCGTGGGCAAGGTCCCTGTCAACGTCATCGACGACAACATCGATGTGCTCTCGATCTCCGGACACAAGATTTACGGACCCAAGGGCGTGGGCGCTCTTTATGTGCGCCGGCGCAACCCTCGGGTGCAGATTGCGGCGCAGATCGACGGTGGCGGCCACGAGCGCGGTATGCGTTCCGGCACCTTGAACGTGCCCGGCATCGTTGGCCTGGGCAAGGCCTGCGAGATTGCCCTTGAAGAGATGGACAGCGAAGCGGCCTACCTGCGCGGACTGCGCGACGGGCTCAAGGCCAAGCTTGAAGCGGAGCTCGACTACGTCCACATCAACGGTTCCATGGAACACAGATTGCCGGGCAATCTGAATATGAGTTTTGTGTACGTCGAAGGCGAATCGCTGCTGATGGGCATTAACGACGTCGCGGTTTCCAGCGGCTCGGCCTGCACCTCGGCCACGCTGGAGCCATCGTATGTATTGAAGGCCTTGGGACTCGGCGACGACGTTGCGCACAGCTCGATTCGATTTGGTTTGGGCCGCTTCAACACTCAGGCCGAAGTGGACTATGTAGCCGCCAAGGTCATCGATGTGGTGAAGAAGCTGCGCGAGCTTTCACCGCTCTATGAGATGGCGAAAGAAGGCATCGATCTGAGCAAGGTACAGTGGGCCGCGCACTAGGGGGTGGTCGTCCCCTGGGCGTGAGCGATCGCAAGTTTTTTTGACTCGGCGGGCACGGTTGCCGAATCCAACAGTCAATACCGCGGCTTCCCCCCGCAGAAGGATTCGAACAATGGCATACAGCGACAAGGTAATCGATCACTACAACAACCCCCGCAACGTGGGCCAACTGGACAAGAGCTCGACGGAAGTCGGCACCGGCCTGGTGGGCGCGCCAGAGTGTGGCGACGTGATGCGGCTGCAGATTCGCGTAAACCCCGAGACGCAGGTTATCGAAGAAGCCAAGTTCAAGACCTTCGGCTGCGGCTCCGCAATTGCCAGCTCATCGCTGGCCACGGAGTGGATCAAGGGCCGCACCGTGGACGACGCCCTGGCCATCAAGAACACCGACATCGTGAAGGAGCTTTCGCTTCCTCCGGTCAAGATTCACTGTTCGGTGCTGGCCGAGGACGCGATTCGCGCGGCGATTGGCGACTGGAAGAAGAAGAATGTCGCTGCGGAAACAGTGGAAGCTGCAGCAGCAGCAAAGTAGGTAAGGTTTTGCGATGTCTTGAAAGGGCATGGTTTGAGCCCTCGCCCTTTCAACGCACGTTAGAGTTTCATGGAGCAAGCAATCATGTCGAACATGGTGACGATCGAAACCAAGCCTTCGCAAGCCCCCTTTGCGGCGCCGCCGCAAGCATCCGCACCCGCGGCTCCCGTACAGGGCTTACAGGTGACAGAGAGGGCCGTAAAGCGCATTCGCGTAGCGATGGCCAAGGAGGGCATTTCGCCCCAAGAGGGTGGCCTCAGGCTGGGTGTGATGGGCGGTGGTTGCTCGGGCCTTTCCTACTCCATCAAGTTCGATACGCAACCCCGCAAGCGCGACCGCATCTACGAGTTCGACGGCGTGCGCGTCTTTGTCGATCCCAAGTCGTTCCTCTATCTCCACGGCATGACGCTGGATTACGAAGAGACGCTGATGCGCCAGGGATTCAACTTCATCAATCCCAACTCCACGCGCTCCTGCGGCTGCGGCTCGTCTTTCTCGTCGTAGGCTGCGGGAAGAATCTTCCCGGCTGGCGTTTTGTGGCGGGGCCCGCTTTGAGTCATGCCGCAAGCAGCTAAACAAGAATTGGGTTTTAGCTCGTGCGGCCAGCTGCGCTTCGAGATTTTTTGTTCACAGACGGGCTGAATTCCGTCCCCTTCAAGATTCGCGCTTCTTCGAAATCGCAAGAGATCAATCATGTTCAAGGTCCTCGAATCCGCAGTACCGATTGCCTGTTGGTCCTGTTCCATCGGCCACAATGACTCCACGCTTTTCTGTCCGCATTGCAGCAAGATTCAGCCTCCGCCCGGAGGCGATTATTTCTCGGTATTCAGTTTGGAGCCTAAGCTCAATCTGGATTTGCCTGCCCTGGAGCAGGAGTTCCACCGCCTGAGCCGCAGGCTGCACCCCGACCGTTTTGCCCGCGCTGAAGACATTGAAAAACAGTGGAGCCTGGCCGATACAGCTCTGCTCAACGACGCCTATCGCACGCTCAAGGATCCTCTGCGCCGTACCGAGTACCTGTTGAAGCTCGAAGGCGCGGAGATTGGCGAAGAGTTCAGCGGCAAGGGCCGCAAGGATCCTTCCCGCGTTCCCGCCGACCTGCTGGAAGAGGTCTTCGATCTCAATCTGCAGCTCGAAGAGATGCGTATGGCACGCAATATGGGCGAGTCGGACCCGGTGCTCAAAGCCAGCTTGACTGAAGCCGAGAAGAAATTCGATGGTCTCGTGGAAGCGGTGGATCACGACCTACGCATCGAGTGGAAACTGTGGGACGAGGGCGACGAAGCTGCGCGCAAGGCCTCTGAAAAAAGAATGGTGGCGATGATCGACCGGCGGCGCTACCTCAGCAACCTGGTTCGCGACGTAACTGAAATCCTGGGAGCTTGATCAAACGACATGGCGGATGGACCCGTAGTAGGAATCGATCTGGGAACAACGAATTCCCTGGTGGCTTATATGCAGGGCGAAGCGCCGGTGGTCATTCCCGGCGTGGACGGCTCCAACCTGGTGCCTTCGGTGGTGGCGTTGGATCCCGTTCCTCCCGCAGGCGGCCGGCCCACAGTCACAGTTGGCAACAGTGCGCGCAAGGCGCTCATCGAGACCCCCGAGCGGGTCATCTATTCCGTGAAACGGCTGATGGGCCGCGGGCTTGAAGAGATTCAGTCCGAGCTGAAGATGTTCCCCTTCCATCTGGCTGGCGACGTAGAAGCTGGCGAAGTTCCGCGCATCCAGTTGGGCGAACTCCGCTTCACGCCGCCGGAGATTTCGGCTTACGTGCTGCGTCAGCTCAAGCGCAATGCCGAGCGCTTCTTTGGCGCGCCGGTCACGCAGGCCGTCATTACCGTGCCCGCTTACTTCAACGACGCGCAGCGCCAGGCTACAAAAGATGCCGGACGTATGGCCGGACTCGACGTTCTGCGGCTCGTGAATGAGCCCACCGCGGCTGCGCTGGCCTATGGCCTCGACCGCTCCAATGTCGGGACCATCGCCGTCTATGACCTCGGCGGCGGCACCTTCGACATTTCCATTCTCAAGCTGCGCGACGGCATCTTCGAGGTGCAGTCCACCAATGGCGATACGCACCTGGGTGGCGACGACATCGACAATCTGCTCATGGCCATTGCTCTCGACGAGATTCACGCCGAGCATGGCGTGGATATGCGCGCTCATCCCAGTGCCGTGCAGGCCGTGCGCAAAGCAGTCATTGAAGTCAAGATCAAGCTCTCCACCGAACAGATCGCGCACTTCGACATCGAGCTGCCCAACGGCGACCGCTATCAGCGTGAGATTCCGCGCGAGGTCTTCGTGCAGTTGATCGAGCCGGTGCTGGAGCGCACCGCCGGCCCCTGCAAACGGGCCATGGCCGACGCCGGCATTACGCCGGAAGAGATCGACGAAGTTGTTCTGGTCGGCGGCTCCACGCGCATTCCCGCTGTTCGCCAACTCGTCGACGATCTCTTCCATCTTGCGGCTCGCGGCAAAAAGCCCCACATCGAGCTCAATCCCGATGAAGTCGTAGCGCTCGGCGCGGCTGTACAGGCCGCCATTCTGGCCGGCTCGTCGAAGAGCACCGATGAGCTGTTGCTGCTCGACGTAACCCCTCTCTCGCTGGGCATCGAGGCCCTGGGCGGCACGGTGGCGCGCATCATTCAGCGCAACTCCACCATTCCTGCCTCGGCCACTGAGTTCTTCACCACCGGCGTCGATGGCCAAGCCAACGTCGCTATTCACGTCGTGCAGGGCGAGCGCGAACTGGCCGCCGACTGCCGCTCTCTGGCGCGTTTCGATCTCAAAGGCATTCCTCCCATGTCCGCGGGCCTGCCGCGCATCGAGGTCCGATTTCTCATCGACGCCGACGGCATCTTGCACGTCACGGCTCTCGAACAGCGCAGCGGAAAAGCCGCGCAGATTGAGGTCAAGCCCACCTACGGCCTTACCGACGAGCAGGTCGAGAGCATGATTCTCGATTCCTTCGATCACGCCGAAGACGACTTTGCCAAGCGCCTCCTGATCGAAGCTCGCAACGAGGCGGAGACGATTCTCACTGCCGTCGAGCGGGCGCCGCAGAGCCCGGCATGGGCGCAGTTGACCGGCGAAGAGCAGTCTGCCGTTGCCGCTGCCCGCGACCATCTCAACGCCGTTAAACTGGGCGAGGATTCCGCACTGATTCGCGCTGCCACACTGGCGCTCGACCAGGCTACGCGACGCTTTGCCGAATTGATGATGGAAGCCGCCGTCTCCACCGCCCTGCGCGGCAAGACGATGGACTCGGCCGGTGAAGATTTGGGCGAATCCGTCACTGCTCCACATGCCATGGCGCCGGCGGAGTTCAAGTAGAGCGAGTTAGTGAGCCGGTGCGAGGAGTCTGAACTTATGAGTGAAGCAGCTGCAAGAAACATTCCCGCCGAAAAGCTCGTGCGCGTCACCTTCATGCCCGAGGGGAAAACAGTCGAGTTCGAGTTCGGCACGTTGCCGTATCAGCATCACGGCAAGCCGATGTCGTTCCTCGACGTGGCGGAGAACAACGACATTTTTCTGGACCATGCATGCGGAGGCGTCTGCGCCTGCTCCACCTGCCACGTGTGGACCAAGGCGGGCGAGAGCGGCCTCACTCCGCCCGACGACGACGAACTGGACCGCCTCGATATGGCCGCCGATCAGCAGTTGAATTCGCGCCTCGGCTGCCAGGCCGTCATCACGCGCCCCGGCGAATATGTCGTCGAGATTCCCAAGTGGAACCGCAACTACGTCGCCGAAGGCAAGCCCCTGGCCATGGCCGAAGAAAAGTAAGGCCTTCCAATTCGTCCGGGCGAGTTCAAAAAGCAACAGGCCCTGGACTAGTCAGCCCAAGTATGGGTTTCCCATCCTTTCGCAGTGTCATCGCGTAAGGGTGGGAAACCAACCTTCCCGTCTCAGAAATGCGTGCCCCATCCTTCGCTTCTTTCTAGCGAAGGGTGGGAGAGCACGGACCTTAATTACAACCTTTTTCAGGAGTTCTTCCCATGCCGCGCGAAATTCTGTGGACAGACGCCGAAGAGATCGGCATTCAGTTGGCTGAGAAGTTTCCCAGCCTTGACCCCTTGACGGTGCGCTTCACCGACCTGCTTCGCTACGTCACGGAACTCGATGGCTTCGCCGACGATCCTGCCAAGTCCAACGAGTTGCGCCTTGAGGCAATCCAGATGGCCTGGCACGAAGAGTTCGAGGACGCACAAGGCTGACCGCGCTCCTCGGCTCCAACTTCTCCCTCGTCCCCGCACAACCCCCGCTGCCAACACAGCGCGTCCTACCTGTCTGGCTCCCGCCCCTCGCTCCAGCCGAAGGCCGCTTCGAAGTGCACGAACTCCTTCTTTTCGCCCGGCACCAGATAAACGCTGAGAATATCGAAGCGCACTGAAGGCGCGGCAGGTTCCGGCAACTGGCGCACATAGCGCCGCGCCAGCTTGCGCAGAGTATTGCGCTTGTGCCAGTCAACGGCAATTTCAGCGGCAGAAACGTCGCGGGCGGTGCGGGTCTTTACCTCCACAAAGCACAGCATCGGTCCCTGCCACGCGATCAGGTCGATGTCTCCCGGCAGGTCGCTCGACGACCAGCGCCGCGCCACTACCTGGTAGCCCTTGCGGCGCAGGTGGAAGAGAGCCGCGCGTTCGCCGTCGACGCCTGTAGCCAGGTGGCCGGCCAACTCTCGCTCGCGGCCCCGCCGTCGCGCCGTCGTCGCCAGCCCGCTCAGCGCGCGCTCCTCCAGACCCATCCACTTTCGCCCCAGCCATCCCATGGCAAACCATTTTCCGCCGGATTGCCGAAAGGCGCAAATGCCCCCGCGTTGGCTCCCTTTCCAATTCGGAACGGACTTGTCTCCAAACGGGAAACCGGGCTGGCTGGCGGCAAATAGAGCCTCACTCCGTGCTTCAGGCTCCGATGAAAGATAAGAAGCTGAATTGTGGCAGGAGGAGGAAGAGCCAGTCATGTCCCTTGGTCTGTTCGCCGGCATGTTTTCGCCACGCAATGCGCCGCCGCCCGTTTCGCCGGAAGTCAACGCAGCCGAGGAAATCCTCGTCGAGGAAGAAGCGGACCGCAGCTTTGAATTTGCGCTGGATGCATTGCCCTGCAATGCGATGTTCTGCGACCAGGAGTTGATCCTGCGCTACATGAACAGGGCCTCGCGCCAGGCCCTGCTGCCGTTGCAGAAGCACCTGCCGCTGCCCGTGGAACAGATGGTGGGCAGGCCCATCCGCCTCTTTCACAAGACTCCGGCAAATATCGACGGAATTCTGGGTACAAAGAATCCTGGCGGCGCGCTGGAGACCACCTACCGCACCACGATCACGCTGGGTACGGAGAAACTGGATCTGCAGTTTGAGCCGATGACCGGCGCGGAAGGGGAGTACGTCGGCGCGGTGGTCGTCTGGGGCGTTAGCAGCCAGCAGACCATCGATACGCTGCGCAAGGCGCAGGAGGCGCAGCGCAACGATGTCGAGCACCTGAACGGCAACCTGCAGATGGTGGCCACGGCCACCCACCAGATCGAGTCGAGCATTGCGGAGATTGCCAGAAACGCTGTGGACGTCTCGCAAGCCGCTGAGAGGTCCCGCGCCGCAAGCGTGGAGACGCGCGCCGCCATTCAAAGCCTGCGCAGCTCCTCGAGCGGCGTGGCCAAGGTAGCGGAGCTGATTGCCTCCATCGCCACGCAAACCAGCGTGCTGGCTCTGAATGCCAATATCGAGGCGGCCCGTGCGGGCGTGCATGGCAAGGGCTTCAGCGTGGTGGCCAGCGAAGTGAGAAAGCTGGCGGAGCAGACGGCTGCGGCTACGGCCGAGATCCAGGCCAAGGTGGCGGCCATCGGCGGCGACGTCACCACGGCGATGGCCGCGATTGACCGCATTGCCGGCGAAACTGAAGACCTGTCGGGCCTCTCGCAGCAGATGGCTGCGGCGGCCGAGGAGCAGAATCTGGCCACGCGGGAGATGGCGCACAACCTGGAGCGCGCCGCGCACCGCACCGCCGAGATTGCCAACGTGCGCATCGAGGAAGAAGTTCGGTAGCAGGGATGTACAAACGAAGCGGGGCTGGTGGGTGCGGGAGAAACCCCCGGCTCACCAGCCCGCCGCGCCTCAGCCCTGCGCGTATTCCTTCTCCGCCACTGTCAGCGCATCCTCCAGGATGTCGAGCGCTACCGTGGCTTCGTACTCGTTGAGAATGAGCGGAGGACACAGGCGCAGGGTGGTCTCGCCGCAGCCCAGCACCATCAGACCGCGTTCGAAGGCCAGCGTCTCGATGCGGTTGCGCACTGCCGTCGCCGGTTCGCGGGTGGCCTTGTCCTTCACCAGTTCCACGCCGATCATCAGCCCGCGTCCGCGCACGTCGCCCACCATCGGGTGGGAATGCTTCCAGCCCTCCAGACGAGCCTTCATGAGCCCACCGACCCGGGCGGCGTTGGCCATGGCTTCGCGCTCGATAATGTCCATGGTAGCCAGTGCTGCGGCGATGGAGACCGGATTGCCGCCGAAGGTGGAGGCGTGCGAACCGGGCGCCCAATCCATGATTTCGGCGCGGCTCATGCAGACGCCCAGCGGCATGCCGCTGGCAATGCCCTTGGCCATGCAGACGATGTCCGGTTGGACTCCCGAGTGCTCGATAGCCCACCACTTGCCGGTGCGCCCGGCTCCGCTTTGCACCTCGTCCACTACCAGCAAAATGCCGTGACGGTCGCAGAGCGCGCGCAGCTCGCGCAGAAAATTGTCAGGCGCCACCACGTAGCCGCCTTCGCCCTGGATGGGTTCAATGAAGATGGCCGCCACTTCCTCGGGTGCCAGGATCGTCTTGAAGAGCTTCTCTTCGATGTAGCGCGCGCAGCCCAGGCTGAAGGCCTCTTCTTCCTGCGGCCCGCCTGTGCAGCCGCGGTAGGCATAGGGATAGCGCACGTGGGTTACACCGGGGACCAGCGGCGAAAAGCGCCGCTTCTGCTGCGGCTTGGAACCGGTCAGCGAGAGTGCGCCCATGGTGCGCCCGTGGAATGCGCCCAGAAACGAAATGATCTGCTGGCGCCCGGTGTGATAGCGGGCCAGCTTCAGCGCGCACTCGATGGCTTCCGCGCCGGAGTTGCCGTAGAAGAATTTGTGCGGACCCGGCATGGGCGCAATGGCGGAAAGCCGGTCGCCCAGGTCGGTGATGTGTTCGTCGTAGAAATCGGTACTGGAGATGTGGAGCAGCTCGGCGGCCTGCTTCTGGATGGCCGCGACAACTTCGGGATGGCAATGGCCGGTGGAAACCACGGCGATGCCCGCGGCAAAGTCGAGAAACTCATTGCCGTCCGCGTCTTCCACGCGAATTCCGCGGCCGCGTTTCGCCACCAGGGGGTACGACCGTGTGTAGCTGGGCGAAATCAAGCGGGTATCGGCGGCGACGGCGGCCTGGGCTTTCGGCCCGGGCAGAGGACACACCAGCTTCGGTCCATACTGCGCGTGCATTTCTTGCTTGGTCATCTTTTCTCCTCGACGGATGCGGTTGTGCGGCTCCTGCTACATAGCGGATCGGATGCAACCCGGCCACGGATCCCCGGGGGTCGGATCATCCAGTTCTGCTCGTCTTTTGAAAGCGGGAAACAGGGGGGCATCTTCGGCGGACCAGGACTAATCGCCGGCGAAGAGACTAGGTCGCGTCCGGACGGGCAGTGCGCGCAGATGGCGCCGCGGGCAGATGATGCGCGCGCGCGATCGCGACCAGCGCCGGTTGGCTGGCAACAGCAGCGATCCCTTGGTGGCGCGCATGTGCATGGAAACCCCGTTGGCCAGAGCATAACACGCACCGACCGTGCATGACCAAGCCATCTAGTGCCTTCCATTGCACGATTCGTCCGAGAACTGAAACTGGAGTGGGAAGCGGCAAGGTGCCTTCACGCTAAGATAGAAGCATCGGAATGACAATCTCGGCCAGCCAGACAGCTCCCTCCCACCGCAAGCACGCAACAGCTCTCTCCATCACTTTGGCCTTCGCCAGCGTCTACTTTTTCTGGGGTTCGACCTACACAGCCATCCGCATGGGAGCGGCCCAGATGCCGGCGCTCCTGTTGGCGGGAACGCGGTTTCTCATCGCCGGCGCTATCCTTCTAGCCTGGTGCCGCTGGCGGGGCCTGCGCCTGCTGTGGCCGCGCAAAACCATGGCCGTGCTGGCTCTGATCGGGCTCTTCCTGCTCACCGGCAACAACGTGGCCGTGGTCTACGCGGAAAGAACCGTTCCCAGCGGATTTGCTTCGCTGGTCGTCGCGGTCATTCCCCTGTTTGCGGCGTTGGGCGAGATGATGTTGCCAGGGGGCGAGCCGCTTCCTGCGCGGGGATGGCTCGGGATGGGCCTGGGCTTTGCCGCATTGGGCATTCTGCTTTGGCCCTCACTGCACTCAGGCCTCGCCGGGAATAGCACCCTGCTGGTGGCCCTGGCCGTTCTGCTGGCTGGCGCGCTTTCCTGGACCGTGGGCAGCCTCTACTCCCGCCACGCGCGATTGGCAGTGAACAGCTTTGTCGCGGCCGCGTGGCAGATGCTGGCGGCCGGTGCCTTCAACACTCTGCTTGGAACGGCATTGGGCCAATGGCCCCAGTTTCACGTGAATGCCGCTTCGGTGGGCTCGCTCGCCTACCTCATCACCGGAGGCTCTCTGCTCGGCTACACCGGGTTTATCTACCTGCTGGAGCACGTCCCGGTGGCCAAGGTTGCCTCCTATGCATATGTCAACCCGGTCGTCGCTGTCTTCCTGGGGATTCTCCTGCTCCATGAGCGGCCCGAGCCAGCGGAGTTTGCGGGGATGGCCGGTATCGTCGTTGCCGTCTTCCTGCTCACCACCGCGCAGGTCAAAGCCAAGCCACACTCCAGCGCGGTCCTCGAGCAAAAGCCGGCAGAGTAAGCGGCAGCGAGTTCTCGCTTACTTCAGGAACAGCACCGAGACCGCCGACGCAATGCCGATGGCAGAGAAGACCAGTCCCAAATACCAGTAGGCGTGGCTGCGAGTCAGCAGCGTGACCGAGGTGATCACCAGGCCAATCTCCAGCAGCGCCTCGCCCAGATCGAAGCGCACGGCGCGCGCCTCGGCCTGCTCTACCTCCACTTCCAGCGCCTCGGCCTTCTCTTGCTCTTCCTTCAGATTCTCATTCCACTTTTCCTGGTGGTCCGCATAGCTCTTGGCGATCTTCTTCGCGGTGTCCTTATCCGAGATGGTCACCACGCTGAGAATGTCGGCTGCCAGGGCCGTATCGTTCGACCGGATCTTGTGGGCCTGGTAGTAGTTCCACTGGTCGGTGGCCTTGTTCTGGTTGAGCACCTTCGTGCTCGGCGTGTTCGGCGTGTTCGGCGTGTTCCTGCAATTCCTGGGCTTCGGTGGCTTCCATGGGAACTTCTTTTTAGATTCTTACCGGGCGATTCGCAAACAAGAATACTTCAACAAATATCAGGCAACTTCGAGCAATTGAATGATGTTTTGGATAGAGTGGTCGGCTTTGTAGAAGGCCGCCTCGAGTTTGCTGTCTGGTCGTGGCGCCTTGGCAGGCGGATGATGAAAGAGGCTGTTAGCAAGCGGGCCGCAGAGCGGTTTGTGAAAGAGGATGAAGAGCAGCGCGACCTTGGTTCCTTTCTCTGTCAGACTATACGCTTAGCGCTTCCCGTCTCGGGCGAGCAACTCGTGCGCTTTTGGTTTGCGCAGGTCGTAGCGGAGTTGATTGAGGCCACAGCGGTCCGCGTCGATGCGGAAACCAGTCAGGATGGCTTCGTGAATCTGGCGGGCGGTCCAGCCGGATACAACCGTTCCGCCATGCAGCAGCACTTCCATCAACCGGATCATGCGGGTGTCGTGGATTTTGATGCCAGGATACTTTGCCGTGCCGACAGCGATGGGCAACGCCAGCCGTTCGAGCAGCGGAAAGTCGGCATGCACGTTCATCCGTTGGGCTTGGAGAGCGGAGAACCTGCCAGTGACGGCGAGCAGTTTTTCGCGCACTGCAGCGAGATGGTCCAGTCCCTTCTTGAGGCCGAAGTCGGCCTGGTTGTTGGAGCAGACTTCGTTGCGCAGATAAGTGGAGAACTTTTCGTACTGTTTGATGAAGGCGTTCCGGTAGTAGGCGCGAAAGATGTGATGGCCGTGCTCGACCTGTTCAACGACCGTGTTCAGCTTGCCCTTCAGCCTTTTGGTCACGCGCTGCCCGAACACTTCGGCGATCTTGTTGGCCGTCATGCGCCATAGGCCGATTTCGCAGCCGCGCTCGAAGATCTTGTGGATGGAATAGTTGCGCTTGAAGATGAAGTTGCTTGCAGAGCCTGCGGATCGGAGACAGATAGGAAGGCGTTGTCGTTCTTGCGGAAGCCGACCTTTTCGCGGACTAACTCCTTCTCCATGAAGTTAGGGCGCACATAATCCCCCTTGCGCACCTTCGGCTCAGCTCATTAGATGGGGGCGTGGTTGCGGGCAAACGCCTCCACCCAGGCCTGGTACTGACTGGTTCGCCGCGACGGAACTTCCTTGCCGATCACCGGTGCGCCAACGACGTTGTAAAAGAAATACGCCACCTGCCCCGGCCGGGACAGGCCGCTCAGATAACCGTTGATCACCACCCGATCAAAACAGCGATATACAAAAAGAAGCGGGCTGCCAAACAGCCTTGTGAATGTCTCCACAGGTCACTCTCCTGTGTTCTCGTCCTGACAACAAGATCATCGGACGGGAAACCGGGGGAGGCGATTTTAAATATCTTTGGCTAGAATTCAGAGGGCAGGTATCGGCCCAAATCGCCACAGCGCGGACACGAGATGACTATCGCTTGAAACGGAAACGCCTTTACGCGAGTTGGCACGTCACGACGGCAACGCTTGCACGTCACGACAAACTGCTTTCGCTCGTTGATTGGGAATCTGAATGCAACGAGGAACTGACTCATTGGTTGTATGACCTTCGCCTCGGACAATGTGCTGTGAACGAGGTGGTGAGTCTTCAAAGGCAATCGCGTACTGACGATGTAGGAGAAAAGGCCTCGGCTTCACCGCGCCATCAATGCTCTATCCTGCGACGAACGGCATGTGCATTCACCGGTTCGTTTTGTGGTTCAGTGCGGCGGCTGGAGTTCTGGTGCGGCGGAGATTGGAGGTGAAGTTCATCCCACGTAATCCGGATCCATGTGCGAATCCCGCAGCTTCGCCATTTCCAGAGCCTGCAGCACAAATGAGTTCCATGCGAAGACCCGGTGAAATCCATAAAATGGATTCTCGGCACAGGTGGGCAAATACTCCTGGCTGGTCGGAAAGTTGTCATCAGTATGGATTTCCGCCCAAAGCCGATTGGCAATCGCGCGTTCTGCTTTCTTCCATCCATGCAGCTTGCCCGTGACGTAACCACACATTTCAACACGCATCCAGCTACCGCCGTTGTAATAGACGCCGTCGGCGGCCCTGCCTGCGTATCCCTCCGCGTAAGAATCGCTCACCATCGGATGCCACTTTTCGGTGAAGTAACTCCACTGCTTCTCTTCCGGCAAGCCAATAAAGATCGGCCGCACGCTGCCCCCTTCGCCAGGATAAGGGCAATCCTGTCTCGGAAGCATGACGGGAATATGGTCGAGATGACTTATCACCATTTCATCCGTCAGCATGGGCCGGTTGAAAAGCCAAAGAGACAGAAACTCGGGAAAGATATCGGAGAAGCCGATTGCGTCGTGAATCGTTCGCGAGGGAAACATGAAGCCACGGCTTGCGCTGTAGTAGCTTTTATACTCCTGCTCTGCGGTGGCAATTTGTCGGTCCGTGATAGATGAACTCACGCCTGGGATCTGCAGTTCGCGAATCACTCTGAGCAGGACAGCAAGGATCCCCTGGTTTTCGCATAATATGCTGGTTCCATCCGGATACTGAATCACGTCGAGCTGGCCAATCACAAATCTGGCAGTGCAAATGCCCTTGCGCTCGGAATCGTAAGTAGATAGGCAGTATTCCGCGGCCCGCTTGATCTTATCCATCTGCAAGACAGTGCCGAATCTGCGGCGATTCAGCAGCGCCCACATCAGCCAAAGTGGAGTCGAGTCATTGGATTTGCGTTCCAGGTTGGCAATGTTCGGCTCAACCAGCGTGTTGATCGCTCCGTCAGTTCCCTGGTTGTCAGCCCAGACATTAAACACTTGCTCGTTCAGTTCGCGATTATGGATGCCATTGAGCGCATAGAAACTGTCGCGCAAGTACATCTCCCCGGCAGCCGAATACCAGATGCTGGGAGCCAGCATGGGGCGAGTCTCTTCCTGCTGGGCGTTCCAGCTCAACATCATGACGTCCGCGTACAGCACCTTCTCGGTTTCGCCGCCTTTGAATCCCAGGCCGTCCGCCAGATGGTTCTGGCTGGCGAGGCGGTACCCGCGCAAGGTATCGGGAACGGCATCGTCGGTAAAAATGAAAACCGCTTTGGTCTGTTCATGCCCCATTTCCAGCCGGTGATATGGCTCAGGGTGCGATGCAAGACGGAACGCTTCGAGACTTTCCACTTCAATGGTGGGCAGCGGGATGGCGCTTCCCTCGCGCCCTTCTTCCCAATCCGTGAGAGAGAGCACAAGCGCCGCGCCCGTTCCGAGCAGAGAGGGAACGACAAAGGAATGATGGAACTCCGAAAACTCCGAGGGAGACGCTGGAGCCGTGTCGTTGAACAGGGTCAGATCACCGAGTTTGTTGAGCCGATGGTCCACGTCCCACACGCGGACCGAAATGGGCTTTGCCGAACGATACTTGAGACGCAAGGAAAATATCTCCCCCGCCTGTGCAGGGAGCGGCAAGAGAACGAAGTCCTTTCTTGTCGCCGGCGTCAGCTTCACGATCTTCTCGTGCTGCTCGATCTTGATTTGGCCGCTCTTCGTCCAGTTTGAAGCGGCGGGTAGCGTCACACGCGTGGCCGAAGCCTCCTCGGGGAGCACAACCGTGGCCTCGCCAAACGTCTGCTGGATAAATGCCTTGCCATTTGCGCGATCGGCGGCAGAGGAAACAACATTCAGATTGAGATCGGGAGTGCTGGCAGGAGCGGGCTTCACCGGCACTCCATCCCGCCGAATGATCCTGCTCCATCCATTGCGATAGCCCGAGTCGGTCAGCAAACCAACAGTCACGCCCGCGCGAGTGCGAAAACCGGCTGCCGGAAAATACTCGTGCAATGGGCCGCCTTTGCAATCCGCCTGATCGAAGCTCCACAGGCTTGCAGGCTCCGCTTCCGGCTCCAGCCGGTTGACGAGTTGGTATTGCAGGGTAAACAGATCGTCCTGTCGCAGCCGAAAGGTCTTCTTCACAACCTGCGAGGCCAGCACTTCATAGGTCACATCCGCAAAGACGGTGACGCGCAGGTGATCGAGTTGCATCTTTCCGGAGAGCGTAACCCTTCTCCCGTCGCCGCTCCACGAGTTCGCCTTCCAGTCATTCACCCGGTCTTCAAGGCTGCGTTCACTGTTTTGAAAAACCGCGGAGAATTCCCCGCCCCGATGGTGCCGCGCAATGGGCTCGCCGCCATGCAGGATTGCTACCCCATATCCGTCGTGGGCATCTCCAGTTACTCGCAGGGATACCGGGCCAGGATGGGAGGCTTGAGCGCCTTCAAGAGATTTCGGCAGAAAAGCTGCTGCCATGGTGAGTGCGGAGAGAGTAATAAACTCCCGGCGGTCCAGGCTTCCGTAGGTGGCCATAGTCTTCCATTTCCTCGTTATGCTTCAGACGTAGTGGAGAAGGAGTCGATGTTTTTGTCGATTGCCCTAGGGCGCAACACCGCCAAGGACTCACGCACAGATCAATCAATCGTTGATGAGTTTTTCCATGGAACGCAAGATACCGGCCGGTTCCGCGATCCCGAGAGCAGCAATCGCATTCGCTCGCGCCTCGGTATTGGCAACCGCATAAATTCGCAGTTCGTCCGCGTTCCCAGATGGACGGACATGAGCAACGTCTCCATTACTGAAGCCGATGCGCACGCCATCTGTGTAATTCAAATCGCATATTTCCGCGAATCCATTTTCCGTAGTAAAGAATCCAGAGAGGCTTTCACGAATATTCAAGAGATTCCGCGTATGCACTTCGGAAGCTACGAGATCCGCTTTGTTTTCGTCCAACAGGATAAGTTGATCGTCATTGAATATAGCCTCATTCACAGTCCTGTCCGCGGGCGAAAAGCGTTCGACGATCTCAAGCGCGATCTTCCTTGGAAACTGCTTCAGAAGCGCGGAACGGCTGAAGCGTTTGGGAAGTGTTGCAAACAGAGCACTAAGCGAAAGCTGCTTTTCGTGCGCACTGAAGAGCGTGCAGAGAATCGGAAGCACCGCATCGCGCGTTGGGAGCGCGGCCAGCACTCTGCCCTTGCGCACCATCATCGATCCGACAAGAAATCCTCCATTTGCTTCCCAGCCGCAAACTCTATGCTTACCCCTCTTCAGCGCTGCATCCATTCCCGCAATGACATAAGGAGATCCAATGCGCGTTTTAGGTTCGAGTATGCCGGCAAGGCTGCCTCTATCAATTGCATCGTTGCAACTGATAGGAACTACGATTGCATCCGCGGCAAGATACTCGGCCACCACCATGCCTACCAAATCGCCGCCGAAGAATTGCACCGTAGAGGGCGCATCCACACCCAGCACAAGAGGGCGGTCACTATCCCCATCTGTAGAAACCAATGCATCCACGGCCCCATACCTTGCCGTCGCTTCATTGGTTATTTTTTGAAGCTCTCCGAGTCGCGCGGAGTCAATGTTTTCCGTGTCGATTGGCACAAAGGTCTCGCTACGGCCTACCGGAATAACCTCGGCGCCGAGCCGGCGCAGGATTTCGACGATCAGGTCCCTCCCCACAGCGGAATGCTGGTAGAACAGCAGCCTCATGCCAGCCAGAGATTCGCCCGCGAAGAAGCTGACGTACCGATCGATATAGGTCTCGCGCGCGGCGCTATCTTCTCTCGTAAGGTCGCAGTGTCCGGACTTGAAATCGCCCCTGGCGTCAAACAACGATGCATCGGCGGACTCACTGTAGATCCTTTGCCGCACCTGCTCAACTCTTTTGCTGATTGGCTCCTCGTGCTTCTTGAGCAACTCTCCTCGCGACGTGTTTGTCTTATAGCCATTCCGGTCAAACGGGATATGACTCCCGGTAACCATCATGCTTCCCTTCTGTTTTGAAATGGCGGAGAACGTCAATGCTGGAGTCGGGATGAATCCAAGATTCACGGGCTTCATTCCCGAGTCATGAATTGCGCGTTCGATGGCTTGCGCAATCTCGCCCCTGCCATCCAGTTCGGCAACGAACCGAGTCGAACTCGAACGAAGATCGCTGGCGTAGAAGAACTCCTCTCCTTTTACGACTCCGCCTTCTGCGACAGGCAGGCTCTGCAGGTATTCAATCTCTGCGAGCGCATTGATGTAAACCTCCAGTTGGGTCATGTCCGCGACCAGACCCCTCCTGCCGCTTGTGCCGAACTTCAATTCCCGCGGAAGATAGCTTAAATTGCTTTTCAGATCACCCATCGAATCGACTTCCTCTCCTGGTAGCAAGTAACAAGTGTTTATCCCACTTGTAGCATACCGGTATCTCATCCTAACTGACGGCATAGCTAGCATCCAGGAAGCTGAAGTTGCCAATGCTCGAAAAGACCGATGGCTGCCGCCTGAGCAATCAGGACTTCGACTACCGATGAAGGGCAGTATGCATCGCGCTCACCGTCTTGTAGGTTCGCCAGTCGCGTTAACGCGAAGGCGCGGCGACGGCTTGGGACTGAAAGCTGCTGCCGCGTTCGCGCTGCTTGCGGAGCGCCTCATTTACTTGTGCTTCCATCAGTGTGCGGGTTTGCCGCGCCTCCTGCTCGGCTTTCATTTTCAGACCCAGACGACCATAGACTCTGGTCAACTGGTAGTGGGCTGGCGCCAATTGAGGATTCAACTCGATGGCGCGCTCGAACGCCTCGCGCGCCGGTAGCCAGTTCTGTTGGGATTCGTAGAGCTTGCCAAGCTCAAAGAATGGATCGGGGGACTCGGGCGCCAACCGCGCCGCACTTTGAAGCGCGGCGATAGCCTCCTGCTCACGACCCAGGCGACTGGCCAATAGACCAAAATAGTATTCCAGCAGATAATGACCGGGTCTTTTTTCGCGCACCGGTTCGAGGATGTGAATCGCCTCGGTGTCGTTCGCCTCGCGGGCATAGGTTTGCGCCAAACCGACATATGCAACATCGAGTTCCGGATCGGCGGCCAGCGCCGCATGGAAGGCATCGCGGGCGGCGGCGTAGTGTCCCTTGACCATCTCGAGCGCGCCCAGGCGCAGTTGGAGAGGCACAATTGCAGCCGTCCCGACCATCCCGGTCTGGACCACCTGGATCGCCTCATCGTAGCGGTCCGTGTCCATCAGCAGGCGCGTGTAATCAAGCGCGCGATCCGGGTTGGAGGGATCGGCCGCTAGAGCGCCGCGATAGGCTTCCAACGCCTCTGGCATCTTTTGCTGCTGTTCGAATGCCGAACCCAGGAACATGAGTATGTCCGCATTCGCCGGCTGCTTGGTGTGCAGGGCAGACAAAAGCGTCGATGCCTCGGCGGGCTCGCCGTCGTAGAGCACCGCCAGCGCTAGATTGTAGCGATTTTGCCAAGACGGATCGAGTGAAGCCAGCCTCCGGAAGCAGTGGACTGCTTCGCTATGGAACTCGTGCTGGCTGAGAAGTACGGCGATCCGATACTCGCGTGCTGAGGAAAGTTGGTTAGCCTCTTCCAAATGCTGGATGCGGCTGCTTGCCGCATCCACGCGGCCGATGCGGATCTCCGCTTCAATCAATCCCGCGCCAGCCTCCGGGTCGTTGTCGACTAACTGGCCGGCACGAGAGGCCTGTTCCTCCGCCTCGGCATCGCGGCTTGTGGCAAGCGCCAGCTGCAACAGGTAGTAGTGGGCAAACGGATCGTCGGGGCTCAGGCGCGATGCTTCGCGCAGCTCCGGTTCCGCGCCGACAAGATCTTTTGCAGTGAGCAGATTGAAGCCCAGATTCCGATGCGGCGCAGCTTGCGACGGCGCGAGTCGAATGGCGTTGCGATAGTGCTTATCGGCCTCGTCGATGCGGCCGAGCTTGGTCTCGGTGATTCCCAGCAGGTTCTCGATGGTGGCGTCGCGAGGCGCGCTGCGCTGCGCCTGTTCCAGCTTGACCAGCGCCTGATCGAACCGCCCGGCGCGAAAAAGACTCACGCCCTCTTCCAGCGCCTTGGACTGCGCAAGCAACGAGGAAGCCAGGGCAACAAGAACAAGCGGAGAGGCAATCAGCCGAAACCATTTCATGGCTTGACTCCCGCGGTTGCATCTTCATCCGGGGAAGGCGGGGCGATTCTTTCGCTCTTGATGGCCTTCACCTGGGCAAAGGCTTGAGCCGCCTGCGCCGTCTTGCCCTCGGCGCGCAGAACCAGCGCGAGTTGATAGTGGGTGGATGCATCGTGGTCGTGCGCGAGACCACGCCTGAGCGCCTCTTCGGCGCGGGGGTAGCTTTTTTCCATAGCGTACGCGCGGCCCAGTTGCGCATAGGCCGGCCAAAGATCGGGTTTGCCGCGGATGGCCGACTCGAGATGCGGAATCGCCTCCGCTGCACGCTCCTGGGCCACCAGCACAGTGCCAATTTCCGCGTTGGCCTCGGGATGGCCGGGATCGAGTTCCAGCTCCCGTTTCAACTCCCGCAGTGCATCGTCCGCATAGCCGTGCTTCCAGTAGAGGTGGCCGAGCCAGAAGTGTATGCCGGGCAGATCGGGGCGGGCAGTGGCCACGGCGAGATACTCGGTCGTGGCTTTATCGTCTTCCTCGCGGCTGGCGTAAAGCTGGCCCAGCATCTGATGCACATGATAAGAGTCGGGCGCGATGGTTAACATGCGGGCAACTTGCACCATTGCAATCTGGCGGCGGGCAAGAATCAGATGGTAACGGGCGGTGCGGTCAACAGGGTTTGCGGCCAACCAGCGCAGAAGGGCCGCCTCGGCGTCGCCATAGCGATGCCGGTGCAGGTCGGCTATCGCCCGCACGAAGAGACTCGCGGAAGAACTCGTGCCTGGCTGGGTGGGATCGAGGCGCGGAGAGGCACGCAGCGAATCGTCCTCGTCCCCGGCCAGCGCGTAGAGGGCTGCGAGCGCAATATTGCCGGCAGGGCCTGGATCGGGGTTCGCCTGGAGCTTCTCCGCAGCATCGCGGCACAACGCAAGAAGTTGAGCGCCCGTCTCCCCGCGACCGATGCGCTCTTCCATAGGAAGTCCCAAGGCATCCAGCGCCTCATATCGATCGATTCCGATGGCTTTTGTGATGCGCGCGAGACCTTCTGCCTGCCGCTGCATCAACAGCAATAACTCCCCGCTGCGCGCCAGCGCTGCCGCGGATCGCGGAGCCAGCGCGAGCGCCTGGTCCAACTGTTCCTGCGCGGCAGACACGTTGGCTTGCTGGAGGAAGACATCGGCCAGTTGCAGGCGCGCGTCGAGTGAGAGCGGGTCCCGCTCGAGGCCGCGGCGAAAATGGCCTTCGGCCTTGGTCCAGTCGCGCTCTTCGGCGTAGATAGCTCCGAAGATCAGATCGGAAAGAGCAGTGCCCGAGGACTCCTCCAGGAGTTGCTCCGTCTGTTGGCTGGCGGCCTTGGCATAGGCCTCGCCGAGCGCGAAGAGCAGGTCGGGATCGCCGGGAAATTGCGCGCTGGCCTTTTGTAGTTGGAGCAAGGCCGCATCCATCTGCCCCGCATCCCAAAGTGCGGTTCCGAGCCAGCTTTGCGCCAGTTTGTCCGCAGGGTCCTGGCGGATCGCCTCGCGCAGGAGCGCGACGCCTTGCACCGGCCGGTGCAGCTTCACATAGTCGATTCCAAGCCAGAGACTGACACCGCGCATACCAGGCCGGAGATTTCCGGCTCGCGCCAGCGCCTGAGCGGAATCGTCGAATTTCGCCTGCGCGTAATAGGCAAGCCCCAGGTTTACGTAGGCCTCGGGCAATTCCGGCTGGAGGCGCAGAACAGCCCGATATTCACGCACGGCGGCGTCGAGTTGTCCATTTTGCTGATCTTGTTGAGCGGCGAGAAAGTGTTGTTGAACGGAGGAGCTGTTTTCCTGTGCCCTGCTGGAAGGCATGATCATACAAGCCAGGATGAGGATGGCGGAAAGCGGCAGGAGTCTCCGGTTGCGAAAGCTGAGCATTGTTCAACTCCATCTCCCGGACCTCGGTGAAGAGGTCCGGGAGATTCTGGTGTTCTAAAACGAGACGCGAAGGTTGCCTTGAATGCTTCGTGGAGAGTTTTGTCGGCCGGACGCGATGCCGAAGTTACCGTCACCGGCCCCGGTATCAAAGCCGGTATATTGGCCCGGTCGATTGCACACGTTGGAGAAGTCCATGCGGAAGACTGTTTTCACCCTTTCCGAATGCATGGGAATCTGCTTGGAGAAGTTCGCGTCTTCTTCGTGGCTGGCGAATTCGCGAATCGTGAGCGCACGCGGTGCATTGCCAAAAGTAAAGTTGGGAGCGATAGTGAACGCGTCCGGGTTTAATCGACGGCTTTGTCCCCACTTCCAGCCGCCGCCGTGATAGCCGTTCACTTTCTGCCCTGCGACATAGTTGGGACGGGAGTTGGCGCCGAGAGCTCCCCCAGCAAAGATTCCGGAGTCCCAGCCTGGTGAACTAACCGAAAGCGGGGTCCCGCTCTGGTAGGTTTGGACGGCGGCAAACTGCCACCCTCCAACAACCGCGTTGACAATGCCTCCCTGGTTGACGAAGCGCTTTCCCTTGCCGAAGGGCAGTTGATAGGTGTAGCTCAGGACCAGCCGTTGCGGGATATCGTACTGGCTAAGTCCCTTTTCGACCTTCAGGTTGTAGGTGTTCAAAGCGCCCGAGTTGCCGTTGCCATTCCAATTCGACTGCAGCGGATACTCCGAGTCGGCATTGGTGAGGGTCTTCGACCAGGTGTAGTTAACCAGCATGGTGAGGCCCGCGGAGATGCGCTTTTGCATCTGGGTCTGCAGGGCGTGATAGGTGTAGACGCCGAAAGGATCGGACATTGTCACGGAATCCACTACCGCATTTGCATACTGCGGAAAGGGCCTCAGTGCCTGAGAAACCGTGCCGTCAAATCCCGCATAGGGCGACGCAACAAGAGCTTGCCCCTCGCATGGTGTACCGGCTCCTTGCGCATTGATGTTTTGATACAGGCAACTGCCGAGAGCCATGTTGGCCGGAAGTCCCTGGTTGGGGTCGTGCATGAAGGCCTGCAGGTGATCGCCGTGATCTCCGACATAGGCCACATCCACCATGAATTTTCCAGGAAGCTGTTGCTCGATGTCGAGAGTCCAGGTCTGTGTGGTTCCCGGGCGCGCTGTTTTGGACATAATGAACGTCGGTCCCTGGCCGTTCATCACCGTGGGATCGATGAACGGAGGCGTCGGTCCGGGGTAAGCAGTGATCTGGGAGAGAACCACGTTCGGAGTTTGTGGAGTCACGGAACCGGGGTAGTTGTAACTTCCAAAGAAGCCCTGGGAGTCGTTTTCGCCAAAGCCGCCTATCTTCAGGTTCTGATAGTAAATTCCGTACCCAGCGCGGACCAGAGTTGACGGGGCTACCTGGTAGGCCAGTCCGATGCGCGGACCAAACGAATCCTTGAAGGTGTCCTGATAACTATTGGAACCCGTTCTTCCCTTACCGGAGCCGAGAAATTCATAGGCTCCAGGGAGTCCGCCTGCTCCAGAATTGGCGAGAGTCGGATTGATGAACGACTGCTTCCCCTGCGCCTCGGTGACAGGCGTTGGTATCTCATACCGGAAGCCAAGATTGACGGTCAGCTTGGGTGCGACCTTCCAGTCGTCCTGGATGAAGCCCGCGTAGTATTTCACGCGCCATCCAAGCTCTTCGGGCAGTGCGATTTCTCCGCCGGAACCTGCGCCCCGGAAGAAGCTCGCATATCCAAATCCGGACTGGCTATAGTTCGGCTGGGTCTCGTCCGATGTGCTGGTCGGGCCGGAGCCGAAGTTGAAATTTCCGGACGTATTGGTCAGGATGTCAATGTTGAACTGCTGCAAGCGCGCTTCAAAGCCGAAGGTGAAGCTGTTGCGGCCATGCTGCCAGGAAACGTTGTCGTCATACTGATACGTGTTGTCGTAAAACTGATTGGCTCCGTTGCTCGGCATGGCCGCGCCATTCGGATAGTTATAGCTGATCTGGGGGAAAGTCGTGTTCATGACCCCCTTCAAGCCGATCTTGTCAGGCCAGTTTCCTCCGTAACTGCCAATGCCGCTGAACTCCTGGCGATAGCGGCGACTGAAGCCGGCACTGAAATGGTTCAAGAGGTTGGGTTTGAAGATATAGTCGTAGCCGAAGCGCACATAGTGCGTCCGCTGGTTGGTTGAGCTGGCATCGAGGGGAGCGCCGTTGATGACATACCCGGTCGGGCGCCAGTCGTAGTCGTAACTGCCGCTGATCTTCTGCTTTGCCCCGATGTTCTGGTCGATGCGAATCTCGTACATGTTGGCATCGGTTTTACTCAGCGACGTCTGATAGAGGTTCTGGTAGGGCGAGGTCGCGGAAGCGGGCGCCTGGGGAAGATACGGGATCATCGCCTTGAAGATGGAATCCTCTTGCGTCGTGGGGATAATATTGGTGGGATTTGCAAGGCCGCCGTATGGCACGCATTCCTGGCCCTGATTCGCTCCAGTGCATGTGGAGTAGTCGTAGAGAATGTGCGCGGGATAGGTGTTTCCATACACCGTCGTAGGCTGCAGCAGAGCCGAGAAGTCGCCGCCCAACATGGCCTGTGTAGGCGCCGAGTTCAGGCCGCTCCCTCCTACGTTGTACCGGAAGCCTTCATAGTTGAACATAAAGAAGGTCTTGTCGCGGCCATTGTAGAGCTTGGGGATGAAGACCGGGCCGGAGATAATCGCGCCAAAGTCGTTCTGCGTGTCGATCGGCTTCTTCGATCCCTCCAAATTGTTGATCCAGCTATTGGCATCCAGGGCTCTGTTTTTCAGGTTGTCATAGACCGATCCATGGAGGGTATTGGTTCCCGACTTCGTGACCAGGTTGACAAGGCCTCCGCTGGTTCTTCCATACTGGGCGTCGAAGGTGTTGGTCATCACCTTGAACTCCTGCACGGCCTCGACGCTGATTCCGTAGTTCATCTGAAGGTTGGCGGACGCCAGTTCGATGGTGGCTCCATCCACGAGGATGTCTGTGCCGGATTGTTGGCCGCCATTGAGCTTGAAGCCGCCCTGTTCTGTCGGGGAGTTCGACATAACTCCGGAAAACCCCGGTGTTATCGTCACAAACTGCAGGGGATTGCGGGGTTCTCCGCCGAAAAAGAGCGGGAGGTCTTCGATCATCTCGGTTGGCACTGTCGTGCCGATGTCGGAAGACTCGCTCTGCAACTGCGAGGCGTCCGCGGTTACGGTGACGGTAGTCGACGTAGCCAGGCCCACCTGCAATGCGATATTGACGGTCGCCGTGCTGCCCACGTACACGGTGATGCCGTTCTGCTCGTAAGGCGCAAACCCCGAAGCGGCTACAGCAAGGATGTAAGTCCCAGGCGGGAGTTCAGGGAAGGTAAACAGGCCCTGGTCGCCGGCAACCGCTTTATAGCGGCTGCCCGTATTTGTCTCCCTCAGATCGAGAGAGGCCGCGGGAATGTTCGCGCCGGTTGTGTCCTTTACCGAGCCGGCGAGGGTGCCTCTGCCCGATTGAGCCAGGCCCGGGATGCCGGCGGCCAGACAAAGCACCGCCAGCAGCCAGATCGCGAAACGCCACGGTCTTAGCGCCGTTAGATTTGTGTGAATCATGGTGTGTCTCCTTTTCAATATGGTTTTCAAGCCTCCAAAGTGTGTTCGGCGAAGCTCGCGGCAGGGGAGGTGCTGCCCACCGCGTCCAAACTCCGAGAGATTTGTCCAGCTACCCGAAGAGATAACAACTGCAACAGCGCAATCACCGGTAAGGCGTATTTAAGCGCTGCAATTCCAGACCACCAGTAGGCGATACCCAGAAACAATCCACATCCCAGGCAGCGCCCGGTAAACAGTCCGAATTCGTGGTTGAAGATATAGGCGTACTGGTTGCGTCCCTCCAGCCGGGAGGCCACATCCACCACCTGCAACTGGATCGGGTAGTAAGCAAGATCCAGCAGCGGCTTGGCCAGCAGAAGACACCCAATGAAGATCAGCACGCCCACGGCGTTGAAGAGCAAGGTGTTGGTGATCGCGCCCAGAAGAAACAACAGCAAACCGGCGGCAAAAACGATCCTGCGATGCTGGGGCGCTGCGATGCGGCCAACCGTATACATGAGAAAGGCGGAAAAGACGCCGCCGATGGCCTGGGTGGCGCCGAGGGTTCCCTCCTGGCCCACCAGCATCATGATGAGCATGGCCGGCGCGGTGACAATGTATCCCTGCGCCAACCCTTTGAGCAGAGCCAGTTCGAGCATCCGATGCCAGAGCGGATGAAACCGGAAGTAGACGAAGCGGGTGTGTTCCGAATTGCGGAAGGTGCCGCGCTCCAGGATCGCGGCAGCAAGAATGGTGAGGACGAAGACCACCAAAGCGATCACGCGGTAGGCGCGATTGGCGACCCCGCCCAGCCAGCCGTAAAGAGCGGTGCCGCTGATGAACCAGCCGATGAGCGCAGGCACCACGACACCGTTCAAAACCGCGACGAAGTTCTCCAGGCCGTAGTAGTAGTTGCGATTGCCGTCGTTGGTGGCGGTGAGGGCCAGGAATCCGCGGTTAGCCCAGAAGATGCCAGTGGCGAGCCCCATGGTGAATCCCGAGGTCGCCACGCCGATGGGGGTCAGGATGCTCAATTGCATCATGAGCATCATGGCCACACCCGACAGCACCATGCCGGCTGCGTACAGATGCTTGGCTCCCACCCGGCCCAGCAACTTGCCGTTGATGTAGAAGGCCAGTGGCGTGGCCGCGTAAATGGATAACTGATAGGTGACGACTTTGGCCACTGCGTGCGAGTTCCGCATGACATAAGCAGCCACGAAGACCTCGATCACCGGCAGGACCAGGGCATAGATCATGTTGGAAACCATCAGTACCTGCATGGAGTGGGGGCAGCCGAGGAAGACGTCAAACTCCTTGCGCAGGCGGCTCATGCGTTCTCCCTTTTGGCTGGAGCAAGGCTGTCCAGGATTCTCTGAATCGAGAGATGCGCGCCACAGATCACACTGTCGGCCGCGCCGTAGTAAAGCGTGATTTGGTCGCCGTCGACCAGGTGCCCGTTGGTAAAGATGACTTTGCCGAAGAAGCCCTCCTGCTCATAGGGAGCCAAGGGCTCCATGATGGGCGTTTCCGAGCGCGCCAGCACCCGCCAGGGCTCATCGAGGTCCAGCAGAAGTGCGCCCAGGCAGTAACGGTTCTCTTTGGTCGCGCCGTGATAGATCTCCAGCCAGCCGGCGGCGGTCCGGATCGGGGCCGCTCCCGCGCCCACCCGGGCGCCGTCCCAGTACCCTTCGCGGCTGTGAGCCAGGCAATGGTGCCGGCCCCAGTGCACCAGGTCGGGCGACTCCGCGAGCCAGATGTAGTTGCCGCCCAGCTCCGGGCTGCTGGGCCGGTGCAACGCATAGTATTTGCCGCCGATCCGCTCCTCGAAGAGGGCGCAATCCTTGTTGTGAGGGGGTAGGATCATGCCTTCATGGGAGAACTGCTTCCAGTCGCGCGTGGTCCGCAGCCCCACACCGACTCCATGGTTGGAAACCTGTGTATAGGTCAGGCAGTAGGTTGCGTCAATCTTGGCGACGCGGCAGTCCTCGATGCCGTAGGTTTCCAGTTCTCCGCTTCCCATGAGGATCAGGCTCGGCTCCGGCTCGGCAAAGCGAATGCCGTCGTCGCTCATGAGCAGGCGGAGATGGGAAAGTGTAGTGAGGTAGTCCCGGCCATCAAAATTGATCACGCGGGGATCTGTGAGGTCGAGCCGGGGGTCGCTGGAGTTGAACTCGATGATATCGAGCTGCCCCTCGGGGCTGAGGATGGGAAAGGAAGTTTTGCCGGGTACCTGCGCCGGGCGCTCGGCCACCCGGACCAGCAGCCAGGTTTTGTCCTGGTAGCGGAAAACTCCCGGATTCAGCAGGCATGTGACTTCCATGCCCCGTACGCTCGGACGCAGATCGGACGGCCTGAGGAGGGGGTTTTGCCCGAAACGTTGTGCAAGATCGTTCATCGTGAGCCCTTTACGGTTCTGGAGAATCTGAGCCTCGTGCCGATCGTCCGCAACGGAACAAACCGGACTTTGGAAGCCGTCGATTAGATTTGCGGAAGGCACATACGACTGAAAAGGGACTCACCGCGGAAATCATTGAGAATCAATGCAATTCACATGTGATTCGCAGAAAGGCCCCCGAAAACACAAGCAAAGAGAGATGTGGCGCCTGCCGAGACACCACCAGCTGCTATCTTGCAACCGCATTTTCTAGCACTTGCATGAGTTCCGCTGTCCCGGACGAGCTTTTCCCGGCAGATTTATTGCGCTACAATCAGCGAGCAGTCCTGCCATGACCTTCTGTGGGGATCTGGACTGAACGTGCAGTGATGGGATCAGGCGCTGATGACGGAAGTAGATCCGGAACTGAAGACGGACGCGCGGTGGCAGTTGATCGAGAGGATCACCGCCAGCGCTTCCTTTCAGAAGTCGGCGCGGCTCAGAGATTTGTTGTGCTATATGGCCGAGAGATCTCTGCATGGCAAGCTCCAGGACCTGAGCGAGCACAGCATCGGCAGCGCGGTCTTCGGAAAAGCACGGGACTACAGTGTCGTCGAGGACAGCTCTGTCCGTGTGCATGTTCGCCAGTTGCGGCTCAAGCTCCATGAGTACTTCGATGGGGAAGGCCGCAACGAGAGCGCCATTGTCGAGATTCCCAAAGGGGCGTACACCACGCTGTTTCGCCCTGTCGAGCAAAGGACTTCCGCAACGCCGGTTCCGGAAGTTGCCCGCCGCAGTTTCAAATCCTGGAAATCCTGGCTACCGCTTTTGCCCTGGGCACTGGCCGGGGTATTTTTGCTAACAACGCTGGCGGTCTGGTTTCTCCGTCCAGCGGGGTCAACGGCAGCGCCACCGCCTTGGCCCCTGGCCGAGCTGTTTAATCCTGGAAACCGCCCCGTCCAGGTGGTAGTAGCCGACATCAACTACGGCATGACGCGGCTGGTGGACGAGCAGCCGGTCACTCTGGAGCGCTATCTGAGCCCCTCCTACCGCAGCGGAGGGGATCTCGTGAACACGCACCCTACGAGCCGCGAGGCCCGCATGATCAAGTATTTATCCGGCTCGCTGCTGACTTCGTATGCCGACCTGGTGGTGGTGAGCACGCTCCTGCGGGTCAGCGGCAACGCGCGCGACTGGATCTCGATACGTTCCGCGCGCGAGTTGCGCCCACGCGAGTTGGAGGAGGGCAGCTTTGTTTTTGTCGGCAGCCCCAGTTCCAACCCCTGGGTCTCGTACTTTCAGGACAAGCTCGACTTCCAGGAGCGCGAGGGCGTGGTAGGCGAGAGCTTCAAGTATTTCCAAAACATGCATCCCAAGGCAGGCGAGCGGGAGACCTACCAGGGACTAGCCTTTACCGGCAGTTCGGGGGAAGACTACGCGACCATTTCCCTGCTACCGCTCTCCAACGGGCGCGGCAACGTTCTCATTCTGCAGGGATTACAGCAGGAAGGCACCGAGGCTGCCGGGCTTTTTCTGGCGGATGCCGGCAACCGCCAGAAGCTGCAGCAGGCCCTCGGCATCTCCGGGGCGTTTAGTCAGCCTGTCTACTTCGAGGCCCTCATCCGCACCCAGGCGTTCGCTGGCGCCCCCGACGCCACTTCCATCATCGCCACGCGCGTGATTCATCCCTAGGCGTTTGACCGCCTGTTTACCGCGGAATCTCAATCACAAGCGCTTCCTGCGGTCTCAGCGTCAATTCCACCCTTCCCCCGCGCGGCTCAAGAAACCGCTTGTGCGACAGATCGTGGACTCGGCTCTGGCCTTCGGCGGTCCTGAGCGTGACGCGCTTTTCTTCCGGCCACGGATTGTAATAAAGAAATGCCGGAGGTAGGCCGCGGTCCAGAAAGTTCGTCTTGTTCAAATCCCAGCGCAACATCCACGGATCGCCCTGTGGCTCGGCCATCTTGTCCAGCCACAACATATATGCGCCGCCATAAACCGAGCGATGTCCAGCATAGTCGCCTTCCGCATAGGGACTCTTCCCCCCGAATTCGCGGCTCAACCGCTCGTAGGGAATCATCGACGGCAGATCCGGCCGGCTCTGATTCTCGTGCGGAAGATATTCGGGGTAGAACCAGCGCAAGTTCGCCGCCGTATGCAGCGCATACCGCGCCACCTCGCCGGCCAGTTCCGGGCGGAAGCGCACGGCGGGCAACAGATAAGGAAGCGTCACCATCGACTCCATGCTGTACACCAAGCCGGCGGGCTCGTTGTCCCAACCCGCCATCAGTCCATTCACGTCCCGGCCGCCCCACTTCCCCGTGGCCAACGGACCAATCTTGGAATCGAAGACGAAGCCCAGCGCCTTTCTCGCATTGCATGGATAGCCCATTGCCTCCAACTGCGCCGCCGCCATCACCGCCATGGCTCCGCTGGGAACCTCATACCACGGGTTGGTCGCAAAGGTCATATAGCGGTCCATACCGGCCTTGGCTTCCGCCAGGCAGAAATCCTTGCCGGTCAGCTTCCACGCCAGCAGCATCACGTAGCTGTAACCGCCCACCGCGTCAGGCTGCCGAAAGATGTCCTTATTGGTAAACGTCGCCCCCTTGGCAAAGTCGTAACCCTGATCATTGAAGTCGTACTTGATCCGCCGTGCCATATCGCGCAGCCCCGCCGCGCTCCGCTCCACCCGCGCCAGCCACTCCTCATCCTTGCTGAAGCGCATCTGAATCAGCCCAAAGGCCAGCGCACTCACGTTCATCATGTACCAGTACTCGCACAAGGAAGCACCTGGCCCGTCCAGGAACAGCCCGTAGGGCTCGGCGTAGTACCCCTTCAACGACGCCGCCAACTCCCCTAAACCCTTTCCGCGCAACTCCATGCCCATGGCCATGGGTCCGTAGGCAGTAAGCCCTCCGTCCTCCTGGCTCTCTAGTGCAGAGGGGAAAAATTGCCGGCCATCCTTTCCGCGCCGGATCACCCCATGCGCGGGGTCCATGACGTAAGCGTCAAACGCATCGGCAAGGTTGCGAAAATCCAGTGGCTTTTGCTCTGGCCGAACCGGCAGCCCGCTCCAACCTGGCGCTTCAACTGGCGCTCCAATCGCCAGCTCTGCCCAAGTGGCCATCCCCAGGGCTGCCACTCCCGCCAGGAACTCCCGGCGATTCACCACCCAGCCTTCGCGGCCCGTCCCGCTCTTCTCGTCCCTCATCTCTTCCGCTTGCATCTGCTTCCCCTTCGATCTGAAAATTGTACCCGCAGCCGACAAACAACGCATTCATCCGCCGGAACGACCAAGACAGACAAGTTTTTCCTACTATGCCGGAACCCGGCAAGGGCTTAACACGATAAAACACCCCCTCAACGCAAAATTCACATGTGATTCTCCCTGGGAGCCTGGCGAATCCGAATTCACGTCCCTGACGAGGTCGCCCCCTCATCAGGTTGCAGATCCACGGGTTGTGTGCGCCCTGGCTCCAATCGCCAGCGGTTCCATACTGCGCCTGCGCCATCCGTCGAAGGAGCTCGAGTAAGTCTGGAGTTGGGGGGGCACCGACCGGAGCGAAGATGACCACATAGCGAGCTGCCGATTGCCTGCGCCCAGTACGCACCCTGGTTGGTCTTCCTCATCTTTCGGCACATACAATCAAGAGAATTGCACCGCAATGCAGTGGAGAGTTTTCGGCTTGCTCATTCGTAAACAGATCTCCGGCTTCTTGATTGGCATCCTTGCCATGACCGGATTCTGTTGGGCCCAGCAAAATCCACCGAAGGCCCAACAGGGCATGGGCGGCATCGCCGGCGGATTAGGCGCGGCGCCGGTCTATGACGCGCTGAAGCGGCCGATCACCGCAGGCGGCTTTGTCGAGAGCGGCCCCGTGGTCTTTCAGGACATCACCAAACAGGCTGGCCTCAGCGGCTGGCGTCACAAAATGGGAGTGCCGGAGAAGAAGTACATTGTCGAGGCCAACGGCTCCGGGGTTGCCCTGCTTGACTACGACAACGATGGATGGCTGGACATCTACCTGGTCAATGGATCGACCTTCGATGCACTCGACGGCAAGGAAGAGCCTCCCCATGCCGCGCTCTTCCACAACAACCACGACGGAACTTTTACGGACGTGACCGCGAAGGCCGGTGTGTCCAACGATCGCTGGGGCTACGGCGTCAGCGTAGCCGACTACGACAACGACGGCTGGCCCGACATCTTCGTGGCCAACTACGGGAAGAACCGGCTTTATCACAACAATCACGATGGAACCTTCACCGATGTGGCAGAGAAGGCAGGCGTGGCGCTTGGAAATTGGTCCGCCGGATCGGCCTGGGGAGACTACGACGGCGACGGCCGCCTAGATCTTTATGTCTCAGGCTATGTCCACTTTGACCGCGGCAACCTGCCCGTCTCCGGATCCAAGGCGGTCGGGTTTGCCACGTGTCTTTACCGCGGCGCGGAAGTGAACTGCGGTCCGCGCGGTCTGCAAGGCGAACCCGACCATCTCTTCCATAACAACGGAGACGGCACTTTCACCGATGTGACGGTCAAGGCCGGAGTGGAGGACAAGGATCATTACTTCGGCTTCACTGCGATTTTTGTCGACATCAACAACGACGGAAAGCCCGATCTGGTCGTGGGTAACGACTCGGAGCCTAACTATCTCTATATCAACAAGGGCGACGGCACCTTCGACGACCAGAGCTACGTCTCCGGCTTTGCCTTGAACAAGGACGGGCGCGAGATCGCCTCCATGGGCATTGCGGTGGGCGATTACGAGAACAACGGGCTGCTGGACCTCTTAGTCACTGACTTTGGCGACGACTACAAGGTGCTTTACCACAACGACGGCGACGCCACCTTTACCGATGTCAGCTACAAGGCGGGAATTGCCCAGACCACCATCCCCTTCGTCGGTTGGGGCGATGGATTCCTCGACTATGACAACGACGGATGGCTCGATCTCTTCATGGTCAACGGCCACGTTTACCCCCAAGTGGACGAACACGATTGGGGCACAACTTTTGCGGAGCGCCCGCTGCTTTTTCACAATATCCCCGATGGCAAGGGGCGCAAGTTCGAGTACGTCCCCCCTGTGCAGGGAACGGGCCTTGCTGTAGTTACTCCGGCCAGAGGTGCAGCCTTTGGCGACCTTTTCAACGACGGCAAGATCGATGTCATCATCAACCCGATTGACGGGCCACCGACGCTCCTCAGGAATGTGAGCCCGGATCACCACCACTGGGTGAAACTGCAACTGATTGGCGGCCCCAGAAGTCCGCGAGACGCCACCTGCGCCACGGTCTATCTGAAAGCCAACGGAATGCGCATGAGGCAGGACGTGTTGGCCAGTGGAAGCTACATCTCAAGTAACGACCGACGGCTGCATTTCGGACTCGGGGACGCTGCCGTCGCCGGAATCGCGGAAATTCATTGGCCATCGGGCGCCAAGGAAATGGTCAAACTGCCTGCCAGCGATCGCATCTTCACGATCACCGAAGGCCAGGGCATTACTGGTTCGTTGTGCGGACAGAAGCCGTGCCCGGCCGATAACTCTTCTGAGTCGGCCAAAGCCAGGAATTGACCCAACCACCCGTAGAGTTCAACGACGCTTTCATAGCTGCCGCCGATGTCGAAGATGTACGTGAAGCCACCGTATTTTTGCTCCAGCGCGACGGTGGCATTGCCGACCACACTTTTGCCCGATCCGGTTGG
>Ga0224530_1000300_pt1 | contig 34442 bp, 29 predicted proteins | sample CBST75metaG_FD_179873 | JGI IMG/M metagenome (GOLD analysis project Ga0224530, IMG submission 179873) | Peat soil microbial communities from Stordalen Mire, Sweden - C.B.S.T75 | ecosystem: Environmental > Terrestrial > Soil > Wetlands > Peat | place: Sweden: Norrbotten County, Stordalen Mire...
GCGGGTGCGTTCCCTCGTCCCACATCATCATGGGGAAGAGCACGCGCACGCCGCGGCGGTGAAAGTCGGCAACCATCCGGCGCACGCCTTCCACGCCGCCCGGCATGGATTCGACCATTTCGAGCTGATTGCGGTCGTCGATGCCCATGTTGGGATAAGTGGCCCAGACCAACACGGCATCGATGCCGCCGTACCGCTTGTTGAGGTCCTCCAGATAGCGGTCCACGGTGTAGCGGCCGGCGACCGGGTCATAGAAGTAGCGGTCATGGACCATCATCTGCGGTTGCATAAAGCTGGACTGAGTCCAGCGCAGGGCGGGCAGGTTGTAGCGCGACGGGTCGTAGGCGGTGCGGATGCGCCGCTCGACCCGCCAGTGGTCGATGTCCTTGAGCCAGCGCTCATGCGTGAACGGAGGGCAGGGCGCCTGCAGAGTTCCGTCCCAGGCGCTGTGCAGGTTCATGCACTCGGGTGGGGGAATCTGTTGACTCCGGGGAGGATAAAGTGTGTCTTGCGCGGTTGCAGCAAGGGCAACGGCCCCTGCCAGGATTCCAAGGCTCATCGTGCGAAGCATTCCGGCTGAATCCCCCATTGTCCGGTTGGACGAAAAGACTTCAACAGTTAGTTGCGTTTGGCAAGAAATTCATCCACTTCCGAGCGGGTGGGCATCGAGGCCTGCGCGCCGCGACGCGTCACCGAGATGGCCGCCGCTGCCGAGGCAAAGCGTGCCGCCGCAAAAGGATCGCGGCCTTCCAGCAGAGCCACGGCAAAGGCTCCATTGAAGCAGTCGCCGGCGCCGACCGTATCCACGGCTTCGACCGCAAACGGCTGCACCCAAGCTGCCGTACCGCCAGCAACGGATACAAACGCCCCTTTGCCGCCACGCTTGAGCACCACGCCGTGCAGGCCCCGCTCCAGCAAGCGCTTCGCACTCTCATCTTCGGTCAGATCATTGCCAACATAGAGAGCCGCCTCGGTCTCGTTGGGTGTGAACCACGTAACTTGGGACCAGATCGCTTCCGGTAGCAGCGCGGCAGGGGCCGGATCGAGCATTACGGGTACGCCTGCCTCGGCGCACAGCGCCAGCACATGGCTCACCGTCTCCAGAGGCAATTCCAACTGGCAGAGCACCATGCCGGCGGAGCGGATGAGTGCATCATGGTGATCGATTGTGGCGCAATCCACTTCGCCGTTGGCGCCGGGGACAACGACGATGGAGTTTTCTCCGTTGTCGGCCACCAGAATCGGGGCGACGCCGGAGGGACCGGCGACCCGCTCGACCGCCGAGGTATCCACGCCCGCTTGCGCAAGATTGTCGAGCAGAGCCTGCCCCAAGGCATCCTCGCCCACCTTGCCGACCATGGAAACGGGATAGCCGAGACGGGCCGCGGCCACGGCCTGGTTGGCCCCCTTGCCGCCGGGAGTGGTTGCAAAGCCCGTGCCGATCAGCGTCTCACCGGCCAGCGGAATGCGTGGGGTGCGGGCGACCAGATCCATGTTGATGCTGCCCACCACGATCATGGGCTTAGTAGCTTCTTGCATGACGAGAAACCTCGAGTCTAGTAAAGCGGCGCCAGGGCCACAGCGCCCAGACCCAGCGCGAAGAAGATGAACATCAGCAGCAAAAGCAGTTTGGCCGCGCGGGGCGCCCCGGCAAACTCGCGCCAGACAAAGACGCCCCAGCAGGCCGAGATCATGGTGGCTCCCTGGCCGATGGAGTAGGAGACAGCCGGACCAATGGGCTTGCTGAGGTGCGCGACCGAGGCCACGAAGTTGGCCACCGCGCCAATGCACCAAATGGCCCCGCCGAAGGCTCCCGCAAGGTGCCAGCCGAGTGGCGCGCGCCAGTAGCCTGCGCCCTCCACAGGAGGCTTGCCGTCCAGAGGTTTGGCCATCAAGAGCAGGTTGGCTGGAACGGTGGAGAGCAGCACGCCGATGGCAAAGAAGAGAGCAATGGCGTAAGGGCCGGGTCCTGGCTTGAGAGCAGTGCCCAGGTCGTGCGTGGCAATCGGGTACCAGCCGCCCATGAGCAAGCCGGCGACGAGGCTCAGCAGGATGCCGCGCGTCGTGGTGGCTTTTGCCTCGCTCTCGCGCTTACGATAGGCTGCGGCATCGAGCACGATGGCCACGGTGACCAGCGCGACGCCGCCGAAGAGCAGCAGGGGATTGGCGGCAGGGCTGATCAGGTAACTGGAAACCGCGCCCACCACCAGTGCCAGCCCGATGCCGACCGGGAAGGCGACGGCTAGGCCAGCCACGTCGATGGCGGCAACCAACAACAAATTGGCGATGTTGAAGACTACTCCGCCGCATACCGCGTAAAGAATCGCTCCGAGCGAGGTTTGCGCTACATCGGCAAAAAACGGGGGGCCCTGGTGGCCCAGGCTGCCGGCAGTCAGTCCCCAGACAATGGCGCCCGCCGCCAGCCCGAGCACATAGTCCCAATAGAAAAGCTGAAAGCGGTAGCCTGGGCAGAGCTTGAGCGTGTTCGCCCACGATCCCCAGCACAACATGCTCAGGATCATCAAGAGGAGTGCGGCTTGGTAGGTTACTGGAAGAAGCATTTCATGTGCCTTCGTTCTGCGCCGGGTGCAGCGCGGCAAACAAGCCACCTTAGCGCCGACGGGCGCATAGATGCAAATCACCGGGTGGCTGCTTCTCAACTGCGAGCCACAGGGCGCCAAGAGAACCTTTACTGCTTGGCCGCCTTCACCGCTGCGGTGAGCGCAGGGACTACCTCGAACAAGTCGCCGACAATGCCGTAGTCGGCCGCCTCGAAGATGGGCGCGCCGGGGTCCTTGTTGATGGCGACCACGCACTCCGAGCCCTTCATCCCAACCAGATGCTGGATGGCTCCGGAAATGCCGACGGCGAGGTAAAGCTTGGGCGAGACCGTTTGGCCGGAGCTGCCGACCTGCCGCTCCAGGGGCAGCCAGCCCGAGTCGCAGATGGGTCGCGAGGCAGCCAGCTCCGCGCCCAGAGCCGTGGCCAGTTCCTGAACCAGAGGAATGTTTTCTGCGTCCCGGATGCCGCGGCCCACACTCACAATCAGTTGTGCCGAGCCAAGGTCCACGGTCTGCGCAGAGCCGCGGAAGCGCTCGCCGGGCCGGGTGCGAATCTGCGCCGCTTCAATCGACGGGAAGAATACCGTGATCTCCGCCGCGGCTGCACTCGTCTCGGCGGCAGGGCGAAACGCGCCGGCTTGCACGGAGATAAAGCACGGGCTTGAGCCGGGGTGCCGATAGGCGCCATTCAGCCGGCCCTGCATCAATTGCCGCGTAAAGAGCGGCCCCTGCTCAATGGCTGTTACGTCGCCGATGAGCACCTGGCCGAGCCGCGTGGCCAGCGCCGGCGCGTAGTCGCGTACCTGGTAGGTGTGCGGAAAAAGCAGGTAATCGGGTTTCTCCGCGGCGATCAGTTGCTCCAGCGCCAAGGTGAAGCCGTCCGCGGTGTAGGCGGTCAGCAGCGGGTGCTCCACGCGCACCACCTTTGCCACGGATCTCAATGAGACTTCCGCGGCCAACTGGCCGGTCTCCGCGCCGAGCAGAACAGCGCTCACCGGCAGCCCGGTTTGCGCAGCCAGCTGCTGGCCGGCGGCCAGAGCCTCCCAACCGATGCGCCCAATCCGGCCTTCCCGATCCTCGATCACAACATATATGCCGCTCATAGCACGCGCACCTCGAATCTGAGTTTTTCAACCAGCGCCGCCGCGGCTTCCTTCGGACTGCCTGGCAGAATCTGGGTGGACTTTTGCTTGTGCGGGAATGCGATGCGCTCCAGAACCGCGACCGGAGCGGCCTCGACAGCCAGTTCGGCAGCCGTCACGTGGCGCACCTCCTTGGTCTTGGCGCGCTTGATACCCATCAGAGTGGCGTAGCGCAATTTTGTGCCGCCGGACTGAATCGTGAGCACCGCCGGTGTGGGCAGCTCGACGGTCTGGAACCAGCCCTCTTCGAGTTCGCGCTTTACCCGGAGGCCGGTTTCGGTCTTCTCGATCTCCAGAATCAGCGTGGCGTGCGGAAGACCTAGCAACTCGGCCACGATCACGCCGGTCTGCCCCTGGCCAAGGTCTTCCGACTGCAGCCCGGTCAGCACCAGGTCTGGATTCTCGGGCTTGAGGGCGGCGGCCAGGAGCCGTGCCACGCCGAGCGCATCGCGCGTGCCCAGGTCGTCGCAGCCGATGTGGATGGCGCGGTCCGCTCCCTTGGCCAGCGCCTCGCGCAGTGTGCTCCCCACGCGTTCCGGACCGGCGCTGAGGACGACCACCTCGCCGCCATGTTTCTCCTTGAGTTGCAGAGCCTCTTCCAGCGCGTAGGCGTCCGGCTCGTTGAGCGCGTACTCCAGGCCCGACTCTTCAATCCATTTGCCGGCAGCGTCCAGGCGCACCTGCGCGTCCCGCTCCGGCACTTGCTTGATGGCGACGACGATCTTCATGGTTTTGCCCTCACATTCATTTCAGTGAACGTTGGGTCCCGGCAAAGCACGCGCGGTCAATTGCGCAATATCCATCAGTTGCGGCGCGCCTTCGCCGGTGGCGGCCAGTGCATCGCGGAACATGCTGTTGCAGAAGGGGCACGCAGTCCCCACGGTTGTGGCTCCGGTCGCAGCCAACTCGGCGGCGCGCACGTGGCTCACCCGCTCGCCGCTTTCTTCGCCCAGAAAAGTCAGCCCGCCGCCGGCTCCGCAGCAGAAACTGCGTTCGTGGTTGCGCGGGGCCTCCACTAACTCTCCGGCTCGCGCCACTACCGCACGCGGGTCTTCGTATACGCTGCGATAGCGGCCCAGGTAACAGGGATCGTGATAGACGATTTTTTCCTCGTTTGATTGCTTGGGGAGCCGGTCCCCAAAGCGCGCCAGAAACTCGCTGTGATGCTCAATCGCGGGCGGCGTGCCGTATTCCTTCCAGTCTTCCTGGATCGTGCGCACGCAGTGGGGGCAGATGGAGACGATCTTTTTGACCTTGTTCTCCGCCAGGTTGGCGAGGTTGACCTCGGCCAGTTGCTGGAAGAGCAGGTCGTTGCCCAGGCGGCGCGCCGCATCGCCCGTGCATTTCTCCTTGCGCAGAACGCCGTAACTGATGCCGAGGTAGTTCAGAATGCGGGCAAAGTCGGCCACGATCTCCCGGCCCTTGGGGTCGTAGGCACCCATGCAGCCGAGCCAAAGGCAATACTCTTGAGAGCCGTCGAAGATGGGCAGCGCCTGCTTCTCGATAAAGCGGTCGCGCTCGGTCGCGCTCATGCCCAGGGCGTTCGAGCCGCGCTCCAAAGTTAGAAAGAGCTTGGCCCCATAGTCGTTCTCCCACGTGCCAGTGTTGACCGCTCCGCGGCGCAAACCGACCAGGATGGGCAGGTGCTCGATCCCCACCGGGCACTGGAACTCGCAGGCGCCGCAGGTGGTGCACTGGAAGGGCGCCTCCGGGGCGTTGTATTTGCCCAGGAGTGGTTCCTCCGACGCCGGTCCGCATTCGTTGAGGTAACTCCTCAGTCCCAGGATGATCTCTTTGGGGTTAAGCACCTTGCCGGTGTTGGCCGCGGGGCAGTGCTCTGTACAGCGGCCGCATTCCACGCAGGAGTAGGCCTGCAGGCTCACCAGCCGGGTCAAATCCGTGCCCGCAATCAGGCCAAAATCCTCGTCGCCTACGAGCGGTGGAATCCGGCTGAAGCTGCCGCGCGAAAGGAAGACGGTCACCGGGCTCAGCAGCAGGTGCAGGTGCTTGGTGTGAGGAATCAGCGGCAGAAAAACCAGAATCGCCAGGGTGTGGGCCCACCATAGAACGCGCGCCGCGGGGCTTGCGTCGGCCACGAAGAAAGCCGCCAGATAAGTGGCCATCAGAACGAAGATCAGCAGCGCAATGAAGCCCGACTCCCAGGAGAGCTTCTTGCCGAGCCAGCGTGGCCGCACCAGAAAACGGCGCAGGAAGAGGCCCACAATGCCGGCCACGCAAGCCATTGCGAAGACAGCGGCAAAGTAGAAGTAGAAGCGTCCGATGGGGCCGTCGGGCGCGAGAAACCCTCCGCCCATTCCAACGGCAAAATGGTTCAGTGTGACCAGCGCGAAGGCGCAGAAGGCCCAGAAGACAAAAGCGTGCGCCAGGCCGGGGAGCGGCCGCTGACGAACGACTTTGGCTTGCAGAAGAACCTCCCAGACGAAATCCCGGATGCGCTGGCCGAGGGGAAAGAGGCTGAAGCCGGTGTCCTTTTTGGATTGGAGGATTTTGTCCAGAACCAGACCGAAGCGGCGCCAGAACAACGCTGCCGAGGCGGCGACAAGAACGATAAGGAGCAACCTCTCCAAGAGGGAGAAGTGCTGAGGTTCAGCCAGCGTTGCGGTGAGCAAGGTCATCGTCGAACCAAGTCAAGCCAAGATACACGATTCGGCTGGATTCTGTCAGCGACCGCAACCCCAGGCCTCGGGATGGAGGCCTGGGGCAACCCAAAATCAAGTTCTCTCAAACGGGTTTAGCAACGCACGATTTTCGGCGAATCGATCCCCTTGGTGGCGTTGCGCGTGTCCACCACCAGTTGCGACTGTTCGACAATCGCGCGGTAGTCGTAACTGGTGTGGTCGGTGACGATCACCACGGCGTCGTACTGGCCCAGATCGTCAAGCGGCGTATTGGTCATGTTCAGGTCGTAGTGGCGGCCGTGGCCAACCTTGGGGAAGTAGGGATCGTTGTAAACCACCAATGCGCCCTTGCCGCGCAGCATTTCCAGGATGGGCAGCGAAGGCGACTCGCGCAGGTCGTCGATGTCGCGCTTGTAGGCCAGTCCCAGAACCAGAATCTTCGATCCCTTGATGGACTTCGAGCGTTCGTTCAGCGCTCCGCCAATCTGCTCGATCACGAAATACGGCATGGCCATGTTCACTTCGCCGGCCAGTTCGATGAAGCGGGTGCGAAAGTCGAACTGCTGCGCCTTCCAGGAAAGATAGAAGGGGTCGATGGGGATGCAGTGGCCGCCCAGGCCGGGGCCGGGATAAAAAGCCTGGAAGCCGAAGGGCTTGGTCTTGGCCGCGTCGATGACCTCGTGAATGTCGATGCCCATGCGCATGGTGAGTTGCTTCAGTTCGTTGACCAACGCGATATTCACGCAGCGGTAGATATTTTCGAGCAACTTGGTCATCTCGGCTACTGAAGGGCCGCTGACCCGCACAACGCGCCGGAAGATGGAGCCATACATCGCCGCCGCCAGTTCCGTGGCGACAGGGCCGCATCCGCCCACAACCTTGGGAATATCGTGCCGGGCCACGGTCTCGTTGCCGGGATCTTCGCGTTCCGGCGAGAAAACCACGTGAACGCCGCGTTCATCGGCCGTGCGCGCTACCTTCAGTCCGTTTGGGTTGCCGGCTTCGAGCAGCGGCACAACCACTTCCTCAGTGGTGCCGGGATAGGTGGTGCTCTCCAGCACGATCAACTGGTTCTCATGAATGTAGGGCGCAATCGACTTGACCGTCTCCGTCACATAGCTCAGGTCGGGCTCGTGATACTCGTTGAGCGGCGTGGGGACGCAGATGATCACCGCATCCATATGGGCGATCTCCCGGTAATCGGTTGTCGCGCGGAAGCCCGCCTTCTGCGCCTCCCGAATCTCGTCGGGGAGGATGCGCACAATGTACGAACCGCCCTCGTTCAGGGTGTTCACTTTGCGCGTCTCGATATCGAAGCCGGTTACGCGGAAGCGCTCGCCGCTGAAGAGCAGCGCCAGCGGCAGCCCCACGTACCCCATCCCGATAATGCCGATCGCGGCCTCACGGGTCTCCATCTTCTGCTTCAGGTCGGACAGCTCACTCCCGGTTTTCGTCGTCATAGTCTCAATTCTAGTGCCAAAACGCGAACCGGCTTGTGGATCGATCCGCCGTGAGCGGCAAAGCTCCAGGTAGTATTCTTTTCATTGTGGTGCGTGGCCATTGTGCCCGCTCAAAAAGCACGAGGGGGCTACATAGCCTATGTATTTAGTGACGGGGGTAGCGGGGTTTATCGGCCGCTCCATTGCAGCTGCGCTTCTGGCGCGCGGCGAGAGTGTGCGCGGCATCGACAACTTCATCACCGGCAAGCCTTCGAACCTGGTGGGCCTGGAGAAGATGGAGTTCATTGAGGGCGATCTGGTCGATCCGGCCACCTGCGCCCAGGCCTGTGCGGGCGTTGAGATCGTCTTCCACGAAGCGGCCCTGGCTTCGGTACCGCGTTCCGTGGCCGACCCGGTGGCCACCAACGTGAATTGCGTGGATGCGACCCTCAATGTACTGATGGCCGCGCGGGCGGCGGGGGTGCGGCGCGTCATCTATGCCGGCTCTTCCTCGGCTTACGGCGACACGCCCACGCTTCCCAAGCGCGAGGACATGTCGGGCGACCCCATCTCCCCCTATGCCGTCGCCAAGTTGACAGGGGAGCACTACGTGCGCGTTTTTTACCGCGTCTACGGGCTGGAGACGGTGGTGCTGCGCTATTTCAATGTCTTTGGTCCCCACCAGGACCCCACTTCGCACTATTCCGGCGTGCTGGCAATCTTCTGTCGCCGCATGTTGGCCGGCGAGCAGCCCACCATCTATGGCGACGGGGAACAGAGCCGGGATTTTACCTACATCGATAATGTGGTTCACGCCAACCTTCTGGCCGCATCGGCGCCGGCCGAAAAGGTGGCGGGCAAAATGATGAACACGGCGACCGGCACCCGCATCACGCTGAACCAGACCTTTGAAATCCTGCGCGATCTGACCGGCTACGACGGCCATCCGGCCTATGCCGACGGGCGGGCCGGCGATATTCGCGACTCCCTGGCCGACATTGGCCTGGCCGGAGAGTTGCTCGGCTACAAGCCCATCGTCGATTTCCGCGAGGGTCTGCGCCGTACCGTCGAGTGGTACAAGAGCGGAGGAGGAGAGGCCTGATCCCCCGCCAAACCTGCCGGTTTGTTGAACATCTGGCTTCCCTTGCGGACGAAGCCTATTGACGGATTGGTTTTGATCGCTCACACTGGCGGGGATTTCCTCCGCAGCAGCTTCTCGCTTTGAATCCAGGGGATAGCCCTGTCGGAGAGCTTTCGGAACCGAGGTTCCCGTCCCTTGGCGGAAGTGAGTTCTGTTCAGTCTGATGCCCGTAGTGCCTCGTCTGCGCCGTCCCTGGCCGCAGGCGAGGCACGCAAACCGTCCCGATCGTTGCCGGAGGTTTGGGAGGTGCTGTCGCGCCGCCGTCGTCTGGTGGGCGCCGTAGTGGGGGGATTGCTCCTGCTCTGCCTGCTCTACTGCCTTATCGCCCCCAATCAATACGAAGCCTCAGCCAGGGTGGCGTTGCGTACCGGCGCTGCCTCACCGCTCAGCCTCGAAGCGTCGGAGCCCCCTCTCAATACATCGAGCTCCTCTGCCACGGTGCAGCAGGAAACCGCAGCCGGCATCTTTCGCAGCGACCAACTGGCATGGAAGGTGATCGTCGGCTTGAAGCTCTACCAGGAGCCGGGATTCATGGGCGGATTTGCGCGGCGTTTTCCCGGCTTTCGACCCGAGGCGCCGGCTGTCGACGCTCAGGCCTACCTGCTGGAGCGTTTCGAGCGGCGGCTTCACGTGCAGACTCTTCCGCGCACCCTGCTGATTGAGATTCGCTTCCGCTCGCGGGACGCAGCTTTGTCGGCCAAGGTCGTGAATGCACTGATCCGGGCCTACGGCGATCACGACAGGGAGTCCCGTCAGCAGGCCACCGTCGAGGCTTCGGGCTGGTTGGCCAGCCAGCTCGACATCCTGAAGGCCCGCGTGGACCAGGATGAGCAGCGCCTCGCCGCCTACCAGCGCGATCACGGAATCCTGAGCACCACCGAGACGCTGGCCAACGGTCAGCCGGGGCAGGTCCAGCACACCTCGGTCCTGCTGGAGATCGACGAGCTGGGGCGCCAACTGGTTGCGGCCACCACCGACCGCATCCTCCGCGAGTCCGAATTCCGCGCCGCCGCCCAGGGCGACCCGGAAGTGGTTCTTGCCTCCGATCAGCACCTGCAGGCCGATGGCGGCAGCTTTGCGACGGCCCTGCTCCAGCAGATTCACGAGCGCCATAGCGCATTGGAGCAGGAAGCGGCGCAGCTCAGCGTCGAGCATGGACCGAATTTCCCTCGCTTCGTCGAGGTTCGCGGCCAGATGCAAGACCTGGACCGGCAGAAACAGGCCGAAGACGCCAAACTGCTCGGTCGTTTCCGCAGCGCCTGGCAGACCGCCGTCGATCGCGAGAAGCTGGTACGCAAGAGCCTTCAGGAAGCGACCGGCGAAGGCATGAAGGCCAATGAGGCAGCCACGGAATACGCGGTGATGCGGGCCGAGGCCAACGCCAGTCACGATCTCTATGTGCAGGTGCAGGAAAAGACCGCGGAAGCGGGATTGGCTGCCGGAATCCATTCCTCCGACATCTCGGTGGTGGACTACGCCCGCCAGCCGGTCAAGCCCGTGGCCCCGGACCTTCCGCTCTATCTGGGCATCACTCTGTTTGCCGGCCTGTGGCTGGCTGTGGGAGGCGCGCTCTTGATGGAATCGCTTCATCCTTCGCAGGCCGGCACGGCCGTGGCGCTTCTCCTGGTGTTTTTGGCTGGCGCAGCGGGCCATGCACAGGCGCCCACGCCCAGCACTTCGGGGATACCCACGGGAGTGGCTCGTATTCCCGCTTCTCCTGAGGCGAGGAACGTTCCCAACCCCAAGGAATCTCCAACAATTTGGAACAGTCCTGATCTTCAGGGCCAGGGCGGTGCACCAACTTTTGCCACCACGCAGTCGGCCGCGCCCATGCCTGCTCCCATCGGTCCGGGCGACTTTCTCGATGTCAGCGAGTTTCACACGCCGGAGTTCCATTCCACCGTGCGCGTCTCCGAGGCCGGCGCCATCACGCTGCCCATGATTGACGATGTGCAGATTCGTGGGATGAATGAGCAATCCGCAGCTCATGCCATTGAGTCCGCGCTGGTGGCTCGCGGGATGTTGCTGCACCCCAAAGTCTCCGTGCTGGTGACCGCCTATGCGGGCCAGGACGTGAGCGTACTCGGCGAGGTGGCGCGCCCTGGGGTCTATCCCTACACGCTGCATCATCGCCTGCTGGACCTGCTTTCGGCAGCCTCGGGTCTGGCTCCAACGGCAGGAAGACTCGTCAATGTTTTTCACCGCGACGACCCGAAGACGCCGCATCCGGTGGTGCTCGATCCCGGAGGAACCGATACCGGCGCGGATCACAACCCGGAACTGGTCCCCGGAGACACCATTCAGGTCAGTCGCGCAGGGCTGGTCTATGTAATCGGCGACGTGGTCCGGCCCGGTGGCTTTCCTGTCGATCCGGCGCAGGGGCTTACCGTCGTGCAGGCGCTTTCGCTGGCCTGGGGACCGGCGCAGAATGCCGCCACCACCAGAGCCCTGCTCATCCGCGAACAAAAGAGCGGGCGGACCCTCACCGAACTCAACCTGAAGCGCCTATTGAAAGGCCAGGAACCCGACCAGCCTGTCCATGACCGCGACATTCTCTTCGTTCCCGATTCGACGGCTAAGAATCTCTGGAACAAGTCCGTGGAAGCCGCCATCCAATCGGCGGTCGGTGTAACCATCTATGCCGGCCTGGTTTATTCGCAGAGGTTTTAAGCGATGAGGCGCCTGGCCTGGAGCCTGTTACTCCTCTTCGCTTTCGCCATCCCGTGGGAATATTCCCTGGACCTGGGCGCGCCTCTGGGCAATATCGCGCGGATCGTGGGCCTCGCGCTGCTGCTGGCTGCGGTGCCCGCTCTCTGCGAGAACGGCCGTCTGCGCACTCCGGGGCCGTTGCAGTGGCTTGTGCTGGCCTTCTACCTCTGGTTCTGCTGCTCCGCCTTCTGGACCGTTGACCGGGCCGCCACTTTGATCACAGTGCGCGGCTATTTCCAGGTGATGATGATCGTGTGGCTGGTGGGCGAATTTGCCGCGAGCGCCGAAGATCTGCGGGCGCTGCTGCGCGCCTGCGTGGCAGGATCGTGGGTGCTGGCGGTGCTCACGGTAGCCAATCTTGCCTCCCCTGAAGCCATCGCGGAAGGCCAGATCCGCTTTTCCGCCTCCGGGCAGGACCCGAACGATGTGGCCCGCTTCCTCGTATTGAGCCTTCCCTTGGCCGCGTTGCTTTGGACCAGCGAGATCCATTGGCCCTGGCGTCTGCTGGCGGCTGGGTATCTTCCGCTGAGTCTGGTGGGCGTACTCCTTACCGGATCGCGCGGTGGGTTCCTGGCGGTCCTGGCGGCGCTGGTGGGCAGCGGGTTCCTTTTGGCTCGCCTCGATCTCCGCAAAGTGCTGGCGGGAACGCTGGCCCTGCCGGTCATCGCCGCCGCATTCTGGCTTGCCGTTCCCCACGCGACATTGGGGCGGCTGACCACCATCTCCGAGCAACTTGGGGGCGGCGACCTGAACCAGCGCCTCAACATCTGGGAATCCGGCTGGCACGTCTTTGTACGCGCGCCCTTCTTCGGCACCGGAGCGGGCACCTTTGTAGCAGCAGCAGGGTTGGCCCCTATCGATACGGCTCACAATACCGTGCTCTCAATTACCGTCACCGGCGGGCTGGTCGCGCTATTTCTGGCGGCGGCGATTCTGGCCTCGGTCCTTTGGTCGACGCTCCAAACTCGCGGACCGGTCCGCTGGGCTATGGCCACGGCGCTGGTGGCCTGGACCATCACCTCCCTGGCCTCCACTGTTGAAGCCAACCGCACCACCTGGCTGCTTCTGTCCCTGATTGCTCTTGCCGGACGGCTAGCCGCCGAAGAGCCGGAAGGGCTGGCTGCCTGCTTCCCCTCCAACGTAACGCACGCTGAACTGGCCGAGACCTCCGAGCCGCTGCTGAAGACCGAAGGATCTGCAGGATGAGCCTTCCGGGTATTGCCGTTCTCCAGCAGAGCCAGCGATGGTTCCAGGGCGCAAGCGTCAACCGCCGCATCTTCCGCGCGGCCGCATCGGTTGCGGCGGCGGGAATAGTGGTCAAGGCCGTCGCCACCTTCAAGGAATTCACAGTGGCCGGGGTCTATGGGCGCTCCGACGCCATGGACGCCTTTCTGGCTGCCATCCTCATCCCCAATCTCCTCGTCAACCTGATCTCCGAGTCGATGAATCAGGCCCTGGTGCCAACCCTGGTCAAGGTGAGGGAACTGGAAGGCCGCGAACGTGCCCAACAGTTGCTCTCAAGCTCCATGCTCTGGGTCTGTCTGTTGCTGGCTCTAGTCACGGCCGTCATGGGCCTGGGTGCGCGCGGATTCTTTCCCCTTATTGCCTGGAACTTTTCTCCCGCCAAGCTCGATCTCTCGATTCGCCTCTTCTATGCCTTGCTGCCGCTGGTCGTCATCACCGGAATCGCCACCAACTGCACCGCCGTGCTGAATACCTTCGACCGTTTTGCCTGGCCGGCTCTGGCTCCCGTGGCGACTCCCGCGCTCATCATCCTGGGCGCCTTGCTGCTCAGCGGCCGTCTGGGCGTTTGGGCCATCGTCTACTCGAGCCTCGCCGGCGCTCTTGTTCACGCCGGAGCCGTGGCCTGGATGATGGAGGCGCATGGCTACAAACTGCGCCTCTTCTGGCATGGAACCACCGAGGCCACGCGCGAAGTGGCCCGCCAGTACGGCCCGGTATTGCTAAGCAGCGTGGTGGCCTCCGGCGGGCTCCTTGTCGACCAGTCGATGGCCGCAATGTTGCCGTCCGGAAGCGTTTCGGCGCTGGCCTATGCCAACCGCTTTGTCAGCGTTGTCATCACTCTGCTGGCCGGGGCGATCTCCTCGGCGGTGGTGCCTTACTTCTCGCGCATGATTGCTCATCGGGACTGGTCCGGCTGCCGCCTCACCCTGCGCACCTGGGTCCGGCTCACTGCACTGGTCTCCGCCCCGATTGCCGCGGTCCTCATCGTTGGCGCGCATCTGTTGATTCGCATTACCTTCCAGCATGGCGTCTTCGGCCCTCGCGATACCGCACTGGTGACCCCGGTGCTGGCCATGTATGCGCTGCAAATCCCCTTCTTCGTCTCCAGCCGGGTCTTCTACCGCTTCCTGGTGGCCATGCGCCGCACCGACCTGATCCTCTACTGCGGAGTGTTGAATCTGGCTCTCGACATCGTCTTCAACCTGATTCTGATGCGGCGGTTCGGCGTCGCCGGAATTGCTTTGGCCACTTCGCTCTGGACCGTGAGCACATTCCTCTTCCTCTGGTATTGGTCCCGCAGGCTTCTTGCAGAAGCGTCTACGCAAGCCGCGTAAACCGGAGATGCGACCGCAAAGGAAGCGAACTTGTTATGGGGGTAGCGAGATGATTCTCAAGCCGGCACAATTCCTCCTTCGCTTCGACGACCTTTGCCCCACTCTCTCCGTCGGCCCATGGCAGCGGCTTCTGCCGTTGATTCAGGAGTTCCGCCTTCGTCCGATTCTTGCCATCGTTCCAGACAATCGGGACCCGGAACTTGAGGTTTCGCCGCCCGACCCGGAGTTCTGGGCGCAGATGCGCGCCCTGGAAGCAGTTGGAGCCACCATCGCCCTGCACGGTTACCGTCACCTCTGCCAGAGCACGGGCCGTAGCCTGCTGCCGCTCCACCGCCACACGGAATTTGCCGGCGTGCCCGAACCAACCCAGCGCCAGTGGATCCACGCCGGGCTCGCAATCCTTCGCGCCCGAGGGCTCAACCCCAAACTATGGGTCGCGCCACGCCACGGCTTCGACCACGCCACCCTCCGCGCACTTCGCAGCGAGGGAATTCACGTACTTTCGGACGGCTTTGCCTGCCTCCCGTTCAGCCGGGACGGGATAACCTGGATTCCGCAGCAGCTTTGGGGGCCGCTGGAGAAATCAGATGGCCTCTGGACCATCTGCATTCACAGCAATTCGACCAGCGGCTCAGAGGTCGAAGAGCTTCATGCGTTCCTGGCCACTCACTCCGCGCAGTTCACCTCCGTGGACCGCGTACTGGCTGAGTTTCGGCCCGTGAGCTTTGGTCCGCTCGAACATCTCCATGAAGCCTGTGCGCTCTGGCGGATGCGGGCGTCTCGCTTCAAAAAAACCTGGACTCGGCGCTCGTAAAGCGTCCCCACCGCCTGGCCACGGGATTCTGCTCCAGCAACTCTCCATAGAGAGCCTCCCATCGATCCAGAACCGCCTCCAAACCAAATTGGTCGGTCACTCTCTGCCGCGCTCTCGCGCCCATCGCCGCGCGCTCTTCGGGTGAAAGCTTCATCATCCTGATCATCGCTGCTTGCAGGGCGTCTGGATCGGCAGGCGGAGCCAGCCAGCCGGTTACGCCATCGTCCACAACTTCGGGTGTGCCGGGCACATCGGTGGCCACCGAGGGCAGCCCGCACGCCGCCGCTTCCAGCAGGACCAGAGGCAGCCCCTCCAACCGTGAAGAGAGAACAAACCCATCCGCAGCCTGCATCCATCGGCATACGTTTGGTTCAAAGCCCATAAAGCGTACTCTCCGCTCCAATCCGAGCTGCATCGTCAAACCGCGAAGCTCGCCCTCCAGGCACCCTGCGCCGGCAACGACGAGCCGGGCAGACGGGGCAAGACCCACCATGGCGCGTAACAGAGTGGGATAGTCCTTTACCGGCTCCAGCCTTCCCGTTGCCAGCCACAGAAATTCATCCGTCAATCCAAGCTCGCGCCGCACGGCAGCCCGCACTGCGGCGTCGGGTCGCCACGCCTCCAGATCCACGCCATTGGGCAGAACCGCCAGCCGCTGCGCAGAGACCATCCTGGCACCAAGGTAGGCATCGGCAGTTGCACGGCTCACGGCGGTGACCCGGTCCGGCAGCCAGTCGCTCCAGCGGTAGCCGATCCTCCGGCCCACCGTGCCGGTCGACGAGGTGTGAATCGTATCCAGAACTGCGCGTACCGGAGCGCCCAGCCGCGACCACCGCACCATCCAGGCGGCGTGGGGCATGTGCCCATGGACCACATCCGGCCTCTCCCGCCTCAGCCAGCGGTTAAAGCGAATCCACCCGCGCGGGTCGGCCAGCCCCTTGCGCATTTCCAGGCTCAGAAATTCGGCGCCCGCAGAGAACAGTTCGCGGCCCGCCTCCTCTTCCGCGCCAGAAAGCGCCACCACCGTGACCCGCCAGCCCCGCCGGCACAGCCCCCTGGCCAGCAGTTGCACTTGCCGCTCCGCTCCGCCGATTTGCGCAAAGCCGGGAATCACCAGCGCAATATGCCTCACGATTGCTTCTCCCGAAGGTTGGTGTCGATCAATTCCTCGTAAGCCTGGATGGCGCGGTCGAGCCGGAACTCCTCCACAAAGGAGTGGGCGAACCGCTCGGCCGGCTGCAACGCCTGAAGGGCGGTGAGCAGGGAAGCGGCCAGCGCCGCGGCGGAGACTTCCCGCGCTAGCCACACCCCCGGCTGCCCGCGCAACAGGTCGATCACTCCCTGAGAAGAGGGCAGAGCCACAATCGGCAATCCCGCTGCGGCGGCTTCCAGCAGAGCATTGGGCATCCCTTCGTGGCGGGAAGGCAAAACAAACAGCGTCGCGTTCGGAGAGTACCCCCAGGGCCAGTCGATGTGACCGGCAAACTCCACCGCATTCTCCAGTCCGAGTTGATGGCACTCCGCCTTGAGAGCCTCTTCCTCGGGGCCGGTGCCTGCGATCACGAGTCCAGCATCCGGAATCTGCTCGTGCACCAGAGCCAGTGCTTGCAGCAGCAGGTCGAAGCCCTTTTCTCTGGACAGCCTCCCAACCGCGAGCAGATGCGGGCCAGGGCCGCTCCACCGAAGAGATTCCTTCCCGATCCTTTTGCGAATCCCCTCCACATCGACGGGATTCGGCAGGATTGCCAGCCTCTCTTCGCCAACTCCGGTCACTCGCATCAGGTCCGCAGCCATCGCCCGACTTTGGCAAATCACCCGATCTGCGCGGCGATAAAGGACTCTGTAAAGTGAACGGGTAAAACCCGGCAGGCCATCCAACGCCAAAGAGGAAGAGGCGGTCCCGTTCTGCCGGACCAGTATCCGCGTCCCGCGCGGGAAAATCGGCCGCAGCAGGAGCACCAGAAAGTTCAGGTGAAACATCGCGGAGAGAATCACGTCCGGTTTCACCCGCCGGACCAATCGAACCAGTCGAAAGGGAGCGCCGCGCACCCGCCGCGCACCCAGCGCATGAACAGTGACCCCGGACGGCAGTTTTGCGTCGGCCGAAGTTGCCTGCGTCACCAGCCCCAGGTGCAGCTCATACTTTTCCTGCGACAGACCAGCCGCCACCAGAGCCATCACGCGCTCCGCACCGCCGCCACCCAGATGAGGAATCAGTAAGAGAATCCTGGGACGTTGATTCATGACTATTTAGAGTGTCCGTTTGAAGGCAAGGCGAGTATATGCCATTGGTTCCGGTCTGAAATAATTTACTTGACTTCAATGCAAACTGTGCAAAACTGGTACAGTTTCTTTGGATTTCCTAAGCAGACAAGCATTGGCAGGAAAAACTGGCTCATGTTTTGTGTCTTCGGGGTTAAATCCCCTTTGTTTTAGGAATCACCTTTCCCCGGCGTTGTATGCAAGCCTCCTAAGGTGCCCCCGGAATGATCCAGGAGGTTGCAGGGAGAGAACGCCGAAAGATGCATCGTTCACGTACGCCTCAACTTACCCCTGAGTTGCGGAGTCATGAAGATGATCCGCAACCCCACATCCTGGTGGGGATCACGCACTCACAAACCTGCTTGAACCTGGCCGGACGCTTGCGGTCGCTGCGCGAAGCCGGCTTCCGCGTAACGCTCGTCGCCAGCCCCGGCGAATTGCTGCAAAAAACGGCAATCTGCGAAGGGGTTGAGTCGATCGCCCTTCCGATTCAGCGGGAGATCGCGCCGGTTGCAGACATTGTCTCCCTGGTGCGCCTGTGGTGGTTGTTACAGCGGCTCCGGCCAGACATTACCGAGTTCAGCACCCCCAAGGCTGGCCTTCTGGGAACCCTGGCAGCCATGCTGGCCGGTGTGCCAACGCGGGTTTACATGCTGCGCGGTCTCAAACTTGAAACCTGCACGGGACTCAAGCGGCGGATTCTTCTGGCTGCCGAGAGAGCCGCCGCGGCATGCGCTCATGTGGTTTTGTGTAACAGCGCGAGCTTGCAAAAAAAGGCGCTCGACCTGGGCTTGGCGCCTGAATCCAAGCTGCAAATACTGGGAGACGGCAGCAGCAACGGGGTCGATGCGGATCGATTTTCGCCGGGGCCCAGCAGCGTGCGGCAGCAGTTTGGCCTTCCCCAGTCTGCCCGCGTCATCGGGTTTGTCGGCAGATTGACGCGCGACAAAGGCCTGCCCGAGCTGATGGAAGCCTTCGACGCCATTCTGGAGGCGGAACCCGAGACCTGGCTGCTGCTGGTGGGCTGGTTCGATGCTTCCGAAGATGCGCTGGGGCTCGATGCGCGTGAGCGCATCACCTGTCACAGGCGAGTTGTCATGACCGGCTTTGTTGCCGACACAGCGCCTTACTTCCGTGCCATGGACGTGCTCGTGCTGCCCACTTGGCGCGAAGGCTTTCCCAACGTCGTTCTGGAAGCCGCGGCTACAGAGATTCCAGTAGTAACCACGTTGTGTACCGGTTCACGCGATGCGGTGGTGCCGGAAGTGACGGGTTTGCTGATTCCAGCGGGCTACCCGGAAGCCATCTCCGAAGCGGTGCTCAAACTGCTCCGCGACCGCAGGCGCTGCCGCCGCATGGGCAAGGCCGGCCGTGCCTGGGTACTCGGCCACTTTGCCAGCCACCGCGTGTTGGGCTTGACCACCGCGCTCTATAAGAGCCTCCTGGCGCGTATCGAAAGGGAAGCTCCGCAGCCCTCCGTCGCATTAGGGTACGGCTTGCGGGTTCGAGGGGACAGCGGGCGCTGATATCTCCATCGGCGGCGCTTGCAGCGTGTGTCCGGCAGCCTCGGCCGCACGCTGAATGTCGCCAGGCACAATGCCCAGAACCAGCGTGGTCGCGACCGCCAGCAGCAGGGCTGCGCTCACGGCAACGCCAACCAGAGGGGCGGGTTCCGTATCGGTCCCGTCCTTGCGCTGTGCCGCGGACAAAGCCAGGCGGAGATAGTAGGCCGCGGCCAGACCGGAATTCAGCAAGCCGATGATGGTCAGCCATATCGCCCCGCCGCCGACAGCCGCCGAGAAGGAATAAAACTTGGCGAAAAATCCCCCGGTGAAGGGAATTCCGACCAGGGAGACCAGGAAAAAGATCAGCAGGCTGCCGAGCAATGGCGAGCGGTAGATAAGGCCGCGAAAATCCTGAATCAGCGGCAGTCTCTCGTCGTATCCGCTGGCCAGCGTGACGACGGCAAAGATGCCCACGTTCATGGCCGCATAGGCAGCCGTGTAAAAGCTGGCGGCGGCAATGCCGCTCGACCCCAATCCCGCGAAAGCCGCCAGCAGGTAGCCGGCGTGAGCAATCGAGGAGTAGGCCAACATGCGCTTCACGTTCTGCTGACGGAGGGCTGCGAGATTGCCCACCGTCATGGAGAGCACGGCAACCACCCACAGCAGCGGCGACCAGACCGGGCGCAGCGTGGGCAGCATCTCGTAGACCACGCGCAGCAGCAGAGCGAAGGCCGCGGCCTTGGGCGCAGTAGAGAGCAGCGCAACCACGGGCGAGGGCGCTCCCTCATACACGTCCGGCGTCCACACATGGAAGGGCGCGGCGGAGACCTTGAATAAAATGCCCACCAGCATCAACCCCATGCCAGCCAGAATCAGCGCGTGATTCGGGGCGGTGGGGACCAGGTGCGCAATCTCGTAGATTTGCGTCGTACCCGTGGCGCCGAAGATCAGGGCCACGCCATAGAGCAGAAAGCCGGTCGCGAACGAGCCCAGCAGAAAATACTTGATGGCGGCTTCGGGTCCGCGTCCGGTCTCCTTGCGGTAGCCGGCCAGAATGTAGGTGGAGATCGAAGAGATTTCCAGCGCGATAAAGACCAGCAGCAGCTCGACCGCGCCGGTCAGCAGGCACATGCCTACCGCGCCAAAGACCATCAGCGCATAAAACTCGCCCTGGTGATGGCTGTCTTCGGGCAGCGTGTCCAGCGAAAGCAGCAGCGCCACCAGCACAATGCCGCAGATGAGCACGTGGAAGAAGACCGTAAACGCGCTGGTCTCTACGGTCGAATAGAAACCGGTTCCCATGGGCAACGAGAGCTGCCACAGGCTGGCCCAGAGGGCAAAGGTGGTTCCGAAGGCAGCGACCCAGCCCAGAGGCCGGCGCGCCGACAAGGGAGATAGAGAGGCGTCCGTCAGCATCACGGCTACGCCGGTAAGGGTGAGGATGACCTCGGGAAGGATGCGGTAGATGTCAGGAACGGAATTCACCGCTGGACCTCCCCAGAAGATGTAATAGGCGCTACCGATGGAGGCGAAATGAGTGCAGGCAAAATGCTGGATTCTTTCTGTTGAGGCAGATGAACGCCTTTTTCAATCGTATTCAACCAGAGCGACGGCGCCAATCCCATCACCAGCATCAGCACCGCCAGCGGCCACAATACGGCCAACTGACCAAAACCCACATCCTCGGGCGGCTTCAACTCGGCCAGCGTGCTCTCCGGCCCGTAGAAGAGCCTCTGCGCCAGCCAAAGCATGTACGTCGCGCCCAGAATCACGCCCAGTGCCGCGGTAATCGCCAACCCCTTGCTGAGTCCGGTAAACGTCCCGGTGAAGATCAGGAACTCTCCGACAAAGCCGCTCAGCATGGGCAGCCCGATCATGGCCAGCGAGGCGATCACAAAGAATGTCGCGGTGCGCGGCAGCTTGCCGGCCAGCCCGCCGTAGGCGTCGATCCGGCTGGTTGCATATTGATCGTAGAGAACCCCCAGAAGCAGGAACAACGCGCCGTCCACCACGCCGTGCGAAAGAATCTGGAAGATCGCACCGTCCCACCCCGTTACAGTCAAGCCGTAAATGCCGAGGGTGATCAGGCTCAGATGGCTCAGGGCCGCAAAGGCCATCAGCCGCCAGAAATCGCGTTGCACCAGCGCCAGGCATGCGCCGTAAAGAACGCCCACCACGGCCAGCCCCACCAGCAGCGGAGCCATCGCCCGCGCCTGCGTCGGAAACAGCCCGATGTGGAAACGCAGCAAGGAGTAAAGCCCCAGCTTGCCGGCCACCACCATGGCCATCGCTACGGGTGCTTCGCTGAAGGTGTCGGCAATCCAGCCGTGCAGCGGGAAAACCGGCACCTTGACCGCAAAGGCAAACAGAAACGCCAGCGCCACCCAGAAGAGAGGGCCGGCCGGAATCGCGCCGTGCGACAGCAGAATCTTCAGTGTGCTGAAGTCGAAGCTGCCTGTCTGCGCATAGAGCCACAGCAGCGCCACCAGCAGCGGCGCGGAAGGAATGAAGGTGAAGAGGAAAAACTTCAGCGCTGCCTTCGGCCCATCCTTGCGCCCGTACATTGCGATCAGGATGGCCATCGGCACCAGCGACAGCTCCCAGAAGCCGTAATAGACCATCAGGTCCAGCGACAAGAAGACGCCCAGCATCGCGGTTTGCTGCACCAGGAAGAGCGAGTAGAAAACTTTGCGCCGTTCCCGGATGGCGTTCCAACTGGCCACCACGCCCACCGGCGCCAGCAACCCGGTCAGCACCACCAGCCACAGGCTCAGCCCATCTACGCCCACGTGGTAGAAGATGGCGGGGTTCTCGATCCACGGACGGTTGACCTCAAACTGAAATCCGCCCTGACCGCTAATGAAATGCATCGGCAGGTGCAGCGTCAGGCCAAACGTGGCCAGCGACGTCCACAGCGCAATCCAGTTAGGCAGCTTGCCACGGTCCGGGGCCAAAGCCACTACGACCGCTCCAGCCAGCGGCAGCAGCAGGATCATGGTGAGAATCGATTCGTTGATCGCGTTCATTCTCTCAATGCCCCGCCATTCCAAGGTGAATTGCCGGTAGACTCGACAGCACCGCATCCCACGGCACCAGCAGGAACACGAGCAGTGCTGCCGCGCCAGCAGCCAGCCACGCCGCATAGGAGCGCAAATTGCCCGATTGCCACCGCTGCAGAATCGCCCCCGAGAGGTTGGCAATGCCCGCCAGCAGCCAGGCGATTCCGCCGATCAGGCCAATGTCCACAACCCATTCCAGAAAGTACCTCGAAATGCCCAGTAGCGGCTTGACCACCACTGCGCCATAAATTTCGTCGACGTAGTACTTGTTCGCCAGCACCCGATAGCCGCCGGGATAAGCCGCGGCCAGTTCTTCAGCGCGCGCGGGCTTCTGCCGGTACATCAGGTCGGCAACAAACCACCCAGCCAGCGCCACGGCAACGGCCACGATGCTCAGGATCAACTCCAGTTGTGCGTTGCCCCCTTCGGCTGCCCTTGCGCCCACTGCGGGCGTCAGGAAGTTGCCGAAGCGCTCCATGCCAATCCAGCCGCCGCCGATTGAAAGCAGCGCCAGAATCAGCAAGGGGCCCTGCATCGTCCACGGAGTAGCGTGCGGATGCTCCGTCTCGCTGCGCGGCTTGCTCAGGAACGCCAGATACCACAGCCGGAACATATAGAACGAAGTCAGCAGGGCAGTCACCAGCCCCACAAACCACAGCGCCTTGCCTCCCGGCCCCTGCAAAAATGCGGCGTAAAGAATTGCGTCCTTTGAGAAGAATCCGGCGAAGGGAAAGAACCCTCCGATGGCCAGCACGCCCGCTGTGGTCATGGCGAAGGTGAGCGGAAGCTTCTTCCACAAGCCGCCCATCTTGCGCAGATCCTGCTCGCCGCCAATGGCGTGGATCACCGCGCCCGCGGCCAGGAAGAGCAGTGCCTTGAAGAAAGCGTGCGTGACGAGGTGGAAGATGGCCGCCGAGTAAGCTGCCACCCCGCAAGCCAGAAACATATAGCCGAGCTGCGAAATGGTGGAGTAGGCCAGCACCCGCTTGATGTCTGTCTGGACCAGAGCAATGGTGGCGGCAAAGAGAGCCGTGGCCGCACCCACAACCGCAACCACGCCGAGCGCGAACGGCGAGTGGTCGAAGAGCACATGCGTCCGGGCGACCATGTAGACGCCCGCCGTGACCATCGTCGCCGCGTGAATCAGTGCGGAAACCGGCGTGGGGCCTTCCATCGCGTCCGGTAGCCAGATGTAAAGCGGAAGCTGCGCGCTTTTTCCCGCCGCGCCCAGCATCAGGCAGAGCGCGATCACCGTGACCACGCCTCCGTTCCAGCCAGGGTCCATGCCCAGCTTGGCGGCAATCTCGCTGAAGGTCAGCGTGCCGAAATTGGCCAGCAGCAGAAACATCCCGATCAGAAAACCGAAGTCGCCAATGCGGTTGACGATGAACGCCTTTTTCCCCGCGTCTGCCGCCGACTTCTTGTTGAAGTAGAAGCCGATCAGCAGGTACGACGCCAGTCCCACGCCTTCCCAGCCCACAAACATCACCAGGGCATTGCCCGCGAGCACCAGCACGGTCATGAAGAAGAGGAAGAGGTTCAGATAGCTGAAGTAGCGCGCGTAGCCTTCCTCGTCGCCCATGTAGCCGACCGAGTAGACGTGAATCAGGAAGCCTACGCCGGTGACCACTAGCAGCATCACCAGCGAAAGTTGGTCGAGGACGAAGCTGAAGTTCACATGCAGAATGCCCGCGTCGATCCAAGGGAAGGGGCAAGTCTCGATATAGGGCAGGGAAGCGGTCGCCGGGCCGAATCCAAAGAAGCCCGCGGCGGCATTCAACACCACGCCGAATGCGGCCAGCGGCGCCGCGAGCGCGACCGTCGTGACCAGCCACTTCGGAAGCCTGCGGCCAAGGATTCCATTCAACAGGAACCCGGCGAAGGGCAGCAGCGGAATCATCCAGAGATGGAGAGATGCGTTCATAGTTTCATCAGGTCGATGCGGTCGACGGCCAGGGTTGCGCGAGCACGGAAAACGGCAATGATAATAGCCAGTCCCACGGCAGCCTCAGCCGCGGCCACCATCATCACAAAGAAAACAAAAATCTGTCCCTTCACCGCGTGCCACTGGTGGGCAAAGGTTACAAACGACAGGTTGACAGCATTGAGCATCAGCTCAATCGACATGAAAACCGTGATCAAATTGCGCTTGATCAGGAAGCCGACCACGCCCAGCGCAAACAAGGCAGCGCTCAACAGCAGGTACCAGGACAGAGGAACTTCCTGCGCGAGAAAAGAATTCATTTACCCGCCGTCCTTTCTCCGTCCCCATGACGGGCTAGCGCAACCGCACCCAGAATCGCGATCAGGATCAGAACCGAGGTCACTTCAAAAGGCAGCAGCAGCTTGGTAAAGAGCACCGTGCTCAACTCTTCGGTGGAAGTGATGCCGTCTTTCAATCCCGCCGAGCCCAAGCCCTGCGCCTGCAGAATCACCGTGGCCACGGTGGCCAGGATCGCGACAACCGCGGGGAAGCCCACCATCCGCGCCACTCCGCTGCCCATGGTGCGCTCTTCGCGCCCCGCGTTCAGCAGCATCACCACGAATGTGAACAGCACCATGATGGCGCCGGCGTAGACAATCACCTGCGCCGCGGCCAGAAACTCCGCGCCCAGCAGCAAATAAAGCACGGCCAGCGAGGTCATCACCACAATCAGCGAAAGCGCGCTGGAGATGGGATGGCTCTGCAGCAGGAGGTTGATCGCTCCGGCCAGGCAAAATCCGGCAAAGACGATAAACAGAATCAGGTGCATCGTTGGCTTCACTTACAGATTGGCCGATGCGAAAGAGTCCGGCCGGTCAGGGGAAAGGAAAGCGACGGTTCCGCGGAAATCCTCCCCGATTGTAAATCAACGGTACGCAAGCCAAAGGCTCGTGCCCACAATGTTGAGGATGGCCAGGGGCATCAGGTAGCGCCATCCGAAGTTCATCAGTTGGTCGTAGCGGAAGCGCGGCAGTGTGCCCCGCACCCACACGTAGAGAAACAGGAAGCAAAATACCTTGAAGACAAACCAGAAGATGGGAAACAGCGCATGGACGAAGATGTTCTGCGGTGGCGGAATCAGGTCGCCGAAGGGGCTCGTCCAGCCTCCCAGAAAGAGCAGCGTGGCCACGCAGCCCACGTTGATCATGTTGGCGTACTCGGCCATGAAGAACATGGCGAACTTCATTGAGCTGTACTCGGTGTGGTAGCCGCCGGTCAGCTCACTCTCTGCCTCGGGCAGGTCGAAGGGGGAGCGGTTGGTCTCGGCGAAGGCCGCAGTCAGGTAGATAAGGAACGCTACAATCTGCAGTCCGCCGAAGATGTTCCAGGTCAGAATGCCCTTGGTCGCCTGCTGTTGCACGATCGTGCGCAAGTTCAGCGATCCTGCGCGCATCACTACGCCCACGACCGACAGGCCAAGCGCCAATTCATAGCTGATCAACTGCGCCGAAGCGCGCAGCGAGCCCAGCAGCGAGTACTTGTTGTTGGAGGACCAGCCGGCCAGCGCAATGCCGTAGACACCTATCGATGTAATGCCCAGAATCACCAACAGCCCGATATTGGTGTCGGAAATCTCAAACAGATCCAGACCGCCTGGACCGATCTTCGGCTCGCCAAACGGAACCACGCCGATCGAGATCAGCGCGCATCCCAGCGCCAGGATGGGCGCCAGCAGGTAGAGCGGCTTGTAGACGCCGGTAGGAATGATGTCTTCTTTCAGAAAAGACTTCGCCCCATCCACCAGCGGCTGCAGCAACCCGAACGGGCCCACGCGGCTCGGTCCCCAGCGGTTCTGGATGCGACCCACCAGCTTGCGCTCCAGCAGCACCGTATAGGCGACGCCCAGCAGCATCACCACCGTGATCACGGCCACCTTGAGCAGGCTCCACAGAAAAAACTGCAAAATCGTCACTGGTCTTCAGCCTCTTCTTTTCTTACTGCCTTCATCTTGAAATCAAAACCAAACTTGTCATCCGGAGCAGTTCGACTCGCTGCAAAGCGTTATAGCGAGGATGAACTCCCGCTAACTCGCTAACTCGCCATTTCCGCGCAGCGGAAGCTAACTTGCTGCCTCATCCACATTACTTTCTCGTCGCTTCCACTTCCGCCGCCTGGTGCCGTTCAAGTTCCTTGAGCGCAGGGCTATATTGCCCCAGCGTCCCAGAGGTAAACAACCCATCGTGCGCGGGAACAATCTCTCCCCGCCCGGTCAGATCCGAAACCGGCACAAACCCCGGCTCGGTCTGCACATCGTTTCCGCTGAAAAGATTCGTACGATCGAGCGCATAACCGGGAACCAGCCGCTCGATCTCATCCAAAACCGCGAGCGAATCGAAGGGGCTCAGCTTGGGCTCGAGTCCGTTGGCCGCCAGCCACACCGCATGTCGGTCCGCCTCTCCGGACTGCACTCCGCGTGTCTGTCCCAGGTCGCCCGTCACGCCGCCGGCGCCGAAAGGAACCAGCGCCTTCACATCCGCGCCCATCGCGCTCGCCAGCCGGACCAGAATCTCAAACTCCGGCTTCACGCCCGCTCGATCCGCCGCCTTGCGTGCCAGTTGCACATCGCCATAGGTGTTGGTCACCGTGCCCGTCTTTTCGTAGAGACTGGCAGCGGGAAACACGACATCTGCCAGCGCCGCAGTTTCGGTCAAAAACAGGTCGGCTACAATCACAAACGTGTTTTTCAGCGCCGCGGGGTCGGTCCCTATCGTTGCCACCGGATTGCTTCCGGCGATCAACAGCGCGCCTAATTCACCACTCGCGGCCGCCGCAAACATTTCCTTGAGCGTCTTGCCCGGTGCTGTGGGCAGGCCCGGATATTCTGCAAATGCGCCTGGAGCCGCGACCGGCACATAGCCCGGCAGCAGGTCGGGCAGCAGTCCCATGTCGGCCGCTCCGCGCGAGTTCGCCTGGTCGCCGAGGAACGCAAAGCGCACGTTGCCGTGCTTCAGTCCCCAGCCCACCAACTCCGCAATCTGCACGCCTCGATACTCTGAGCCAAAGATCACCAGGAGCGGCTCCTCCTCGGCCAGAACCGCCTTGCGGAAAGCAGAATCGTCCATCACTGCATCGCTGCCGCCAAGGTACGCGCCCAGTGCACCATAGCCCCCCGCAGGTAGCCGTAGCGTTGCCTGCGCTTGTCGCTCCAGCTTGATCTGCTTTTCATTGGCCACGTAAAGCCGTGCGCGGTTCAGCCGCACATTGGTGCGCAGATTCCACGCCAGCAGCGGATGCTCTTCGGTCGGATTCCCGCCGATGAGCAAAATGGCGGGCGCCGTCGCTGCATCGCGCAGGCTGGCCGCCTTGTCCTTGCTTCCGGCCAACGTACGCGCAAATCCTGAAAAATCCGCACTGCGCTCGTGGTCGATGTTATTGGTCCCGAGAACTATCCGCGCAAACTTCTGCAGCAGGTAATTCTCTTCGTTAGTGCTCTGGTTCGAGCCGATCACGCCGATGGCCGCGCCGCCCCTGTTCTCGCGCACTTCCTTCAACTTCGCCGCAGCCACGCGTAGCGCATGTTCCCATGTGGCTGGCTCCAGCTTGCCCGCGGCATTGCGCACCAGCGGATGATTGAGTCGTTCTTTGCTTTCCACAAAATCGAAGCCGAACCGCCCTTTGGCGCAGAGAAAGTCGCCGTTGATCCCGCTCTTGTCGCGGTTATCGGCGCGCACAATCTCCGATCCGTCGTTGTTCTGCCGCACGCCAAGAGTGACCTTGCAGCCGTCGGCGCAATGCGTACACACGGTCGACACGTGGTTCATCTCCCACGGTCTGGTCTTGTAGCGATAACTGCCGCTGGTCAACGCGCCCACCGGGCAAACATCGATGCACATGCCGCACTGCTCGCAGTCCAGTTGATCTCCGCCGTTGGGCGCGATCACCGAACTCACGCCGCGGTTCTGCACGCCTAGAGCCCACACATCCATGCCTTCGCCGCACATACGGATGCAGCGGTAGCAGAGAATGCAGCGCGGCCGGTCATAGAAAACCGCCGGCGACCATTGCTGCTCCTCGCGGTGCTGCTTGGCTTCGGTATAGAGGCTCTCGCCCGCGCCGTACTTGAAAGTCATGTCCTGCAGTTCGCATTCGCCGCCGGCATCGCACACCGGGCAGTCCAGCGGATGGTTGCCCAGCAGCAGTTCGATGGTCGCCTTGCGCGCCTGCGCAATTTCCGGCGAATCGGTGATGAAGACCTGGCCCTCGGCAACTGTAGTAGTGCACGCCGTTTGCAGCTTGCCCACCTTTTCCTGGCGCACCACGCACATGCGGCAGGCGGCCTGCAGGCTCAGTCCCGGATAGTAGCAGAACGCCGGAATCTCGATCCCCGCCTTGCGGCACGCGTCTATCAAGAGCGTCCCCGCGGGAGCCGTCAGTGCTTTTCCATCGACTACGAAGTTCACGTCTGCCATTGATTTCCTTATGCGGCCTGGGTCTCTTCTGTGAAGGGAAGAGACTTGGGAAGCGTCACGGCAAGCCATTCCACGAAATACTGTTTTGTCTCATGGCCAGGATCGAACTCGTCGAAATCGACGTTTGTCGTCACTGGATCCGGTACGGGTTCTCCGGCTTTAACCGTTTCGCTCAGGTAGAGCTCCAATGCTGCGCGCATATTCACGCGTGTATCTTCCAACTCATCGCCAAGCGAGCCGCATCCGAGTATATCGGGAGAAAATGCGCTCCAGTTCGTTCCGCTCTTCTCGTAAACCACCAAGTATTCTCGCGTCATTTCAGACCTGCCTTCTTGAGGATACTGTGAAGCAGTCCCTTCCCGATTTCCTTCCCGGCGTGCATCGGTACAATCAGCAATCCAGGCTTCAACGGATGGCGAAATTGCCGGTGACTTCCCGTCTGTCCCGTACTGTACCAGCCATCGTCTTCCAGAATTCGTACAAGCTCTTGCGGTTTCACTCGCCGTCTCGTGCTGCGACTTCACTCAACTCGGAAGCCGCCAGCGTCTTTCCATCAACTACGAAGTCTTCGTCTGACCTTCGTCCCAGCCCTTATACAACCGCGAAATCCACGTGTTTTGCGAACGGGCAGGGCTTCCCGTCCAAGTGGTCCTCGAACTCCTTGCGAAACTTCTTCACAAAGCCGAGCGTCGGCATCGCCGCCGCGTCGCCCAGTGGACAGAAGGTTCGCCCCATCATGTTCTCGGCCAGATATTGAATGTTGTCGATGTCCTTGGCCGTTCCAAAGCCCGCGTGGAACCTCGTCAGCGATTTCTTCAGCCAGTCCGTACCTTCGCGGCAGGGAATGCACCAACCGCAGCTCTCGTGCTGATAGAAACTGATGGTTCGCAGCGCAAATTCCACCATGCACGTCCGGTCGTCCAGCACCACCACGCCGCCCGAGCCCAGCATCGAGCCGGCCTTGCCCACCTGGTCAAAGTCCATGCCTATATCGATTTCTTCCGGAAGAAGACAAGGAGTGGAACTCCCGCCCGGAACCACGGCCTTCAACTTCCGTCCTCCACGCACTCCGCCTGCGACTTCGTAGATCATTCGCTTGAGGTTGTAGCCCATCGGCAGCTCATACACGCCCGGCCGCTCCACGTGCCCGCTGATGCCAAACAATCGCGTTCCGCCGTTGCGCGCCGAACCCACAGCCGCATACGCCGCCGCACCCATCTCGATCACGTGCGGCACAGTGGCGATGGTCTCGGCATTGTTGATCACCGTCGGCCCGCCATAAAGCCCCACAACGGCAGGGAAGGGCGGCTTGATGCGCGGAACCCCCCGCTTGCCTTCGAGCGACTCCATCAGCGCCGATTCCTCGCCCACTTCATAGGCGCCCGCGCCGGTCTGCGTAATGATCTGGAATTCCGTCTCTGACCCGAGGATGTTCTTGCCCAGAAAGCCGTGTGCGTAAGCGTCCGCAACCGCCTTCTCCATGATCTCCAGCAGGTAGCGGTATTCGCCGCGCAAATAGATGAAGCCTACCTTCGCGCCAATCGCCAGGCCTGCAATAATCGTGCCCTCGATGACCGCGTGCGGATCGTGCAGAAAAATCAGGTGGTCCTTGCAGGTGCCCGGCTCGCTCTCGTCGCCATTCACCAGCACGTACTTCGGTTTGGCCGACTGCTTGGGTACAAACGACCACTTCAACCCCGTCGGAAAGCCCGCCCCGCCGCGCCCGCGCAGGCCCGAGGCCTTCATCTCGTTGATGATCCACTCCGGTCCCTGTTCAAGGCACTTTTTCGTGGATTGGTAGCCGCCCAGTTCGAGATAGCGCTCGATCTTTGCCGCGCCCAGGCCGAAGCGGCTGGTCACAATCTTCACTTCATCGGGATGCGAGACCAGTCTAGGCATGTGCGGCGTCCCCTTCTGCAAGAGCCTTGCCGCGATAAGCGTCCAGTATGTCGGGAACCTGTTCGGGCGTCAGCTGGTCGTGAAATGCGTAGTTCACCTGAATGGCCGGAGCCCAGCAGCAAGCACCGATACATTCCACTTCCTCCAGTGAAAACAGCCCGTCCGCCGTCACGCCCTTGTGCCCGACGCCCAGTTCCACTTGGAAGCGCTCATAGATTTCGTAGCCCCCGCGCAGCATGCAACTGATGTTGGTGCAGACCTGCACGTTGTACCGGCCCACCGGTTTGAAGCGCAGCATGGAGTAGTACGTCGCCACGTTGCGCACATCCAGTTCGGTAATGCCGATCCGCTCGGCCACTTCGGCGACGACCGCGTCGGACAAGTAGCCGATCTCGTCCTGCGCATAAAGAAGCATCGGAATCAGCGCCGAGCGCCGCACCGGATACTTCTCGACCAGCGCGTCAAAGCGCGCCGCCAGTCGGGGCGAAAAGATGGTCATCGTCTCCGGGCTCATCGCATCAACTCCCGCGCCCACGCTTCTGCCGCCATATCCATCTCTTCCTCACCCTCGGCCGAGCGCAGTCGCCCGGCCTCCGTCAATTCCAGCTCTCCGCGCTGCCCGTCTGCGCGCCGCCAGCTGACTTTCGCGCCTTTGCGCATCAATTCAAGCCAATTCTCGCCGCAGCGCACCAGAATCCGTTCGTCGCTCGCATCCACTGTTGCCTGCTCTGTGCGGTTCAGGCCGTGCAGAGCAGTGTAGCTGCGCAGCAGGGAGGCCAGGGAGACCCAAAGCTCCCCCGCTACCTCAGCTTGCACTCTGTTCCTGTTCAACCACCGCGTCCATATCCGCCACTACGTCAAAGTGCAACAAGTGCCGGACGATCTGCACTGCAAGTTCTTCGGGTGCTACCCAGTCATCGGTCTCAATTGCGTCGGTCAGCCAAAGAGAGCGGGGAGTCCAATTCTGCTTTGGCGCCCTATCAAGAATTGCAGCCTTCACACCGTCCTGGTGCGGGGCCACCTGCCCGAACTGAACCGCCGCCCTCTTGAATATCGCAGTTTTCGGCGTGTATTCGCGCCCAAACTCAAAGAGCACAATTCCCGGCCCTTGGTTGACCCAAACCGCAACCTTGGAAATGCCCACTTTTACTGTCATGCAGAACGACCACAGATCCGGGTCAACGTCCGCGGCTTCTAGCTTGAAGCCCGCAATCTTGGTAATCGAGCAAACCGTGGACTCGCGTGAAAAATTCAATTTGGCAAATTGAGAGATGATTTCTACCAACGCCTCTTGAAGGCTGCGGCCAAACTCCCGCGCCAACCGCATTCCCTCTCGTGTCCCCTGGAGATCCGAACTCAGATCGCTGGCAAAACTGCTCAGAGATTCACTCATCTGTCGATCTCCCCCAGAACAATGTCGATCGACCCAATCACGGCCACCACATCGGCCAGCATCCGTCCCTGGCACATCGTCTCCAGTGCCTGCAAGGTAGCGAATCCCGGATACCGCATATGAACCCGATACGGCTTGGCCGTGCCGTCCGAAACCACGTAGTAGCCCATCTGCCCGTGACCCGATTCAATGCACTGGTATACCTCGCCGGCCGGCACCGCAAAGCCCTCGGTGACAATCTTGAAGTGATGGATCAGCGCCTCCATCTGGGTCTTCATCTTTTCCCGGTCCGGCAGCACAATCTTCGGCGCATCGGCCTTGATCGCCCCTTCCGGCATCCCGTCCAGCGCCTGCTGAATAATCTTCACGCTCTCGCGCATCTCCACCAGCCGCACTTCGTACCTCGCCCAGCAATCGCAGCCAGTCGAGACGGGTACCTCAAACTGAAACTTCTCGTAGCCCGAGTAGGGCATATCGCGCCGCACATCGAAGTCCACCCCCGAGGCGCGCATCGTCGGACCGGTCACGCCCAGTGCAACCGCATCCGCTGCTGAAAGATGGCCCACATTCTTCAAGCGACTGATGAAGATCGGATTGCCCGTCAGCAGATTCGCGTACTCGTCGATCTTCTCCGGAAACGTCCGAATGAACCCCTGCACGCGGTCGAAAAAGTCCAGCGGCGGTTCCATCGACAGCCCGCCAATGCGAATGTAGCTGGTCATCATCCTCTGGCCAGACAAGCCCTCGAAGATCCTCAGAATCTCTTCGCGCTCGCGAAAGGTGTAGAGGAAGACCGTCAGCGCGCCAATATCCATGGCGTGCGTGCCCAGCCAGATCAGGTGTGAATTCAAGCGGGTCAGCTCAGCCAGCAGGACCCGCATCCACTGCGCCTTTGCGGGAATCTCCAGCTCCAGCAGCTTTTCCACGGCCAGGCAATAACACAGGTTGTTGGCCATCGGCCCCAGGTAGTCGATGCGATCGGTCAGCGGCACCACCTGCTGATAGAACTTGGCCTCGCAGGTCTTCTCGATACCTGTGTGCAGGTACCCGATCTCCGGATAGAGCCGCACCACGATCTCGCCGTCGATCTCCACCACGAGGCGCAACACGCCGTGTGTGGAAGGGTGCTGCGGTCCCATATTCAGGACCATGTGCTGATCGTGCGCGCCCTCGGCCACGGGCACTTCCAGGATGGGCGTACCAACGGTCTCTGTCATTTAGCGGTAGCCCTCCACCGGATAGTCCTTGCGTAATGGATGCCCCACCCAGTCGTCCGGCATCAAAATACGGCGCAAATTCGGGTGGCCTTCGAAACGAATGCCGAAAAGATCGAAGACTTCGCGCTCGTAATAGTCGGCCCCCGGCCAGACCGGCGTGATCGACTCCACAGCGGGAGCCTCACCATCCACCAGCACGCACAGCCGGATACGCTCCTTCAAGGCGTGCGAAAGAATGTGGTAGCTCAGCTGAAAACGAGGCGAAGCAGGGAACCAGTCGACCGCTGTCATGTCTTCAAAAAAGTTATAGCCTGCAGCCTGCACCGTGGCCGCTGCCGCGCGAATCTCATCGGCGGCAATCGTCAGGGTCAGTTCCTGCCGGTCCCACTTTGCGTCCAGAAAAGCTTGGGGATTCCAGGCCAGAATGGCCTTGATCGCCGGATGCTCTGGGAAGCCCTCAAGTACTGCAGTCCTGCCGGTCAGACTCTGGTTCTTCGATTCGCCCATTCTAGAGGTCCGCCTTGTCCTGGCTCCAGTTCAGGATGCCCTTGCGCACAATGTAGTAGAGTCCCACCGCCACAAACCCCAGGTACACCAGCATCTCCCAGAAGCCGAAGAGCCGTTGGCCGGTGATGGCGGGCAGTTTGCGGTAGATCACCGCCCAGGGCATCATGAAGACCGCTTCCACGTCGAACAGGATGAACAGCATCCCGACCAAGTAGAAGCGCACACTGAACCGCCCGCGCGCGTCACCCACCGCCTCTATACCGCATTCGTAGGTGGCCAGCTTGGTCACGGTGTTGCGATGCCGCCCCACAAACCACGAAGCGACCACCATTCCCAGCCCAAGCGCAAAGGCGGCAACAATTTGCAGCAACAGCGGGAGATATTGCCAGTGATAGGGGATCATCGTGGCCATTTCCGAGAAGTCCGGTAAAATTGCACCCGCGCTGGCGAAGCTTCCGACCACTTCCCTCGCGCAAGATGCTGGATTGAGATTAGGTTTTCAGCCCCTTCCAGTCAAGGAGGCTCCGACCCAGTGCAATCGTATTTGGATTGTTTTGAAAGGGCACGGCTTCAGCCGTGCCGCAAAACAGCCAGAGAATTTATGGGCTTCACATGCTGCGGAAAAACTCGTTATGCGGCAGAATAACTCCGTTTTGTATCAGGGCACGACTTCAGCCGTGCCGTAAGTGCATGAAAAATACCGTGGCCTTTAGGCCCTGGGGGATGTTTTTCGCGGACTTCGCTCCAAAGCCCGCCTTTTTCCGCAGCCTGTTCAGCCATGCCCTATCAAAACAACAACGATTGGGCTCGTATCGAAAGCCTGCTCCGCATATACCCCAGGCGAAAATCCAAGTGCGATTGCCCTGACCTCCGGCCCGCATCGGTTGCCCGGAATGGAACTCATGCGTCCAGAAAGGGAGTAGAGAACGGCCCCACCGTCTTTTTGCTCGCCATTTGCAGATGATTTTCAGCTTTTGTGAGATTCTTCATCCAGCTCCTCCAGAAATCGCTGGCGTTCGAGATATTCGGGTGCCGCAGCTCTTTTGGGGCCCAAGCGGGGAAATTGCCATGAGGACAAGAACAGCTGCGGATCGAATTGCTTGCCCAAGCCCGCATTCAAACCGGAAACGCTTCTCCGGATGCTCCTGTACCGGGCGCCTGCTTCCGTGGAAGCACCCCCCCC
>Ga0224530_1000303_pt1 | contig 34205 bp, 32 predicted proteins | sample CBST75metaG_FD_179873 | JGI IMG/M metagenome (GOLD analysis project Ga0224530, IMG submission 179873) | Peat soil microbial communities from Stordalen Mire, Sweden - C.B.S.T75 | ecosystem: Environmental > Terrestrial > Soil > Wetlands > Peat | place: Sweden: Norrbotten County, Stordalen Mire...
GGGCCCACTTCCGCCTGTTTGGCGATCTCGTCCAGGCTGGCATCCGCACCAAAACGTGTAAACGCCTCCTTCGCCACCTCCAAAATACGCTCGCGGTTTCGCTGCGCATCCGTGCGCGGCTTTCGGGGAACGGGTTGTGAACTCTTCTTCGTCATGGGCAAAATAATTGCAACCGGAGACGGTCTCCGGTAATCTGTTAATTCGGAGGATATCTCCGTTTTAGTCGGCAAACGTCGGCCTGTCAATAGCGGTCTCTGATTCTTGCAGCTTGGGAGGCGAGGAATATGAATCAAATCGTTTCTTATGGATCTTCAAAGAACTCCAATCCACGTTCCGTCGGCTTGATGAAGTCCGCAGAGCAAGAGTTGGCAGCATTCTTTAACGCCGTCAAACAGTTGTTCGGGAAAGAGCAGGCGGAACTTTCAGCGGAAGATTGGCTGCACGAGCTGGCTGAAAACGATGGCCCACCCTCCTCAACCCGCGACTGGAGATTAATCACCGTCAAGGCGTCTACTCGGCTTGCAAATCGAGTGAACGCTTCTCCCTTATTAACAGAATTCACAAACGCGTAGGAGGAACAGAAAATGAGAGTTTTCGTCACAGGAGCTACAGGCTTCATCGGTTCGACTGTCGTCCGCGAGCTGATCGATGCAGGTCATCAGGTGCTCGGCCTTGCTCGCAGCGATGCGGGCGTAAAATCTCTGATCGCCGCCGGCGCTCAGGCGCATCAAGGTGACCTCGAAGACCTGGAGAGCCTGCGCAGCGGAGCGGCGGCGGCCGATGCCGTAATTCACACTGCCTTTATTCACGACTTCTCGAAGTTCGAGAAGAACTGTGAAATCGATCGGAGAGCCATTGAGGCTATGGGAGACGCGCTTGCCGGTTCTGACCGTCCGTTGCTCATCACCTCGGGGACTGGAATGGGAATCGCCGTTCCTGGTCAACTCGCAACTGAAGATCACCTCAATTTCAGCCACCCTAATCCCCGAATAGCATCCGAGTTGGCAGGTGTTGCCGTAATGAAGCGCGGCGTCAACGTGTCGGTAGTGCGTCTTCCACAGGTCCACAACACGGTCAAACAGGGCCTTGTCTCGCCGTTCATTCAGTTGGCCCGTGCGAAGGGCGTCGTGGCATACATCGGTGACGGACTCAATCGCCTGGCAGCGGCGCATGTTCTCGATGTGGCCCATCTCTACAAACTGGCGCTGGAGAAGCATGAAGCGGGAAGCAGATACCACGCGGTCGCTGAAGAGGGAGTGTCCGTTCGGGAGATCGCTGAAGTCATTGGCAGAGGCTTGAAGGTCCCGGTTGTCAGTCTGCTTCCAGAGGAGGCGCCGGCTCATTTCGGCTGGCTCGCGGCGTTTATGGGTTTCGACATGCCTGCCTCCAGCGCGCAAACGCGAGAGAAACTGGGATGGAACCCCACGGGGCCTTCTCTCCTCACCGATCTCGAAAACATGAACTATTTTTCAGCCTGAACCACGCCCACATTGAGGAAGCAGAAGAAATAATTGTCGTCGCAACTCCGACAGGACGGCCACCAAACCTCTGTCCAAACCGGTCATGAACCTGGCGTTCGCTCACCGGTTTGTGGAGAACGACGGTGCGCAGCTACCATGTGAGGATAAAAGGGTTGAGCGTATTTCATGCGTGCGCTTTCCCGCTACATCTTCAAAGGAGCAACGATGGTCGCCATTCAATTCGAATATCAGGGAGACTTGCACTGCAAAGCAGTCCACGGTCCGTCGGGAACCGAACTCAGCACCGACGCCCCCAAGGATAACCAAGGCCGCGGCGAGAGCTTCTCCCCTACGGACTTGGTTGCAACCGCGCTCGGCACTTGCATGCTCACGGTTATGAGCATCATGGCCCGTATGCTGAATATCGACATTATCGGGACCACTGCAACCATAGAAAAGGAAATGACAACCACGCCGCCAAGAATGATTGCGAGCTTGAACGTCAAAATCCACGTACCTCGCTCCCTCAGCCCCGAGAACAAACAAAAGCTTGAGCGTGCCGCCCACACCTGCCCAGTGCATAAAAGCCTCCACCCCGACGTCCAAATGCCCATCGAGTTCACTTGGGGTTGAGTGCGGATAAGACTTCCGTGGGGATGAAGCTCGCAGAAGTGTCTCGCTTCAACCCATTGCGATCCAGTAGTCCGGGCGCCAGTGTACTTCGCTTGCGAGTAGAACTGACCGTCCATAACCGCTACTCTGGGCGGTTCTACACAAGCGTGAAAATGTCAGCGGCTGCTCCACGCCAATGCACTGAAAGCATTCCTATCAATAAACGCCCCTTGTTCCAGGAGCACAGAGAGTCCATGGGAGAGTTGCTATCGAAGAACCGCCACTTTGCAGGGCACCCATCGATGTTGTCCTTAATGCTGATTGAAATTCTTTGACCTCGACTTGCCTATCGGATGCTTGGCAGCCAAAACGGCTCGCCGGGCAAGCTCCTTGAAGGTTGCCCGCAATTCATCGGGGCTGTGGACCACGATCTTACACCCCATGCTGAGCAACATCGCTGCAAACATTTCAAGACGGTCCCGTCCACAGCGCAACCGCGTACCGCCATCCAGTTGCTCCATGGCAATTCTCCATGGTGCAAATGTGCGTTCGGCCTGCTCTATCGGCATATCGACCCACACATCGATTTGGTAGTCCGACTGGACAAACGGCATACGCTCTTTCAGGTAAACGCGCGCATCAAAGTCCGCGGGACGCCGGAAAGTGTTTTTGCATATCGCAATCTCTGTCACCCGATCGAGACGGAACGTGCGAATAGCGCGCCGCAACATGCAGTAGCCAATCAGATACCAGCGTCCGTCGGTATGCAACACACCGTAGGGTTCTATCTCCCGGCGCGAGGCCGCGCCGCTATGAGCTTGATACGCAAAGCGTACCCTACGGCACGTTCTGATGGCAGTTGCAGCGCTGATTAGACAATCCACCGGCGTCGATACTACCCAGGGTCCAGGCTCAAAGGCCACCACATCTTCCATAGTCCGGATACTCTCGCTGAGAGCCTCCGGCAGCACGCGCTCTAACTTGGCCAGCACACTCTCTGTCGCGGGTGCAAACGCCGACAAACCGACCTGGCGTAACGCGTGTAATCCCAGGGAGAGAGCCAATGCCTCCTCATTCGTGAGCAGCAATGGCGGCAGCCGAAACCCGGGCCGTAAACGATACGATCCACCCACGCCCCGCGAGGAGTCAATGGGAATACTCAGATCCTTCAGGCGAACGATGTAACGTTGCACGGTGCGCAGATCCACTTCCAGGCGCTCGGACAGTTCCGCTCCGGTTACAAAGTCACGCGCCTGCAGAATCTCAAGCACTGTGAGGACGCGCATGATCGGGTCATACATTTGATTTTCAATTCTATCCCGAATTTACGACAGATACTGTCGGGAATGCCGCGTACTCTCAAGCAGTACCCACATGGGGCACAGGGAGATGAATAGGATGACAAGCGCAACGGCAACAACCAACGTAATGACGGCAGAGACTTTGCTAAACAACTGGCAGGGCCACAGGCGGGTTACTCGCAAAACCATCGAAGCGTTTCCTGAGGATAAGTTGTTTGCGTTTTCCGTAGGTGGAATGCGTCCCTTCGCAGAGTTGGCCATGGAGTTTATCCGCATGGCAGTACCCATCGTCGACGGCGTATCCACTGGAAAGTGGGTCGACTACAAAGGCCCCAAGCCCACCACCAAGAGTGAGCTGCTCCAACTCTGGGATGCGCAGACGGAGGAACTCAACGCGAAGTTCCCCAACATCCCGCCACACCGGTTCTGTGAAGTTGACAAAGCATTTGGGCGGTGGGAGGGACCCGGACTGGCAACGATTCAGTACGCCATCGACAACGAGATTCATCATCGCGGACAGGGATACGTCTACCTGCGGGCGCTCGGCATCGAGCCGCCGCCTTTCTGGATCCGGGACTGATCACTCCCTGACATCAGTGGCTGGATACGCGTTATTCTCTTTGCGTGGGCCAGTGGTCGTTGCTGAGTGAAAAAGGGATGTGGCAGGTTGCGTGGACCACACCCCTCCCGATTCCTGACGTAGGGGAGACTTTCCATTCTCTATCCTGTGTCAATAAGCGACTCGGCGATTGTGCGTGAAGCCAGAACCCTCCTGGTGTGATAGGCGTTTCTGAGGATTGAACTCAGCGAAAGAACCGGGCACCCAATGCTTGGCCCCTTCCTCAGAGATTCAGCAAACCCGGAATCACCGGCGCGTCTGCAAACACCGTTGATAGCGTGAGGTCGCGGAACTTCGCAGCCTCTTCCGCGCGCGCCGCCTCAACGTTCTTCACGCGAATCTCTGCGTCCTTGCCGAGAATCAGGCGCTTCGGGACATCCTGCGTATTCGCTAGCTTCACAACCACTTCGGCTATCTTCTTCGGATCGCCCTCAGTGTTTCCGCGAACCGCAGCCAGCAGCCTGTAAATGGCACCGACCGACTCTTCGTACTCCGGCATGAGTTCAGGCGAGTTCTCTCCAGCCCTTTGCGCCCAGTTGGTGCGGATGCCACCTGGCTCCAACGTGCATACCTTTACGCCAAACGGAGCCACCTCGGCGGCCAACGAGTCGCTGAAGCCACCCACTGCCCACTTTGCAGCATGATAGGGCGAGTTGCCCGGCATCGCCATGCGTCCGCCGATCGAGGATACCTGAAAAATATGCCCGCTCTTCTGCCTGCGCATCACTGGCAACGCTGCGCGCGTCGTATACACGACACCGAACAGACAGGTCTCAATAACATCCCGAAACTGTTCAGAGGTCATCTGCTCGAACGGAGCAAAGTATCCATACCCTGCATTGTTCACGAGCACATCCAGGCGTCCGTACTTTTCCAAAGCTGTCTGCACCGCGGCCTTTGCAGCCTCTTCATCGCGAACATCCAGCTTTACCGGCGTTATGCGCTCCCCGTACTGCTCGACCAGAGAGGCCAACTGCTCCAGGCGCCGCGCACCTCCGACCACGCTATCCCCGGCTGCAAGCGCAGCCTCCGTAATATCGCGCCCCAAGCCATTGCCGCTTCCCGTAATCAACCAAACCTTAGCCATCGTTTTTGGCCTCCTGTCTACAACAGATGTAATAATGAGCAAGTAGTTGCTCATTTAATAGGTGAAAAAACCTACTTCACCATTCGCCAGAAGGCGTCAAATGCCAGTTCGACGAGCATCACCTTCTGCCGTGGCTTCTTCGATGCCATCTCCATTACAGCCTCCTGCATCGCCGCCATCGCAGATGACGCAAATCCTTGAGGCAAATCTTTAAACGCGCCGCATTTACCAAGCTCCTCCATGGTCTGCCCTACCATTTTGCGTTCAGTACCGATGCGCTCCCTCGTCGCCGCAGAGACGACATTAGAGAGATGTAGCAGCACCGAAACCTTCCGCTCATCTGGCTTCTCCAGCGCCCAGCGCAAATGCGCAGTCCAAATGTGCCGGGCGCGTTCGCGCAGCCCAGAGTCTTTCGGAAAATCCGCACAGATCCGCCGATACGCGTCGGTCTTCAACTCGATATACAGCTCATTCAGCAGGTCATCTTTGGAAGAGAAATACCTGAACATCGTTCCTTCGGCTAAGCCCGCGCCCCTGGCTATCCTCGCGGTAGAAGCACCCAGACCTGTCTCTGCAATCTCGCGTACGGCTGCTCGCAGGATCGCTTGTCGTTTCTCTGGACTTCTCATTCTGGCCATACATTAAGATGCTATCTCACCAGAATCGCCGAGTTCGCAAAGATCGCCGGGGCATCTCTTTCCCGTCGAGCAAGAGACGACGGATCTCTGGCAAGTCTCCGTTCATTTCGGCCAGTGTCAGGCGATCTGCCTAGGCCTCAACCTGGGTTGACGAGACCAACGTGCTCATCGATAGCGCTTTTTGCGTTGGTTGCAGGATAACTATAGGAAAACGCCGCAGTATCCGAGGCAAATAATCGAAGGGTGCAAAATCTGGCAAGTGCCAAGTCGGCAACCAAAGGAGCCCAGTTGTCCCGGATCAACGCCACCAGTCGGAGCGGATTTCTTCGTCTGGGACAACTTCGGATGGAATGCCAGGTGTCGGAGACCAGAGCTTTAGGTCTTTGACAGCGAAGACACTTTCAATGGGTTTCGTCCATGGGTGGAGCGCGAGGTCAAACAGTCCCCAGTGTATGGGCATGAGCAAGCCATGGCCGCCAAGAGCTCGAAAGCTGCGGACTGCTCCTTCCGGCCCCATGTGAATGTCGGCCCAAAGCGGGTCCGAAGCACCGATCTCAAGCATGGTGAGATCAAACGGTCCAAACTGCCTGCCTATATCGACGAAGCCATCCCACTCACCTGAGTCGGCGCCGTAATAGACGCGATGCTTGGGGCCGACGAAAGCGAACGATGCCCACAGAGTCTCGAATCGATTGAAGAGACTGCGACCGGAGAAATGGCGGGCTGGCAAGGCGGTAACCGTCACGGAGCCGACAGTGACATTCTCGGTCCAGTTCAGCGCGGTACTGCGGTTGGCATCGACGCCGAGAGAGTGCAGAATCTTCTCAACGCCAAGCGGAGTGATCCAGCGAGAATTCTCAAGCTGCGGCATATTCGCAAGCTGGCGGATGGTGCCTGCGCCGAGATGATCGTAATGATCGTGCGAAATCACTACGGCATCGATGGTCGGCAAATCTTGAAGTGCAAGCGGCGCAGGGAAGAAACGCTTTGGGCCGGCCCATTGCGTTGGGGCCGCGCGTTCATCCCAGACAGGATCGATGAGCAGGCGTATCCCGTCGATTTCAACCAGCGAACTGGAGTGGCCCATCCAAGTAATACGCAAGCCGGAGCGGGGACTCGTCGCAAAAATCCCAGCGTCGGTGTGGAAGGACCCGAGTGAATGTTTTGGCGATCGTGCCGCGGCACCCAAAAAGAAACGGGGACCAATCTTGAACATCAGAGAAAGGCCACCGACCTTCGTCGGAACGGGATTCACATACTTTTTACCATCCCGTTTGGCTGGCATCAGGGTCATGCCTATTGGATGGTTTATGTTGCAAGTGGATTCCGTAATACGCATATGGCCAGTGTTGGAGGCCGTAACCGACCTTGCCCGAAAGCCTTTTCAAGATAAAGCGGCCGCTTCAGTGCTTCTTGCAACAGATGTGTGCCTAGCCTGGGATGCCGGAGCATCTCCGGCCTGCGTCCATCGCTCTGCCGACGGTTCTTATCAGCGAACCGCCGGAACTCGATTGACTACGTTTTACGGGTGATTGGGATCGAGGCGAAGGTAGGTGAACAGAAGTGGTTTCCCGCTTGGCTTCGTGCTGCCGCCCTCCGGCTCGACCGTGACAAAGACGGCATCGATCTGCGCGATGGTTTTCGCGTCGTTGAACTTGAGCGCCCACCGCTTCTGGTTGGCGTCATCTTGATAGAGGAGACCTAAGCTCACGTCGTGCTGGTGGTCCGATTCGCGTCTGCCCCACGCCTGAAATGTGCTGGCTCTTTTCACGCCGCGTTGCTGATCGAGATCGTATCCGTAGAAGATGAGCGATTTGTCCTTGGTATAGAAGACGCGGCCGAAGGGCTTCTGTGTATCGCCGGACTTGGCAACATCATAGATCTCGGCTATATAAAGGTTGCGGGCACCGATCAGATTGCGGATATCGTGGTCATGCTGGAGCAGTTCCTGTTCTTGCGCAATCTCCTTATCCTTATCTTTGAGCGCAGTGTTCAGATCGTTGATCTGCACTTTGAGAGATGTTGACTCCGCAGTGTCCTCGGGCTTCTGGCCATTCATCTGGTCAAGCCTTGCTTCAAGGCCCTCTGCGCTCGCTTGCGCCAGAGTCAGCCGCTCTGCCAGCTCTGCCCGTTCCTGCAAGCTTTGGTCCAGGTCCGAGCTTCGCTTTGCCAATTCGTCGGCCATTTGGCGCTGGGTGTCCTTCAGCCTGGCCATCTCCACCTGGTCCAGCCGAATCTGGTCCCTTAAGGGAGCGATCTCGGTCTCTTTCGATGGTGTCCCTGTATTTCGCAGCGTGACAGCAGTGGCGGCGGAATTGGCGCGAGGTGGGATGCTCGGCATGGATGGGACAGTCGGCACAGTGGCCGAATCCATTCCGCGCTCGTGATAAACGCCCATGCGGTAGCCGGCCACGCTACAGGCCGCGAGAATTGTAGCCGCCAGTGCATAGCGCCGTGCCCGTCTCCAGTACGCGGGGCTTGATGGGGTAATTGACTTCTGATTCGACGGCGAAGGCTCGTCGCGCAGCGATTCCATCAAAGCTGCTTCGGCCGCTTCCAGTGACCAGGAGCCAGGCGAAGTGCCATCTTCCGGATTTGCCCCACCCTCTTCCGCCAATGCCGGAATCGCCGTGGCGACTATGCGCTCAAATTGCCGCTGGGACTGCCTACACCGGGCGCACTGCGCCAAATGCTCCCTCAACCGCGACCATTCCTCCGCGGTCAACTCGCCGGTCGTCGAGAGGGCGCAGAGCGCTTCAAACTCTTCATGAGGATCGTGCGGCACTGTCGAAGCTCCTTCGCTGGAGCTATTGTGTCTTATTTCGTTCACTTTGACCGCATTTTTTCAGGGAGAACATATTTGCGCAGCCGTGCCAGGCCGCGGTAGTAGTGCTGTCTGACGTTGACTAGGGATCGCCCGGTGAGTTCGGCAATCTCTTTGAGAGCGTGTCCCTCGAAGAAGTGGAGCCGGATGGTCTCCTGCTGCTCGGGTGTGAGTCGGGCGTTGAATCGCGCCATCAGCTTTTTCCCGAGAACGCCTTCCATCGACAGTTCATGAAATGGAAGCTCATTCCTGGGATCGGCCAGTTGCCGGGCAGTCTCGTCCAAATCCAGATTGCAATAGAAGTGGCGGGAGTTGAGGTAGCGCCGCCGATCGAAGGCCCGGTGGTAGGTGACCTGGAAGATCCACGAACGCGCTACGCCTTGAGAGGCATCGAACAGGGCGGCTTTGCGGAAGAGGAAGAGGAAAACCTCCTGCACCAGATCGTCCGCTTCGGCTTCATTCCTCAGTATCCGGTAGGCGACGTTGCGCACGGCGCGCGCGTGGCGGCGGAAGAGGATGGCCAGCGCCTCCTTATCTCCCTCTCGAATCTGCTCCAATAGCAGCCGGTCTGAGAGTTCAGAGATCTGAATGACGGACGCAACAGGCCGTTTCTCTTTGTCGCTTATGTCGCTGCTTGCGACATGGACATTCTCTAGAAGATCAGGGGTGGTTTCATGCGCACGACAGCCTAATCCGAGTGCATCCGGTGTGCTCGCCAGTGAATCGGGGAAATAAGCTGCCTCGGAACTCATTCGTGACCTTTCGCAGGTCGAGCAAGCAGAGATTCATGTCTGTGAGCAACCCAGAACGGCCGCGAAGTATGGGGATTCATCAGCCTGTTTGCTCAAGTTTCCAGACTCCACATGTCGCCTTAGAGGGAATATTGGACGTCGGAGGAATTCAGCGTTGAGGCTAACCTCAGGTCGGTGATGGAATCACTTTTGAAGTGATCAGCGCGTCGATTTTGCTTGAAAATCCCTACTATAGTAGGGATTTTGATTCAAGAATACCCCAACTATAGTAGGGATGACAAGAGATATTTGCATAGCCCTCGGAAAGCGGATTCGTGACCTCAGAAAAGCGCGAGGGTGGAGGCAGATTGACTTGGCTGAGCAGGCGCAGATAAATGAAAACTATGTTTCAGACCTCGAACATGGGCGTAAGGAAGTGTGCCTTCGCACTCTGCAGGCCTTGGCCAAGGCGTTCGATATGAAGACTTCCGAGCTGTTGGACAATATTGATTAGATTCTGGTGGATCCCTTCTCTCCGTTGCACCACCAGTGAGCGGCCTGAATGTTATCCGGATGATCATCTCTCCACGCTCCTCCCATGCCGCGTGGGCTGATGTGATCCGGGACGATGTCGCTGTAGTCGGTGAATTCGACGCCACAGATGCCGCACTTGCCGCACTGCGAGACAATCTTCCGGTCGAGGAGCTTCCGCATCTCACCGTTGGAACGGAGTTCCCGGTATCCCCTGGGATGATGCAGATCTTCAATACGCCGAACGCCCATCTGGCGCTGGCGTCTTTCTCTTGGGATTGCTTCTCTTCCGCAGCAGCAGAGGGAGCGGTGGATCGGGCACAGTTGATTACGACGGAGTCTCATGGTGTTCTCCTGATTTGTTTGGGTGCAATGGTTTGATTGGGATTGGCAGGAAACGAGATCGTCTGTTTCAGCCACCGGAAACGTATTTGGCGAGCATTTCGGCTAACTTGTGCCTGGTCGGGAGCAGGATGTCGAACGCGCTGACCCCGTTTATCGCCGCTCTGGCGACGTGGCCGGCGCGCCAAGCGGCCCGGTTCAAGATTTAGCCGATGCAGTCCGTGTGGAGTCCGCAGGGATACTCAAGGTTGAAAGGGAGAAAACTGGAGGGAATCGTTCCTGTAAAGCAGATGGCAATCCGCCGTTGTCGTGAGCAATCGAAACAAACCTCTACTGTTGCACGGCAGAGGTCTTGGCCAAAGTCCTAAGATTTAATGCAATTGAGGGTGTTCAAGAGGGTGCTGAAAAGCCTCCCTGGCCAAAGAATTGATGGCGCTACGGCGACATTCGGCACTGATCGCCGTTGACGAGTGATTTGGCGATTTGTCGTAGAGCAAGATTCGGCTGTTCTGGTCGGCAATTCCTAGGGCCTGTTGACGTTCATCGAGTACGGAGCACGGCGGCGGCGAGGTAGATCATGGCAGCAAAACTGGAGTCGGTTTTACAACTTCTCATGGCGATGCCTCTGAATTCCTTGAGTCTTTGAAAGAAGTTCTCGACGAGGTGCCGCCATTTGTATTTCTCCGCGTCGTAGTTGGCCGGGTTCAGCCGCCTGGCTCTTGGCGGAATCACGGCTTCTACTCCGCGTTGCTGCAAATCACTACGCAGCCAATCGGCATCATAGGCCTTGTCGCCCAGCAGCGCGCCGAAGTTCAGCCCGTCGAGCAAGGCCGCCACGCCGGTCGTTTCCCCGCGCTGTCCGGGCATAAGACGGAAGCGCACAAGGTTGCCCAAGGCATCGACCAGCGCCAGGATCTTGGTCGTCAATCCGCCGCGGCTCTTGCCGATCGATTGATTTTGAGTCCCCCTCTTGCACCTTGTCCGTGGCGATGCACACGAACGATGGTTCCGTCCACCATGACATATTCAAAGTCGGCATCTTGGGAAAGAAGCTGGAAGATGCGCTCGAAGGCTCCGCGCTGGACCCAGCGGCGAAAACGCTTGAAAACTGAGTTCCAGTGACCAAATTCGTCGGGAAGGTCGCGCCAGGGAGAGCCGGTACGAGCGATCCACAAAACCGCTTCGACGAAGAGGCGTCCGTCGCCGCCGGTCTGCCCCGGATCGCCCCGTTTGCCCATACAATAGGGTTCGATAGCCTTCCACTGCGCATCGGTCAACATCTTCCGATTCAGAACCTTATCCTCACTTTCACCGCAAGTCTATTTCAATCTACCCGATCGCCTGAAGACTCGCCATGAACGTCAACAGACCCTAGGGCAGGCGGCGTTTGCGAGGCACGAGACCGCTGTGAAAATGCATGCATGATTGTTGACGCGCATCCTAACCGAGGACATGTTCAAACTAGTAGATCTCTTCGGAGAATCAGGCGTGCGTTCAGGCGTATCTTATTGATAATGGAGCCAAGATAGTCCTATGCCTGTTTCCCGTGTAGCGATTGAACATGCGCTCGACGCTATTGCCTCTGACGAAGGGGGCATGCGATTTCAGGGACTCGCGGTTGTCTTGGCAAAGCTGAGGTGGCCAGAGCTGATCGCTTGCGAGAGGAAGTGGGATCTTGGGCTGGACGCTCTCGCGCCGGCAATACTTTCCCCGTTGCATGTAGGCATGGGCCTGTCCTCGTCGACCACCCCGGAGCTGGAGAAAATCCAAGCGGACGCCAAGCGCGCGAAGCCGCATTTCACCGACCTGCAGATACTGGTCTTCGTCACGTCCGGCAAGGTGACAAATTACACCGTGGAGAAGTGGCAAGCGGAGATAAAGAAGGAATACGGCTGGGACCTGATCGTAATGTCGCGAGAAGAGATCATCGCGACCCTCCAGGTGCCAGAAAACGTCGGTCTGTGCGCCGAACATCTGGGGATCGTGGTTCCTCCCCCGGAACCAGCGGTCGAGGCTCTCATTCAGAACGCTCTCGCCGCCAATGGCGAGATCATCGCGAACTGGTCGCGAAGGTTGGGCGACAATCCCGTCATTGATCTGCGGTTGCTCCGTCTGGACGAGAAGGGTGCGGAGACCCAGGAAATGCAACAACGGGCTGGATTGCACGAACTCCTCTCTCGAAGCCATCGAGTCGTGCTCGAGGCACCTGCCGGTCGTGGAAAGACCACCACCCTCATCCAGTTGGCCCGTGAGCAGAATGCCCAGGGCAAGATCGCCTTCCTGATCGACCTTCCAGCGTGGGTGCGTCGGAATGTTGGAGTCTTCGAGTTCATCGCGGGAACGCCTGAGTTCCAGGCGCGCGGTCTGACTGCCGGAGACCTCGCGCGTGTCCACCAAGCCGGGCACATCATTTTCCTTCTCAACGGATGGAATGAGCTTGCGGTTCCGGAATCAGCAACTGCTGCTGGCATGATTCGCGACCTCGAACGCTCGTTCGCAGGCGCCGGGATTGCCGTCGCCACCCGCGCGCATCCGATCGCTCCTCCTCTTCAGGGAAGTTTTCGCTTCAAGATTCAACCGCTGACGAGGCAGGAGCGAGGTGACTACGTTCGCGCTCGTGTCGGCGACACCGCCGAACCCCTCAACGAGCAACTCCGCGCCGATCGTGTCTTAGACGACTTGACCCGAACGCCCATGATTTTGGCCGAGGTGGTCTCCCTGTTTCAGGCCGGCAAGAAGATTCCCTCTAGCCGAATTGGGGTGCTCGACGCCGTGGCGCAGATGATGGAGAATTCGGAGACCCATCAAACCGCTCTGGCAAATGCTCCGCTTTGGGGTTTCGGACGTGCCTTCCTGGAGAGGCTCGGAAGCTCTCTGGTGACGGGCGGCGGCGTTCAACTCGCCGAAGTGGTAGCTCGCCGAGAGGTTAGCGCGGGGGCGCGTACCCTACAAGACGCCGGACAGATGAGCGCGATGCCAGATCCCGGAAGCGTTCTGACTGCTCTGTGCTCCCACCATGTGCTGGAGCGGTCAACATATCCCGACGTGACCTACACGTTTTTGCACCAGCAGTTCCAGGAGTTGTTCGCAGCGCTTCAACTGAAGCGCGAACTGGCCGAGATCGTGACGGCGGGGACCGGGCGGGATGACTTTGCGGCTCGCTATCTCAATGAGCCCGCCTGGACTCAGCCAGTCGAAATGCTGGCGGAGTTCATCGGGCGGCATACCGAAGACGAACTGCTTCCCAATGCGGTAGCGATGGGACAGGTGCTTGTGGAGATGGCGCTGCCGCTGGATGCAGCCTTCGCTGCTAAACTGGCTCGCTTGTGCGGTTCGGAAGTCTGGGGAGTGACACGGGAGGCGTTGGGCGCTCGACTTCGCCAGTTGTGGCAGAGCTCCTTCAGCCAACATAGAGAAATCGCCCTGGCGGGAATGGTGGCAAGCGGGTCAGAGGAATTCAGGGACATTTTGGAACCGCTGCTGTCCTCTGAAGACACCAACCTTCAGCTTGGGCCATATCGAACAGGCGAACCATTCGAACTCGCCAGCCTGGGCGCGGCATGGGAGGAGACGGTAAGTCGATGGCCCGAAGAGGCCAAGGCGAGCTTCGTAGCGGAAATGATGCAACGCACCCCCGCTCCCGCTGAAGTTGTCGCCTTTGCCTTGAAAGATCCTACCCCTCGTGTCCGAAAGAGTCTGCTGTCGTTTGTCTGGTGGGGGATGTCGCCGGAAGAGATATTCCGTTTCTCGCAGACGCTGGACGACGCCAACTTCAAGGAGTTGATCGCCGGGATGCACGCCAGCGAGTTGCCACCGTCTATGCATCCACGAGCCTTGGAAAGTTATGTCGCCGCGGCAAAAGATGCCACTGGACCTCTCGGCAGGTTTCTGGCGTGGAGACAGGCCGCGAGCTTCGGTGATGGGGGCTTCGTCGAAGAACTCAAAGAGTCGCTGTCTCAGCTGGATGCCGACCAAGTCAGAGAGCTTGAGAGCCGTGATCTTCAAGGCCGCGAACTCCGGGCCACAATAGAGATGCTGAGGAGGACGGACTCGCAATGGGTAACCGCATGGGTCGTCCAAATCCTACTGGCAGGAGCACTTCGCCCTGACGGTTGGATCGACCTTGTCGATGGGCTAACCGAGGCCCAGCGCGACGAGTTTGTGGAGCGAGTCACCAAGAATGACCTCACTGAGATGCGAGTGCCGGGCGTCATCCCGCTGTTCCGCAAATTCGCGGACAGCGAAATCGTGCAACGTCTGTTTCGTCGTATCTGCGAGTTGGTCTCGATCATCGCCACCAGCAAGCCCGGTGATGACAAGCAGGCAGAAGCAAAGCTTGCAAGACAGTTGGAAGACCTGCTGCGAGGGATGCCATCAAACCCGGTGGTCAATGGCATTTTGCAGGAAATCGGTGGTAGGACTGAAGCATTGGAGATCGAGGTCGTTACCGAGGTTTTCCATATAGCAGGACGAGACAATACATCGCTCCGGGAGGAGTTATCAGCGGAAGTCCGCGAAGCGTTGCGCGATTATCTCAACACTTCGATGCCGACTGTACTCGCCCAGGATGACTTCAACGGACAGTTGAAAGGGTATTTTGCTACGGTCCTGGCTCAGGTTGGCGAAGTCTCCGACTTGACTACAATCGAGCGATTGGTCGAGGCGGATATCGAGCGAGTCCGAACCGGTCGGCTGGCACGGGCCGCAGACCACCGTAGCAAGCAAGGAAACGGAGCTGTGATGAGCTGGACATCATGGTATGTCCAGGCGATGATCCATCTGGCTTCCGACGCCGCCAGAAACCTGTTGATTCGGCTTTTGACGGCTCCCGATTATGAACACGATGCTGCTTGGGGTCTTTTCCAACTGGCTCTACGTGAACGTCCTTCGCCGCTCTTACGGGCGCGGGCTTGGCCAATGCGAAGCAAAAACTTCAGCCTTATCTGGAGAGCCAGGGAGGGCGAAGGAGAATCGATTTTTGTAGAACCGCAAAGAACCGAACTCTCTGCCGTGTTGAGGCGACATATAGAGACTCTAGTCGCTGAGCGGGCAGCGGACCCCCTGCCCGCTGGACTCAACGGGCGGCTGAAACAGCTTGCCATCGTCTTGGCGGAACTGGATGGGCAAGTTTCCGCGGAGTTGGTTTTAGAGATCCTGAGCTACCCACAGATCGAGCCTTCAAGGCCGAGGATACATCGCACATCCGCACAATCAGTTTACTTGTACGATGCTTGGCCCCGTATCCACGGACTCGAAGCTCTGTTAATGCAGGGAGCCGTTTTGCCGTCCGAGAAGACTTGGGAGATCGTCGAACCGATCATCGAACACGTCCGAGCGCATCGCTGGAACTCCCAGGAATTGAGCCTCATCTCGCACGCTGTTGGTCTTGTTCTTTTCACTGATGACCCGAGTGCGAGCATCCAACGTGTGCGACGGTTGATTGAGGAAAAGCTTTTGTCGATGGAAGGTACGGAAGCGCTGACAAAGGCATTGGGGCACAGCCGCTGTCCCGATGCCGTTGGGTTATTGCAAGAACTTGCCAGCGATAGCGTGCGCGTTCAATATTTGGGCAATGACTGGGTAGACGCTGTCGCTCACTTTGATTCTCAGGAAGCTCGCAACCTCCTTCTGAGCTTCATTGATCCTGCGCTCCCGACCTTATCTAACGAGCTGATCCGTCATCATGATGGCAGACTGGTTCGCAGACTCGTCGAACTGGCGCAGCGCGATGCGACCGTTCAGCGGCGGATGTTCGACTTGGCGAAGGAGAAGATTCCAACTTCGCACGCGATAGTACTCGGAAAGGTGTTGGCGAATCTCGGCACTACCGATGCGTTGCTGGCGTCGCTACAACTGCTCCGAGACGACGGTGCCGGAGGTGCCTCGTATGAACTGCAGAAGAACTTCGAGGAGGCCTTTGTAGAGCATCGGCCTTATCCCGGTTCATCCAATGCGGTCACGATGGTGCCGCGCAGTTCCAACGCAATCCGAAGCCGGCTCATGGAGATGGTGCAGAACGATCCGTTACGTAGAAAGTCAGCATTCGCATTGCTAAACGAAATCGAAAAATGGCGCATGTGGCATGGAAGGCCAGATGGTGAGCCCCGAAGCCCTAAGATGGAGGCTGGCTTCCTTTGGCCACCCGAACTCGGCGAGTAACCAGCGATATGCGGAAAACTCCAAGAAGGCGGTTGACTTCAGGCAAATGCGCTCGTCGACCCCGATTTGGGCCACATTTCGAGGATCGGTCCCGATAACGCCGCTGTTTTGAACAATCTTAATGGACCTTTGCTTTTGTACGGCAGAGGTCTTGGGCAGAGTTCCAAGGTCTAATGCAATTGAGGGTGTTCAAGAGGGTGCTGAAAAGCCTCTCCCTGGCCAAAGAAGTGATGGCGCTATGGCGGCACTCGGCACTGATCTGCCGTTGACGAGTGATTTGGCGATTACGCGCCAAGTGAGAATCGGCTCAGGGCTGCGTTTGATTATTATTCTTGATCTCAGGCCTATTGCCACAATTTCCGCAGCAAATCCATCGACCGCACCAGTTGACCAGAGAGGTGCTCAATATGTAACCGCGGTGTCTTGTGTTTGCGCAGAAGATCAGCGCGAATGCTGGCGGCTTCACTTCCACCGCTGTGAGCGCCCAGTTTGGTTCTTAGCTCCTGGACTCTGCGGAGAGGGACGATCACCTCGTCGATAGTTTCATCGGATGCACCATTGAATTTCATCGCTTCCTGTACCCACCTAATTGAACCCCATTTGGGATCTCCGTTTGCACCTTTGCTCTTGGCTTGTTCCTCGAAGAATCTTTTCTCAAGTCCTTCGACGACTAGCTTCGCCAACGCGATAAGAATATCGCTCCATGTCTTAGCTGAAAGAGTCAGTGGATAATGCAACTGTTTGACGAGATCTGGCTCTCGCAGTGTGAACCATTTGACGCTGGATGTATGGAGTTCATTCAAAATGGCCTGTAGATCTCGTAACGGGTCGGGACCCTCATAACACTCCCCCTTGAAGTCAGTCGCGATGGCTCTTTGCGAGATTGGCCCCTTCGGATCTTCGTTGAATGATTTCCAATAAAGCTGTTCGGAATACGGCAGATCACCGAGATACGTGATGTATGTATGAACTTGCCCCGCCTCATTTATGTCATAGGTAGAAAGATGCCAAGCATTCCTGCAAGAAATCGAACGAGCCTCTACTGAGTATTTATCTGGATCGGTCTTGTATTTGTCGAGAACGGCTGCCTTGAAAAAGACCGGCGAGGTTTGGAAGGGCAGTGGTGAGCCTTCGTCGAAGTACGATGCCATTGCATCTGGAGCGCAACTTACCTCGGCGATGCACTGGTTCTTCCAATCGTGGGTGATGAAGGAAGCGTATTGCTTCGGCTGCCTGCCCTTTTCGTATAGGTATTTTCCGAATCCTTCAGAGCTGAGGCAGGGTCTGATCACCTGCATGCCGCGAATCCAACTCCCGTTCCGCCCTTCACGATGAGAACAGAAATAAAGACCGAGTTCCTGATCCAGGGTGGAACTGTCCTCTCCTTCTTGCCAACTAGCAAAGCCGTCACACACACTCGTCAGATCAAACATTTGGACCAGTGCATTTGAAGTCGCCGACATTTGCATTTCCAAAACATCTCTCTTGATGAATATGCAGGTAGCACTTTCATAGCCGGAGCGCCCTAGGTCTTCCTCCCCTGTGATGACATTCTCTACATCTCCATCTTTATCGAAACGACACCACGCCCGCCGTTCTAGTGTCCAATGGAGATCGTGAGCATGGGTCAAAAACTGCGCAATCTCGTAGTATTGTTTGTCTACCGTGCGACCTTCGAAGGATCGATGGAACACGAGTTGCTGGCCCCGCTGAAAACCACTTGGCTCATGAGTTCGCTCGTCTAAATTGGCCCACTTCGCTCATCTCAACTGGCCCACCTGTACAAGCCCGGATGTAAGGATTCGGGGATGGACAGGAGGCATAAGGTGGAACTATTCGAAGTGATCCGGCGGGGGTACGCGGCCGGAGAGACGATTCAGGGACTATCGAGGAAGCATGGCGTGCACCGGCGGATGGTGCGGCAAGCGATTGGGAACGCGATTCCTCCCGAGCGAAAAGCGGTGGTACGGGAAGCGCCGCGGCTGGGTCCGCTGAAGGAACACATCGAGCAGATGCTAGTCTCGGACCTAAAAGCTCCGCGCAAGCAGCGCCATACTGCTCATCGGATCTGGATGCGCCTGTGTCGCGAGCATCCGGATCATCCGGCAGGTGAAGCCACGGTGCGGCGCTATGTGCAGGTGCGAAAGCGAGAGCTGGGGCTCAGCGGACGGGAAGTGTTCGTGCCACAGAGCTACGAGTTGGGCCAGGAAGCACAGGTGGATTGGTTCGAAGGCATGGCCAAGCTGGGCGGCGAAGTTGTGAAGCTTCAGTTCTTCGCGATGCGCAGCATGGGCTCTGGCGACGCCTTTCATCGGGCATATCCGCACGCAACGCAGCAGGCATTGCTTGAGGCCCACGAACATGCGTTCGATTACTTTGGCGGTGTTTTCAAGACCCTGCGCTACGACAACATGAAGTCCGTGGTGAAGAAGATTCTGCGCGGATACCAGCGCGTGGAGACGGATCGGATCATCGCGTTCCGCTCGCATTGGGGCTATCAGAGCGAGTACTGCAACCCGGCCAGCGGCAACGAAAAAGGCGGCGTAGAAGGCGAGTTGGGATGGTTCCGGCGTAACTTGCTCGTGCCCGTGCCGGAGGCCAGCGATCTGACCGCACTGAACCAACAAGTACTGGCCGACTGTGTCGCCAACCGTGGCCGCACCATCATCGGCAGGAGCATGACCATCGGCGCAGCCAGCGAGCTGGAGCGCGAGCACTTGTCGCCGCTGGCGGCGGAAGGCTTTCCGATCCACGAGTTGCTGTATCCATTGCTGGTGGATGGCAAGGGACGCGTGAAGGTGAAGACCAACTGGTACTCGACCTCGCTCTGGCCGGGGCTGCGCGTGACGGCAGTGGTTGGCCCGTTGACCGTGAAGATCATGCACGACAACAAGGTGGCTGCTGAACATCCGCGCTGTTACGGACGCGGCCATGAGATCCTCGACCTCGAACACTATCTGGATGTGCTCGAACGGAAGCCGGGAGCCATGAAGGGTTCGACGCCTTTGCAGCAGTGGCGTCAGGCCGGGCGTTGGCCTGCTTGCATGGATGCGATCTGGCGGGAACTTGAGCAGCGTCACGGCAAGAGCAAGGGAACCCGCGAGATGATCGCCCTGGTCCGCGCTGGTTCCAGCGATGGATGGGACAAGCTGATTGCCGCCGTAAAAGATGCGCTGCGTCTGGGCATCAGCGATGCCGCTGCGGTGATGCATCTGCTGCGTATGCCCGATCCGGAACAGCGCCGCCAGTATGCCGTTGCCCTGGCCGAAGAACTGCAACAGTACGAGCGGCCCATGCCGGTGATGGATAACTACGACTTGCTGCTGGTCAACACCACGGGGGCTATCCAGTGAAAAGCCAGACGCAAGCCTTGGAATACGCCAGCGTGCTTCAGTACTGCAAAGCAGTTCGCATGCCCACAGTGGGAGCCAACTTCGTGCCGTTGGCTGAACAGGCGGTGAAGGAGAACCACAGCCACATTCGCTATCTCGAAGCACTACTGGCCATCGAGTGCGAAGAGCGCGACCGGCACGCCATCGACAACCGTGTCCGAGATGCGCAACTGCCGCGCATCAAGACGCTGGAGGAGTTCGATTTCGCGCAGGCACAACAGATCCCAGCGGCTCGCATCCGCGAGTTGGCTGAAGGCGGTTATATCGAACGCAAGGAACCGATCGTACTGATCGGCGAGTGCGGCACGGGAAAAACCCACTTGGCCACCGGCCTGTGCATGGCTGCTTGCCGGCAGAAGCGGCGTGTTCGCTTCACCACGGCGGCGGCGCTGGTCAACGAATTGGTCGAAGCCAAGCAGAACAACCAGGTTCGCAAGCTGATGATGCGCTGGCAGAAGTATGAACTGATCGCGCTCGACGAGGTCGGATACGTGCCCCTGGCCGACATCGGCGCGGAGTTCCTCTTTCAAGTGATCTCAGAACGGGCCGAGCGGGCTGCCATCATCGTCACGACGAACTTGCCGTTCTCCGAGTGGACAACTGTGTTTCCTAATCCACGGCTCTGCAAAGCGCTGCTGGATAGGATCACGGACCGAGCCCACATCATCGAAACCGGAACCGAGTCCTTCCGCTTCCGGCGCACGCTGGAAAGGAGTAAAAAGCGTTGAGCGCCACAGCAGGCCGTGGAAATGACGGTCTGTGGAAAGCATGGGAAAACGATAAAACTGTTTTCCCACTCTTCCCCCAGCCCTTGGAAATCGATGAAGCCGATTCCCACATTACCACCGCCACGACTACGACGAGTATGAATCTCTCTCAAAACCCGTCAAAACCAAAACCCGGAGAAATGATGCACAATATCACTACCCAGGTGGGCCAAATCAAATGGTCAAAGTGGGCCACGCCGGAATAGCGAACTCAGCTCAATGCCTTCGAGAGGCTGGCTATACTCCACCCTCGGGGGACGGCCACCCCCGTAAACAAGTCCGCATGACCAAGACTCAAGTGGCCAGTTCCAGTGCATCATGTCTTTCGGAGGCACAGATTTGAGGTCTTCCATCGGAACGAGAATCGACTGAATCAGCAGACTACCGTGATTGAAGCTTGAGCCATAAAGAATCGTGGACGCGCCTTTGCGTTGTTCTGCTAGAAGGTCTAAAAACGAGGATTGCTCAGACCAAGCGCGAAATCCCTGGTCATCTTCGCCGACTGGCGTAACAATTCTGAGCAGCTTTTCGAGGAACATATCGTTGCGAACATTCTACTGCAATATCTACAATGAGCGCTTCTTGGTCCGACAGCGGAAGTCGTCGTCAGACACTTCGAGTACCAGCAAGCAAATGGGACGGCTTTCACAGTTGAGCGATAACAGTGAGATAACCGGCCAAAAATCCGGATTACGCCCTACGGCGTGTAGGTAAGAAGGTATATTTTCTTTCAGTTGGATTTTTCTTCAGGAGGCGGGGTCCCGCTTCCGACAGTGATCTTGGCGGGTCGAAGCCAGAGGCGGAACCCCTGTGAGATACGATCCTCTTTGTCTCAGTTTCCGCGGGGCCGGACAGGCTTGCGACCGACTGGGCAGAAGACTGCGACAAGATCATTTTACGCCGATGCCCGGTTTGTGAACGAGATTCGATCATTGGTCACGGACGGCGCCGCAAGCAGGCCCACGACGAAGATCACGACTGGATTTGGATTCATCGCGGACGCTGCGTCGATTGCGGGATGACCTTTACCTTCCTTCCGCTGCTTTCTCTCCCCTACACGCATTACAGCCTTCTGGCGCGTTGTCAGGCGTTGCTGCGGCGCTTTGTGGAGCACTGCTCGTGGGAGAAGGCATTGCCCAAGCTCCAGGACCCTGATCGGTTGCCTGATCCATCCACTGTCCGCCGCTGGTCGAGCGGCCTGGACTGTTCTCAGCCTTTACCTTCCTTTCTCAGCCAGACCGTCACCCGCGTGGCTCATTGGCTGGTTCGTGGTCATCAGGCTTTGGATGAAACGGGGCCGTTGTCGTGGATAACTCCTGCTCTGCAGATTCTTTGGCCCTTGCGTCTGTGAGAAAAACTCTTTCACCCACCATCCTTGCCTGGGTTTGCCGGTGTTGTTGTCCTACGCTCGGCTCCGGAGGCGAAAAAAGCGTTGTGGGCGAAGAAGTCGAAACACTTAAGGGGCGGATGCCGCTGATTGAGTATTTGCGGCAGCATAACTGGAAGGGTTCACCTGTGGGTCACTCCGAGTTCGCCGGACTCTGTCCGTTGCACGAGGAAACCCGGCCCTCGTTCTATGTCAACACACGCAAAAACGTTTTTTATTGCCACGGCTGCGGGCAGGGCGGCGATCTGATTCGCTTTGTCCAGTTATCTCGCCATCTGTCCTTTCGCCAGAGCCTCGCCTGCCTGGATCCGCAGTCCACTTCAGAAAATGGCTCTGCGGCTGTACTTGAGCAAACGGCCGCCTTCTATCAGCAGCAACTCGATCACTACCCCGAAGCGATGAGCTATCTCAAGCGGCGCGGGCTGCATGATCTCGCTCTGATTAGCGAACTCGAGATTGGCTACGCATCCGGCGGAAGTCTGCGCCGTCATCTGACGGCACAGGGCTATTCCTTCGTCCTGCTGCGGCATGTTGGCCTGCTCAACGCGCAGGGCGCCGATGCTTTCTATCAGCGCATCGTCTTTCCGTTACGCTCATGCGCAGATCTCGTCAACCTCTACGGCCGCAGTATCGGCACCGCCTTCGCGCATCGCTTTCTACCCGGCACCAAGGGCGGACTGTATGCATGGGAGAAGGTCCGGCACTGTGATGAGGTGATTCTTGTCGAGGGGCTGTTCGACTATGCCGTGTTGTGGCAAGCGGGTTTTCATAACGTCACCTGCTCGTTGGGAACCCATCTCAACGCGGATCAGTTCCTGGAACTATGTGACGGTCCGCGCATCGTTTATCTCACCTTTGATGCTGATGCCAACCAGAGCGGCCAGCAAGCAGCCATACAGTTGGCCCATCTTCTTGGCGCGCATGGCATCACCGCCCGTCGCGTCCTCCTGCCAGAGGGGCATGACCCCAACTCCTTCTTCGTCCAGGGCGGCGATGCACGACAGTTCCAGTCTCTCGTGGAGGCAGCGCAGCCATGAAGTTTCGCATCATGCATCAGAAAACCCCGTCGGGTGCATACAGCCCGATTCATGTGGTCGAGCAAGCCACCGGTCAAGGCGTGGCTTGGATCAACCGCTTTTTGGACCGCGAGTATGTCCGTCGTCTTGCCGACAAGACCCTGTATAGCTACGCGTACAGCTTGTTGTACTTCGTACGCTGGTGGGAGAGCGTTCACCACACCAGCGATATCTCCCCGGCGGACCTTACCGAATCGACCCTGCTCGATTACCTGCGCTTCCAGTCAAGCCGGCAGCCTCCGCTTTCTGCCTCCACCATCAACGACCGCGTCGCTACTGCCGATCGTGCCATCCGCAACGAGTTCCCCGACGCTCCCTGTCAGGCCGCGCCTGGCTTCCAGCAGGTTTACCTGCACCGCAGGCCGCTGGGCCTGGGCCGCCCAAGGTTCGAACTCAGCAGACTGCGAGTGAAGGAACCCAAGCTTACCATCGTCCCACTCTCGGTCGATGAAGTGGCGCGCTTCTGGGCCAGTTTTCGCACTGCGCGTGACCTGGCTATCGTGGGCCTGATGCTCATGCATGGGCTCCGCTCTGGAGAAGTGCTGGCTCTGAACCCGGAAGACGTGTTGCTCTCCGAAGGCCAGCTACGCGTGCGCGGCAAGGGCAACAAGCTACGCTTCCTTCCACTGGCGCCAGAAACTACTCAACTGATCGATCACTATCTGCGCCTGGAACGGCCCGATCCATGCTCCGCCGCGCTGTTCGTCGCTCTAAAGGGGCCTGCACGCGGAACACGCATGACGCCTGCCGGATTACGTTCCGTGTTCCGTTACCATCGCCGCACAACCGGCATTCAGCTGGCCAACCCGCACCGCTTCAGGCACACCTTCGCCTCGGATATGGTGCGTGCCGGTATCAGCCTGCCTGCGCTCATGCAACTGATGGGTCATGCCGACATCCAAACTACCCTGCACTATGTGCAAGTCTCCCCGCAGGACGTCTACCTTCAGTACGCCCGTGCTGCAGCTCAGTGCATCCGCCCACAGCAGAGGCTTTCGTCGTGAAGCGCCGTTGGCGTCGCCCTCCACTCCAGCATCCGTTGGCGCCAGCCTTCGCACATGCTGTCGAGTCCCTCTCGACCGCACTCAGTCCTTCCAGCACGCGGCACTACAGCTCAACGGTGCGCAACTTCCTCGTCTATCTGGCCGCTGAGTATCCCGAAGTTACTAGTCTCGCGCAATTGCGCCGCGATCCGCACGCCCTCGGATGGATGTCACGCATGCGTGCGCATATTCCTCCCCTTGCGACCGCGACCTGCATAGCCCGGCTCATCGTTCTCCGCGCCGTCTTCAACGAACTGGCATGGACAAGCAAACTTCCTGAAATCGCCCACCTGTTGCGGCGCGAAGATATCCCGCGCACACCGCAGGGTCTGCCACGGCCGCTTACCGCAGAGCAGGATCAGCTCTTACAACAGGAACTTCTTCAGCGCAACGATCTGTGCGGAAACGTCTTCCTGTTGCTTCGCCACACCGGCATGCGCATCAGTGAGTGCGCCGACCTGTCATATGACTGCCTACGATCCACGGGTCCTGCTCAGTGGGCTATTCATGTGCCTCTCGGCAAGCTCAAAACCGAACGCATGGTCCCGGTCGATGCCTTCGTCTGTGAACTCGTTCAACGCCTGCGCTTCTTCCGTTCGCTGGACCCGCTGCCTGCTGATGGAAAGCTCCTGGCTTGGCCTGCAACTAAAGTAGCTCTTCTAGCACGGCTCCGCGATTACCTGCATCTGGTCTGCTACTCCGTCGGCCTTCCCACAGATATCGTCCCCCACCAAATGAGGCACACCTACGGAACGGAAATGCTCCGCGCTGGCATGGGCTTTGCAGCCGTGATGAAACTGCTCGGTCACACCAGTCCTCGCATGACCATGCGCTATATCGATGTGACCTTGACCGATCTGCAGCGGGAGTTTGAACTGGCTCGCTCCAAACCAAGGCATCTGGCTCCTAAGCCAAAGACCTCCTCCGCATCTGCGCGCAGCGGCCTTGATGGCCTCATCGATTCCTTGCTCGCTACCCAACATGTCATGGAGATGTTCCGTCGATCACTTCCAATTGGCAACGAGCGCTCACGCCTCGACCGGCTCTCAAACCGCCTCACCAAGATCCTCGCCGAAATACGCAAACTTCACACAGACTGAATGAAAATGGGCAGAGATTGGCCGGTTAACAGCCCATCGCGCTCATCCAGCTTTGTTTACTTGTCAAAGGCCAGATTAGTATTGGCAAACGCCGGTTGTTGTGGCGATCGCCGCCGATCCAGCCAGGGATTGGGCTAGGTCGACAGTTCACTGGAAACCCGGATGCTGGGCGACATTTCGGAAGTAATCGGGGTTCAGTGAGCGTATTGGCGATTTACCAGTTGTCAAGAATTGCGCGGAGATGGGTGGGGCATAGTGTGTTTATCGTTTCTGACCAACTCAATAGGTCGGCGAGGGGAGGCGACGCGAGACAATCTGGACGGCTCAGCTACCTTTACCGATGGAAGCCTAATTAATGCTTCTTGCTTGTCTTCGCAGCCTTCGTCAAATCGCTGGGGCGTTTTCTGTTTCCAGGGACTTTAACGATCACCAAAAAGCGGGGATGATCCTCTCCAGTTCGTTGCACCAACCGCGTTTGGACGAGGCTTCGAATATGCGGCGTGCCCTCGTTGGTGTTGTTCGTTAGATCGAGAACCAATAGAAAGCCGAGTCGCACGCTCACATTCTGATAGTCGGTCGTCTGGGCCTGGTATGAGGCCGCCAGCACATCGAAGGAGGAATCATCGAGCTCGCGTTTTACTTCAACCACAACACGTTCACTACTTGACTTGAGCCGGACATCAGCCCGCCCGCCTCCCAGATTGGTCGGCTCGATGTCCGAACCGGCTGCGTTGGTCGTGAGTAAACGGAAGAAATCAGCCTGGAGAGCATCCTCTGTCACATTTGACCCGTCGGCATGCTGGAAGAGGTATTCGACCGTTGGATCGTCTGCCTTGGCTACCTCCAGGCGGTTAAAGAGAAAACGAACCACCCACAGCAGGACCGTGTCAAAGAGACGCTGAGCATGCGGATTCGTCTGATAGTCCGGGTGACACGCAGCATTCTGGACCGCATCTTCAATGATGTCAATCTCAGCTCCAGTCAGATTGTCCACGTGAACTGAGATAGCGTTGCCTACCACCTGCAAGAGGGTGTTTTTTGTCGATTCTGGAAGGTGCCTTTTGTCGATTAGTGCGGCGATTGATGGCTGCTCAACCGCCGCGTCAGAAGGGTTTACCAGAAAGTCCGTTCCAGAGACGGTGCGTTCGACCTCAGTAAGCAGCAGCTGCGCTTCAGCGGCCCACTCATGAGTCAGGTTCTTATGGAGCCAGGTCTTGAGTTGATGAGCCTGTCCCCGATATCTCGCCAAGCTCGCTGTTATCCGCGGACGTAGTAGGGAGTTGATAGTCCCATAAGGCCCACGCCGCAGAATGACACGATTCGCACTATATACCGCTAATACGTGCTGCTCGATCACTGCAGCAGGTTCCCACCAACTGGCTTCGTCAAGATGCTCAAGCAGTCCGTCCATCGCCAGTGCCAGCTGATTCCAATACACCGTTTCAAGGCGACGAGTACCCAGCCAGGAAGGGGACTCCTTTGTGTCAAGCCATGCGGACAACTCGAAAGCACTCGTCGATATGCGGTTCAGTGTATCGGTGAATATTTGTCTGTCGACAGCCGATTGATAGGCTGTAAGAAGATTCAGACAGTCCAGGAAAAGCTGTGCCTCCGGGTTGACCTCTGAATGCGAGAGAGACTTTTCAAACCAGCCTTTGGCGCTCTCAAAGGATGACCGTGCGGCGCCCGGACCGTCAGCATCGATACCATCCATCAGGCTCGCCATTCCCAGTTCAAATGATGCGTCGGTTGCAGCTACAGAGCTCTTGGAAAACTCCGTTAGCTTGCCTAGCAGTTCAGATTCGTGCCAATGAGAGTGCGCGATTCCACTAAGTTTTGCGATTCGACGAACGAATTCAGGCGCCTCGGTGACCGAAACGCCCAGCAGGAAGTCGAGCAATCGCAACTGCCAGCGACGGTTCGAAACCGCCCAACGAAAGCTTCCTTCAGCAGCTATCCCACGCGTCAGGGCAGGGAGAGAAAGGTCCTGCGCCTTTGCCAAAAAACTGGAGAAGCAAATTTCATCCCCATTGGCCGGTAGAGGACGATAGGTATCTAGGAGATCGATCGTTTCAATCAACGTGAAATCGTTCGGGCTGCCCGCAAGCAAACTCATGAGTACCGTCTGAAGATGCTCATCTTGTGTCGGCGAAGTGGTTTTCCAGTAATTGACGAATGATCTGAGTATCTCCGGCTGAAATCTGGAATCCCCCAAAGCGTTGGCGGATGCGACGACAGCCTCAATGCCTCCCAACGTCTCGATCGTGATCTCCAACCCAGCTTGAAGATGGGAGACTACGACCCGTTCGATCGGGTGCAGTTCCTCTGGGAAATCCCTCATCACCATAAGAAGCCGCCGTCTACGGCCTCCCGGCGGTTGGCGGATGGCACGTGATGTGTGATTGCGTCTGAACTACGTCCCGCGACAAAGACCTGGCAATGTGGAATATCTTTCGCGACTGACTGAAGACCAGACACGAGGGCTTCAAGGTCTGCCTGAGAGACTTCCTGAGCCGCAGGCGAGTCGATCATCAACAAGCCAGGATGGCGACCGACACCTTTTTGTTCGCCGATCTCCAGCATCGCGAGAATCGTGGCCACTTTGAGACGAAGCTTTTCGCCTTCGGTTACTTTGCTATAGAAGGTATTCGTTCCACCTTTGACGAGGGAGAGTACTGCATTCGCTTTAAGGGTAGCTCCGGTGAGTGCGTGCATACCGAATCGTTGAGCATAGTACACAATGCGCGTAGAAACGTCCTTGAGCAGGTCATTTCGTACCGCTCTAACGCGGTTCTCGGTTTCAGCCACGATGGCACTCAGTGCGTTCATCTCATCTGGCTCATGATCTACACCAGCATCGTGAGAAGTATCACGCATTGTCTCGGCCAGCCGACCTTCCAGTACCGCAATCTCGCGGTTCAACACTTGTTGGCGCTGATACGAACCAAGCTTTGCAGTCGTCACATCGATGCGATTTCGCAGGGAGGTCGAAGTCTCCCTTGAAGTTTCCAACTCTTCTTTGAGATCGCCGACCGCTTTTGCGGCTTTGTCGTAAGCGGCTTTTGAGGCTTTGACGCGTTGTTCCAGATCGCTCTTAATTGCCTCGGCATCTCTATCGGTCTCCGTAACCTCTCCGCAGACGGAGCATGCGTGTGTCGAGTGCTCGAGCTTCTTCTTGGCTTCACTGATCTCATTGTCACAACGAGGACAATAGGTAGGATCAAGCATCCGAAAGATTGCACCGGCAGCCATTGAATCCAGATGTGCTTGTAGTTCCTTGCGGTCTACGAGGGAGAGGACGCGAGCTTCTTCTTCGGCCTGCATTTCGTTGGAGAGGCGTTTCTCCAACACGGTCTGCCGCCTAATCACGGAGCCGAATTCAGAGTTCAGCTGTCCGAGAGATTCCCGCAGTTCGTCATCGGAAGGAAGTGCCGCGAGCGCATTCCGCGTTGTAGTAAGATCCTCTGAGATTTCGGATCCTCGCTGTTGTCTGGACTCCCGCGCTTGAGCCTGTTTACGCGAATGCGCCTCGAGCGCATTTTGACCAGCCTTTAACGCTGATTGCGAGGAAGCCAGTGTTGAGACCCACGGTACGCCGATATACATTTGGATGAGACGAGGGTTCAACCCAGAAGCGACGGGCATGTCTCCTAAAAGCGTTTCATAATTGGTACCAATGAACATCGCCCCTGAGAACGCAGCCCAACCGTGTGAGACGGCACGCCCAGCATCGTCGTTGTTCAATGTGCTGGACTGCCAGCTGGTGATGGCGTCCATGGAGAGGGCACTCATAAAGAAATCGTCCATTACCGCTTCAAATTCATCTTGGGTTTGGAACTCCGCTAACGCAACTCGATTGCCACTCTTGCCGCGACGAATGAGAGAGCCACGAAGTTCGCCTCTGGACTGGATGGATACTTCATGTTCGACGTCGTCCAACAAGAAGCGGACGTTCGCCTTGTGAATCCAACGACGAACATCATCTTGCAAGTTACTGGTGGGCCTGCCGCGCAACAACCAATGGACAACTTCCAGAATCGAAGACTTTCCTCTGAAGTTCTGATCCGAAAGCAGCGCCCATAGTCCATGATTCAAATCGGACCAGTCGAAGCTAAATGGCTCATCCTTCCCGACCTTGTCCTTAATGCCTGAGAACGCTATCTGGATCAGCAACAGCCGACGCGGACTCGGGAGAACTGGAGTGGGGGAAATATGATGTGCGGCCAGGATGCTCTCAATGCGATTGGAATCGATCTTCGCGCGCCGCGCAATTGCTTGGACCCACTCACCGTTCGTTTGACTCACTTCTCCACTCCTAAGACGACATTCTCATCTGCTTTAGTCGGGCCGCCGTTTCGGTCGCGATCGAAGGTATAATGCCGCCGATTGCCGTCTCGGCATATGAGGCGCGTTCGTATTGCTTCTGCTTCAGAGCAGAACCGCCGCGATCACCTGCAATCAAGGCGACGAGCTGAGCTCGTTCTGAATACCAATGGAGGGGAGGAGCTTCGTTCAGACATGTAAGACAGAATCGTTCCCCTCTGTCCGTGAGCAAAAAGTCGGTCTCCTGGACCTTCTGACTGTGTTTGACTCCGGTGATTCGGATTAATTCGCGGGAGCGAAGTAGTGATAGCGAATCGTCGAGTCGGTCGAAAGCGCCGAAAAAGTAGCGGATCATCGGCAAGCGTCGAAGATCGGGCTCTTCATTCGCAAAGATGGATTCAACAGCTTTGAGAAACGCCACATCGCGGGTTGCTTCGAAAAGATCCAGCAATTCCGCCGCGAAATAATCGGGATTCCGAATCCAAAAATCGAACGCGTGCAGCCGTGCCTCTCCACAGAAGATAGAGACGACATCCTGCATGGACGGTTCGGGTGGAGAACCGCCGGCGCGAATTATAAACAGGACCCGTAGAGCGTCCCGATAAGGGTTTCGGTTCATACTCAAGCCAAATTTCGTGCAACGCCAACAAACCGTGGCACTTTCGCAGCCTGGAATCCAGCCTGTTAATTTTGCATATATCTTCTCATACTCCCAGCCTTGGAGCGAGTGCGCCTCGCGATGAGAGACCAATCCCTTCAAGTCGGCGAGTATTCGCAGATCTATTTGGGTTTGGTTCTGGGTTGACGGTGTCAGGACAATGCACTCATTATGCGTGGTTTATATGTCGAATTGAGGATTGGGAACGATAAACGCCGTTTGCGACGGGAGCCCTCAGCCGACCGGAAAGCGCGGCATCCCAGTCGAAATGGCGACTTTGCGGGACTGATTGTGAGCAATCGCGAGAACGAACATGGTTGGGATGGCTCTGCAAGGATTACGAAGACGACCGGTGCATCAATCATCCGACTGTACGCCGTGAGTATGGTGAGCCCGGGAGGGCGAAAATTACTGTGCGAGCGATTGGTTCAAAGAGAAGGACTAACTTCCCTCCTTGGTGTTGTATAGTTCTCAGTGAAATGGACAACTACAAAGGACCATCTAACTCTCAGGGTTACGAAATTCCGCGTGAACTCGCCAAAGCTGCCCGTGAGGCAGACGAATTGCTCCGTCCCATGGTGCAGGTCATCGAGGGCGGATACCTCGTCATGAAGCCCATCGAAGTATTGAAGTTCCACGACGCGCAGGGAATGGCTACCCTCTCGGCTGCGGAACTGCTTCGCTTCATGGAGCCATTGCACCTGATTATTGCCATGGATTCAGCGGAGCCAACATCACAGCCAAAGCGGGATATTTCGCTGACCGGAAAAGCCGGCATCATTCTCCTTCGGTTCACAAAACTTTCACTAACGGAACTGCAAAAGATCATCTGCAAGGGAACTAAGACCGAACTTGGCACCAGTACGCATGTCGCCATTGTCGGCATCGCGGCGTGGATCGTTGGACATCTCGGCCTCGCCGGAAATATAGCGACGGCACTCGCTACTGGAATTTTCATCACACTCGCCAAAGCTACGAAGGGCGGCTTTTGTCGGATGACCCCAGCCGAGATCGAGAAAGCCTTGGCGCAAGCTTCCGAACGTCGCCAATGAGCAAGATCACCTCATTTAGTATGAAATCGTTCGTGCCGTGGTGCTACATAACCAACACTACGCCGGGCACCCGCGAGGAATTCCGCGAACTCCTGAAACAATGGCGGCCGAGCGCAATCCTCGTCGCCATTGCGCAGTTGAGTATAGCTTTCGGCTACGGGCCTGAGAATGAGACGGCGGCGAAAGGGGATAAGGAAGCAAAGTGGATACAGTTTCTCTTCAAGCCGAAATACGTGCCCGTAGTTCAGAAACACGCGAAGGCTGGTGGCATCATTTTCTTTCAGGGCCAGTTGCGCTATTTGGCGTCCGAAGTGATTCGTCAGGTTCCGCTGCCGAGCGAAGACCTGCTTCCCCCTGAGAACGATGATCTGGGCGAGCTCCTCCTGCGCGCTGGCGAGCTGCTGTATCAGAAGTTTCCGAAGCTGGAAGACAAGTACGACCAAATTGCCAACAACGTGTCGCGCTTTCTGCCGATATACGAGATTGACTCGCCTATCGACCCAATGGTCCAGTTCCTGCGGTTCTACATCATGCTAACGGTGAGCATCCCGCGCATGCCGGCGAATTTGCGCTTGTTCGATGTGCCAGCCCTATTCGAGAAGGTCATGGGGTTTCCGCTGCAGACCTACTGCGAATTCCTGACCACCTTCGCCATCCACGCCTTGGAGGAGCGGAGTAAAGAGATCGGCACCGTCATCAATGATTGCGGGATTCGGTTCTCTGTGTTCAAGCACTCAACGGTTCCAGTGGAATTGATTCAGCAGATGTACAAGACCGTATCGTTTTCGCTAGAAACGTTGCCGCCTCCAAAAAAGCCTGTCGGCTACGCGGATTTCGAGGCATTGCGCAACGAACCGTATCTTCTCAACAACGGCACGATCTACTGTCTCGATTACGAATTCGCGCTGGCCAAGGGCGAAAGCGGTGCGCTTTGGCGTGTGCTCAACAGCTTTGAGACCAACAAGCAAAAAGAAAATTACCTCAGTTTCTGGGGCAGTGTATTCGAAGACCATGTGGCGTGGATCTTCGAGACCTACGCATCGAAGAAACATAATACTGTATACCCATCGCCGAAGTACCTTGATGACCCGACACGGGAGATATGCGATTGCATCATCGTTTGTGACGGTACTGCAATCCTGATTGAAAGCAAGCTGGCAACATGCAGGGCAAGCATCCGCTATTCCGGAGAGTACAAGCCTATGCGCAACTTCCTCGAAGATAGGCTGGTGACTGGAGGGAAAAGCCCAAAGGGCGTGGCCCAACTTCTCAATGCTATCGAAAACCTGACGACGGCGGCGCCGGGAACACTGCCGAAGTGGCTCACAGGAATAAGGAAGTTCATACCGCTCATCATTACGAAAGACGAGATAGGATCTAGCTGGTCAGTCAACTGTTATCTGAACGAACGCTTCAACGACCAGATCAACCGCAAAAAGTACAAGGGGTACACCATCACGCCCCTCGTCTGCATGTCCGCATCAACGCTTGAACGCTCGATCTTCTGGATGCGGAAGATCGCCTTTTCAGCAATCCTCGAAGATCGCATGAAAGCCGATAAGCATTTGGAGTTTCCGTTCGAAGCGAAAAGCAAGTATGTCCACAAGGGGCCCACGCGCGGTGTGTTTGCGCATATGGACACAATTCATAAGCTTTCAGACGATACGATCAAGGATTTCGGGATATACGATCCGTCGAGTGCGAGGGGGAAAGACCCCCAACTGATGTGAAGGATTGCGGCCCTTTCGCATCCGCAAAAACGAGGATGAGAATGCGCGCCAATCCAACGGATGAGATCGGTCCCCATAAACGCCGCTGGAGCCGGAAATCATTCAAGGCAGAAAATTGTTAGACACATGGCACGTCGGAGCAGACCTCTGCCTTGGCAAATTTCTCTCTTTTGACCTACCCGCAACCTTTGCCGAACAACAGCAAAGGTGAAACCGCGCCGGACCTCCACTGAGCAACGGCACAGGTCGATTTTTTCTGACTTCCGCCTGTGTACGGCAGAGGTCTGTAACCAAAAAGCAGAGGTCGATGAGGGTGCTGGCGAGGGTGCTGAGAGTTTGCCCACCGATTTTTATAAAGACTTAGGGTGCTTTTGTTTGCCATCAGTGCCCATGGTTTCAATGGGTTACGATCAAAAGCACTTCTGTCACGGCAGAGGTCTAGATGGGACCTGGACCCTCACCACAAGTAGCTTTTCGAGCTTGCTTGATGCTTCGTACTGGGGACTCGGAAACCCAGCCCCGAGAATTTCATGTTCTCGGAGGCTTGGTCATTGCTACTTGATCCTCAGGTGCCATCCTCGCCGCAGCTCAGCGCCGGGAACTTCTTCTTCGCGCTGAATGGCCGCTTTGATCGTGTCGGTATCTGGCCTTGACTCTTCAACGGCACTCTCAAGCATTCTGCCGAGTTCTTCGGGGAGATTTGCCAGAACAGTTTCCCAAAGAACGCCCCCAATACGGGCATCGATCTTGCGAAAGGCAGTTGGCAGCGCCACCTCATCGGTGATTCGCACGGAGTCCTGGCTGTTCTTCTGGGCGCGTAGAGTGAACTCGCGTCCCTCGATGGATTTGAGATCGCGGCTCATCAGGTAATAGAGGACCATGTTCTTGGTTCGTTCCACCTTGCCAGAAGCCGTGCGGGCCCGGTCGCTTAACCGGGCAACCTCGGCGCGGCAGAACTGCTCACGCGCCTCCATCTGGCGCAGGAAGCGCCCGATCCGGTCCACCTTTTCACCGTGAGCCGAACAGAATTGCTGGAAACGGGCGACGATCTCCCCGGCGGGTTCGCCACCTTGTGCAGTCTGCTCTTCGATTTCATCGAGAAGGCTATCCAACTCTGCATCAATCTCAAAAAGCGAATTTGTTTCGGCAATTGTTGCCATGGTCTTCTCCCTCACTGGAGTTGTGATCTGCCAGCCGCATCAAGCGGCAATTCGTTCCTGAATGGCGGCTGCTCTGGCGGCTTGGTAGGCAAGTGCATCGGCGCGAGACTGGATGGGGTGGCCATTGTGTCCCCTGATCCATCGCCAGCGAATTGTTCGCAGTTCGTTTAGCTGTAGCAGTTCGCGCCACAGTTCCTGGTGCTTCAACTCAAA
>Ga0224530_1000305_pt1 | contig 33880 bp, 25 predicted proteins | sample CBST75metaG_FD_179873 | JGI IMG/M metagenome (GOLD analysis project Ga0224530, IMG submission 179873) | Peat soil microbial communities from Stordalen Mire, Sweden - C.B.S.T75 | ecosystem: Environmental > Terrestrial > Soil > Wetlands > Peat | place: Sweden: Norrbotten County, Stordalen Mire...
GTGCCCCAGATCCCACTTTTGGGACCTGGGAGACCATAATACCCGAGAAGCAACCGCAGGTCCTTCGACTACGTTTGGCGCAAAAAACGCGCCAAACTTCGCTCAGGATGACAGCATATAGGGCCCCCAGTTTCCTCTTTGCTACAGGCTACTGCGGTTTAGCCGGATGCAGCGGCTGCGGCTGGGGACGGTCTTCATGGGGCGGCGGGCCGACCTGGATGGCCTCGCCGAGGGCCAGCGGCAACTCCTGCTGCTGCGGCTTGACCGATTCGTAGGCGCGCACGATGCGCTGCACCAGCGCGTGGCGCACCACATCGCAGTCTTCAAAGTGGCAGAATTGGATGCCCTCGACCCCGTCGAGAATGTTGATTGCGTCAAGCAGTCCCGACTTGCGCGGGTTGGGCAGGTCAATCTGCGTAATGTCGCCGGTGATAACCGCCTTGGAGTTGGCGCCCATGCGGGTGAGGAACATCTTCATCTGCTCGATGGTGGTGTTCTGCGCCTCGTCCATGATGATGAAGGCATCGTTGAGGGTGCGGCCGCGCATGAAGGCCAGCGGCGCAACCTCGATGAGGTTCTTCTCAAGCATTTTGTCGACCTTGTCGGGTTCGAGCAGGTCGTAGAGAGCGTCATAGAGCGGGCGCAGGTAAGGATCGACCTTGTCCTGGAGGGTGCCGGGCAAAAAGCCGAGACGCTCGCCGGCCTCGACCGCGGGACGAACCAGCACGATGCGGCTCACCTTTTTGGCGTTCATGGCGGAGACGGCCATGGCCACGGCCAGGTAGGTCTTGCCGGTGCCAGCCGGGCCCACGCCGAAGGTCATGTCGTTCTGCTCGATGGCCTCGACGTATTTGCGCTGGTTGATGGAGCGCGGCTGCACGGTGCGCTTGACGCCCGCCGAGCGCTGCTTGCCCGAATCGGCCAGCGAACGCAGCGTGGTTGCCGGATCGACCACCACCAGGCGCAGCATTCCGTTCAGTTCTCCGTTGTGGGGATTCACGCCCTGCTTGCGCAGCGCCTCGAAGTCCTGAAAGATGCGCTGAACACGAGCCACGCCCTCTTCCGGACCCTGCACATGCACGGCATTGGAGCGGAGATCGATCCGGACTCCGAGCGAGTCTTCCATCAGCCTGAGGTTTTCATCGCGAGTCCCAAACAGGGGCTCAAGGTTGGGCGTGATCTCGAGGGCTATTCTCAAAGGATTCGGTGGCCTCCAGTGCGGCGTTGTGTGGTTGAGTTGAACCGGCTGCGGCCCAAAGCGGCTGCGGCAGGCATGGCTACAAACAGAATATCGGCAAGCGGCGCAACGCCGCACCGGAGCGCAAAACGCGCGGCGGGATGCGAAGAAACGGCTGATTTTGAAGGGAGCCTGAGAGCGCGAGAGAGATGCAAGCCGGAACTCTGGGCTGAGTGGAGCGACCGCGGGTTGGCATGGGTGACCAAATCCGTTATCTGCGCTTGAGAGTAGCGCCAATGGCCCACGGCGTCAATCCGCCGCACGATTAATTTTGGCAACCCCGGTGCCTGGGCAGGTACCTTTGTACCGCCCGATGGCAGGAAGAGCATTTGGCTTGCCGGGAGTGACGGCTCGCAATCGGCCGACGCAGGTCGCAATTGACCCGCCGCAACATTTCCCGTAGACTATGAAATTGCGAGGGATGCGGCTGTGCTTGCATTCTGGCCCGCATAACCCACGAAGTTTAAGGAAACGTAATGGCAAATCATGTTTCGTCGCTCAAGCGCGCTCGCCAGACAGTAACCCGCACCGAAGTCAACCGCGCCAACCGCAGCCGCGTGCGCACCAGCCTGCGGACTCTGCGCGAGGCCCTGACCAAGGGCGATGTAAAGGCTGCCCAGGAGCAGTATCGCGAGACCGTCTCCACCCTCGACAAGAGCGTGCAGAAGGGCATTCTCCACGACAACACCGTCTCCCGCTACAAGAGCCGCCTGAACGCGCGGCTGAAGGCTTTGGTTCTGGCCAAGGCGTAGTTGGCGGTCAGCAGCTAGACAATTTTCCGATGGAAACAGCCGGGGGCGATCCCGGCTGTTTCTGTTTTTTGCAGCAAAAAAGCCGCAGAATCTTCGCGTCAATCCAGCAGTTCAAATATCCCCGCAGCGCCCATCCCCGCGCCCACGCACATGGTGACCATGCCGTAGCGCACCTGGCGGCGGCGCATCTCGCTGAGCAGGGTCGCGGTGAGCTTGGCTCCCGTGCAGCCCAGCGGATGGCCGAGGGCGATGGCTCCTCCATTCACGTTGATGCGCTCCGGATCGAGGCCCAGCACACGGATCACTGCCAGCGCCTGCGCGGCAAAAGCCTCGTTGAATTCGATCAGGCCGATCTCGCCGAGCGTGAGGCCCGCCCGTTTGAGCGCCTTGGGAATGGCGCTGATGGGGCCGATGCCCATCTCCTCTGGCAGGCAGCCGGTGGCGGCGTAGGCCACCAGGCGGCCCAGCGGGCGAATCCCCAGTTCCTTAGCTCGTTCTGCTTCCATCAGGACCACGGCCGCCGCACCGTCGGAGGTCTGCGACGAGTTGCCGGCGGTCACCGTTCCCTGCGCATGAAAGGCCGGCTTCAGCAGAGCAAGGGCTTCGGCGCTGGTGTCGGCGCGGGGGCCTTCGTCAGCGGCAAAAACCGTCTCTTTTACCACTGGTTTGCCCGCCCTCGCGCCGGGAACGGCAGTGGTGACCCTCACCAGGATCAGCTCGTCGGCAAAGCGTCCGGCGGCCTGCGCGGCCACGGCTTTCCGGTGGCTGGCCAGCGCAAAGGCGTCCTGGTCTTCGCGGCTGATGCCGTAGTGGCGGGCGACCCGCTCGGCGGTCAGGCCCATGGTCAGCAGGGATGCCGGATAGTGCTCGGCCATCCACGGATTGGGGCTGGGCTTGAGACCGCCAAAGGGCAGCAGGCTCATCGATTCGGCGCCGCCCGCCACCACCACCCGGTCGCCGCCCGAGCGGATGCGCAGGTCGGCCAGCGCAATGGCCTCCAGGCCCGACGAACAAAGCCGGTTGACCGTGACGCCGGGGACCTCGACCGGCAAGCCCGCGCGCAGAGCGGCCCAGCGCGCAATGTCCCATCCCTGCTCGCCCTCCGGCTGCGCGCAACCCAGAATCACGTCGTCGATTTCTGCCCTGTTCAGGGCTGGAATCCGGTCCAAAGCGCCGCCCACGGCGAGTGCGGCCAGGTCGTCTGGGCGTGTGGTGGAAAGCGCGCCTTTGGGCGCGCGGCCAACGGGAGTGCGAACTGCGCTGACAAGAACGGCTTCCGGCATGGGGAGATGCTCCTTGAAGAAATCCTGTGGGCTTGCCCGGCTGCGACCAAAACGGGAGAAGAGCCCTTTCAAAACAGCGAGTTTTCCGCGGATCTTTCGCCCGCGGTTGCAACAGCTTATTCCTGCGTCTCAACCAGCGTCCAGGCGCTCTTGGCATAAAAGTGGAAGACAGTGCGGTGTTCAACCATCGAATCGGCCAGAGCGTCGTGGTCCAGCCGTGGCGGACGATGCGCCATGCCGGCCTGGGCCTCATGAACGCGCTCGGGCGTTGCGGGATCGATGCCCCAGTTGAAGCCAAGAACGCCGCTCGCGTCATGGGCTTGCAGGCGCTCGGTCTCTGGCGCGGAAGCCAGCATGAGGGGCTGCGCGGGGTCGCTGGCAAAAAAGACCAGCAGCGAGGCCGTTCCCTCAGCCGAACACAGAACGGCCCAGTCAGAGGAGCCGGCGCGCTCCAGGCTGGCGTGAATCGCGTTCTCCGGCCTGTGCGCCTCATAGGTTTGCGGAATCAGGCAGCCGCGCCGGTTGAGCAGCTCCGCGACCTGGGCAGGCAGATCGGGAAACGAACTGACCGGCAGATGGCGAATCAGGTAAGCAGTTGAGCGGCCATCGACGACAATCCGGCCCGATTCGGTGAGTTGGACAGGGGGCTGCGGCTGGGCAGACACAAGTGCACAGGCGCATATCAGCCCGCCCAGCATCCACCCGGTCTTTCCCAGCCCAATACGAAGCATGGCGAATTCTCAAGAGCAATCAATACCTAGTTGAAGAAGAATCGCAGCCTCTACCCGACCCAAATCCTCATTGCCGAGCGTTCCGATCTTTCCACCCAGTCTTTGCTTACTCACAGTGGTCAACTGATCGGCCATTGCCTTCCGCCTCTCAGCGTTGAGACTTACAAACGCCTCTCCGGGATAAAGGCGATCCGTGTTTGAGGTAATTGGAACCACCTGAACTCGGTTTAGGTGGGTGTTCGCGGCATTGTTCGACAACACGATTGCTGGCCGGGTCTTCTTGATCTCCCCGCCCAGACTCGGTTCAAAATTAACCCAGTAGACTTCCCCCCGCTCAATCGATGTCGCCAACCAGCGCCTCCGTCCATTCTTCGGCTTCCGCCTCTCGCGCCCGGTCTGCGGCCATCAATCGATAGCCTTCCGCCAAGTCCTTCTGCTTTGTCCGGCTCCATTCTTGAGCGGCATTCAATACGGCACTCTCAAGCTCCTTTGGAACAACGAACCAGGTGGGGTTTCCTCGTGCCTGGGGAAGACCTTTGGTGCTGCTCCGGTCCCCGTTCCAACGAATGCCCACAACGGGCGAATTATCCCAATTCAGGCGTGCAACTGACCAACTAAAATCCACGGGCCCTTTATCAAAAATTACCTCTACAGATTTGACTCTTTCCTTTGGCGACAGGACGGTTTTCGGATCGTGATACATGACGATTTTCCCTCCGAAAACATCTTCCCATACACACGTATGTACGTCAAAATCAATTCCGCAGCGGCTTGCCGGTTTTCAGCGTAAAGGCGATCCGCTCCTGCGTCTTGCGCTCGCCGCAGAGCGAGAGAAACGCCTCCCGCTCCAAATCCAGCAGATATTGTTCGCTGACCAGTGAGCCTGCCGTCACCCGGCCGCCGGCCAGAATGTATGCCACCCAGCGCGCCACTTTCTGGTCGTGTTCCGAGGCAAACCCTGCTTCGCCCATCAGAAAGATGCCCGTCTCCAGCGTGGCCAGCGCCGCCGTGCCTGGAGCGGGAATCTGCGTGCGCGGCTGGGGCGCGGTGTAGCCTGCCCCGGCCAGGGTCGCAACCAGTGCCTTGGCATCCAGCAGCAACCGCTCGCGATTCATGGTGATGCGATCCGCCGATCCCAGCAGTCCCAGCGGTCGAGCCTCGGCGGCCGAAGTGGAAACCTTGGCCAGGGCGATGGTCTCAAACACCCGCCGCAGCGCCGTGGCCAGTTCCGCCGATTGCGCAAAGCGCGAGGGCGCGTCGCGCGGGTCGGGCGGAGCCAGCGCGGCGGCCTGATCCACGGCCCGCAGCAGCATCTCCTTGGTGCCGCCTCCGGCTGGAATCAGGCCCACCCCGGCCTCGACCAGGCCGATGTAGGTCTCCGCATGGGGCTGCCGGCGCGCGGCATGAAGGCAAATCTCAGCGCCGCCGCCAAACGCCATGCCAAACGGCGCAGCCACCACCGGACGCGGGCAAAACTTGATGGCCGCTGTCATCTGCTGAAAGCCGTGAATCACTCCGGCCAGCTCCTCCCATTCGCCCTCCTGCGCGGCCAGCAGCAGTTGCATCAGGTTGGCGCCCACGCTGAAGTTGTCGCGGTCGCCGCCGATGACGAATCCGGCAAAGTCGCGCACCGCATCGGAAGAGGGATTGAGCACCGAGGAGATCAGTGCCAGCACATCGCCGCCGATGGCATTCTTGAGCGAGTGCAGCTCGATGCAGCCGATGCCGTCGCCGAGATCGATCAGAGAGGCTCCGGCGTTGGCCCGGACCACTCCGTTGGCGCGGCGGAAATCGGCGACCCGCGTGTGCCCGGCAACGGCGGCAACGGGTTCCAGCTTGCCTGTTTCCGGCTGGAAGCACTCGCGGCCATCCTCGGCATACCAGCCCGGCTGGCCGGCCGCCAGCAGAGCATCAAGCCGCGGGCTTACCGGCAGGCCGAGCGCCTTCATGCGCGCAACGGTCGAGGCCACCCCGGCCGCATCCATCATTTCGAAAGGCCCTAGCTCCCAGTTGAATCCGGCGCGCATGGCGCGGTCGATGGAGACGGCGTCGCCGGCCACCTCGCCGATGCGCTCGGCGGCAAAGTTCCACAGCGCGGCCAGAAAGGGCCACAGGAAAGCCGCGGCCTTGTCCTTTGCCGGATCGTTGGCCAGCAACAACCGCAGCCGTTCCGGCGTCGTGGAGGCGTTTTTGGCCATCTCAAGCGCCGGCAGAGCGGGCTTGGCCGAGGGGCGGTACTCGAAAGTCGCCAGATCGAGCACCATCCGCAGGTCTTTTCCGTCGGCGCCGCGGCTCTTCTTATAGAAGCCTTGGCCGGCCTTGTCGCCCAGCCAGCCCCGCTTCACAATCTCTTCCATCACCGAGGAAAAACGGCTCTGCGTCACGCCCTGGGGGAAGTTGGCGGCCACATGAGCCAGAATGTCGATGCCTACCAGGTCCGCGAGGCGAAAGGTGCCGGTGCGGGGCCAGCCAATGGCCTGTCCGGTCAGCGCGTCAACCTCTTCGATGGTCAGCCCCTGCTCCAGCATCAGGCTGGCCGCGGCATACATCACCGAAATGCCGACGCGGTTGGCGATAAAGTTGGGCGTGTCGTGGGCCATCACCACATGCTTGCCCAGGTTGCGGTCGGCGAAGGCGGCAAAGGCTGCCACCACGGCGGCATCGGCCTCCGGGGTGGCAATCACCTCCAGCAGCCGCATATAGCGCGGCGGATTGAAGAAGTGCGTCCCGAAGAAACGCTCCCGGTGCGAGAGCAAGCCTGCGGCAATCTGCGCAATCGGCAAGCCGGAGGTGTTGGTGGTGAGCACGGCCTGGGGCGCAAGATGAGGCGCCACGCGGGCCAGCAGGGCTGTCTTGATGGCCAGATTTTCGGCCACCGCTTCGATCACCCAGTCACACGCGGACAATTTGCCCAGGTCGTCTTCAAAGTTGCCCGCCGTCACCAGCGCGGCTAGCGAAGCCTCATAGAATGCGGCGGGCCTGGCCTTGGCTAGAGCATCGAGCGCACTCTTGGCCAACCGGTTGCGGTCGCCTTCGCCCGCTGGAACCATGTCCAGCAGCAGAACGGGGATGCCGGCGTTGGCCAGGTGGGCGGCGATGCGCGAACCCATGGTTCCCGCTCCCAGCACCGCGGCGCGGCGAACCAGAAGCGGCAAAGCGGCAGCGGGAAGCAGCTGGGCGGCGAGGCCGGAAGCAGCAGTTGCAGACGGGGAAGTCGTGCTCATGCGGGCTCTCCCTGCGTGGGCTGTGGGGTGCATCCCTCCGCCACGCGGAAACCATCGCAGCATACGGAAGTACGCGGCACTGGGTCAAGGATGCGGGCAGCTTTTTTGCGGCGAACTGCTTTTCTGCTAAGGTGCGACATCCAGAAGCGCGCTCAAGCCCTTCATATCCTTGACGACGATCTGGCGCGCGTCCACATCCACAAGCCCCTCAGCCTGAAGCCGCATCAGGTTGCGCGAGATCAGTTCGCGCACGGTTCCGAGCTGGTTGGCCAGTTCCTGGTGGGTCCAAGGCAGTTGAAACTCGATGCCTTGCCCGGTTTTCGTGCCTTCAGTCTGCGCAAGTCTGATCAAAGTGGAGACTAGGCGCTGGCGAATGGTGGTGAAAGACAGCTCCTCAATGATGCCTACCAGCCGCCTGAGCCGGGCGCCGACAATGGCGAGCATCTTGAGCGCGACTTTAGGGTGTTCGAGGCAGTAGCTTTGAAAGTCGCGCTGCGAGATAAAGGCGATTTGCGTGTCCTCGATGGCGACGGCCGAGGCCGGGTAGGGTCCACCATCGAACATCGGGAGTTCGGCGACGGACTCGCCGGGCTGATTGACGGCCAGCACCTGCTCCCGGCCGTTGGGCGAGATCTTGAAGATTCGCACCTTGCCGTGGGCGATGATGTGCAGTCCATGGGAGGGCTCGCCCTCAGAAAACAGCAGTTCGCCGCCTTTGAATTGCTTGCGCACCGTCCGGGCTGCCAAAGTGCGCAGTTCCTCCGGAGAGAGGCTGGACAGTAATGCGGAAGTCTGCAAAATGGCAACAATGTCGAAACGCTGTGTGCTCACGCCTGGATTCTACCAGTCTGCGAGTTCTTTCAATGCCGGAATGAAAGCCCGGAGAAGGTTCGCTTCTCCGGGCTGGCTTCATTAGGCGAGCATCGCGGCCAGGTCTTCCTCGGCGGTCTTGATGGCCATGAGGTTGAACTTCTCATGGAGCAGAGCCAGAACCGCTGGCGAAAGGAACACGGGCAGCGTGGGCCCGATGCGCATGTTGCGGACACCAAGGTGGAGCAGCGTAAGCAGAACCGCGACCGCCTTCTGCTCATACCAAGACAGCACCAGCGAGAGAGGCAGATCGTTGACTCCGCACTCGAAGGCCTTGGCCAGAGCCAGCGCGATTTGCAGCGCGGAATAGGTGTCGTTGCACTGGCCGACATCAAGCAGGCGCGGCAGACCGCCGATCTCGCCGAAGTCGAGCTTGTTGAAGCGGAACTTGCCGCACGCCAGTGTGAGGATGAGGCAGTCGTCGGGAATGGATTCAGCGAGTTCCGTGTAATAGCTGCGGCCAGAGCGCGCGCCGTCGCAGCCGCCGATGAGGAAAAAGTGACGGATGGCGCCGGATTTTACGGCATCGATCACCTTGCCAGCTACGCTGAGCACGGCGTTGTGCCCGAAGCCGACGGTAATCTCTTCGTCGCTGCCGTCTTCAGCGTAGCCGGGTGCGCGGAGGGCGGCGGCGATCACCGGACTGAAGTCCTGATCGGCGATGTGAAGCACACCCGGCCATGCAACCATTCCCGATGTGAAGATGCGCTGCTTGTAGGCCAGCTTCGGCTCCTGAATGCAATTGGAGGTCATGAGAATCGCGCCGGGAAATGCGTTGAATTCCTCGGCCTGATCCGTCCACGCGCCGCCATAATTGCCGGCCAGGTGCTCATAGGCCTTGAGCTTGGGGTAGCCGTGGGCGGGCAGCATTTCGCCGTGAGTGTAGACCTGAATGCCGAGGCCTTTGGTCTGCTCCAGCAACGCATAGAGATCGTGAAGATCGTGGCCCGAGACAAGAATTGCCTTGCCCTTGCGCGCATGAAGCCTGACCTTTGCGGGCTGGGGATGGCCAAAGGTTTCCGTGTGCGCCTTGTCAAGAATCTCCATGACGCGATAGTTCAGTTCGCCCACGGCCAGCGCGGCAGTGAGCAACTCTTCCGCGGCCGGCGAGGGATGAGTGAGGAAGTCGAGAGTCTCGTGAATCCTGGCAAAACTGGCGGGATCGCCAGCCCCAAGCGCAAGCGCGTGGGAAGCGTAGGCCGCGACGCCCTTGATGCCGTAGAGCACCAACTCTTGCAGGTTCGCGATCTCCTTGCCTTCGGTGAGAAACCGCGCGGGCAACAGCGCCTGCTTGCCCTGGGCGAGCAAGCCCTCCAGCGTGGCAGCGGGAACCCACGCCGCGGCGCCGCCAAGCTCGGCGGGAACTGCTCCGGCTGCAACGCTGGCGCGCTCATACAGATTGCGCGCGGCATTGCGTGTAGCGATCGCCTGATGAATCAGCTCGACCAGACGCTCGGGATCGAAGTTGACGTTGGTCAGCGTGGCAAAGACGGCTTGAATCGTGAAGGCGTCAATTTCAGGATCGGCCGCGCCCAACTGCCGCGCCCGGTGCGCGTACATTGAGATGCCCTTGACGGCATAGATCAGCAGATCCTGCAGAGCGGCTGTGGTTTCGTCTTTTCCGCAAACGCCAAGTGTCTGGCAGCCTTCGCCCTTTGAGGTCTGTTCGCATTGATAACAAAACATGATGAACCTTCCTGTATGCTTTTTTGACTCGCAGCCTGAGCATAGGAGGCGTGCATGGCGACCACAGCGACTTAAGTCACAAGCGGGTCGAAATTGGAGCAAGTGAAACTTCGTTTTGCGGAAAGTGACCAAAGTCGCTGCGGATGAGCGGCCGCTCTTCCATGCTGCAAGTCAAGGAGATCGTCATGACCACAAACACACAGACCGTCCGCCAAATTGCCCTGGATCAGCCTTCCTCGATCCGGGTGTTCGAGCACTTCGGAATCGACTATTGCTGCGGGGGCCGCAAGCCTCTCGCCGAGGCCTGCGCTGCCAGCCAAGTCGAAGTGGACGCGGTGATTGCCGCACTGGAGTCGGCAGCTACGATTCCAGCTCCAGTCGCCGCAGACTGGCAGCGCGCATCGATGGAGAGCCTCGTCAACCACATCGTTGCCACGCACCATGCGTATGTGAAGAGAGAATTGCCGCGGCTGGCCGTGCTGGCTCAGAAGGTTGTGAATCGCCACGGCGCAACCAAGGCCGAGTTGCCTGAGATTCAATCGGCACTCTCAACACTGGACGCGGAGTTGACCAGCCACCTGGCCAAGGAAGAAGCAATCCTGTTTCCGTACATCGTCGCGTTGGAGCGCGCCAGCGTGGCGGGAACCGCGAAGCCCGCCGGATGCTTCGGAACGGTTGCCAATCCCATTGCCATGATGACGCAAGAGCATGACGCGGCAGGAGAACTCTTGGCCCGGATGCGGCGGCTGAGTTGCAACTTCACCACGCCGGAGGACGCCTGCCCCACCTTTCATGCGTTCTATGACGGATTGAAAGAGTTCGAGCAGGATCTGCACCAGCACATTCACCTGGAAAACAACATCCTGTTTCCTCGCGCCATCGAGATGGAGTCGTCTTGGGCTGGAGCCCGGTAGCAAGCCCCTGACCAAGTTGCCGAGGGAAACGAATGCTCGGTAAGCAACATTCCCTCAGGGCGCTAAACAGGCTGCGGAAGAACTCGGGGATTCGGGTGGAATGGGCGAAAAGCGTCACTCCGCGGCTAAAGCCGGGGGGGATTATGTCGGCTTTATGCGGGGGTTAATACCCCCGTTTCCCTCCGGATCGAGCTTTCCGCAGTCTGTAAAGCCCGGATATTGAGGCGTTTTACGTACGGGCTGAAGCCCGTACCCTTCACGTCGGATAAACGATCATCTGCGTGAGACACAGCACTAAAGCTTTCTTCGCAAGTATTCAAAGACGAGATACCCGATCAGGGCGGAGATCAGGGCGATGGCGAAGTTCGTGCCTGTAAAAATGTCGTAGAGGGCAAACACCAGGCTCTTCCCGTGCGCATTGGAGGCCGTGAACTCCCCCATCAACAGATTGGAATAAAACAGAAAGACGATAAACGCAACCTCAATCACCGCATGCCAGAGCGGGGTGAGGCGACGGCGATTTTTGCGAGCAGGTTGCATTGAACCTTAATGGTAGCAAGAATCGACCGGCTGCCCCATTGCATTGACGATTGGGACGGCTGATAGCAGCCGGGGAGGGCGCGGTAACTTTCTTCGGCGAGCCGGCCGGTTTGACCCCCTCCGGCCATGGGCACTAGCTTGGTATGAGTGCGAGGGGGTGGGCTGTGTGACTCCCTAACCGAACAGGGAAAAACAAGGAGACTGGATGCGAAGCGGAATATCTTCCTGGTTTTGGAATGGGGCTTTGGCGCTGGTGGCCGTGTCTATGGCTTTTGTAGGCGCACAGGCTCAGGATTTGAAGAGTTTTGAGCAGAAGACGACAACCAAGGTGCTGCCCAACGGGCTGACACTGATCGTCTGCGAGCGGCCGGATGCGCCGGTCTTCAGTTACACCACCTTTATCGATGCCGGCGACGTGAACGACCCCTCGGGCGAGAGCGGCCTGGCGCATATGTTCGAGCACCTGGCCTTCAAGGGAACCAGCCAGATTGGCACGACGGACTACGCCGCCGAGAAGGTTGCCCTGGCCAAGGTGGAAGCGGCCAACGAGGCCTACGAGGCCGAGTACCTGAAGGCCGTAGGACGCGACCCGGAGAAGCTGGCCGCGCTGAAAAAGGCCTTCAAGGACGCTGAGGCCGAAGCGCACAAGTTTGTGATCCCTAACCAGTTCACCGACGTAGCCGAACGCAACGGTGCGGAGGGATTGAACGCCAGCACCGGGCTGGACGAGACGGAGTACTTCTGGTCGATGCCGGAAAACCGGCTGGAACTTTGGGCGTGGCTTGAGAGCGGCCGCCTAGCCGACGTGGCGCCGCGTGAGTTCTATAAAGAGCGCGACGTGGTGAATGAAGAGCGGCGGATGCGCACCGACTCGAACCCCACCGGGCGGCTTGTGGAGCAGTTTCTGGCTACGGCTTATGTGGCGCACAACTATGGCCGCAGCGGCGTGGGCTGGCCCAGCGAAGTGAGCCAGATCAACGCCACCGAGGCGATGGAGTTCCACAAGAAATACTATGTGGGATCGAATATCGTGATTGCCGTGGTGGGCGACGTGAAGGCAAGCAAGGCGCTGCCGGTGTTGGAGAAGTATTTCAGCCGGATTCCCGCCGGAGCCAAGCCAGAGGAGATGACCACCGTCGAACCCAAGCAGTTTGCGGAAAAGACAGTGGCGATTCGCGAGCAAACGCAGCCGTTTTACATCGAGGGCTATCACCGGCCCGGTTATCGCGACCCCGACGACGCCGTGTATGACGCCATCAGCAACATCATGTCAAGCGGGCGGGTTTCGCGGCTCTATCGCAGCCTGGTCCGCGATCAGCAGATTGCCGCCGAAGCCGAGGGCTTCAGTCCCTTCCCCGGCGACAAGTATCCCGGCCTGTTTGCGTTCCTTGCGGTTCCGCTGCCCGGACATACGCCAGCCGAGATGCGCGACGCCATTCACAAGGAGATTGAGAAGCTAAAGAACGCAGACGTGAGCGACGACGAGTTGCAAATGTTCAAGACGCGCACACGGGTCAGCCTGCTGAGCGGTCTGGCCAGCAATCAGGGACTGGCCAGCGGACTGGCCTACTACCAAACCCGCTACGGAGACTGGCGCGAGCTGTTCCGGCAACTGGACCAGGTGGACAAGGTTTCAAAGGCCGATATCCGGCGCGTAGCCAACCAGATTTTTGTGCCGAGCAACCGCACCAGCGCATGGATTGAAACCGAAGCACCCGCGGCAACAGCGCAGAAAGCAGGAGGTGCGCAATGAAGAGTTTTTTCATAAAGCATTTTTCCGGAATTGCAATGACAAGCGCGATCTTTGCGGCGCTTCTTGTTCCCACCGCTCTTGGTGCGCAGCAGAACAAGCCCTGGGAGCAGATTCCCACGCCCAAGCTGCACGAATTCAAGCCGCAGCAGCCCAAGCGCATCGTGCTCAAAAATGGCATTGTCGTCTTCTTGCAGGAAGATCACGAACTTCCGTTTATCTACGGGAGGGTAGAGAGCCCAATCGGCGACCGGGACGAAGATCTCTCGAAGGCCGGCCTGGTGGATCTCTACAGCCAGACGTGGCGCACCAGCGGCACCGCCAAGCTGGATGGCGATGCGATGGACGACTTGCTCGAGGCCAAGGCCGCGAACATCGAGACATCGAGCAGCGACGACTGCACCATGATCAACTGGAATTCGCTCAAGAGCGATGCGGACCAAGTGTTTGCCCTGGCCATGGATCTGTTCTTCCATCCGAAGTTCAGCGCCGATAAGCTGCGCCTGGCCCAGCAGCAGGAGGCTACGGGCATCGTCCGGCGCAATGACAGCGCAGGCGAAATCGCCGGCCGCGAGTCAGAGAAGCTGGTTTATGGGGCCAACAGCCCCTATACTCACCAGCCGGAGTTGGCCACCATCGGCGCCGTGACGGTGGAGGATCTGAATGCCTGGCATGACCGCGTGATTGCCAGCAACTTCATTGTGATGATCAGCGGCGACTTTGACTCAGCGGCCATGGAGGCGAAGGTGCGCGCAGCCTTTGGTTCCCTGCCGCCGGTCAAGCCAGTGCCGGCGCGGCACGATGTTTTTGCCGGACCCAAGCCGGGCGTTTTCTTCGTCAACAAGGAGGACGTGAACCAGTCCACCGTGGAGATTGTGGCCCTGGGCACGGACCGCCATAACCCCGACGTTCCCACTCTGGCGGTGATGAACGAAATTCTGGGCGGCGGGTTTGCCAGCCGGTTGTTCCAGAAGGTTCGCACCGAACTGGGCCTGGCCTATGGCGTGGGCGGCGGCTACGGCTACAACTACGACCATCCGGGTGAGTTCAGCGTCTATGTGGGCACCAAAAGCGCCACGACCGTGGAGGCGACCCAGGCCGCGCTAACCGAAATTGAAGGGGCGACCACCAAGCCGTTCACACAGGAGGAACTGGACCGGGCCAAGGACAACATTCTCAACTCGTTCCTCTTCCAATACGACACCAAATACAAGGTGCTCAACGAGCAGGTGCGGCTCGCCTTCTATGGCTATCCGGCGAACTATCTGGAGAGCTACAAGGCTGGCATCGAAAAGGTAACTGTGGCCGACCTGAACGCGGCGGCAAAAAAGTACATCCACCCCGACAAGCTGGCCGTGCTGGTGGTGGGCAACGGGCCTGAGATCAAACCGGGGCTGGACGAACTGAAGCTGGGCCCGGTGCAAGCGATCGACATAACCATTCCGCAGCCGAACCAGCCATCGGCTACCCCCGGCGCGGCGGAAAAGAAGTAGTAAAAACTGGCATTCATGTGCCGCAAACGCTGGGATTCCCACCCTTTCTCCTTCTTCCTGGTGAAAGGGTAGAAATCCGGAACCCTCAACCGTCCCCTTGTACATGAGGAGTAGTGAAGTGGAATCGAACTCGAAGCTGGCCGTGGTCATCATGGCGGCCGGCAAAGGAACACGGCTCAAATCGCGCCGGCCCAAGGTGCTGCATGAAATTGGCGGCAAGCCGCTGCTGAGCCACGTCATCGCCGCCGCCAGCCAGATCGTGGCTCCAGGCGACATTTACGTTGTGATCGGCCATGAGGCGGAACAGGTTCGCAAGGCGGCCGCCGCCACGGGCGTCCGCTTTGTCGAGCAGACTGAACAGCGCGGCACCGGCCATGCAATCCAGTGCGCGCGCGAGGCCATCTCCGGCTACGCGCACATTCTGGTGCTTTCCGGCGACGTGCCGCTCATCCGGCATGAGACCATCCGGCAGCTATGGCAATTTCACCAGGACGAGCGGGCGTCAATGACCATCCTGACCGCCGCTCCCGAAGACCCCACCGGCTATGGACGGGTTCTGCGCCTCTCGAAAGAGTCGCCGGAGGTGGAGGCAATCGTCGAGCAGAAGGCGCTCACCTACGAGCAGCAATCCCTGCGCGAGATCAACTCCGGCATCTACGCCTTCAAGACCGCGCCGCTACTGGACAATCTTGACAAGCTGACCGCCGAGAATGCCAACAAGGAGGTGATTCTCACCGATATGGCCGGCCTGCTGGTTGCCGCCGGAGAGCGCGTGGTGGCCATTCAAGCCGCCGAAGCGGCTGAAGTGCTGGGCGCCAACACCATCGCCGAGCTGGTCGCCCTGGACGCCACACTCCGCGCCACAGCCGCCAGCCGTTTAATGGCCGCTGGCGTCACCATCTTCCGGCCGGAAACCTGCGTGATCGACGCCGAGGTTGAGGTTGCTCCCGACACGGTGATCGAGCCGTTTGTGCAGTTGCGCGGCGCGACCCGCGTTGGAGCCAACTGCCTGATCCGGTCGTACACGGTCATTGAGAATTGCACTTTGGGCGACCGGGTGCTGCTCCGTCAAAGCTGCGTGCTGACCGACAGCACGGTTGCGGACGGCGCCAAGATCGGCCCCTTCGCCCACCTGCGGCCGGGCAGCGAGATCGGCGAAGACGCCCACGTGGGCAACTTTGTCGAGACCAAGAAGGCCAAACTGGGCAAGGGAGCCAAAGCCAACCACCTCACCTACCTGGGCGACGCCGAGGTAGGCGAGGGAACCAACATCGGCGCCGGAGTCATCACCTGCAACTACGACGGAGTCCGCAAACACTCCACGCGCATCGGCAAAAGCGTCTTTGTGGGCAGCGATTCCACGCTGGTGGCGCCGGTCACCGTCGAGGATGGAGCCTACATCGGCGCCGGTTCCTGCATCACCAATAACGTGCCGGCCGGCGCTTTGGCCGTGGGCCGCGCTCGCCAAATTACCAAGGAAGGCTGGGCCGCCGCCAAGCGCGCCAGCCAAAAGGCGAAGGTATAAGGATGTGAAGCAGCCGCCGGCGAACCCGGCTGCGGCTTCACCTCGCAATCGATTCCGCGTTTCTTCAGGCCGCATGTTCCAGCCAGCGTTGCTTTTGCATATCCAAACAGCACCTTGCCGCATCAAATAGTAGACAAGTTCAATAGGGGGTTCTTGCGCTCGTTTGATTCTGGGCGTAGCGTTTTCTTACAATCATCGAGAATTCGTCATGAGAATGGCAGGCACGGCAACGGTCGAGATGGCCAATCATTCCCGTTTCTGATTCTTCGGCAGAAAGAATGGCTTTGAAATCGGTTGAGCGCTGTGGTTGCCTCATGGGGAACAACCGGACCGTTTGGGTGCGTATACGCTAACAGCGCCGGTGATGCAGCCACCGCCAAGAGCGAACTTTTGTGGCATTTCCCGCTCCGATGCGGTTCTGGCAGACTGAATGCAGAATCGATCAGGCAAAAGTAGTAGGAGGATTCGAGTTGTCATTGAATCTGACAGGATTGGGAGCGCCACTCTCCGCGATGAAGCCGCGCGCGGAGGCGGATGAGAGCGCGAAATCGAGGTTGCGCAGGCCAGCTCGGATTCTGGTCGTCGATGACGAGGCTTATGTCCGCTCGATGATCGGCGCCACGCTCGAACGGCAGGGTTATGAAATGAAATTGGCCGCCAGCGGCCGCGAAGCCCTGGAGATGCTGGAGCTGAACACCTTCGACCTGGTGCTTACCGACATTGTGATGCAGGATGGCAACGGCATTGTCCTGCTGGAACGCATGCATGCGCAGCAGCCCAACCTTCCTGTGGTCATGGTCACGGCCATTCACGACATCAGCGTGGCCATCGACTCAATGCGCCGCGGCGCCTATGACTATCTGCTCAAGCCCTTCGAGCGCGAGCATCTGGTGGGCACCGTTCAGCGCGCCCTCGAACACCGGCAGGCCTTGCAGGAAAGTCACAACTACCAGCAGAATCTGGAGCAGGTGGTGCGAGCCCGGACCGAAATGCTCCGTCAGGCGATGGAAGAGTTGGAGCACTCCTACGACGTCACGCTCGAGGCGCTGGGCGACGCGCTCGATCTGAAAGACTCCGAAACCGAGGGCCATTCCAAGCGGGTGACCGCTTACACCATCGCACTGGCTCGAGCCATGGGCATCACCCCGGCGGAGATCAAGATCATCGCGCGCGGCGCTTTTCTGCACGACATCGGCAAGATGGCGATTCCTGACGAAATCCTGCGCAAACCCGGCCAGTTGACCCCCGAAGAGCAGGAGGTCATGCGCGAACATTGCCCGCGCGGCTACCATATGCTGCGCAAAATCCCATTCCTCTCCGGAGCGGCGGAGATTGTCTTCACCCACCAGGAGCACTTCGACGGCAGCGGCTATCCGAGTGGGCTGAGCGGTAGCCAGATCCCCATTGGCGCACGCATCTTCGCAGTCGCCGATGCCCTTGACGCCATCACCAGCGACCGGCCCTACCGCAGGGCGTGCGGCTTTGACGCCGCGCGCGAAGAGATTCTGCGCTGCTCCGGAACCCAGTTCGATCCCGGCGTCGTTGAGGTGTTTCTCAAGATTCCCAATGAGCTTTGGCACGAGTTGCGTTCGGAGATCACGGGCCAGAACAAGCGCTTCTCCACCTTCGACATTCCGCACAACCCAGAGCCGCCTACGCCCTAGGGCTCGCATTGCCGGATCTTGAATTGAACGGAGCGCGGTCCTGTCGATTGAACCTGGGAAATGAAATTACATCAGACTCTGTATCTTTTACAGGGCAGTCAGCGTCTCATAGTGAACGGGCTGCATTCTCCGGTCGCGCCTTGACAAAGGAGAGGCCGTAACAGGGCCGAAGGAGACGTTCGCTTGGTGTTTTTGCTTTTTCTTGCGTATCTCGGCGGCATTCTCACGGTTCTGAGTCCGTGCATCCTCCCGGTGCTCCCTTTTGTCTTCGCGCGTTCCGATCAGCCGTTTCGCAAGAGTGGCCTTCCATTGCTGTGTGGCATGGCGGCCACATTCACCTTGGTTGCGAGTCTCGCGACAGTGGGAGGGGCCTGGGCCGTTCGCGCCAATCAGTTTGGGCGAGTTGCCGCTCTCATTCTCTTCGGAGTCTTCGGCCTCACGCTTCTCTTCTCTTCACTCGCCGAACGGCTCTCCCGGCCGCTGGTGCAATTGGGCAGCAAGCTATCGGGGAATCTGGATTCCAGCCCCAGCTTGCTCAACTCGTTTGTCCTTGGCATAGGCACGGGACTGCTGTGGACACCCTGCGCCGGTCCCATCCTCGGGCTCATTCTGACGGGAGCGGCAGTGAGCGGCGCCAGCCCGCACACGACGATCCTTCTTCTGGTGTACGCGGCCGGAGCTGCCACTTCGCTCGCTCTGGCGCTGCTTGCCGGAGGCCGCGTCTTCGCGGCCATGAAGCGTTCGCTCGGCGCTGACCTGTGGATCCGCCGAATCCTGGGAGCCGCCGTCCTGGCTGGCGTGGCTGCAGTCGCCTTCGGGGTGGACCGCGGCGTACTTACACGACTTTCTTTGGCCAGCACCTCGAGTTTTGAACAGCGCCTTGTTGCACTCGCGGGTCCATCCAAATCGGAAAGCCCGCCGATGAAGGTTGACGCCAACCCGGCGATGATGATGTCCGCGGGCGGTAACTCTGCCGGCGCGCCGGATGCGCTGCCCGATTTGTCTGGTGCAACTGCCTGGATTAACTCGCCACCACTGACTCCGGAATCGCTGCGCGGCAAGGTTGTGGTCATCGACTTCTGGACCTATTCCTGTATCAACTGCCTGCGTTCGCTGCCGTACATCCAGGCATGGTACGACAAATACAAAGAAAGCGGCCTCGTCGTCATTGGCGTCCATACCCCGGAGTTTCCCTTTGAAAAGGACGAGGCAAATGTTCGCAAGGCGGTGCGCAACCTCGGGGTTGACTATCCCGTCGCGATGGACAACGACTATCGCATCTGGCGCGGATTCAATAACAGGTTCTGGCCTGCTCATTACTTTATCGATGCGACGGGCCGCATCCGCTATCACCACTTCGGTGAAGGCAATTATGAGGAATCCGAGGCCTGGATTCGCAGCCTGCTCGAGGAGAGGAACCACCAGCCGCCTCCCAATTCCGTAATGAAGATCGCTGCAATCGGCTCAGAGGCCGCGTCAGACCTTCAGACCGTGCAGTCGCCGGAAACCTATATCGGCTACATACGCGCAAAGGACTTTGCCTCGCCAGGCGGATTCAACGAGGACGACGCGCAGCTCTATCGGGCGCCAGCGCGGCTTGAGCTGAACGAATGGGCATTGATTGGCAGATGGAAGGACGAGAGTCAGATCGCGACCGCACTCTCTGTGCCAGCAGGTATCGTCTACCGATTCCATGCTCGCGACCTGCATCTCGTCCTTGGGCCAGGCAGCGATGGAAAGCCGATCCGCTTTCGCGTTACGCTCGACGGCAAGCCGCCCGGCGATGATCACGGCGTCGACACTGACGCAAACGGTTACGGCATAGTGACCGAAAGCCGCTTGTATCAGCTGATTCGACAGAAAGGCGGCACGCGAGATCGTGCGTTCCGGATAGAGTTTCTCACTCCGGGCGTGCAGGCATTTGCATTTACCTTCGGATGAAGGCATTCCAGCATCAGAGAGGAAAGCCCATGAAAGGTCCTTTGCAAGAGCCGTCAAAGTCCCGGAGCGAAACCGGGATTGCCCAATTAAGCAGGCGCGCATTCATCGTGGCGGCCGCAGGCGCGGTGAGCGGAGCGGCCTTCTGGGCCTTGCGCCGCACCACTCTTCTCCAATCGCAGCCTGTCTCGGCCGCGAATACTCCGGCGAACGTGACCATCGTGGAGTTTGCAGCAAACGGCAAGAAGCTCGGCAAGGTGACCGTTGCACACATCGTCAAGTCCGACGCCGAATGGAAGCGCCAACTCTCCCCGACCTCCTACCAGGTTGCCCGCCTGGGCGGCACAGAACGCGCCTACAGCGGCGATACATGGAACCTGCATGATCGAGGCATCTTTCGCTGCATCAGCTGCGACACAGCCCTGTTCAGTTCTGAGACCAAGTTCGATTCCGGCACGGGCTGGCCGAGTTTCTGTCAGCCGATTGCACGCGAAAACGTGGCGGAATCGAATGACTCGAGCCTTGGAGTGGGCCGTACCGCAGTCTCTTGCCGCCGTTGTGACGCGCATCTGGGCCATGTCTTCAATGACGGACCACCCCCGACCGGCCTGCGCTATTGCATGAATTCGGCGGCCATGCGCTTTGTGAAGCTGGCCTAGGAGTGTGTCGGGGATAAGAAAATAAAATCCAATAACCCATTCAGAATTAACAACATACGTAATTACGTAGAATCTGTAAATTGTTGATTCTAAAGGGAGAAAAATCTATTCCCGACAGACTCCTGGAGCATTTTCGCTTCACATGTAGCCATTTGAAGTTTCTTTTCAGATAAAAATTAAAATTACCGACAACCCCGGAACCGCTCTAGCTGCGTGAGGCCGGCTTCGATCGAATACGTGGAGTGAGCGAACCTGGAGGCCTCTCCGGGTTATGCTCGGTGAATTGGTCGAGCAGAACCACATTAAGCAGTGACTTATGGACCAGGATGCGGCCGTTGTATTCGATAAGGCCGAGCTTGCGAAAGCGATTCATGAAGAAGCTAACGCGGGAACGGGTGGTGCCGACCATCTCTGCCAGAGTCTCCTGCGTGATGGGGGGAAGCAGGTGTTCCGATTTGTCGGGCTCAACTAATTCGGCCATCAACAGGAGAATTCTCGCCAGACGCTTCTCGCTGGAGTTGAAAAGCTGGTCGACAAGATCGGCTTGGGTTCGCATACTGAGGGCCAGGAGGAATTTCAAGTACATTTCAGAGAGGGAATGCTCCTCGTGCATCACCCGGATCATCTCTTCCCTCTCTATCTTGAGCGCTGTACAGGCGGTAATGGCACTGGCAGTTGCCATATGCAGCCCACCCACGTTCGCCAGCGACTCCTCTCCAATGAATTCCCCGGCGGGGAGAAGCGCGATGGTGGCCTCTTTCCCGTCATGCGAAACGACGGTGAGTTTTGCGCGGCCCATCTGAAGATAGAAGATGGAGTCAGCCGAGCTTCCCTGCAAAAAGAAGACCTGCTTGGGCTGCAATTGGACGACTCTTCGTCCCACTCCCGCTTCTTCCAGAAAGGTGGCGAGGTCAAAGGTCATGCTTCTCACCTCGAAAGATAAGATTGATGGACAAGCCGAATTCTACTCGCTTATTCTTGCGGTCTTGGTACGGTTTCGGACATAGCCCGAACTTTGTCAAGCGTCGTGAGCTTGGGGCATACCGATTGTGATAGGGTTTGTCTGAAAGCGAGGAACCCTTGCGCACGATCGGCTTTAAGAACACTCTCCTGAATGCTCTAGACGAGGACATAGTTGCGCGTCTTCGTTTGAAACCGGTCCAATTCGAGCTGAAACACGAAATCGAATTCCCTGGCGACCCGATCGATCGCCTCTATTTTCTCGAAGAGGGAATGGCGTCGATGACGACAACGTTCAAGGATGAGTCTCAGGTCGAGGTTGGGATGTTCGGTTATGAGTCGGTCATCGGCGTCTCAGCTCTTATGGGAACAAAAACGAGTCTGAATCGCGTCTACACCCAGATTGCCGGCCATGGTTATGCTTGCCGCGTGGAGGACGCGAGAAGAGAGTTCCGCCTTGGCGGCGACTTCCAGTCTCTGGCTCTGCGCTATGTTCAGGCGCAACTCGTTCAGGCAATGCAATCCGCTGGATGCAATGCGAAACACAGCTTCGAACAGCGGCTCGCCCGCTGGCTGCTCCTCTGCGCGGACCGCGCGCACATCGACACGTTCAAGATTTCACATGAGTTTCTCGCAGACATGCTTGGGGTTCGCCGTCCCACTGTTTCTACGACAGCCGGGATTCTCAAGCAAAAAGGACTTATCGACTACACTCGCGGAGAAATTCGCATCCTCGACGTCCCTGGGCTCATGAAGACCTCTTGCGAGTGCTATCTGATTATCAAAGATTACCTCGACAATTACACAGAGTTCGACACCGCAATCACTGCGTAGCCGCTTCATCCTCCGCAGCCTCGGATGGGGCCAGGACTTCGGCAAAGTAGAAATTGGGTTGGTTCCAACGGCGGTGTTTCCATTGGCGATGGTCCGTGGTTTCATGCCTCCAACGACTTTCAGGGCAGGGCCTTGTGCCGTTCGCCTGCTCAGCTGATGCAAAATCGCCAAGTTTTCTAGTTGCGGGTGGATTACCGCCAAACCGGAAAACAACCCACTACCGGCGTTTCGAGAGAGCAATCCAAAATCCGCGCCTATCCGCGCCTATCAGTTGCCTTTGGCTGGCGAGTCAATGTAATAGCCGGTTTTGTGGCGAATGTTGAAGGCATCGGCCGCGGCCCTGGGGACGGTTACCTGCACCCGGTGAAAGGCCCTTCCGGGCTCTTGCCTCTTTGGATAATAGCCCAGCAAATACTGGGTGCGCAGGTCGTCGCTGACCCGCGCAAAGGCCTTGTCGAGCCCGCCGTCGCTCTCATAGAAGCTCTTGCCGCCGGTCTGCTCGGCCAGGGTGATGAGCGCGTGTTCGCCGCCCAGGTCGCGACCGGCGCTGGCCTCGATGGGCACGTCGATGATGGTGTAAATCATCACCTCGTTGCGCAAAGCCGCCTCCAAAGCCTGTGCGTAGGTGGTGTTCTTGGCCGTGTCGTCGCCGTCGGAAACCAGCACCAGCACCTTGCGCCCCTCTTTGTGGCCCAGCCGCTCGGAACCCAGAAGAATCGCGTCGTAGAGCGCCGTAGCCCAGTCGCCGCGCAACTGGCCCAAGCCGCGATCGATCTGGCTCACCTTGTTGGTGAAGGGCGTGAGTTCGCGGACCACGGTGGCAAACTGGAGCAGGCTCATCTGGTCCTGAGGGCGCAGGATGGCATGGGCAAACCTCTTGGCCGCATCCGCCTCTTCGGCCATGTCCTTTTGCACGCTGCCGCTGGTGTCGATGCCCAGCGTCAGGTTCAGCGGCAACTCCGACTGCCGCTCGAAGACCGCAATCTGTTGCGGCCGCCCGTCCTCGGCGATGGCAAAGTCGTCTTTGGTGAGCCCGCCCACAATGGCCCCGTTCCTGTCTGTCACGTTGACAAAGACATTCACCAGCTTCACGTCCAGGTGCAAGGTCGTCTCTTGCGCGGACAGTGGCGGAGCCAGAAGCACTCCGAACGCCAAAGCGACTGCCCCACAGAAAGATTGGGCTGCTTTGAAAGGGCGGGGCTTTAGCCACGCAAGCAGATCCGCGACCGTAGCGCCCCTTGGCAACTCGACCATTGCGGGGGAAGCACCCAGCCAATCTCTCAACACGCCAAAGGGAAGAACTCGCACCTGCATCATTGGAGAAAAGAATACCGCCTGCCAGTTAGACGCGGCAGGCGGCATTCAGTCGATAAAACATCCCGGACCCAGGGCTTGATCACACCACCTTGTACAAGAAGCCGGACGGCGTTCCCCAAAGGTTGCGCGATCGATCATCGTAGAAGGCGCTGAATTCTATGCCGGAAATGTCGTAGTCGAAGAGTGGAACCCGGTCGAAGGTATAGTCGCCGCGCAGGGAATACTCATCGCCTCCGCAATCGATCATCAACGTATCTTCGTGGGAGAGTCTCTCAGGATGGGTGAGCAGGATGCAGGCCACGGCAAACACCCCGGCGCCGAATTCGTTGCCTGCCATCGCCACGCGGGCGCGCCGCGCAGAGCATCCGCGGTGACGCATGCCGGCTTGTGCGGCTATCACCAGAATGTCGTTTCCGTGCTGCTGGTCGGCCAGTATCGTTGCGGCGAGCTTTGAGCGCTCGCTCTGGCGAAGATATGCCGGCCCCATGCGCCCCGCAATGCGATTCTGAAACTTCCGCTTTGTGGCCAGGACGCCGATCACCATCTCGACGGCCTCGCTATACGTTGGAGCCAGCGCCTGCCAGCGAGGAACCGCGAACCATGCCTCGGCTCCCTCCGGCAAGGGCCTGTGAGCCAGTCTCTCCTGGCAACTGCCCAGGCACGGAAAGAATTTCCTCAGCTCCGTTACCTGCGCCTCCACAGGCTTGACCCGGTAGGTGGGCGGATACGCGCGATTCGAGCCAACCTGCTCGTCCTTGTACTTGTCGCACACGGTGTGGCGCTGAATAATCTCCACCACCGACTGCGCCAATTCACTCTTGAGCTTCTTGTCCAGATCAAGCACGGTTTGCGCACTCTGCCGGTCCAACTGCTCAATCGAAGCCCGGTAGGCCTCCTGGACCGCTTCACCTAGAAATTCCTGAAGCTGCTTGTTCTGTTGCGGAGTTGTGTTTCCGGAGAGGTGTAATGGAACTATCGATTGCGTGGTTGTATAGGGGGTTGCCTGTGTTGCTGCCATGGTCACCGCTTTTTGCGCTGAAGTGCGCTCTGGATTCTACAGTCTTTCATCGGCACAAACGGCGGTTTCACCAGCGCGGCTGGCAGATGGCATCTGGGCCGCCTCACGGAAAAGGCCGGCAGGTTCGCCGGCCTTCCTCGTTTGCGCGCGGCTCTACTCAAGCGGCCGTGCTCACCGCAAGCTCAGCCCCCACGGGCGACGTATCCGGCCGGGCATTCAACAGCGGCAGCGCCACGGCCAGCACGTCCTCGATGCGGCTGGCGTAATGCACCGTCACGCCTTCCATCAGTTCCGGCGTAAGGTCTTCTTCCACATCCTGGCGGTTCTCAGCCGGCAGAATGATGGTTTGGATTCCCGCCCGGCGCGCGGCCAGGAATTTCTCCTTGATGCCGCCGACCGGCAGCACATTGCCGCTGAGCGTGATTTCGCCGGTCATGGCCGTCAGCGGGCGCACCGGCATATCGGTCAAGAGCGAAACCAGCACGGTTGCCATGGTCACGCCGGCCGAGGGGCCGTCCTTGGGAATTGCACCGGCCGGCACGTGAATGTGCAGGTCGATCTCCTTGGTAAAGTCCTCTGCCAGGCCCAGCGACACGGCATTTGACCGCACCCAGGTCAGCGCGGCCTGCATCGACTCCTGCATCACCTCGCCGATTTGCCCGGTCATGGTAAAGCCGCCCTTGCCCTTCATCTTGTTGGCCTCAATGAAGAGAATGTCGCCGCCGGCCGGCGTCCAGGCCAGGCCCACGGCCACTCCGGGGCGCTTCACCCGCTCTGAAACCTCGGTCTCGACGCGCACCTGGATGCCGCCCAGGAACTCTTTGAGCACTTCGCGCGTCACCACCAGCTTTTCCTTGTGGCCCTCGACCACGCGCCGCGCCTGTTTTCTGCATACTGTGCCCAGCGCCTGCTCCAGCTTGCGCACCCCGGCCTCGCGCGTGTAGTGGCGCACCACGTAGCGCACCGCATCCTCGGGAAACTCAATCTGCTCCACCGTGATACCGTTCTCCCTGATCTGGCGCGGAATCAGGTAGCGGTTGGCGATCTGCACCTTTTCCTCTTCGGTGTAGCCCTGCAGGAAGATCAGCTCCATGCGGTCAAGCAGCGGCGGAGGGACCGTGTCGAGCATGTTGGCCGTGCAAATGAACAGCGCCTTGGATAGATCAAACGGCACGTCCAGGTAATTGTCGCGGAAGGTATTGTTCTGCTCGGGGTCCAGGGTCTCAAGCAGCGCCGAGGCCGGATCGCCGCGGAAGTCGCGGCCCAGTTTGTCCACCTCGTCGAGCATGATGACCGGGTCGTTGGTTTCGGCACGCCGGATGCTCTGAATGATCTGGCCCGGCAATGCGCCAATGTAGGTACGGCGATGGCCGCGAATCTCCGCCTCGTCGTGCATGCCGCCGAGCGAGATGCGCTGGAACTTGCGGCCCAAGGCTCGCGCGATCGACCGGCCCAGGCTGGTCTTGCCCACTCCCGGAGGCCCCACAAAGCACAGGATCGGCCCCTTCATGTCCGGCTTCAACTCCAGCACGCTCAGGTAATCCAGGATGCGGTCCTTCACCTTTTTCAGTTCATAGTGGTCTTCGTCCAGAATCTCCTTGGCCTTGCCGATATCGATCTTGGACCCGGAGCTTTTTGCCCACGGCAGCACCGCCAGCCACTCGATGTAGTTGCGGGTAAGCGAGTAGTCGGCAGCCATGGGAGACATGCGCGAAAGCCGCGCCAGTTCCTTCAGCGCCTCTTTCTTCACGTCCTCGGGCATGCCCACGGCTTCAATCTTCTGGCGCAGTTCCTCGGTCTCGCGCTGGCCCTCGTCCACATCGCCCAGTTCCTTCTGAATGGCCTTGAGCTGCTCGCGCAGATAGTAGTCGCGCTGCGACTGCTGCACCTGGTCCTGGACCTCGGTCTGGATCTTGGCGCGCAACTGCTGCACCTCGATCTCCTTGGCCAAGTGGCCGTTCAACATCTCAAGCCGCGCCAGGATGCTCGCCGTCTCAAGCAGTTGCTGCTTGTCGTCGGTGGTTAAAAACGGCAGCGAAGAGGCCACAAAGTCCACCAGACGGCTCGGCTCTTCAATGTTGGCGGCAATCGTCCGCAACTCGTCCGAGAGCGTCGGCGACTCCGCCACAATCTGCTGGAATTGCCCGATCACGTTGCGCACCAGCGCCTCGACGCTCGAGGTGGACGCCGGTTCCGCGTCTTCCAGGGCCTCGACTTCGGCCACCATGAAAGGCTCAGTCTGCGAGTAGCGCACCAGCCGCACCCGCTCCACGCCCTCGGTAAAGACAAAGCGGCTCTGGTTGGGCATGCGCACAACCTTGTGTACCGTGGCCAGCGTTCCCACCGTGTGCAGATCGGCCGGTTTGGGCGAGTCAAGCCGCGGGTCAAGTTGCGCCGTCACCACAATCGTCCGCTCCTCGCCCAGCGACTCGATCAACTGGATGGAGCTCTCACGGCCTACCGTGAGCGGCAGCACGGCATGGGGAAACAGAACGGTGTCACGAACCGGCAGTACGGGAATCCTGCGCACCCCCGTACTGCTCTTGGCGGATGGAATCTGGGGTTGCGGTGGTATGAAAGGCTGGTTTGGCATTGAGTGTCCTCTTATCAGGTTTCCTTCATTAGACAACGCAGACTTTGAAAAGTTTCAGGAATGTCGATTTGAAACGGCCGCCCCTTGCCTCCCCGAAAACTGCGCTTGCCTCGACCGGTACGGACAGGCGATGAGCGCGGTTCCCGTACCAGTCCCGCGCCGCCGATGCACAGTCCGCTGAAACCACCCGCAAACTCTCCGCAGATCCGCGACCCGTTCATGCTTGGATGCACTGTTTCTCGAATGGTGTATCGGCCAAAGCTGCGGGAAGGTGAGAGTACCCTGCCAATCCGAGGAGGATTGTGCCAGTGTGGAACCCCAATGCGGCGCAGGAGAACGCACTCGGCCAAAAAACTCCACAGCCGATTCAGCCCAATCCGCACTGACTGGAATCTTCAGCCCTGCTTGGAAGAGCTTTCCTCATCCTTGATCTTTGATTCGATCTGTTTCCACAGGTCGTCCGGCGGTTCCACGATGGGAAGCAACTGGCGGGCAGCCTCGGCAATGGCTTCCAGGTCGGCCAGCAGGGCACGGCAAACCGCGCAGGTCTGGATGTGGGGATGAGTCCCGATATCGACGCCGGAGCCGATCAGCTCTGGCAACTGGGCTTGGAAAGCGGCGCAACCGATTGTGCTGGGATCTTCCGTCATCGCCGCTCCTCCTGCCTTGGATAGGTGCGCAGGGCGTCGCGCAGTTTCAGCCGCGCCTTGTGCAATTGGGATTTGCTGTTGCCGATCGAGCACTCGAGCATGGAGGCTATCTCGTTGTGTTCGTAGCCTTCAATGTCGTGGAGAATGAAGATCAGCCGGTAACCGGCCGGCAGGTTGGCGACAGCGCGTTGCAGGGCCAGCCTGTCAATTGACCCCGCCAAGGTCAGATCGGGAGCGCCGAAGCTGCGGCCAGGGCCCTCTTCAAGGGTGGGCTCCATCGCCTCATCGAGTGAAATCAAGGATAAACCCTTCTTGCGCAAGTGCATCAGAACCACATTGATGGCCAGCCGGTGAAGCCAGGTGGAAAACGCCGAGTCGCCGCGAAAACTGTCAATCTTTCGGTGCAACTGGAGAAAGGCTTCCTGGGTCAGGTCTTCAGCTTCCGCAACATTGCCCACCATGCGCAGGCATAAAGAGTAGATGCGCCTTTTGTGTAAAGAGTAGAGTTGGGCAAAAGCGCGATGGTCGCCGGCCTGGGCCAGAGCCAGCGTATCGGCATGGCCTGCTTCAGGTGAAGCCGCGTGCGCAACAGGCGCGGATCGAGCGGTTTGAGCCGATCGGGATGCTTCCCCGACGAGCTTCAAGGGAGTTGGATCCGGCGGTTGCTTCGGGGACCGCAATTGAGACATACGCTTCCTTAAGGATCACTCCTTGAACAAGCCGCTGCTGCGTTGGGCATCTTTCCTCGTTAGTATAAAGGGAAGCAGTCAGTTGGCGGAGCTTCGGCGGAAGATGATCGTGGCCAGCGCCTCTTGGGTTTTCGCGTTGAGGAGGTATTTTCACGCAGCGGGGCGTTCTTGTCCGCATTTTTGGGAGATATGGTCTTGAAAGCAAAACCGGCGGGGCAGTGCGGCAATCGGTACAGGCACAGCGTTCTGCCGGTATGTGTTTTGGCGCTTGCAATTTGTGGTGGAATGAGCGCCTGGAGCCAGCAACCGGCCGCACTTGGGGATGGAATTGACGCGGCTATCTCTCCCGCGGCTATCCTGGACGGCGCAATCTTGCAAGCATCGCCGACGCTGCCAGCGGCTGCCGCTGATTCCCTTTCCCAGTGGGAAGGCTTGCCCGTGCAGAGCATCTCCTTCAAGGGAATTGCGACCGCCCGGCTTGCCCCGTTGCCCGGCCACCTTGCCCAGGCCGAGGGAGCACCGCTCCGCTCTGAAGATCTGAAGAAAAGCCTGCGCCAGCTCTTTGCCACCGGCCTTTATGAGGACGTGCAGGTGACGGGATCGCGCGAGCAGAGCGGCGTGGCCATTGTCTTTGTCGGAACGCCGCGCACGTTTATCGGGACGGTCAGCGTGGATGGGGCCAAGGGCGCCACCATCGATACGCAGCTTGCCCGCGCCAGCCAGCTTGCACCGGGCGCTCGCTATATCCCGGCCAAGTTGACCCTGGCGCTCGAACAGATGCGCCAGACCATGACCGAAAACGGCTTCCACTCGCCGGTGATTACCCAAACCCTCACGCCCCATCCCGATGAACAATTGGTGGACATCGCGTTCAAAGTGGTCTCTGGCCCGCAGGCGCGGGTCGGCACGGTCCAGGTTACGGGCGACTCGGGAATGAGCGCGGAGGAATTTCGCCGCCACGCCCACCTCAAAACCGGCGCGCATGTGGACCACGACACCGCCAACCGCGCTCTGGCCGGCGTCTTGAAGCACTACCAGGGGCAGGGTCGGCTCGAAGCCGAAATCAAACTCGAGTCCGCGCAGTACGCCGAGGACACCAAAAGGGTCAACTTCCTCTTTTCCGCCAATCGGGGCCCCGTGGTCAAGGTGCGCGTCGAGGGAGCCCCGATGGGGCCGGAGCGCATGAAGCACGTGATTCCCATCTTCGAGGAGGGAACCGTGGACGACGATCTGCTGAATGAAGGCAATCGCCGCCTGCGCGACTACTACCAGCGCCAGGGCTACTTCGACGTGAAGGTGGATCACGAGCGGCAATCCTCGAACGCCGAGGAGGTGACGATCCTCTACAGAGTGCAACTGGGACCGCGGAGGCGCGTCGAGCGGGTCACAGTGGCGGGCAACCGCTACTTTGACTCCGCGACCCTTGAGGAGCGGCTGAGCGTGAGGGCCGCCGACTCCCTCGACCGCCATGGCGCCTACTCGCAGGCGCTGGTTTCGGCCGACGTGAGCGCCTTGCAGGCCGTCTACCAGAACAACGGTTTCTCCAAGGCCAAGATCACTCCAGAGACCAGCACCCCGGAAACCGTCGCGGCAGATGCCGGCGCTCCCGCAGCCAACTCAACCGCCCCAAGATCGGGCGCGCAGGCTGAAACGGCTCCGCTGGCCGTGGTCTACCGCATCGAGGAGGGCGAACAAATGCGGGTGGGCACGGTGCGGCTTGAAGGCAATGACCATGTGGAGACAAAGCAGCTTGCCACCCTGCTCAACACCGCGCCGGGGCAGTTGCTTTCGCCCCAGAACCTGGCCGGAGACCGGGATGCGCTATGGACCTATTACCGAAGCCGCGGCTTCGATCAGGTGCGGGTTGAGGTAGCCCAGCAGATTGAGCCCAACGACGCGGGAAAAGTGGATGTGGTCTTCCATCTGACTGAAGGGCAGCAGATTTTTGTGCGCAATGTACTGCTCACCGGGCTCCATTACACCCGCCCCGAGACCGTGGCCCGGGCCATCACGCTTCATCCCGGCGACCCGCTCAACGAATCGGCCCTGCAGGAGACGCAGCGCAATCTCTACGAGTTCGCGCTCTTCAACGAGGTCGATACGGCGGTCGAGAACCCCACCGGCGGCGAGGCCAACAAGACCGTTCTGCTACAGGCGATCGAGGCGCGGCGCTGGGCGCTCACTTATGGCTTCGGCTTCGAGGCGCAAACCGGAACGCCGGAGAATAACTGCCGCGGCGCAATCGCCGGCGGCGCAATCTGCAATCCCAACGGCAAGACGGGCGTCAGCCCCCGCATACTCGCTGACATCACCCGCAACAACCTCTTCGGCCGCGAGCAGTCGGCCTCGCTGCGCGGCAACTACGGTTTGCTTGAGCAGAAGATCGACCTGCTCTTCCAGATTCCGCACTTCGAGGGCAACCGGAACTTCGGGCTTGCATTCTCTGGCGGCTACGCCAACAGCCTGGACGTGACCACTTACGTGGCCTCCAAGCTGGACGGCGGGTTGCGCTGGACCGAGCATTTCAATACGCCGGGCTCATTCATCTCCAAGGCCAACACACTGGTCTATGAATTCGACTTCCGCCGCGTCAAGGTGCAGGCCAGCAGCTTGCAGGTATTTCCCGCCGAAATTGCGCTCCTGTCCACGGCGGTGCGCGTGGCGGGTCCGGCGCTTACCTGGATTCGCGATACTCGCGACTCGCCTCTCGACGCGCATCGCGGCACCTACACCAGCTTTCAGGAATTTCTCTCAGTCGGGGCGCTGGGCGCGCAGGCGGACTTCAATCGTCTCGACGTATCCAACTCCAGCTATTGGAGCTTTGACAAGAGCCGTTTCGTGCTTGCCCGCAACACGCGCTACGGCCAGGAACGGGCCTTCGGGTCAGGTGGCGACAAACTGATTCCACTCCCCGAGCGGCTCTATGCCGGCGGAGCTACTTCGCTGCGCGGCTTCGGCAGCAACTCGGCCGGCCCCCGCGATCCTGAGACGGGTTACCCCATCGGCGGCGCGGGCGCGCTTATCGAAAGCACCGAATTGCGCCTGCCGCCGCCCATGCTTCCGTGGATGGGTAACACAGTCAGCTTTGTGCTTTTCCACGACATGGGCAACATCTTTACCAACGCCTCGGATGCCTGGGCCAGCGCACTCAGGGTTCGCCAGCCGAATCGCGCGAGCTGCCAGGTTCCGGCTGGTTCGCCCACCGCTCCTACGGGCCCCAGCACCTCAACCGGCCAGCAGGGGCAGTGCAGTTTCAACTACTTCTCTCACACGCCTGGGGTCGGCTTGCGCTACCATACACCCGTCGGGCCTGTCCGGCTGGATTTCAGCTATAACCTGAATCCGCCCTTTTACCCGGTGGTCTACAACTACTCACTCTCGAATCCGCTGTCAGCGATGCACGTCGGCGAGGGCGGCCACTTCAACTTCTTCTTCAGCCTGGGACAGACCTTCTAGTGAACAGCCGCCCCCTAATTCGGCTCAAGCCAGCGCCGGCCCCCGCTTGCCTGTGGATGCTGGTGGCTGGCCTGGCTGGCGCAGCGCTCACGCCGACATGGGCGCAGGCTCCGTCTCAGCCGGCCGCTGCCGCCGTGATGCTTGACCGGGTGGTGGCCGTGGTCAACAACCAGGCCATTCTGGCCAGCGATCTCGACGATGAGATGCGGCTGGCTGTCCTTGATCCCGGCCGCGGCGGACTCGGCGTTCTCACCCGCCAGCGCGCCCTGGCGCAATTGATCGGCCGCGCGCTTATCCAGCAGCAGATCCACCAGGAAGACCAACAGGCCACAGAGGCCTCGCCTGCCGAGGTTGGGGCCCGGCTCGCCGAGATCCGCAAGGAACTGCCCGCCTGCGTCCGCCAGAACTGCGTCTCCGACGCCGGATGGAAGGCATTCCTTGACGCGCACGGCCTGACGCAGGAGCGGGTCGAGGCGTCTATGCGCACCCGGATTGAGATTCTGCGCTTCATCGAGCAGCGATTCCGCCAGGGCATTCAAATCTCTCCGCAGGAAATCGCGGCCTACTACCACGACACGCTTCTGCCCCAGTACGCCGCCGGAGAAGCGATTCCAACGCTGGACAAGGTTGCGCCGCGCATTCAGGAGATTCTGCTCCAGCGGCAGGTGAATGCCCTCTTCGGCGACTGGCTCAAGAACCTGCGCAAGCAGGGCGAGGTCGAGGTGCTCGACCCCGCGCTGGAAACCCCTGAGCCGCCAGACGCTCCTCCGGGCGCTCCTCAAGGCCCGCAAGATAAAGGAAGCCGATGAGCGAGCCGGAATCCACGCTTCCCATCCCTGCCGAGCCGCCCCGTTCGCCGAGCCGTTTGCGGCGCTTCTTCCTGCGCCATCTTCCTCTTTCGGTGGCCGGCCTGGGAGTTTTGCTGACGGTGACCGTCGTCGGCTTCTATTTTGGGGCCAGTTCCGCCAGATTCGAGGCATTCGTCCGCAATCGGATGGTGGCCTGGCTGGAGCAATCCACCGGCGGACGCGTTGAAATCGCTTCCTTCCACTGGCGTCTGCTCCATCTTGAAGCCGATGCGGACGGATTGGTCATCCACGGCCTTGAAGACCCCGGCGAGGCGCCCTACGCACAAGTCGAGCACCTGCGCGTGCGGCTGAGCGTGCTGGGTTTCTGGAGCCCGCGCGTGCTGCTGCGCGATCTCGATGTCTCCCGCCCCGCACTGCACCTCATCGTCTACCCTGACGGCTCGACCAATCAGCCTCAGCCCCGGAAGCCCCGCAAACCGGGCAAATCGGCAATCGATACCATCTTCGATGCCGAGGCCGGCCACGTTTCCGTCGAGCAGGGCATGCTCCACTACGAAGACCGCGCTGCCGCCTTCGACTTTCAGGACCGGTACGCACCGCTCGACTTCGCCGCCAACGATGTTTCGCTGCTCATGAGCTATCTGCCTGCCACGGCTCTGAACCCCGAGAGCTACAGGATCGAGGCCGGAGCCACCGATCTGAACCTGGCTCGGGGTGAGGCACGGGGCGAGGCTCGGGCCGCGTCGCAGCAGGTGCATGGCTATATGCGGGGCACGCTCGACCTGACGCACAATGCGGCCTATCTTCGTTCACTGCGAATCACGTCCCGGGCGAAAGCCGCCAAAGACCATTCGCTGGATATCTCCGGCGCGCTCGAAAACTATGCCCATCCCCGCTGGCGGGCAAGCGTCCGTGGCGAACTGGACATGAAGCTGCTTGACCCTGTCTTCGGTTATCCCTTTGCGCCGGAAGGCATCGCCCATCTGGACCTCGACAGCGCCGGAGATGCCGCGGAATTTCGCGCCGATGGCGGCATTCACGTTGAAAACGGCTCGTACATCGGAACCGGTGTGGTCGCGACCGGCGTCGGGCTGGATGCGCATGTCCATGCCGATTCCAAGCAGTTGCTGATTACGTCGATCGTGGCGCGCCTGCGCCAGGGCGGCCAAATGGAGGGTGCAATTGCGCTGGCACCCTGGCTGCCTGTCATCCCCGAAGCCGCGGTGCTGCAACCGGCAGACGCCGCCAGCCCACCAGCCCCCGCCAACCGGAAACACGACCGCAACGC
>Ga0224530_1000306_pt1 | contig 33776 bp, 23 predicted proteins | sample CBST75metaG_FD_179873 | JGI IMG/M metagenome (GOLD analysis project Ga0224530, IMG submission 179873) | Peat soil microbial communities from Stordalen Mire, Sweden - C.B.S.T75 | ecosystem: Environmental > Terrestrial > Soil > Wetlands > Peat | place: Sweden: Norrbotten County, Stordalen Mire...
CCGTTCCTTCTTGCTCAACGCAACATGCACTCGATGGTAGACAGACATGCTTCCAATCTGCGGCCTGTTGCCCTCATAGACAAGTACACAATAAGATTCATCTCCATCCGGTCAGAGACCTAGGGTGCCTCTGAATAAGTCCCGTTTTGAAAGGGCACGGCTTCAGCCATGCCGATGAAATCCGCATCATCAACGCGGGCTTTAGCCCCTGAGGAATGGTTTTCTGGACTCTGGTACTTGTTCAGGGGCTCCCTGAACTCCCGCGCGGCGTCTTCAAGCCGTCGCCCACACCTCCGGCGTCAGCGTGATCACGCAGCACCCCAGCGCGTAGTTGAACCAGAAATGCTCGGTGGTGGGCGTCGCGAAAAAGCCTTCCAGCTTGTTCCGGCTTACCACTTCGCTCACAAAATCCAGGGGCCCGTAGAGCAGCGTGAAAAAGCTGTCCCAGTCCACGGTCAGCAGGAACAATCCATCCGGCGCCGCCAGCGTTCCGCGCGCAGGAAACGGATCTTTGCCATCCCTGAGCCTGGAAACCTCGAACCGCTGGATTGGGTCCGCATTCGGAAACTCCGGCACAAACACCAGTTCCTTTTGTCCGGCTGCTTCAAACACATCCAGAAAATCCGTCTGCAGCAATGGCTCGAACCGGCCCTCGGTCGGCATCCACACCGGCTCGGCTTCGAGAAAGCTTTTCAGCGCATCGCGTCCCGCAAAATCGCAGAGATCCTTCGCGATCGACCCAATCGAGGTTAGCAGCGCCTGGTTCAGCTTGGCGCACGTTGGCAGCTCGGTCCGCGCTGCGGCGTGCGACCACGGGCACTTCGTTCCCCGCCGCGCAATCGGCTCGTCGTCCGGATAGTTTTTCGTCGCCTTCCAGGCCAGTTCGTCCGGAACGCCGACAAACGGGTGAAAGATCACATAGAGGGATTCAAAACGGCCGCCGTAGGCCTCCATCAGGGGCGCATCGTGCGGCGGATAAACCAGGCTTGCGTAGTCCACGAAAGCAAGCATAACAAAGCCCGGAGTCTGCGGCGATTCCGTGGATCGGAACCCCGCACAGTGGTCGCCTTTGCCTGGAATGAGAGGATAAAAGGACGCAACAAATGCAGGCCGGAGGAACGAGGAAATGAAGGAAATTGTCGCCGTGATTTTCGGGCTGGGCCTGGTGTGCAACGCCCTGCTGTTTGTGCCGCAGGTCATTGCCGTCTGGCGCAAGAAGAGCGATGAAGGCATCTCGCTGGTCACCTTCGGCGGCTTCAGCGTCCTGCAGGTGGTCGCAATTGTGCATGGCCTTTACCAGCACGATCTCTCGCTGATCCTGGGCATGTCCGCCAGCCTGCTCAGTTGCGGAACCGTCACCACGCTGACAATCTTCTACCGCGTCCGCCGCCTGCGCGCCAGCCGCGTCTCCGCCTGAGGTCCACAAGCACATTCTCGTACTCATCAGGATGATTGGGTGCCCCACCCTCGCCGCGTCGTTGTTTTTGCGGCTAGGGTGGGAGACCACAAACCTAAAGTTGCTGGGTGCTCCAGGTCCCGTTTCTGGGACCTGGGAAAGATCGAACCCAAGGCTTGCCTGGTTACCCCAGAAACATCCCGGCAATGGAAGCCGAAATCAAATTGGCCATGGTCCCGGCCAGCATGGCGCGAATGCCCAGTTGGGCCAGGTCGTTGCGCCGCTCCGGAACCAGCGCGCCAATGCCACCGATCTGCATGCCGATCGATCCCAGGTTGGCGAATCCGCACAACGCGAAGGTGGCAATCGTGAACGAACGCGGTGAAAGAGCCGCCTTCTGCGCGCCCAGCTGGACGTAGGCGACGACTTCATTCAAAGCCATGCGCGTGCCCAGCAGGTTGCCGATGGTGCCGCAGTCGTGCCACGGAACGCCGATCAGCCACGCCACTGGGGAAAAGAAGAAGCCCAGAATCTGGCCGAGCGAGCCGGGAACCCACGACAGGCCGCTGTGGGCCCACAGCAGCAGGCCGTCGAGCATCGCCACCAGGGCCAGGAAGCTGATCAGCATGATGCCCACGTTCATGGCCAGCTTGCCGCCGTCGATGGTGCCACGGGCAATGGCGCCGATAAAGTTCTCCCCCTGGTGCTGCTCGTCCTTGGGGATCACGACCTTGCCCTCGGTCTCGGGCACGCCGGTTTCCGGCACCAGCATTTTGGCCAGCAGAATCGTGCCCGGCGAGGTCATGATCACCGCAGAAAGCAGGTGCCGCGCCTCCACACCCTGGGCAATGTACATGGCCATGATGCCGCCGGAAACATGCGCCATGCCGCTGGTCATGATGACCATCAATTCGCTGCGTGTCGCGTTCTTCAGAAACGGCCGGATCGTCAGCGGCGCTTCGGTCTGCCCCATGAAGATCGAGGCCGAAACGTTCATGCTTTCCGCACCGGAGATGCGCATCGTCTTCAGCATTACCCAGGCCATGGCGCGAATCAGCAGTTGCATCACGCCGATGTGGTACAGCAGCGCGAAGAAGGCGGAGATGAAGATGATGGTGGGCAGCACCTGGAAGGCGAAGATGGAGCCTTGATTGGCCACCCCCGCCGGCAGCAGATTGCCGAAGGCGCCGGAGTTGGGCAGGCCTAACTGGCCGAACACCATCTTGGTTCCCGCAAAGGTGTACGAGAGCATCTGGGTGACCACGCCGCCCGCCCAGTTCATGAGCCGCTGACCGTAGTCGAAGCGCAGCACCAGGAACGCAAAGCACACCTGCAGTCCCAGCCCCCAGAAGATCGTGCGCCAGCGGATGCGCTTGCGGTCGGTCGAAAAAACGTATGCCGCCAGAAGAACGGCCAGAATTCCCAGTACTCCAGTAAATCGATCCAAAATGTTGCTCCTTCAAAAAAGCAGCTTCCAACCACTAGCTTTCAGCTTCTACTTGCCGCTCAAAATCGCTTCGACCTCGTTGGAACTCTCTACCAGCCAACAATCCAGGCTGGAAGCTAGAGGCTAGCAGCTGGAGGCTGCCTTTGCAGATACTCTCCCGCCGCCTCGCGCGTAAAGATGCGCCGTACCAGCGGCACTGTCCTGGGTGCAGTTTCTGAGATCGTAATGGCCCGTTTCAAACGCTCGATTGGCTCCGTCAGTTTGGCCGCGTTAGTGGCATACAGCGTGGCCAGCGGCTGCCCCTGCTCAACATACGCTCCGCGCCGCGCGTGGAACTCAATGCCCGCATGCGGATCGACCGGATCCCCGGCCTTCTCCCGTCCCGCGCCCAGCCGCTGCACGGCCCAGCCCAGCTCCGTCGTGTCCATGTTCGCGATAAACCCGCTCTGCCAGGCCGTCACCACCTGCGTCGCGCCCGGTTTGTGGAAGCCCTTCGGATCGTCCAGGACCGCCGTGTCCCCGCCCTGCGCCTCGATTATCGCGAAAAACACGCGCCGCGCCGAGCCGTCGGCCAGAGCCTCTTCCGCTCGCGCATAGCCTGCCTCCGGCGAGTCCGCCTTTCCGCCCAGGTGGATCATCCATCCGGCCAGCCGCAGTGACAACTCGCGCAAGTCTTCGCTCTTCGCGGGCCGTTCGCCACGCAGCAGCTCCACTGCCTCGGCCACTTCGATCCAGTTGCCCGCGGTACGCCCCAGCGGCTGACCCATGTCGGTCAGTAACGCCACCGTGCGGGTTCCGGCGGCTTCGGCCGTGGCCACCATCAGCGCGGCCACGTACTCCTCGTCCTCCGGCTTGCGCAAAAAGGAGCCGGAGCCGGTCTTCACATCCAGCACCAGCGCGTTCAGTCCCGCCGCCAGTTTTTTACTCAGAATCGACGAGCAGATCAGTCCCGGGCACTCCACTGTTGCCGTGCGGTCCCGCAGCGCATAGAGCGCGCGGTCCGCCGGCACCAGGTCCGGGGTCTGGCCCACAATGGCGGCGCCGCATTTCCCAAGTACCGTTTCGAATTCTTCCAGCGTCAGTCCGGCGCGGTAGCCGGGGATCGATTCCAGCTTGTCCAGCGTTCCTCCGGTGTGGCCCAGCGCGCGCCCGCTGATCATCGGCACCACCAGGCCGCAGGCCGCGGCCAGCGGAGCAACGAGGAAGCTGGTCTTGTCGCCCACGCCGCCGGTCGAGTGCTTGTCCACGGCCACTTTGCCCAGACGCGCCGGAGAAAACTTCACTCCCGAGTCGCGCATGGCCAGCGTCAGGGCCGTGGTCTCTTCCAGCGTGAGGCCCCGCAGCCACGAGGCCATCAGCCAGGCTGCAAGCTGCTCCAGAGGAATCGACCCGTCGGCTGCTCCGGCGGCCACAAAGCCAACTTCGCGGGCGTCGAGCGCCTCGCCGTCGCGCTTCTTGCGGATCAGGTCAATCATGTGCAGGGGGGCGGTAGTGGGTTCTATCTTCTTCGGTTCAGTCGGCGTCATAAAGGTCCAGACTCATTTTAGTTTCATATCGAACGCCAGCGGCAGAACCTCGCGGAAGGGCATCGTGCGCAATCCATCGGCGGCGGGAAAGATCACCGGCGCGTCGGGCAAAATGAACTCGGCCAGCACTTGGCGGCACGCGCCGCACGGCGGGCTGGCCCCGTCGTTCAGGTTGGCCACTGCCACTGCCTCAATGCGAATCTCCGGGCCGTACTGCGCCACCGCCCTGACCAGCGCCGAGCGCTCCGCACACAGGGTCAGCCCGAAGCTCACGTTTTCCACGTTGGTTCCAGTCACAATCTCGCCGTTGGTCAGCTTTAGCGCCGCGCCCACTTTGAAATGCGAGTAGGGCGAGTAGGAATTCAGGGCCGCTTGGCGGGCAAATTCCACCAGGCTCATCAGCGCGGGCTCCACTCGGTATTGATCGGTCATGGGTCTCCAGTTTCCATCCAGCGTAAGTTTGAGGCTAAAGCATCGCGGCTCTGACTGTACACCGGCGCCGTCCCGGTCCGCACCATTCCTCGTTTTCTACTCCCTACTCCCTACTCCCTATTCCCTGGTCCCTACTCCCTGCCTTCCTCAAGTCCAGCCCCATTCCTCCGATAAACGCCTTGGGTGCTCGTTGTGCCGGGGATACCATCCCGGCTGCGCCGATGTGGGTAGGCCATGGATGAATTGACGAGGGAATTTCTGATTGAGAGCCAGGACGGGCTGGACCGTATGGAGCGGTGTCTCACCGACCTGGAACAGCGGCCGCAGGATACGGCTCTGTTGGCGGAGATCTTTCGGGCGGTGCACACCATCAAGGGAACCACCGGGTTCCTGGGCTTCAAGCGGCTTGAGATGCTGGCCCACGCCGGAGAAAACCTGCTTGGCCAGCTTCGCGATGGCAAACTGCTCGCCGACGGGGCCGTCATTACCGGCCTCCTCGAACTGCTCGACGGCTTGCGTTCCATCCTCAAGACCATTGAAGAGGAAGAAAGCGAGGGCGACGGCCAGGATGCCGAATTGATCGCCCGCATGGCAGAGCTGCAGTCTCCGGCGCGGGCAACGGCCAACCAGCCCGTCCATGCCGGGGACGCCGCTCCTCAGACTGCCGCAGCACCGACCGTCTCCGCGGCCGAGCCGCCACCCGAAATCCAAGCCCCTTCCACCCCCGCTCCAGTCTCGCACCCGGCTGCCGCCGTTCTGCCGCCTGCGGAGCCTGCTCCCGTCCCTGTTTCCGCTCCCGAGGCTCCGGCCTCCGTCAAGGTGGAGCCGGCCAAACCGCGCCCGTCCTGCTCCGCGGCGGAAAGCACGCTGCGCGTGGACGTCACCCTGCTCAACCGGATGATGAACCTGGTGGGCGAGCTGGTGCTCACCCGCAACCAGGTGTTGCAGGCCACCGCCGCCCAGCCCAACCTGACCCTGCTCTCCCGCCGCCTGGATATGGTCACGGCCGACCTGCGCGAGGCCGTCATGAAGGCCCGTATGCAGCCGGTCTCCCACATCTTCTCCAAGATGCCGCGCATGGTGCGCGACCTCTCCCAGACGCTCGGCCGCCGCGTCCGGTTGCAGATGGAAGGCCAGGAGACGGAGCTGGACAAGAGTCTGCTGGAGGCCATCAAGGACCCGCTCACTCACATCGTGCGCAACGCCATGGACCATGGCATCGAACCGCCCGCGGTGCGTCAGGCGGCGGGCAAGGACCCTGAAGGTTCCCTCCGGATGCGCGCCGTCCAGGCGGGCAGCCACGTCCTCATCGAGGTCTCCGACGACGGAGCCGGCATCTCCGTCGACAAGATTCGCAACAAGGCCATCGAGCGCGGGCTCATCACCGCCGCTCGCGCCGCCACCGAATCCAACCGCGAACTTCTGCAGCTGATCTTCGTGCCCGGTTTTTCCACCGCCGCGTCGGTCACCAATGTGAGCGGCCGCGGCGTGGGCATGGATGTGGTCCGCACCAACGTCGAGCGCATCGGCGGCAAGGTCGAAATCGACTCCCACGTGGGCCAGGGAACCACGCTCCGGCTGCGCATTCCGCTTACCCTGGCCATCATTCCCGCTCTCATCGTACGCAGCATCGGCCAGAGCTTTGCCCTCCCCCAGGGTGCCCTCTCCGAACTGGTCCACGTCCCCCCCCAGCAGGCCGCCTCGGTCATCGAGTGGATCGAGGGCGCGCCGCTCTACCGGCTGCGCGGCAAGCTGCTCCCGCTGGTCTTTCTGGATCGGCTGCTAACCCGCAGTACTGAATCGCAGGAGGATGCCCCGCGCGATTGCTTTATCGCCGTGCTCGACGCCGATGGCCGCCGCTATGGCCTGGTCGTGGATGGGCTGGCCGATCCGGAAGAAATCGTGGTCAAGCCCCTCAGCGCCGCGCTCAAGGATATCGGCATCTATTCCGGCGCTACCGTTCTGGGCAATGCCGATCTGGCGCTCATCATCGACCCCGGCGCCATTGCCATCAAGTCCCGTGTGGGCATGAGCGCCGTGGAAGAGGCAGCGGACGCGGCCGCTGGCGGGCAGGACGGCGCCCCGGTCCGGGCCCTCGACTATCTGCTCGTCGAAGTGGCCGGTCGCCGCGCCGCCGTGCCCCTGGCCGACGTGCTGCGCATCGAGCAGCTTCCCGTCTCCCGCGTCGAGTACCTTGGCTACCGCCCGGTGCTCAACTTCGACGGCCAGTTGTTGCCGGTCGAGGATGCGGGCGGCGTGTTGGCCGCGGGCCAGGACAAGCCCGAGGCCCAGATTGTCGTGGTCATCTGCCGCGAGGGCAACCGGCAGGTGGGCATTGCTGTTTCGCATGTGCTCGACGTGGCCGCCGGCAGCGACCTGTTCGAGGCTGGCGCCCGTCAGCGCGCCAGCGGCGTCACGCTGCTGGGCAATCGTCTCGCCGGCGTCATCGACCTGGGCGGCGTGCCCCGGCTTTCCACCGAACAAACCGCGCACGGCGAATGGGATCAGATTGCGGAGATCGTGCAATGAGTACTGTAGAAACTGCTTTGCCTCGCAACGGAAAGAATGCGGCGGCGCTGGTGGAAATATGCTCCGTGCGCCTGGGCGAGACGCTTTTTGGTGTGCCCATCACCCACATCCTCGAGATCGTTGGCTCGGTTCGTCCGCGGCCCATTCCCTTGGCTCCCTCCTTTGTTGGCGGGTTGGTCCACTATCGCGGCGACGTGCTCACCACCGTCAGCCTGCGCCAGTTGCTCGGCCTCGCGCCCCGCGCCGGTTCCCAGGATCTGCTGGTGCTGGAAAGCGCGGGCGGCTACTTCGGGCTGATGGTCGATTCGGTGGGCGAAGTCCTCACCCTCTCCACCGAAGGCCATGAGCCCAATCCCTCTACGCTCGACGAACGCAGCCGGGCTCTGTTTGCCGGTGCCTACAAGCTCCCCGGCGGGTTGCTGGTCATGCTTGACCCGGACCGGCTCGATCCCATGCGCCTGGGTGCTTCCCTTGCCGCCTGAGCAACCACACCGAGGTGCGCCGATCTTGATCGGCGCGAAACTCCCCGGGTGCCCCATCCTCGCAGCGCTGTTGTTTTTGCGGCTAGGGTAGGAGGCAAGCACAACGCAACGGTGCGGATTACCTTCTTTTTTCCGCGATGTGTTCTGAATACGCGGGAAAACCACCGGCCGTCGATGCACTCCGAATCGAAGAGGTGTTCTTGAAGGAGAGGATCATGCGGGCACTCATCATTGACGACTCCCGCTTTGTACGCGGGTTTTTGCGCGGACTGCTCGAAGAGAAGGGAATCGAATGCGAGGAGGCCGGTGACGGCCAGGCGGGTCTCGGCCTGCTCCAGGATGGGCCGTCCTTCGACCTCGCCCTGATTGACTTGAACATGCCGGTGATGAACGGCCTCGAGACGCTCCGCCAACTGCGCGCCCGCCATGGCAACGGAATCAAGGTCATGATGGTGACCACCGAGGGAGAGAGCAGCTTCATCCTCAGCGCCCTCGATGCTGGTGCCGACGAGTACCTGATGAAGCCCTTCGACGCCGAGTCCCTGGCACAGAAACTGGCCATGCTCGGCATGGGAGATTCCTGAGCGATGCTCCTTTCCTCCCGTACCCGGGTGCTGATCGTCGATGATTCGGTGGTGGCGCGCACTCTGCTGCGCTCCGTGGTCCTCGCCGATCCCCGCCTTGAAGTTGCCGGAACCGCCGCCGACGGAGCTTCGGCCTTGAACAGCCTGCCAACCCTGCTCCCCGACCTCGTCCTGCTCGATGTCGAAATGCCTGTCATGGACGGTTTGGTCACGCTCAGAAGATTGCGCGCAATGGGATACAGAATGCCCGTGATCATGTGTAGCTCGCACACCCGGCGCGGCGCCAAGGTGACCATTGATGCCCTGGCGGGCGGCGCTTCCGACTATGTGGCCAAGCCGGCCGGCCAATCCAGCCGCGAGGCGACCGTCCAGGCGCTCTCCCAGGATCTCATTCCCAAAATTCGCGCCCTCACCAGCCAGGCCACTCTCCCCAACCCATTCCGTCCGCCGCTGCTCGCGCCCCTGGTGGCCCCGATCCCGCCATTCCCGTCCGCCCCGGCCCTCGTGGCCATCGGCGCCTCCACCGGCGGTCCGGCGGCCCTCGACGTTCTGCTCCCAGCCCTTCCCGCCACGTTTCCGCTCCCGGTCCTGGTTGTGCAGCACATGCCCGAGGAGTTCACTCTGCTGTTTGCCGAGCGCCTCAACAAGCATTGCCGCTTGCGTGTCCGCCAGGCCGCCGAGGGCGATCCGGTGCAGCCCGGCACCATCTACATCGCCCGCGGCAACTGGCACATGGAGGTGCTGCCGTCCGCGCGCGCCGGCTTCCCGCCCACGCTCCACCTCACGCAAGGTCCGTCGGTGAATCACTGCCGTCCCGCTGTCGATGTGCTGTTTCGCTCCGCGGCCGGGGTCTACGGCGCGGGCGTACTCGCCGTGGTCCTCACCGGCATGGGCTCCGACGGCATGACCGGCAGCCGCATCCTCCGCGGCTTGGGCAGCCGCGTGCTGGCCCAGGATCAGGCCACCAGCGTGGTCTGGGGAATGCCCGGAGCGGTCGTCCAGGCTGGTCTCGCCAACCGCGTACTTCCGCTTTCCGCCATCGCTCCTGAAGTCCTCTCCATGGTCGGCAGAACCCAGTGCGCCGAGCGCGCCATTTGGGAGCCAATCGCTTGACCATCCCTGTGACCTCCCGTTCCGACTACCGCTATCTCCGGGAACTCGTCCTGGGACTCTCCCGAAATGTGCTCGAGCCGGCGCACGATTTTCTCTTTGACACGCGCCTGGACACCCTGCTGCGCAATCGGGGCATGACCCATCTCCACGAACTCGTGCTCTACTTGCGCTCCCATCGGGACCCGGATCTGGAACGGTCGATCGCCGAGGCCATGACCATCAACGAAACCAGCTTCTTTCGCGACAGCCGCCCCTTCGACTTGCTGTGCACCCAACTCCTGCCCCGCCTCATCGAACAGCGTCGTACGGCGCGCGCCCTGCGCTTCTGGAGCGCGGCCTGCTCCACCGGCCAGGAGGCATACAGCCTGGCCATCGCCCTGCGCGAGCATTTTCACCTGATTGCCCACTGGAACATTCGCATCGAGGGGACCGACCTCTGCGCCGATGCGGTGCGGCGCGCCCAGGCCGGACGCTATCACCGCATCGAGATCAACCGCGGCCTGCCCGCCCGCTATCTGGTGCGCTACTTCGAGCACCGGGGAGAGGATTGGGTGGTCCGGCCCGAAGTTCGCGGCCTCTGCACCTTCCGCCAGGCCAACCTGTGCACGCCGTCCCTGCCATTTTGCGAGCCTTTCGACGTCATCTTCCTGCGCAACGTCATGCTCTACTTCTCCAAGGAAACCCGCCGCGCCTTGCTGGCTCGCATCCACAGCCTGCTGGCCCCCGATGGCGTCCTCTTTCTCGGGTCCAGCGAACAGACAATCGGCTCCCCGCTCTGGACCCCGGTCCTCGCCTCCAACACCTGCTACTTCACCCCGCGCAAGTCGAGTGCGTGAGTAAGTCGTCTAGTAAGTAAGTAGGCGGCGAGTTAGTGTGTAGTCCAGAGAAGCTCTGAATAAGTCTTGTTTTGAAAGGGCTCGGCTTCAAAGCCTGCCCTGAGCCTGTCGAAGGGTGCTGCTGAAATCCGCATCATCGACGCGGGCTTTAGCCCCTGAGGGACGGTCTTCTGGAATCGGGCACTTGTTCAGAGGTTCCCTGGTGAGTAAGCAAATGATTTCGAAGGGAGCCAGGGTGGGGATTGCACGATACCGCCCTAAATCAACAAGACAGAAGCTCCAGACGGTGCGGTTTCGCCTTCACGACTTCAGCAACTTTTCCACTTCGTCGTGCAGCCGCGCCGCAATTGTGGCCTCGGTCTCCGCCGGAGAAAACCGCACCGGCGCGCCCACCCGCACTTCGAGTGTTCCCGAGCGGAACCAGTTCTTCCGGCCCATTTTCAATTCGCCCAGCCCGCGGATCGCCACTGGCAGCACCGCCGCTCCCGACTGCTTTGCCAGCAGCCCGATGCCTCCGCGGAACCGCGCCAGCTCGCCGTCTGCCGAACGCGTGCCTTCGGGAAACACCAGCACGTTGAAGCCCCGGTCCATCGCTTCGCCGGCATGGGTAAAGCTGCGCTGAAAGTCCCGCTTCCGCGGCAGCGGAAACACGTTGAACAGCGCCGTCAGCAGCAGGTATTTGGCCGGACCCAGCAGGTCCCGGCGCGTCTGCCCCGGCGCGTGCGCGGGGTTGCGGAAGTGGCGATAATCTGCCAGCATCTCGGCCGCCATCGCCACGGCCATCCGCCGCCGTATCGCGCCCGGCAGCGCATACTCCACCAGGGCCCCGTCGTACGCCGTTACATGATTGGCCACAATCAGCAGCGGCCCATGCTCTCCAACATCGTGCGCCGCCACCACCCGCGGATGGGCCAGCACCCACACCAGCGGTCGCATCACCGCCTCCACAAACGCGGCCCTTACCCACTCGACGGGCTTCAGCCACGGCCAATGGGGATACACAGAGTGCGTTGAAGCGGTGTGCGGCTCCGGCCTTGCGGCCTGTGGTCCGCCAACCATTCCTCGGGTCCCATCCTTTTCGCTTCCTTCTGTGGAAGGGGTAGCAGACCATGCAGTCCACACGCCTCCGGTTTCTCCGGCCAGCAGTCCGCGCAGCTCTCCCAGCGTCTGCACCTGCTCCAGCAGCCCATTCCCGGTCGCCATGCCCAGCCGTTCCTCAATGGCGGCGGCCAGCTCCACGCGTCCCAGGCTGTCCAGGTGCAGATCCTCGGTCAGCCGCAGTTCGTCGCCCACTCCCTCCGGAGTCTCGCCCGTAATCTGAGTAATCAGCGCCAGCAGCCAGTCCGCCGCCGGTTTAAAGGCGCCGGTCCCGCCGCTTTTGGCCGCGGCTTGAATCCTGGCCAGCCACATCTCCACATCCTTGCGCTTCACTTTGCCGGTTGAAGTGCGCGGCAGGTCCGGCTCCGGCCACAGAACCCAGCGCCGCACCTGCTGGAACTCCGCCAGCCGCGCGTTGGCCCGTTCGATGGCCGCCGCAGCCTGTTCCCCGGCTCCCCGGCAGGCCAGCACCGCGCAGGCTTCGGTGCCCGACGCCGTCTCCATCGGCACCACCGCACAGGCCATGACGCCTGGCTCCTGTTCGATGGCCGCTTCCAAATCCTCCGGGTGCAGGTTCACGCCCGCTGCCGTCACAATCACTTCGCTCTTGCGGCCCACAAAGCGCAGCTCTCCGGTCGGCTGCGCCTCCGCCAAGTCGCCCGTGGCCAGCCACTCGCTCGGGCGCGCATGAGCCTTGCCTCCCGACCAGGTAGCTCCCGAGATCATCGGTCCTTTCACCAGCACCTCGCCGTCCGGGCCCAGCTTCACCTCGCGCCCCGCCATCGGCTTGCCGATGGTGCCCTTGGCCACATGGAAAGGATGGTTCAGCGTGATCAGGGCCGTGCTCTCGGTCAATCCGTAACCTTGGATCACCACCAGCCCCATCCCGCTCCAGAACTGCTCCAGAGCCCCCGGCAGCGCGCCGCCGCCCGACACCAGCGCCCAGAACTTGAATCCCAGCAACGCGTGAATCTTGCGGAAGCGAATCCACTGTTTCCAGGCCCTCACGCCTTGCGCCGCCGCCACCCGCTCCGTCAGGCCCGGGTAGGTCGCTTCCAGGTGCGCCTTCACCAGCGCGATTACCCGGGGCACGGCGGCCAGCACGCTGATGCGCTCCCGCCGGATGGTCTCGATCAGCCGCGGTGCCACGAGCCGGCTCTCAAAGTGAACCTGCCCGCAGAAAATCGGCGGAACCCACAGCCCCATGGTCTGCCCAAACACGTGGCTCAGCGGCAGCGTGTGCAAAATCCGCAGCGGATGGATCAGCCGCTCGTAGCGCAGATAGGGCTGCGCCCCTTGCATGATCGGTTCCACGCTGGCCAGCACGTTGCCGTGGGTAATCACCACGCCCTTGGGATCGCCCGTGGTGCCGGAGGTGAACAGAATCTCCAGCGGTGTCTCATGGCAAAGCCCAGTGACCGGGCCGGCCTCTTCGGCAGGCAACTCCGCGAGCCAGTCCTCGAAGGTGATCTTGGGCCATTGCGCTGGCAACCGGTCCAGCAGCAGTTCGTCGCCCACGGCCAGTTTGGGCCGTACGTCCGCCGCCACCCGCGCCGCAAAATCCGCGGTTCCACTGGCGTCCAGCGGAACCGCCAGCACCCCGCGCAGCATGCAGCCGTAGAAGACGGCCATCCACTCCACGCTGTTTTCCGCCCACAGCAGCACTCGGTCGCCCGGCCCGATCTCGCGCTTGAGCAGCAGCGCCGCAAAGCGTCCGGCCAGCCGTGCAATCTCTCCGTAGGAGGTCGCACGCCGCCGGTTGCCTTGATGGTGAACCACGGCAATCTGCTGGTCATAACGGCGAAAATCGTTGAGCAGTGAAGCCAAATGATCGTGCATGGCAGCTCCCGGAAGATCGAAGATTCATGGTACAGCGCCGACCGTCGGCCCTACGAGGCGCTGCGTCAGTCTAAAGGTTCGCCGCGCCCCGCCATCTCCCGCTGCCTCTGTCTTGCATCTCCGCTCTTCTTCCGTCCCCCTCTTTCGCTTCCTCTTCGCCACTTTTCCGCGCTATTCTCATTGCAGCGTGCCTTCCACCCCGCACAATTCCGGCCCTGCCTCTTCTCCCGCTCCGGCGGCTGATCCGTTTGCCTGTTTCCATCCGGTCACCGCGGCCTGGTTTCGCGCCGTCTTTGACGCGCCCACCGCGCCCCAACGCCAGGGCTGGCCGGTCATCGCCCGTGGCGAAAGCGCCCTGATCCTGGCTCCCACCGGCACCGGCAAAACCCTCACCGCCTTCCTCTGGTGCCTGGACCGCCTCATGCTCCATCCCGCGCCAGAAGGGGGGCAAACCGGGGCCCCCGCAGACAGGTCTTCGTCCGTGGGGTGGCAAGAGGGCTGCCGCATCGTCTACGTCTCTCCCCTCAAGGCGCTGGCCGTCGACGTCGAGCGCAACCTGCGTTCGCCCCTGGCCGGCATTGCCAATATGGCCAGCCGCATGGGCGTGCCCTTCCGCGAACCGCAGATTCATGTCCGCACCGGCGACACGCCGCCCCGCGAGCGGGCGCGTTTCCTCCGCCACCCCTCCGAAATCCTCATCACCACGCCCGAGTCGCTCTACCTGCTGCTCACTTCGCAGTCCTCCGAGGTCCTGCGCACCGTCGATACGGTCATCGTCGACGAGATCCACGCTCTGGTTCCCACCAAGCGCGGGGCTCATCTGGCGCTTTCATTGGAACGGCTTGAAGCGTTGACAAAAAAGCGTTTGCAGCGCATCGGCCTCTCCGCCACCCAGCGCCCGCTCGAAGAAGTGGCCCATTTCCTGGGCGGCGTGGAGACGCCCGATGCTGTCGCAGGTTCCACGCCGGACCTCCAACAAATGCCGGGTGCCCCATCCATTCCGCGTTTTTCTGCGGAATGGGTGGGAAACCAAGAAACTCGACCGGAATCTGTTGATCCGGAGGGAAGCTCTTCGGGCAGTCTGCTGCTCGAACCGTCCCCCGATAGAGGATTTTCACGGGGTTTCTTCGTAGGCAATGAGGCTCCAACGCCGCAAGCCGCCGAGTCCGCCTGGTCCTCCGACCGGGCCGATTCCGCTCCCCTTCGCTATCGCTCCGTCACCATCGTCAACGCCAGCGCCCCCAAGCAGTTGAAGCTGCGCGTTGAAGTCCCGGTTGAAGACATGGCGCGCCTCTCAGCGCAGGAAGAACTGCCCAGCGGTCCGGCCTCGCAGGCCCCTCGTCGCGTCTCCATCTGGAACGCTATCCACCCTCGCCTGCTGGAGCTGGTCCGCGAGCGCAATTCGACCATTCTGTTCGTCAACAGCCGCCAGGTGGCCGAGCGGCTGGCCGGAGCGCTGAACGATCTGGCCGGCGAACCCATCGCCCGCGCCCATCATGGCTCGCTCGCCGCCGCCCAGCGCTCGGTCATCGAGGAGCAGTTGAAGGCCGGCCAGATTCGCGCCCTCTGCGCCACCTCCACGCTGGAGCTGGGCATCGACATGGGTGCCGTGGATCTCGTCATCCAGATCGAGGCGCCGCCCTCGGTGGCCAGCGGCATGCAGCGCATCGGCCGTGCCGGCCACCAGATCAATGCGGTCAGCGAAGGCATTCTCTTCCCCAAGTACCGCGCCGATTTGGTGGCCTGCGCCGCCGTCACCCGCGCCATGCACGAGGGCCACATTGAGTCCACGCGCTACCCGCGCAACCCTCTCGACGTTCTCTGCCAGCAACTGGTGGCCATTGTCGCCCATCCGCCCAGCATGGCCGCGCCGCCGCGCCGCGCCAAGGTCCTGAAGGGCTCCCGGCGCACAAAAAATCAAACCGCAGCGTTGGAGTTTCCCGCCGAGCCGGGTGCCCCAGAGCCTGCCCTGAGCTCGTCGAAGGGGCTCGATTTTGAGACCTGGGAAAGCAATTCCGCTCATGATTCGAAGGCGGTTTCCACGGACAGGTTTTCGACCGCCCCCCCCAAGCCCGAGGTCAGCGTCGACGCCCTCTTCAACCTCGTCCGCCACGCCGCTCCCTTCGGTGGCCTCGCCCGCGCGGCCTTCGAAGGCGTACTCGATCTGCTCAGCGGCCGCTATCCTTCCGACGAATTCGCCGAACTGCGCCCCCGGCTCAACTGGGACCGCGTGCGCAACATAGTCACGGCGCGCGACGGCGCGGCCCGCCTCGCCATTCTCAACGCGGGCACCATTCCCGACCGCGGCCTCTACGGCGTCTTTCTGGCGCACAGCGAAGGCAAATCCGTGCGCGTGGGCGAGCTCGACGAGGAGATGGTCTTCGAGTCGCACTCCAACGAGACCTTCATCCTGGGCGCTTCCACTTGGCGCATCGTCGAGATCACGCACGACCGGGTCCTCGTCGAGCCCGCTCCCGGCGAGCCCGGCAAAATGCCGTTCTGGAAAGGCGACAGCCTCGGCCGCCCCCTGGAATTTGGCCGCCGCATCGGCGCTCTCGTCCGCGAACTGCGCGCCCTGCCCAAGCCCGCCGCTCTCACCCGTCTGGTAGCCGATCACGATCTCGATCCCGGCGCAGCGGAAAATCTCCTCCAATTCCTATCCGACCAGGAGGCCGCCACGGGCGCCGTGCCCGACGACCACACCATTGTCATCGAGCGCTGCCGCGACGAGTTGGGCGACTGGCGGGTCTGCGTACTCACCCCCTTCGGCAGCCGCATCCACATTCCCTGGGCCATGGCGGCCACCGCGCGCATCCGAGCCGCCGGCGGCCCGGACGTGGAAGCGCTGTGGGGCGACGACGGCTTTGTCTTGCGCTTTCCCGATACCGACGAGCCGCCCGATCCCGACTGGTTCCTGGTCGAGTCCGCCGAGGTGATGGATCTGGTTCTGCGCCAGTTGGGTTCGACGGCGTTGTTTGCCGGGCGTTTTCGCGAGGCTGCGGGTCGCGCGCTGCTGTTGCCACGCCGCCGCGCCGATGCCCGTTCGCCGCTGTGGCAGTTGCGCAAGCGCGCCTACGATCTGCTCAGCGTGGCCTCGCGCTATCCCTCTTTCCCGCTGCTGCTGGAGGCTTATCGCGAGTGCCTGCGCGACGTCTTCGACATGCCTGCGCTGATTGAGACGCTGCGCGCCATCGAGCAGCGCCAGTTGCGCGTACATGTGGTCGAAACGCGCACGCCCTCGCCCTTTGCCGCGTCGCTGCTGTTCAGCTATGTGGCCAACTTCCTTTACGACGGCGATGCGCCGCTGGCCGAGCGCCGCGCGCAGGCTCTCACCATCGATCAGGACCAGTTGCGCGAGCTGCTCGGTGAGGCCGATCTGCGCGAACTGCTCGACGCCGACGCCATTGCCGAAGTGGAAGAAACCGCGCAATGCCGGTCGGAGAGCTACCGCGCCCGCTCCGCCGATGCCATGCACGATCTGTGTCTGCGCCTGGGCGACTTAACGCGGGCCGAATTCTCGCTCCGCGTAATCGATCCAGCCTTGCTCGAATCCATTGACCGCCTGGTGCGTTCGCGGCGTCTCCTCGACCTGCGCATTGCGGGCGAGCGCCGCCTGATTGCCGCGGAAGATGCGGCGCGCTATCGCGACGGGCTGGGCATTCCGCTCCCGCCGGGGCTGCCCGCTGCGTTTATGGAGCCGGTGGCGCAGCCGGTGCTCGAACTGGTGCGCCGTTACGCCCGCACCCATGGTCCCTTCACGCTGCGCGAGGCCGCGGAGCGCTTTGCGCTGGACCCGGCAGCGGTGGAAAAGGCGCTGCATCAACTGGCCGAAGAGGGCCGCGTGCTCGAGGGTGGATTCCGTCCCGGCGGCCTGCATCAGGAGTGGTGCGACGCGGAAATTCTGCGCCAGATTCGCCGCAAATCCCTCGCCAAGCTTCGCCGCGAAGTGGAGCCGGTGGAGCAACACACCCTGGCTCGTTTCCTCACCCACTGGCAGGGCCTGCTGGCGCCGCGCCGCAGCGCCACCGCGCATCTCGACGCACTGCTCGACGCCATCGAGAGCCTGCAAGGCGCGCCGCTGCCCGCATCGCTGCTTGAATCTTCCATTCTGCCCGCCCGCATTGCCGACTATTCGTCTGCCGGTCTCGATACGCTGATTGCCGCTGGAGAAGTGGCCTGGGCGGGCGTGGAGCCGCTCGGCGAGCGCGACGGACGCATTGCGCTCTTCCTTGCCGACAAGCTGCCCTTGCTGGCCCAGCAACGCCCGCTTGTTGAGCCTCTGACGGAGCGCGAAGAGAAGCTGCTGGCCGTGCTGGAATCGACCGGCGCCAGTTTCTTCGATCCGCTGCATCAGGCCGTAGGCGGCGGCTATCCCGGCGAATCCATTGAGGCCTTGTGGAGCTTGGTCTGGCGCGGTCTCATCACCAACGACTCGCTCCACGCCCTGCGCGCCTACATCGCCAAGCCGGAGAGTGCTCGCAGCCCGCGCCGCCTGCAAACTGGAGCGGTTTTCCGCTCGCGCCGCACCACGCCGCCCACCGCACAGGGCCGCTGGTCTCTCTTGCCGCTACGTGACGGGAAGGGAAGCGAGGGCGGACCGACGGCGACCGAGGCCAGCCACGCGCTCGCGCTGCAACTGCTCAATCGCTACGGCATACTGCTGCGCGAATCGGTCGCCGCAGAAAACGTGCCCGGCGGTTTCAGCGCGGTCTACGACGTACTCAAGGCCCTGGAAGAGAGTGGCCGCATTCGCCGCGGCTACTTTGTGGCTGGCCTCGGAGCCACGCAGTTTGCTCTGCCCGCCGCCGTGGATCTGCTGCGCCAGTTGCGCACCGCGCCCGATGCGGAAAAGCCGGAGTTTGTGCAGTTGGCGGCCACCGATCCGGCCAACCCCTATGGCTCAGTTTTGCGTTGGCCCGATCTGCCGGTGGCGGAAGAAGACGCGGAATCCGCACCGCGCATTCTCAACCGCGCGGCCTATGCCGAGGTGATTCTGCGCAACGGAGAGTTGGTCGCGTGGCTCCGCCGCGGCAATCCCAACCTGCTGATTTTTCTTCCCGCCGAAGAGCCGGAGCGTTCCCAAGTCGCATCGGGGCTGGCCCATTTCCTCTGCGCGCGCGGCCAGCAAATCATGCACACCGCAAGCCATCAGGGCATGCTCATTACCACCATCAACGGCCAGCCGGTGGCGGCGCATCCCATGGCCCGCTTCCTCATGGATGCCGGCTTCCACCCCGGCCCGCTGGGCATGCACCTGCGCCGCATTCCGATGGGGATGCCGCAGCATGAGCCCTTCTCCGGCGTGCAGTAAACTGCCTGTGCGCTTGTGCGCGACCCCCGCAGTAAAATTTCAGATTTCCACTTCGCCTTCCAGATAGAAGACGCATGAGCCTTGCAGTTCAACTCGGTCGCCGACCAGGCGGCAAGCGATCTCTCCGCCCCGTCGTGAGGCCTGAAAGGCGCGCAGTTCAGTCTTGCCGAGCCGATTGGCCCAATAGGGAGTCAACATGCAGTGCGTCGAGCCGGTCACCGGATCCTCCGGCACTCCTTTGGCTGGAACGAAGTAGCGGCTGACGAAATCGTACCCGCCATCCCCCGGAGCGGTTACGCAGACGCCGGGGCGGTCCAGGCGCGCAATTGCCGCCATATCGGGGACCAGTTCTCGAACCGCCTCGGCGCTCAGGAGCACAGCCATATAGTTGAAGTCGTTGGCCAAGACCTCGGAGGGTACAACGTCCAGCGCGTCGGCGAACCCTGGCGGCACGGCAATCCTCTCGGATGGCTTGCTGGGAAAGTCCATGACGTAACCCGCTTCGGCGCGCTTTACCGTCAGTGGTCCGCTCTTGGTGTGGAAGACGACTTCGTTGCGCGCGGGCTCCAGCCGTTCCATCACCACCGCGGCGCTCGCCAAAGTGGCATGGCCGCAGAGCGGAACTTCCGCGAGGGGCGTGAACCAGCGCAGGCGATAGTCGCTGTTTTCACGGACCAGAAAAGCTGTCTCGGACAGGTTATTCTCCTGCGCGATGGCCTGGAGCGCTGAGTCAGCCAGAAAGCGATCCATCGGTATTACCGCAGCGGGATTTCCGCTGAACCTGCGGGTGGTGAAAGCATCGACCTGAAAGATCCGTGTGCGCATCGGGAAAAGTCCGCCTGAAATCGAGATGAAGTTCGTTACCGTTTATGAATGAAAATCTAACAGACAGCAGCGCGATGCAAAAATCCAAACATCGTCGCGACGGTCCTTCGGAGAAGTGCATGCGGGGGGCAGGAAGCGCGGCCCTGCTGAATGTAAAGTTGGTGTATGCCTGAAGGCGATACCATCTTCCGCACCGCGCGCGCCCTGTCCCGCGCCCTCGTCGGCAAGCCGGTCACGGGCTTCCGCTCCACCTATCCGCTGCTCACGCGCTTCCACGACGACACGCCGCTCACCGGCCAGCTCGTCGAGCGTGTGGAGTCGCGCGGCAAGTGGCTGCTCATCCATTTTTCCGGCGGCGGCACGCTGGCCACGCACATGCTCATGAGCGGCAGTTGGCACATCTATTGCCCCGGCGAGCGCTGGCAGAAGCCCGCCAGCCACATGCGCATCGTGATCGAAAACAGCGACTACGTGGCGGTCGGTTTCACCGTTCCCGTGGCGGAGATGCACACTGCGCAGTCTCTGGCCCGCAACCGCAAAATTCCGCACTCCGACACCGACCTGCTCAGTGAGACATTCGATGCCGATGCCGCTGCGCGCCGCCTGCCGGCGCATGGGGACGAAGAGCTTGCCGACGTGTTGCTTCATCAGGAAGTGCTGGCGGGCGTGGGCAACGTCTTCAAGTCGGAGATTTGTTTCGTGACGGGACTGAATCCGTTCTGCAAGGTCGCGGCGCTCACCGCGGAACAGGTTGACGGAGTAATTGCAGCGGCGCGCCGGTTGCTAGCGGCCAATGTGCTGGAAGACTCCGGCGATGCGATTGTGACCTATGGCGGACGCAAGCGTCGCACCACGCACGAGTCGGATCCCAGCGCCAGCCTGTGGGTCTATGACCGCAAGGGTGAACCCTGCCGCCGCTGCGGCGAGCCCATCCGCAAGCGCATGCAAGGGCCAGATGCGCGCGTCACTTTCTGGTGTCCGCGCTGCCAGCCCATGCCCGACGGCCGCGAGATCGATGGGTAGCGCACTGCGGTGCAAACGGCAGGGATCCGATCCAACGAAGTTCGCAACGCACTTCTGCAAACAAAAAAAGCCCCTCCGCGGAAGGGCTTTTCTTTTTGTTCTGTCGTACCGCCAGGGATTACTCCCCGCTCTTGCCCAGCCCGAAGATCTTCTGGATCAGGTTGCGGTGATCGGCTCCGTGGTCGCAGGTATCGGTCGGCGCGGTGCCGGCTAGGAAGGCTGCGTTGTAGCTGTCCGGGCACGTATCGTTGGAGAGCAGGTTGGTCGCCTTGTCCAGGGCCACCACTTCAACGCCGTCCGGCGCGTTGAAGCTGTGCGTGTCGGAGTATTGCGGCAGCAGCACCGCGCGCTTCATGAACTCCGCCCAGATGGGCGCCGCGGCCAGGGCTCCGGACAGCTTCACGTCGGTATAGTCGTCGTTGCCCACCCACACAATGCAGATCAGGTTGCTCGTGTATCCCGCGAACCACGCATCGTGGCTGGTGCCCGTCTTGCCCGCCGCGGGGGCCATGAATCCGCGCTTGCGGGCCTCATAGCCGTAGCCGAAGTTCATCACGCCTTCCATCAGGTTGGTGGTCAGGTAGGCCACGCGCGGGTCCAGCACCTGTTTGGAAGTCGGCGTGAAATCGGTAATCACATCGCCTGAGGAGTTGCGCACGCTGGCCAGCATCCAGGGATCAAGATGCAATCCGTTGTTGGCGAAAACCGTGTAGGCGCCCGCCATGTCCAGCGGCGTGGCATCGTAGGTGCCGATGGCCACCGATGGGGTTCCGCGCGCATTCTTGATGCCCGCTTCGCGGCCCAGCGCAGCCACATTGTCGAATCCCACTTCCGATGCCAGGCCGATGGTCGCGTTGTTCAACGAGTGGGCCAGCGCATACATGGCCGTCACCTGGCCGTGGTACTCGTCCTTGTAGTTGTGCGGGCTATACTCCTGCCCGCCCGACTCGAAGGTGGTGGGCTCGTCGTTCAGCATGGAGATCGACGAAAAGGGCCTGTCCTGGCCGGGTAGAGTGGTTCCCGCCACGGTGGTGTTGAATGCCGCCGCGTACACAAACGGCTTGAAGATGGAGCCCGTGGGCCGCTTGGCCACCGCATGATTCAACTGCGAGTTGCCGTAGTTGCGCCCGCCGATCAGCGCCAGCACCTGCCCTGTGTGCGGGTTGAGCGCAACCAGCGAAACCTGTGGATAGAGAATGTTCTCGCCCGGTTTGGGATGCGGATGCATCCGGTTCACCTGGTCGTCCACATTCTTCATGCCCACTTCCACCGCGTCTGCCGCAGCCCGTTGCAGATCGGGATCGAGCGAGGTATAGATGCGCAGGCCCTCGCGATTGAAGTCGCGCTCGCCCAGCTTCTGCATCAGTTGCTCGTGCACCAGGTCCACAAAGTAGGGTGCCTCGCTGGCGTCCACGCTGGCCGCGGAAAGATGTAGCGTCTCCGCTTTGGCGCGCTCCGCTTGATCCTTGGTGATGGCCCCGGTTTCGACCATCGAATCCAGCACCAGGTTGCGCCGCTCAATGGCCCGGTCCGGGTGCCGGAAGGGCGTGAAGTAGTTGGGCCGCTGGATCATGCCCGCCAGCAGCGCGCACTCGGCCAAATCCAACTGCCGCGCGTCCTTGCCAAAGTAGGCCTGCGAGGCTTCGCCGAAGCCGTCAATCGAAAAGCTGCCGCGCTGCCCCAGGTTGATCTGGTTGCCATACATCTCGAAGATCTGCTTCTTGGTGAAGCGATGCTCAAGCTGGAAGGTGATGACGATCTCGATCAGCTTGCGCTTCAGATGCTTTTCAGGCGACAGAAAAAAGCCGCGCGCCAGTTGCATCGTCAGCGTCGATCCGCCCTGCTGCTTCTGTCCGGTGCTCACGTCGCGCACGCCTGCTCCCAGCAGCCGCCAGTAGTTCACGCCGCCGTGCTCAAAAAAGCGCCGGTCCTCAATGGCCAGCACCGCCTGCACCAGGTTCTGCGGAATCTCGTCGTAGGTCATCAGACGGCGCTTGGAACGGCTGGCGTCGTCGCTCAAACCGGTGATCAGCAGGGGCTCCAACTCATAGCTTGAAAGCGCCTGGCCGTGGTCGTCGGTGATCGATTCCACCACGCCCGAATTGATGCGGATGACCGCGCCATCCTGCGAGTGATACGACTGCGGGCCGGGCCGCACCGTGATCGTCAGCGCGCCTTCGGTGAAGGTGCCCAGGGGCGAAGTCTGCGAGGCGCCATCGGCCGAGTAGCCGGCCTCGCGCAACTCGTTGGCCAGCAGGTGAATGCTGAGCTTTTGCCCCGGACGAACCTCGCGCGGCGCGGCAAAAATCTTGGCGGTGTTGGCAAACAGCGGCTGCTTCAGCCGCTCGTCCACAATGCGCTGGTACTTGAAGTAGTAAAAGCCGCCAAGCAGAAAGACCACCAGCGCAACTGCCGCAACTGCCAACAGCCCTGCGCGCAACGCTATGGTTGCCCAGGGATGAGGTCCCGTCGGTCGTGCCAGCCTGATCTTCAACGCCATTGCCGCTCCTTTAAACTGCTTTCTAAATTCAGCCTCTAGCTGCTAACTTCTAGCCTCTAGCTCTTTCATGCCGGTGAAGGCGTTGGTGGAAAGCCGTAGCCGCTAAAACGCACAAGAACAGCTAGTGGCTAGAAGCTGAAAGCTGCTCTACGCCTCAACCGCTATCAAAAGAGCATCCTCTTCGATGCGTTCCTTTACCAGAGCCACCACGTCCGCCAGCGCCACATCCACGCTGCTTGTCGTGGCGCGCGTCACCAACTCCACCTGGCCCTCGGCGGCCTTTTTCCCCACGTTGATGCGGTAGGGAATGCCCACCAGATCGGCGTCCTTGAATTTGACGCCGGCGCGCTCCTTGCGGTCATCCAGAAGCACATCGATCCCTGCGGAATCGAGCTCTGCCGCCAGCTTTTCGGCGGTTTCCACCAGCAACGCGTCGCGCATATCGGTGATCGCTACCACCACCGTGAAAGGAGCGATGGAGGCTGGCAGCCAGAAGCCGTTCGCGTCGTTCGACTGCTCCACGGCCGCGGTCAAAATGCGCTCAATGCCGATGCCGTAGCTGCCCATGATCGGCGTCACTTCCTTGCCGTTCAAGTCGAGTACGCGTGCGCCCATGGTCTCGGAATACTTGTAGCCCAGCTTGAAGATGTGGCCAATCTCGACTGCCTTGCCCACCACCAGCTTGCCCGCGCAATGATCTTTCGGGCAGCCTTCGCCCTCGTTCACGCTGCGAATATCGGCCAGCAGCGTCCACTGGAAATCGCGGCCCGGCGTCACGTTGCGGAAGTGGTAGTCGAGCTTGTTGGCTCCGGCCACCATGTTCTTGCGGCCATCCAGAGCCGTGTCCACCACCACGGTCAGTCCGTCTTCCATCGGCTTGGCGTCGGGCTTCAGACCCACCGGGCCCAGGAAGCCGGCCGGCGCGTGCAAGTACTGTTCCAACTCTTCGGCCTGCATGGGCCGCAGTTCCGCCGCGCCCAGCTTGCCCATCAGCTTGGTCTCGTTCACCTGCTGGTCGCCGCGCAGGAAAGCTGCCACGCCGTGCCACGTATCCGGCTGGACCCCCGTCTTTTCGGTTGCCCCGCGCTTCAGCGCCATGTAGGCCACGCACTTGATGTCCGAGGACTCGGCCATCTTCAGGAACGCGGCAATGTCGGCAATGGCGCCCATGCCCGGCGTGTGAATCAACTCGGGTGTGCCGTCTCCCGTAGCCTCCAGCTCAACCAAAGCATCAAGACGCGAAGTCGCTTTTTCCAGGTTGGCCGCGTAGCCGCACACCGGGCAACTGGCAATCAGATCCTCGCCCGCGTTGGTGTAGACCATGAACTCCTGCGACTGCGAGCCGCCCATGGACCCGGAATCGGCCTCGACGGCCTCGAACTTCAGCCCGCAGCGCGAAAAAATCCTGCGATAAACCGCATCGTGCAGCGCAAAGCTCTTGTCCAGGCCTTCCTTGTCGATGTCGAAGGAATAGCTGTCCTTCATGGTGAACTGGCGGACCCTGAGCAGGCCCGACTTGGGCCGCGCTTCGTCCCGGAACTTGGTCTGGATCTGGTACCAGATTTGCGGCAGCTGCTTGTAGCTGCGCAACTCGCTCCGCGCAATGGTGGTCATGATCTCTTCGTGCGTCATGCCCAGGCACAAGTCGGCACCCTTGCGGTCTTTCAAGCGAAACATGTTGTCGCCCATCACCGTCCACCGGCCGCTCTGATCCCACGGTTCGCGAGGCAGCAGCGCCGGCAAAAAGAACTCTTGGCCGATGGTGTCCATCTCCTCGCGCACAATCCCGATAATCTTGTTGATCGAGCGCTGGCCGAGGGGCAGGTAGTTGTAGATGCCCGCGCCCAACTGGCGGATGTAGCCGGAGCGGAGCAGGAACTTGTGGCTGGCCACTTCGGCGTCTGCCGGGGCCTCGCGAAGAGTGGGGACAAAGAGCTTGGACCAGCGATGCATAGGAATGAGTGCATTCTTTCCCGCCGGTACGCCGGCGCAAGTCGATGAAGAATCACATCCATTCTAAATGTTTCGCGAGTTTGAGGAGTGCCAATGCCTACGCATCAAGACCGGCGGCCTTGGTGCGTAGGCATTTCAGCGCGCTCCATGGCGCCAAACGGCCCAAAATGGGCCCCATTTTCCCGTCCTGCCGAACACGGATTGCAATTTGGGATCTGGTTTTTCGAGAATCGCCGGATGCCCCAGGTCTCGATTTTGAGACCTGGGAAAGCACGCCCCTCAACCAGCAGCTTTTCTACTCCCTATTCCCTGCCTTTAGATCAACTCCACTCCCCACAGATCGTGCAGGTGCAGCACGCCTTCCACGGTTCCCTCGGCGTCCACCACCACCAGCGAAGTGATCTTCCGCTCTTCCAGAACCGCCAGTGCCTTGGCGGCCAGTTCCTTGCCGCCAATCGTCTGCGGATGGGCGTTCATGGCCTCGCCGGCCGAGCGGCTCAGCGCCGCGCCGCCTTCGCGCTCCAGCAGCCGCCGCAAATCGCCGTCGCTGATCACGCCGCAGAGCCGCCCTTCGCTCTGCACGGTGGTCATCCCCAGCTTCTTGCTCGACATTTCGTAGATCACGTCGGTCATGGAGGTCGCGGGCGCAACCACCGGCACCTCGTCGCCTGCGTGCATCAGGTCGCGTACTCTGGCCAGCCGCTTGCCCAGCTTGCCGCCGGGGTGCAACTCCGCAAAATCCTCTGCCCGGAAGCCCTTGCGCAAGCTCACGGCGATGGCCAGCGCGTCGCCCAGCGCCAGCATGGCTGTTGTTGATGCGGTGGGCGCCAGGTTCAGCGCGCAGGCCTCGCGCGCCACCCCGCAATCCAGGGCCACATCGCTGGCCTGGGCCAGGGTCGAGTCCAGATTGCAGCACAGGCTGATCAGCCCGTCGCCCTTGCGCTTGAGCGTGGCCAGCAGGCGCAGAATCTCTTCGGTCTCGCCGCTGGCGGAGAGAGCCATCACCACGTCCCCAGCCATCAGCACTCCCAGGTCGCCATGAACGGCCTCCGCCGGGTGCAGAAACAGCGCCGGCGAGCCGGTGGAGCTGAGTGTGGCGGCAATCTTCTGCGCAATAATGCCGCTTTTGCCCATGCCGGTCACCACCACGCGGCCATTGCCGTCACTGCAATGCAGAATCAGTTCCACGGCCCGCTCAAAGGGCTCGGCCATCGGCCCTTCCAGGCGCTTGGCCAACGCTTCCAGCGCCGCCGCCTCGGTGCGCACCAGCGCCGCCGGCTGCAAGCAGTCTTGTTCGCGATTAGGGTTCATCGGCTTTTGATGGTACCACCTGCGGTGGGGCCAACTGCCTTCGGCTCGTTCCGCGCCTAAAAAGAAGGCGCGGGCATTGGCCTCGGAGAGGGCCATAAGAGCGATGCAGCTAAGTCCTCCGGCTTCCATCTTGTTGTCGTGACTCGCGTTCCAAATTCCGCGCCTTTTTTCTGACGCGGACCCGCCGAAGGCCGCCGGCTGCACCGCAGGTGCCCCGTACAATAGGGTCGAGAGGTCAATCCCCGTGAAGCGCAATTCCCTGGTTACCATCACCGTCCTGTTCATCCTGGCCGTCTTTGCCTGGGCCGGATGGGCCAACTTCGAGTACCGCAAACAGGCCGCCGAGCGGATGCTGGCCTCCATGGCGCAGGGGCAACTGGTGGTGGCCGCGGAAGATGGCGGAGCCCGCATCCTTTCTCCGCTGCAAGGCAAGCCCGCCCCGGCCTTCGCGCTGGAAGACCTGAGCGGTAAAAAGGTTTCGCTGGCCAGCTACAAGGGCAAGGCCGTACTCATCAACTTCTGGGCCACCTGGTGCGGCCCCTGCAAGCTGGAAACCCCTTGGCTCATCGAGTTGCGCAACCAGTACGCCGCGCAGGGTTTTGAGGTGCTGGGCATCTCCGCCGACGACCTCGACCGCGACGACCCGGCCAAGCTGGGCACGGAAAAGAAAGAGATCGCCCGCTTCGTCCAACAGATGAAGGTGCCCTACCCGGTGCTGATTGACGGCGGCACGCTGAGCCAGCCCTACGGCGGCCTCGATTCGCTGCCCGCCTCGTTCTTTGTGGACCGCAACGGCGTCGTGGTGGCCACGCAACTTGGCCTCACCTCGAAGGACGAGATCGAAGGCAACATCCGCAAAGCGCTCGGAGCAGGGAAGTAGCGCCGGAGCAAGTCAGCGCGTCAGCAAGTTAGCGAAAGGCCCGGCAGGGATTGAAGGAAGAGAAGCATGCTTGATAAGAAAACTGGAATTCGCGTTGCGGCTACGCTGCTTTTTGGGTTGATTCCGTTGCTGGCCCACGGCCAGGACTATGGCCGTTCCGTTGCACGGCCCTCAGCCGTCGAGTACCTCTTCCCCGAGCAGGTCACCGTGCCGGTCGGCAAGGCCAGTCCCGTGGCCCTGCACTTCCGCATCGGCACCGGGCTCCACATCAACTCCCACGCGCCCCATGAGGACTACCTCATCCCGACCGTGTTCTCCATTCCTGAAGGTGCCGGGGTGCGCTTGGAGCAGGCCAGTTACCCGGCAGGAACGGATTTCGTGCTGCCTCTGGATCCGAAAACCAAGCTGAGCGTCTACACCGGCGAGTTCATCGTCCAGGCGCGCATCGTCGCCGCTGCGGGCGATCATCTCGTCGAGGCGCGTTTGCGCTTCCAGGCCTGCGACCAGAACGCCTGCATGCCCCCGCGCACCATCACCGTGCCGATCGATGTCATCGGAAAGTAAGAACAGCTTCCAACTTCAAGCTCTAGTTCCCCGTGACCGGCGGATTCTCCGGGATGAGCGGCAACGGCAATCCCGTTCCAGCCTGTTGCAGCCGCAGCTTGAACCCCTGAATCTCGGCGATGCCGACTCCTTCGGTCACCTCGTTGCCCAGTTCCACATCGGAGATCCAGAGGTCGGGCGTCAGAATCTTCAACGGCTCCAGCGTGTCGAGAAACGCGCTGATATCGAGCGGCCCCTGCAGCACCGGGGTGCGCGCCACAAAGGCCACGTAGATCCACTCGTTCGGGTTGACGCCGGAAGCGTCGTGCTGGTGCTCGTTGATGTAGGTGTCGTAGACCACGCCGCCCACTTCCACGCTGCCGCGCTGAATGCCCGAGGGCCTCTGCACGCTGTCCGCAATCCAGATCATGACCTCGGCCCGGATGTTGCTCGGCGCCGCGGGCAGTGCCGAAACCGCCCATAACTCGAAAGCCATGTTGTAGGTGCCGGTGGCCCGCAGGCGGATGCTGTAGTCGGCGGTGAGCCGCTTTTCCGCAGGATGAAACGGCATGCCCGTGTAGGTGCCGATGGGCTCGTCCCAGGGCTTGTTGCCGCAGATCATCTCGGGATAGGCGGCGATGGCCGGCCACACCTGCCACGGCGAGCGCCAGCGCCACCCCAGCGTGCGCTGCCCGTCCAGGTCTTCGATAAAGACTTCCTGCTGCAGATTGCTCCCGGCGGCTTTCCGGTTCCACACATTGTTAGCCAGGATGCATCGCTCGCCATCGGCGGCCAGGTGCGACCAATCCGCCGCCGACCACTCGCTTTCATGGCCCGACGGCAGCGGCAGCGGCGGCATCGGGCGCAACGAACGGATCCACGGCGCGCCCACCCAAAGCAGTCCCGGAAGAAAGACCACCGCCAGCAGCAGCAAGGTCCAGCGGCGATCTTTACGATTCCTCACGCAGGCATTTCCTCTTGCTGACAATAGCAGTTTCAGATTTCCGCACGATGGAGAGCCTTGCGAATCCGGCCAAAAACGGCCCATTTCTGCTTAAAACTGCCCATTTTTGGCAAAAAACCGGGCAAAATATGCGGCTTTTTGGGAACCTTTTTCCAACTGAATATCATTATAAACTATTGAAACCATGCGTCTTACGTCATAATGTCGGGATGTGATGGTAGCCCCCAAAGGGGCAGGGGGGGAGGGGATCAGGCGCCTTTGAGCGGTTTTTGGGGTATTCCGCTATTGATAGGGTGCGCCGCTGGAACGCCATTTTCTGCAAAATCCTTGTTGGCCCGATCTTTCTTTGACGGCGGTGCTGGAGGGGAGATTTATGCTTTCCCTGGTCTCAAAATCGAGACCAGGGGCACCCAATCTTACCTACTCAGACCGGGGCCACCCGCCGAAAACCCGCTCATCGCGATAAAGCTGTGATGAACGGGGCACAGCCCCTGATCGTGCGATGAGTGGGCCACCTGACCGCCGCGCTACAATTCCCACGAGATATCTTCGGGCTCTGCTTCCCAACGGAGGACTCCCGGCCATGAATGGAAAACTCGGACGTTTTGCGGTTACGCTTCTGCCCATCTGCCTTCTCTCTGCGCAACAACCGAGTTCGCAGGCCCCGCAGCAAGCGAACCGCGAAGGGTTCTGGCAGCCCAATCCCGAAGCCATGCGCCAGGCCACCGAGAGGCGGCAGCGCATGCGCGCGCACGCTGTCGCGATTAATGACCTTGCCGGCCGTATTCAGTCGCCCGGCGACGCGCACGAACTTGTCGATCTGGTCGCCGCCGAATTCTCCAATGAGCTTCCACCGGAGTGGGCCACCCGATCCATCCGCAACCGCATCGCCCGCGCAGAGTACGAAGCCGCCTACGATCCCGGCGCGCTCATCCCCGAGCAGCATATCGCCGATGTCTGGAACGATTACCTCCAGAAGATCGGAGCGCCGCAGGAGTCCCACGTCACCGCGGCTGAAATCCACACCCTGCGCGACAGCTACTACGTTACCTCGCAGCTCTCCTGGGCGCACGGCAATCAGAACGTCTGGACGGTTCCTAACATCTACGCTGTCGGCCAAGACGGCAAAGTCGCCAACGGCTGCCGCGCCCTCGAAGTCCTCAACATTCTCTGGCAACTGGGCAACCAACCCGACGTACTTGAGGGAACCCGCGCCCTGATCAAAGATGGCCAGTTTCTGTCGGACCAGTTCAAGAATCCATCGAAGCCGCCTGCGCCGGGGTCGGGAAAGTCGTTTGTCAGCATTCGATCGGTGCCGCCAAACCCCGTCCAGCAGGCCGCTCTCCGCACCATGCGCGACCACGGCGTCCGCGCCCTGAACAGCGCCATCCAAGGCTTGGTCCAGGAGCTGTTCGCGGGCTGACGGCGGCCTCAACCGAAAACCCGCTCATCGCAAAAGGCCGCGATGAACGGGGCACAGTCCCTGTTACTGGGATGAGTGGGGCAGTTGCCGAAGAAATGCCTCAGCGCGGCCCTCCGGGGCGCGGAAGAGCTGGGTGGGGTGCTGACCCAGGGTTGCGCTGCGCTCCACCCTGGGCTATTTTCACGTCTTCCCTACAGGAAGACAGAAGATGCAGTCTCCTGTTACTGGGATGAGTGGGGCAGTTGCCGAAAGGCCCGTGGCTAAAGCCACCTTGATTGTGGGGCGGAATTCAGGGGCCTGAAGGCCCCTGCTCCCTCCGATATTCCCTCGGAAGCAGTGTACCCCTGCTCGTCCGATAATCCCCCGAGAGGCCGTGTGACTCGCCATGTACTCCGCCGTGTGCCCAGGTCCCGCTTTGGGACCTGGGAAAGCACAACACTGATGCGAGCGAGTAGCGAGCGGCTGCCGCACTGCAGGTGCCGAGCGGCTGCTGCAGCGCAGGTGCGCTTACTTGCTGCTTTTTTGCTGGCGGCCGGCTTCTTTGGCCCAAGAGTCTTTCAGCGGAAGCGTGCGGTTGAAGACCAGCTTGTCTGGCGTGGAGTCCGGGTCAGGGCAGAAGTAGCCGACGCGCTCGAACTGGAAATGATCTCCCGGCTTGGCGCTGGCCAGAGATGGCTCCAGCTTGGCGGTGGTCAGGATTTCAAGCGAGTCGGGGTTGAGATTGTCGAGAACGTCCTGTCCCTCTTCCAGGTCGTAGGGATCGGCCTTGGCGAAGAGGTTGCCGTAGAGACGAATCTCGGCGGAGAGGGCGTGGGCGGCCGAGACCCAGTGCATGGTGGACTTGACCTTGCGGCCGTCGGGCGAGTTGCCGCCGCGGCTGGCCGGATCGTAGGTGCAGTGAACCTCGACCAGGTTGCCGTCCGCGTCCTTGACCGCGCTGTGGGCGGTGACGAAGTAGGCGTTGCGCAGGCGGACTTCCTTGCCCGGAGAGAGCCGGTAGTACTTGGGCGGAGGAACCTCGCGGAAGTCGTCCTGCTCGATAAAGACTTCGCCGGAAAAGGGCACCTGGCGGGTGCCGGCGGAGGGATCTTCGGGGTTGTTGGCCACCTCGACGAACTCGCTCTGCCCTGCGGGGTAGTTGTCGATGACCAGCTTGAGCGGATGCAGGACGGCCATGGCGCGGCTGGCGCGGTGGTTCAGGTCGTCGCGCTGGAAATGCTCCAGCATCTCAATATCCGTGACCCCGTTGGTGCGCGAAACGCCCGCGGCGGCAACAAAGGTGCGCAGGGCTTCCGGGGTAAATCCGCGGCGACGGATGCCGCAGAGAGTGGGCATGCGCGGGTCGTCCCAGCCGTTGACGCGGTTTTCCTGCACGAGCTGGAGCAGCTTGCGCTTGCTGAGCATGGTGTAGGTGATGTTGAGCCGGTCGAACTCGATTTGCTGGGTGGGGAAGATGCCCAACTGCTCGATATACCAGCGGTAGATGGGCTGGTGGTCGGTGAACTCCAGGGTGCACATGGAGTGGGTGACCTTTTCCAGCGAGTCCGACTGGCCGTGCGCAAAATCGTACATCGGGTAGATGCACCACTGGTCGCCGGTGCGCTGGTGCGTGGCGTGCAGGATGCGGTACATGACCGGATCGCGCATATTGAGGTTGGGTGACGCCATGTCGATCTTGGCCCGCAGCACGCGGCTCCCATCGGGGAATTCGCCGTTCTTCATGCGCGTGAACAGATCGAGATTTTCTTCAATGCTGCGGTCGCGATAGGGGCTGTTGGCGCCCGGCTCGGTCAGCGTGCCGCGGTGCTGGCGGATCTCGTCGGCGGAAAGATCGTCAACGTAAGCCTTGCCGTCTTGAATGAGCTTGATCGCCCAGGCGTAGATCTGGCCGAAGTAGTCCGAGGCGTAGCAGAGCCGGTCCCACTCGAAGCCCAGCCAGCGCACGTCCGCCATGATCGCATCGACGTACTCCTGCTCTTCCTTCTCGGGATTGGTGTCGTCGAAGCGCAGGTTGGTCTTGCCGCCGAACTCGTCCGCGAGGCCGAAGTCGAGGCAAATGGCCTTGGCGTGGCCGATGTGCAGGTAGCCGTTGGGCTCGGGTGGAAAGCGGGTCTGTACCACGGCGTCGCCGTACTTCTTGGTGCGCACATCCTCGGCAATGATGTCCTGGAGGAAGTTGGTGGGAGTGCGGGTTTCCTGAACGGGAGCGTCCTGGCTTGGGGCGACGGGGCTTTCTGGATTCGGCGTGGTCATAGCTGGTATTCATTATCCCACTGGAAGGCCGTACGATGGAGTCGCGCCAGACTGCGAAATAAAATTCGAGTAAGCAGAAAGCGTCAGAGCGCGACTTCACCGGCAACGAGAAAACTCGAGTGAGCAGGAAGCGTCAGGACGCGACTTCGCCGGCAACGTAAAAACTCGAGTAAGCTAAGAAGCGTCAGGGCACGACTTCAGTCGTGCCGCCAGCAACTCCAAAAGGTGGAGGGCTTTAGCCCCTGCGATGTCGATCCCTTCCCGACCCTCGGACCCATCCAGCGCCTCATTCTACCCGCGCACCTTTTTTGTGACCACGCGAACAGCAGGCGGAAGATCGCTCTTCCAGACGGATCGCATGGCGACACTGTTTATTGAAGTTCTTCGCGCCTATATGCGCTCCGGGAAAATGACCGTTCACGACTTCGTGATCATGCCCAATCATGTCCACATTCTGATGACCGTTCCGGGCGACATGAGCCTTGAGAAGACGATGCAATTGATCAAAGGAAGCTTTTCTTTTCGTGCGAAGAAGGAACTTGGCTTTTGCGGAGAGATATGGCAGCGTGGATACTCGGATGTGCGCGTATTGGATGAGCAGAGCTTTCAGCAGCATCGCGAGTACATCGAAAACAATCCGGTGAAGACGGGGCTGGCAAATTCGGCGGAAGAGTATCCGTTCGGAACGGCATACTTGAAAAAGCAAAAACACGCAGGGGCTAAAGCCCAAACTCAATTTGGGGCGTCTATCGGCACGACTGAAGTCGTGCCCTGACGCTTATTGGTTCGTTGTTGAGTTTTTTCGACGAAAATACCGTCCGTGGTCTCCTACATCTCAATATCGAGATGCGGGTCTTCCTCGGACTTCCTTCGGGATGTAGTTAGGTAGCTGCAATTCCTCCACAGTAAATGTACCGGCAAAGATTGGCATGACTTGATCATCGAGAAGTACCGACGCGTGAACCGTCTCATAGGTATTGATCCCTGAACCGCCAGAGGCATGCCACACCTGAACTGTAGCCGGGGTCAAACAAGACGTTGCAAGCCCTGGGGTAACCTGCCATCCTTCGCGAGGGATTTCGGCTATGAGTCTGAGGACCAACGCGCGGTTTTTTGTTTCGCATGCATTGACAAGTTGTTTCGCTGTTGTCATAACTTCTCCATTCCTTCGCAGTAATGTCGGGCGACCCACGTCTCGAATTTTGGCAATAATATACTAAGCGTTTATTCCTCTGAATCATCAGACCCGGTTATGCGTCGTAATTCGTTCAAAATGTCGGTGAGAACTTTTAAAATGGCCCATAGCTAGACGATTATGCATATGGATGCAATAAACAACGCGGTAATGCCTACGCCGATGTCGTGATTATCCATGTCGTCACACTGCTGTCCGGTTTAACTTAGTCGTGTCGCCGTCAAGTTCATTGCCAAGTACGGTTTATAGCGATTTCAGGGTGTCCACGATTTGAATTGCGTGTGGCTCATTTGCGATGCTTTCGGGATTCAAC
>Ga0224530_1000309_pt1 | contig 33612 bp, 37 predicted proteins | sample CBST75metaG_FD_179873 | JGI IMG/M metagenome (GOLD analysis project Ga0224530, IMG submission 179873) | Peat soil microbial communities from Stordalen Mire, Sweden - C.B.S.T75 | ecosystem: Environmental > Terrestrial > Soil > Wetlands > Peat | place: Sweden: Norrbotten County, Stordalen Mire...
TGGTGCCCGGGGTGGGAGTCGAACCCACATGACCTTGCGATCGAAGGATTTTGAGTCCTTTGCGTCTGCCATTCCGCCACCCGGGCAAAGACCGGTCTTGCTTATGGAATGATAATGGAACTGCTCTCTTTTTTCAACGATAAACCGGAGACTCCCGTTTCGGCCAACTTTTTTTTATAAGGCATCGTATTATAATGGAACATATGCATGATATTCACAAAGACAATAAAAAATGGCTGGTCATCGCAACGGTCGTTGTTGGGATCGGTATTCTCCTTGGTTGCCTGTTGGTGGGAGTGAACGCGTTATCACAGGGAAAGACCGCTGGTCCATGGAATGCTATTGCTACTTTTTTACGACTCAAGAGAGTGGTACCCTCCAACGCTAGTTCGAGTGTCGCACTCTACGTTTCGACGAATGATTACGAAGCCGCAGTTATGGCAGCCGTGAAAAAAGCGTCGCCTGCGGTCGTTTCGATCGTTATTTCGGAGCAGGTTCCCGTCGTTGAACAGTGTCCGTACAATCCTTTCAGTGATCTGCCGCCGGAGTTCCAGCAGTTTTTCGGCAGTTCGACGGACATGACTGCGCCATGCGACACGGGAAAGACGGAGCTTCAGGAGGTCGGTGGCGGCAGCGGATTCATTATTTCTTCGGACGGTCTGATCCTTACGAACAAGCACGTGGTTTCGGATGCGAGCGCATCGTATACGGTCATCACGAATGACGGTAAAAAGCACGTTGCGAAAGTTCTTGCGCGTGATCCATCTCAGGATTTCGCCGTGGTGAAGATCGACGCGACCGGATTGCCGACGGTCAATCTGGGCGATTCCGACGGGCTCCAGCTTGGGCAAACCGCGATCGCCATTGGCAATGCCCTTGGCCAGTTCTCGAACACGGTGTCGGTCGGCGTTGTCTCGGGGCTCGAGCGTACCGTAACGGCAAGCGACGAGGCGGATGGTCAGCAGGAAACGATCAAGGGCGTCATTCAGACCGACGCCGCGATAAACCCGGGAAATTCCGGCGGACCGCTTCTCGACCTGCAGGGGGATGTCATCGGTATCAATACGGCGGTCGCTTCGGACGCGCAGAGCATCGGTTTCGCGATACCGATCAATCGTGCGAAGCATGATATCGACTCGGTTCGTACGACCGGCAATATCTTGTCTCCTTATCTTGGTGTGCGGTATTTAGTGATCACTGCCGATATCGTCAAACAGCAGGATCTTCCGGTGAGCAACGGTGCTTTGGTCCGCGGATCGAGCGACGGACCGGCCGTGCAGTCAGGTTCGCCTGCGGCGAAAGCCGGTATTCAGGCAGAAGATATCATCGAAAAAGTGGACGGACAGCAACTTGATGCTGACCATGTGCTTGGCGATGTGATCTCAGGATATAACGTGGGGGACGTAGTGACCTTGACGATCGATCGCGGTGGCAAAGAGATGACATTGCAGGTTACGCTTGGAAAACGTCCCACGGGGCAATAACGGTTTTTCATCCTCCCGAGCCTTGCGAGGGGTCCCGTTTTTTATGCCGCATTCTTTTATCCGATATCCGGATTCTGCGTATCAGGAGGAGGATATGAAATTGGCATATAAACAGACAGAGACGGTCTCGTGCGGCTCAAAAGGATTAAAACTTCATTAAAGTAATCTTGCGTGGGCATTTTGTCTCGCTATTATGGAGATATGGCGAGAAAAGATAAAGATAAAGTTCCGGGCGCGGCGGTCTCATCTCCGTGCCGCAACGATTGGAGGGAAATCGTGGTCAGGCGTCCATTGGCAGTCTATGCCATAGATTGACAATGGCGAATTTATGAGAATATAATGGGAGAGGTCATGCGTTCCATTTTTGAAACAGTTTTCGGATAAATCCAGTATAATAAGAACAACACTATGCCAAATTTTCATCGTTTCACCATTAAAGCTCAGGAGTCGCTTCAGAACGCGCAGGATATTGCCGCACAGAAGAATCACGGCGAGCTTAAGGCGCTTCATCTTTTGGCGGCGCTTCTTGAGGACGAGCAATCGCTCGTCATTCCTGTTCTCGAACGTTGCGGAGTGAATATCGAGAAGCTTGATGAGCAGATCGAATTCGAATTGGATCGCATTCCGCCGATCGTTTCTTCCGCGCCGGTCGGCCAGTTGTATCTTTCGCCGGAGCTTATGACGGTGCTCGATCGTGCCGCGAAGGTTGCCGCCCAACAGAAGGATGAATTTGTTTCGTGCGAACATCTTTTACTGGCACTGCTTGACGTGCAGAGCGTCGCAAAAACCGTTCTCGAAAGATCAGGAGTTCGCCGCGAGGCGGCATTTCGGATGCTCGCCCAGCTTCGCGGTTCGGCCCATGTGATCGATGAAACACCTGAAACGAAATTCCAGGTGCTTGAAAAGTATGCGGTGAATATCAGCGAGAAAGCGAAAAAAGGCGAGCTTGATCCGGTGATTGGCCGCGATGAGGAATTGCGCCGTCTGATGCAGGTCCTTTCGCGCCGCACAAAGAACAATCCTTGCCTCATCGGTGAGCCTGGCGTCGGTAAGACCGCGATCGTTGAAGGGCTTGCTCAGCGTATTGCCCAGGGCGACGTGCCAGAAATTTTAAAGGGAAAGGAAGTGCTTCAGCTTGATCTTGGATCGCTCATTGCCGGAACGAAATTCCGCGGCGAGTTCGAGGATCGCTTGCGCGCGTTTATGAAAGAGGTGAAGAATTCTGCGGGACGCATCATTCTTTTTATCGACGAGATACATACGATCGTGGGCGCCGGTGCCGCGGAGGGCGCTGTTGATGCATCGAATTTATTGAAGCCAGCTCTCGCCCGCGGAGAGCTTCATGCGGTCGGCGCGACGACCATCCGCGAATATCAAAAATATATCGAGAAAGATCCGGCGCTTGAGCGGCGCTTTCAGCCGATCATGGTAGAGGAACCATCCATTGATGACTCCATTGCGATCTTGCGCGGCCTGAAGGAGAAATACGAAATGCATCATGGTTTACGCATCGCGGACGATGCGATCATAGAAGCCGTGAATCTTTCGGCGCGTTATATCACGGACCGGTTCCTGCCGGACAAGGCGGTCGATCTCATTGATGAAGCGGCAGCCGCCAGGCGCTTGGATTCTGAAAGCTTGCCAAAAGAGATCGATGTGATGCGGCGCGAGATCACGCGGCTTGAAGTTGAGCGACAAGCGCTCACGAAAGAAGGCGACAAAGCCAAGGCGCGTATCACTGAAATTGACATCGAGCTTTCGAAGCTCAAAGAGCAGAACGATGAACTTTCGGCGAAATGGCATACCGAGAAGATAAAATTCGAGACGTTGCATCAGCTTCGCCAGAAGGTCGAGAATCTGAAACAGGAGACGGCGGTCGCGGAACGCGACGGAAATCTCGAGCGGGTTGCGGAGATCACCTACGGCGAATTGCCGAAGGCCGAAAAGGATTTCCAGACCTTCGAGAAAAAGAATTTCGGGCCGGGAACAGCAAAGGGCAGGAAGGGGAACGGCGCGGCCGAAAACCGCTTTCTTAAAGATGCTGTCGACAAAGAGGATGTTGCCGCCGTTGTTTCGGTGTGGACCGGCATTCCTCTGAAGCGGATGCTCGAATCGGATACTGAAAAAATGATCAAGATCGAAGACGTGCTCCATTCCCGTGTTGTTGGACAGGACGAGGCGATCACGGCTGTCGCATCGGCCTTGCGCCGGTCGCGTGCCGGCCTCTCGGATGTGAATCGTCCGATCGGGTCGTTCATGTTCCTCGGACCGACGGGAGTCGGTAAGACCGAGCTTGCGAAAGCGGTCGCTGAATTCATGTTTAATGACGAGAAGGCTTTGATCCGGGTCGATATGTCCGAATACATGGAGCGCCATGCCACGAGTCGGCTGATCGGTTCCCCTCCGGGTTATGTTGGTTACGATGAGGGAGGCCAGCTGACCGAAATGGTTCGCCATCGGCCCTATAGCCTTATTTTGTTCGATGAAATAGAGAAAGCGCATCCCGAGGTGTTCAATCTGCTGTTGCAGGTTCTGGATAACGGGCGATTGACCGACAGCAAGGGGAAGACGGTGAACTTTAAAAATTCGATCATCATCATGACCTCGAATGTCGGCAGTGAATATTTGAGGGCGATGTCACGCATCGGTTTCAGTGCGGGAGCGGATGCCGCCTTAGAAGAGGAGAATGATTTTCGGAAAAAGACAATGGATGCCCTGAAACAGAGTTTCCGGCCTGAATTTTTGAACCGCGTCGATGATATCGTGATCTTCAATCCGCTTCGCAAGCAGGACCTCGAGAAGATCGTGGATATCCAGCTTGCGGTTGTCGAGAAACAGCTCCGCGACGTCCATCATATCGATCTTGTGGTCGGCCCCGCCGCCAGGGAATATCTTGCACGCGAGGGATTCAGCGCGGATTTCGGCGCGCGGCCGCTGAAGCGTTTGATTCAGAAGGTCATTCTTGATAAGCTGGCAGATAAGATAATCCGCGGTGACATTAAAGATGGCAGCAAAGCTCACGTCAATTTCAAGGCAGATTCACTGGCCATTACTCATTAAGGCGGCCATCTTCGCCGCGGCATGGTGGTATCTGCCGGCGTGGCTTTTTGTTGTCGTGGCCTGCGGCATCTACTTCTTTCCATTCTTCGAGGCACAGAGGAATTTTCCGGCGTTCCTCGTTCTCCTTGGCGTCGCGATCGCAACGGCGCCCTCGATGCTCATGGCCGCGATCTATGGCGCATTGTTCTATTATTTGCTTCTTATTAAAGATTTTCTGGTCGTCGATCGTAAATCGGCCCGGACGATATTCGCCATGGCGCTCTCGTTCCTGCTTTTCCGGGAATTTTTCTTGACATGGAGTCTCGGCATTTCGTCAGGTTCTCTTCTGTGGGCGTGGGTTGTCGTGGCGGCGTTCGGCATATTGATGAATGGCGTCATAGCGGCGCGGCGCGGAAAAGAGATCGATGATGAGCGCGGTTCGCGCGCCCGCCACGCCGCCGTCGGCGTTTCGGCCTTTTTCATTTTTGAAGTTCTTGTGGCGTGTCTTTTCTTGCCGATAGATTTTATCGATCAGTCGATCGTTGCCTTTCTTGCCGCCGCATTTCTTCTTGATCTCGTTCCCACCTATTTTTTCCGTGAGCTCGAGTCGCGTCGGATCCGTACGACGGCAATAACGCTTGCCACGCTCCTCGTGATCGTCCTTGCTTCCGTGAAGTGGAGGATATGATAGCTCCTATTCTATCGGTCGAAATTCTCGGTTTTCGCTCGAATCCGTCTCGAAATATCTATGCAGCTGCTTTTAGAATAGGAGCTATTTTTTTGATATATTCATCTTCCGAAAAAGGGGAGATATTTTCTTTTTCACAAGCGTAGCGTTTCTGTTTTGAATGACCTAGGCGGAAGCGAGATGAAAATCCATGAGCGAATAGAGGAAGTGCCGGGCACCCCCGAGTTTCCGAGGTGGGTGACGTTTCCTCGTTATGAGCGACTCGGATTTTTCGAGCTGGAGCGGGTCATTCAAAACAGAAACGCGGAGCCGTTGACATTTTTGCCCTTCTTCAGCTATAATCCCTTTGTCAGATGAACCTCACCACAGATAGCTTCACGGGTCGGAATCGCATGGCAATGCCTTTTTTTATTGCTCTATGAGATCGCGATCTTACGCAGCGCCGTCAGCGACGGCAAAGGATGGTCTTGTGATGGAAGCTCTTCCGAGCTTGTCGTTTCGGATCAAAGTGAAAGACGTGGAAGGCGAAGTGCTCGGCTATCTTGCCGGCAAGATGAAGATGAACCACATCCGCGTTTTACCTGGCGACCGAGTTCTTGTCGAGATGAGTCCTGATGGAAGAAGAGGAAGGATAATTCGCAGACTGTAATTTCAAGCAATAATCATAAATCCCAAACATGAAAGTTCGCAGCTCCGTAAAAAAAATTTGTGCAAAATGCCAGATCGTTAAACGTAAAGGCAGAATTTACGTTGTCTGCAAAACGCCGAAACATAAACAGCGGCAGGGCTAAATAATTTTTAAATCATGCGTATCTTTGGCGTTAACATTCCCGATAGCAAAAGAATTGAAGCGGCTTTGCCGTATCTTTACGGTATTGGTCCGTCCTTGAGCACGAAGATCCTCGCGGAAGTGAAGATCGATCCCAATAAGCGCGCGAAGGATATGACGGCGGATGAAATATTGAAGATTCAGAACTTCATCGAGAAGAGCTATCCGGTCGAAGGAGATCTGCGTCAGCGCGTGCGGAGCGATATTGGCCGCCTGAAGGATCTGCAGACCTATCGCGGCATGCGGCATGCACGCAAATTGCCGGTACATGGCCAGCGGACAAAGACGAATTCGCGCACGGTTCGCGGTAACGTCAGAAAGACGGCGGGCAGCGGCAAACGAAAGGTTGATTTGAAGTAATATAATTCCATGGGAAAGAAAAAAGTAACAACGCAGTCGAATGAAGCAGCGCTCAAAGAGGGCGCGGCGGTTGATGCCGCGGTCGCAAAGGCTGGCGGAAAAAAATCCAAGAGAGTTGAGAAGGGGAGGGTTTACATCAATGCTTCATATAACAACACCGTGATCACGGTGACCGATGCAACGGGAAATGTTCTCGCGTGGGCATCCGCCGGATCGCTTGGTTTCTCTGGCCCAAAGAAGGCAACGCCATTCGCTTCATCGAAGGTCATCGCGGCGCTTGTCGAAAAGATCCAATCAACCGGCCCGAAGGAAGTTGATGTCATCGTGAAGGGTATCGGAAGCGGCAGGGATTCCGCGATCCGCGCGCTCATCACCGAAGGTTTTACGATCGACTCCATCAAGGATGTTACTCCGGTTCCGCATAACGGCCCTCGTCCGCCGAAAGTGCGGCGCGTCTAAGACGAAAAAACTTTACACATTCGGTTTTACCTATTACACTACTTTCCATGCTTGGTCCTAAAGAAAAAAGAGAACGCGCGCTCGGTATGCCCCTTGGCCTCAAGGGTGATCGTGCCGGGTCGCCGAAATCAGCCTTGACGCGCAAGCCGTATCGGCCTGGCGTTCATGGCCCGAAATCGCGCCCCCGGACGTTGTCCGAGTTCGGTCTTCAGCTTCGCGAAAAGAGCAAGTTTAAGCTCGCGTATGGCGTTGATGAACGGAATTTGCGCCGCCTTTTTTCCATTGCTGCCGCAGAGCGGGGGGCGAACGGAGCGAAGCTCATTGAATTGCTTGAGCGCCGCCTTGATAATGTGATATTCCGTCTCGGTTTTGCACCGACGCGGCTCGCCGCACGTCAGCTCGTTTTGCAGAGTCATATTGAGGTGAACGGCAGAAAGGTCGTTTCGCCGGGTTATGAGGTGCGCGTGGGAGAGCACATTGCGGTGCGCGAGGGATCGAAACAGACAGGCGCGCTTGCGAAGCGCAAGGATTTTTTGAAACAATACGATGCACCCGCATGGCTCCGGCTCGATGCCGACAAGCTTGAGGGCGAGATGCTTTCGCTTCCCGCGGATATCGAGATACCGTTTGAAATTAATCTATTGGTCGAATCGTTCAGTAAATAATCCAAAGGGTCATCCTGAGCCTCGCGAGGGATCTCTCATTTTAAAATAATTAAAAAATTCAAATGGAATACGCACACTTAAGTTCAACTGTTTCCATAAAGACCGTTTCTGAAGATGCGAAGAACGGCGTGTTTGAGGCGGAAGGATTGTTTGCAGGTTACGGCCTTACGCTCGGAAATGCGTTGCGCCGGGCGCTTCTTTCCTCGCTTCCGGGAGCCGCGGCGACGGAGATCAAGATAAAAGGAGTATCGCACGAATTTTCGACCTTGCCGGGACTGAGGGAGGACATCGTCGAGCTTGCGCTTAATTTCAAAAAATTGCGTTTTCGTTTGCAGGTTGACGAGCCGCAGGTTCTTTCACTGAAAGTGAAGGGCGAGCGTGACGTCACGGGCGAGGATATCGAGCTTAATTCCGAGGTTGAGCTTGCGAACCCGGAAGAGGTTTTAGGTCATCTGACCGCGAAGGATGCTGAGCTTGATATCGAGATCAAGGTGGAACGTGGTTTGGGGTATATTCCGTCGGAAGCGAGGATGAGTGAAGGAAGGCTTCCAATCGGAACGATCGCGCTCGATGCCATCTTTACGCCGGTTCAGCATGTTAATTTCGTCGTGGAAGATATGCGTGTCGGCGATCGGACGGATTACAACCGCTTGCGGATCGAAATCGGTACCGATGGCACGATCAGTCCTTCTGCGGCGCTTCATAAATCGGCGAATATTCTGAAGGATCATTTCGAAAAGGTTTCCGCGGTTGTCGCGCAGGAATTCGAACTCCCGAAGAGCGGCGACGAAACGAAGAAGAAGACGAAAAAGAAGAAAGAAGAATAAGCATTGAACCGTAAGTCACTTTTACCATGCGTCATTTAAAGAAAGGAACAAAATTCAATCGTTTACGCGGAGACCGCATTTCTTTTTTGCGGAATTTGGCGAACGATGTGATACGCGCCGGTCATGTTGAAACGACCGAGACGCGCGCCAAAGCGATCCGTCCGATGGTTGAAAAGCTTGTCACGTCCGCGAAGAAGCAGGATCTTGCGAGCCGTCGCCTTATTGCGAGCCGCGTGCAGAATCCGCGCATCACGAAGAAGTTGTGTGATGATCTCGGCGTGCGCTATGCCGATCGGAAAGGCGGTTATCTTCGTATTGTGAAATTACAAAAGGTGCGCAAGCGCGATGGCGTGAGAATGGCCCGCGTGGAATTCGTATAACATCCATGGACTATCATATTGATGCAAAGAATAGAATATTGGGGAGGGTGGCGTCGGATATCGCTCAGATTTTGCAGGGCAAAAAGCACCCGAACTATGCGCCGAACCGCGTCGGTAGCGATCGCGTTTACGTGAAGAACTATGCCGAAGTTGCTGTGACCGGAAAAAAGCTTGTGCAGAAAGTGTACTATCATCATACCGGCTATGTCGGTCATCTGAAGGAAACCCGCCTTGAGGAACGGTTGGCGAAAAGCCCGAAGACGGCTATCCGCGAAGCGGTTCGAAAGATGCTTCCTAAGAATTTTCTGAATCAGCGGAGACTGAAGAATCTGATTTTTGTCGAGAACGAAAAATAATCCCATGCCTGAAACCATCAAAAAACCAAGAACATCCCGAACGCCTGCTGTCCATGCGGTGACAGAGGGAGCGGCGGTGCATGCTCCGAAGGAGCGTAAGACAGCTGCGGATCTGAAGGTGAGCGGCAAGTATATTGAAGCCGTCGGCCGTCGCAAGACATCGATCGCGCGCGTCCGCCTTTTTGCGGGAACTGGCAAGATGATCGTGAATGGCAAGGATGCAAAACAGTATTTCCCGTTGGCGCGCCTCATTGCGGATGCCAAAGCCCCGCTTACGAGTCTTAAGATCGCGGGAGAGTGGGATATGACCGTGATGGTGTCCGGTGGCGGTATTCATGCGCAGGCCGGAGCGGTACGCTTGGGCGTCGCACGGGCGATCATCAAGAAGAACGCCGAATGGAAAAAGTATCTGCGCGTACTTGGATTCCTGACGCGCGATTCCCGCATGGTGGAACGCAAGAAGTATGGTTTGAAGAAAGCTCGCAGATCCCCGCAGTGGGCTAAACGCTAAAAATTCAATATTTGGATATAGCAAAACAGCCCGGAGAATATCTGGGCTGTTTTGTATCTGTGCGAAATTTGAATAGATAAATTATTGCGTGAGCGAAAAGAAATACTCAAAAGTAATTCTTCACCGAAGCGATATGTGTACAAAGATCGAATAGTGGCGCATCGCTGCAGTTTGAAAAGATAAAAAATCAATCGAATTGATTTCCGCCATAAAAGCATTACCATTGAAGACATGGAAGGTAGAACCCCATATGAGCGTGTCGTAGGTGGCACAGGAGAGGAAAAAGAAGCAGCCCTGAAAGAACTTCAGGATATTTTTGACGAACGAAGCGAAGACTTGGCGAAATATGAGATAGAAAAAACACCTGAAGATTTGGAGATACTTAAAAGGATCGAATCGGCGGTTGATGATATGGTAAAAGGGTACGGGGGCGACCCGAAGCCATTTCCGCTTGACCATATTTACGTTTTGAAGCCGGGGAGCGTTTCAGCCATGACCGAAGGCAAGCTTGGCGGCGGCATCCATAAGCCAATGGGCGTTAAGGTTGGCGTTGAAAAAGGAGAGTCAAATCTATTGTTCGCAAGCACCGTGGCGCATGAGTTGTTCCACGCGAAATCTCCCAAGGTCGCACGGGTGGGCAAATCGGGAGAAGATGTCCGTGTCTATCGCACTGGACTTTCTATGATGGACAGGAAAGACCCCAATGCCAAGCTTGGCGACGAGAAGGAATATTTCGGGATACTTGAAGAGGCTATCGTCGCGGAATGCACGAAGAGATTTTTGGAGCAAATCACCAGAGAAGAGCCATTCAGAGAGGAAGCCGAGGCGGTGAAAAAAATCTGGGGATGGGTGAGCGGATATTACCGCAAGGCCGGAATGACGGAAGAAAAAATTCAGCAGGTGGGCGAGGAGCTGAAATTCATCGCTGACCCACAAAAAAGAATTGAGGAAGTGGAAGCCTATTCGGGAGATGAAGGAGACCGACAGGCCTATGCCGCCGGGATGCTTCGCAGGGTCCACGAGAAAGGCGAAGTCGAACCGATGGAGCGGTGGCGCGAGCGAAAGATGATGTACGACATGCTCGATGATATCGTTGCGAAATCAAATGGAAGATTCAAAAATCGTGACGAGGTGTTTAATGAATTTGCTAGAGCAAACTTCAATGGAAATTATCTGCCTCTCGCGAGGGAGATCGAAGATATTCTGGGAACAGGATCTTTCCGGAGATTAGCTAATGAATTTGCACAGGAAAAAAAAGGAGGAGGAGGAGAAGAGAAATCATGAAAAATACGGCGATAGAGCAAGCAAAGAAATATATCTTCGATTTGATTGGTTATAACGGAACTATATCGCTCAGCGTCCTCACTCGGGATTCTTGTAGTGAGGTTTCTCGGCTTTTGGGTCAATGGCTATATAAGAAATTTCCAAAAGCAAAAATCTATATCTATAAAGGAAAAGTGAGAGGACATTTTCATGATCTCCTTGTCGTGCAAGATGATAAGGCATACGTGATTGACCCGACGGTGTGGCAGTTCTTTAAGGATAAAAAATCTATCCTTATCGCCACGGAAAATTCAATTGAGGATGCTGTCGTTGCATTGATGCGGGATTACGGAGGGAGGTGGGAGTTGTCCGAACGAGTGCATGGTTATTCTGTGCCCCAAATTAAAAAGCTGAAAAATACGATAAAAGAGAATTTATTATAATTCGCCCCCTCCGATATATTCAGCAATTGAACACATATTTATTGATAAAATCTCTTGCAATGATGCATTTTTTTTGGTAAAATATAAGTAATAAGTTCGAACGGACTTACACTTCTCCAAATACATATTCCCGTGGCGATCCCTGTTCGCTACCGGAATGCGTCGTTTGGAGAAGCGTCGCACTCTGGTACCGAATCGGCATCATCACAGATGTCGATTTTTTATCATGAATGCAACACAAGAAAAAACAAACAAATTAGTCTGGCACACCGAGCAGCGGAAGGTGAGTGATTTGATTCCGAATCCGGAAAATCCTCGCAAGATGAGCGAAAAGCAGGCGGAGGAGTTAAAGAAGAGCGTGGAGAAATTCAATCTCGCGGAGATTCCTGCCATTAACACCGATAACAAAATCGTAGCAGGGCATATGCGCGTGGCGACGCTCCAACTCCTTGGTAGAGGCGATGAAACAATTGACGTACGGGTGCCGAGCCGCAAACTTACCGATAAGGAATACAAAGAATATCTCTTGCGGAGCAATCAGAACCGAGGCGACTGGGATTGGGATATCCTCGCCAATTCATTTGATATCAACGAGCTGATCGGCGCGGGGTTCGATGAAGAGCTGTCATTCATGTTCGACGACGTGATGAGCCTATCCGAAGACGGCTTTAATTTTGAAAAAGCTGTCGCGGAGGTCACGATACCAGTGACGAAGCCGGGAGAGATTATAAAGCTCGGCAATCACGTTCTCATGTGTGGAGATTCTACGAAAGCGGAAGACGTAGCGAAACTTATGGGCGGCAGTAAGACATCATTTGTCTTCAGTGATCCTCCGTACAATATCGGTCTCGATTATTCAAAAGGCATCAGCACGCAGGGAAAATACAAAGGGGCATTCACGGCGAGCAAGGATAAAAAGAGTTCTCCCGACTATCGGACATTCGTTGATGCGGCGGTGGGGAATGCTCTCGGTGTGGCAACAAAGGATGTTCATGTATTCTTCTGGTGCGATGAGAATTTTGTGGGCAAGATGCAGGAGATATTTGAAGGACGAGGCATCACGAATCGAAGGACGTGCTTGTGGATCAAAAACAATTTCAATATGACGCCGCAGATCGCGTTCAACAAAGTATACGAGCCATGTATCTATGGAACGGTCGGCAGCCCACTCTTACGGAAGGAACTCAAGAACCTGAATGAGATATTGAATCAGAACGTGGAGTCGGGGAATCAGGTCGTGGACGAGATAGCGGAGATGATTAATGTGTGGCTTGTGAAGAGAGACAACGCGCAGGAGTACGAGCATCCGACGCAGAAGCCCGTTACCTTGTGCGAGAAGCCGATGAAGCGATGTACGAAGGCAGGCGACATCGTGCTGGATTTATTCGGCGGTTCGGGAAGTACGCTCATTGCGGCGGAACAATTGAATCGCCGGGCATATCTCATGGAAATCGATCCTGTGTTTTGCGATGTCATTAAACGTAGATACGAGGAATTTATAAAGCGATGATATATAAACTGGGAGAACATATTTTAGCTCAAGGGGATTCTACTGATGCGGAGTTTGTGTCGCGCGTGATGAAAGGAATATCCGTGAGGGCTGTGGTCTGTGACCCCCCATACGGGGTGGCCTATGTCGAGAACAAGGATTGGATGGGCATGCGGGGTGAGGAATCGGCACACTTCAAAGCGCATAAAAAAATTGCGGGAGACCAGCTTCAGACCGAGCGGGAATACGCTGACTTTACGCAACGATGGATTGAGGCGGTAAAACCAAACCTCGCTCCAAAGAATGCATTCTACATTTTCAACAGTGACTGGATGATCTGTGCGCTCAGGGAAGGCATGAAAGCCGCAGGTCTCTATTATTCCCAGCTCATCATATGGGTCAAGAACAGCATCGTCCTCGGAAGGAAAGATTATAACCCGCAACACGAACTCATTGCGTACGGGTGGTACGGTACGCATAAATTCGAACGGGGAAAAGCGAAGAGCGTCCTCTTCTGTCCAAAGCCCACGAAGGCGAAACTCCATCCAACTATGAAGCCCGTGGAACTCCTCCGGAAACTCATCGCAAACAGCACGAAGACGGGAGAATGGGTCTATGATCCGTTCCTTGGATCGGGTAGTACTTTGATTGCGTGCGAGCATCTCCAAAGGAAGTGTATCGGCATTGAGCTTGATGAGCAGTACGTCCTGACGGCAAAGGCGAGGTGGGAGAAATTGACGGGATTAAAGGCAGTTCTCATAGACCCAAAGGGAAACCAAGCAACCACAATGAGCCACACGGGGAGATTAGGAGGTAAGCGGGGCATTGGCGAGACTAAGGGTGAAAGGGCTAAAAAGGGCGATAAAATCGGCGCACATCGTGTCTAATCTTCATGCCTGGAGCTTTTGGAAACCAAAATGCGGTAGGGAATAAAGGGGGAGGCAGGAAATCGGCCTATCAGGAGAATGCGGATGCCTCGATGCTTCGCGAGATGTTCCTCAATCCCATGAGCCGGGATGAGGTGCAAGCGAAATTGAAGTCCGGCAAGTATTCGTTAAAGGACCTCTTTGTGTCCAAGGGATATGCGGGCAATGAACGCGTGCTCTTGGCACTTTTCCATAAGTATTTCCCCGATGATCTTCTTGCCAACCGGCAACCCGACGAAAGCGAAGAAGGTATCGCTCCGGACGCGGTGAAGAGCGTCGATGACGTGATGAATCTCATTGAAGATACCATTAACGCCGTCCGCTCGGGTTCGATGAGCGTACAGGCGGCCTCGAATATTAGTCGCCTCGCGAGCTTGGCTCTGAAGGGTATCGAGGTCGGCGACCTCGACAAGAAGATGGATCTCGTAAACAGCGTGATCAACGACCGGAAGGCGCATATGAAAAAATGACGACCGGAACCTCTGACATCATAAAACTCGTGCCCACGCTCAGTCCCGAGGAACGGTTCAAGATGGTCATGACCGACTGCCTCCGCCAGATGGATGGCGAGCCATCTGTCTTCTCGGAAACCGAGCTCAAGGCACTTATCTTTTTTGATTCGAAGGCAAAGTGGATTGAATATGTCCGGCCGGTGATCATATTCAAGTTGGCGAATGCGTACTGGCCGAATGAGATAGAAATAAGGAGGTTGAGGGTAGAGCTTGTATGGTTCATCATTGTTCAGAAGCTGGAACAAATCTGCGATGATGCAGACGACGGTATCGCGGCCAAAGATCGCCTTGGCCAATTCGATACGCTCAAGAAATATATTGCAGCATACAATGAGACATTGCCGCGTCTCATGGCCTACCGCGACGCCATCCCGGAGCTTGAGGCGGCGACCTATGGTGTGCCTTTCTTCAGCGAAGGACAGAAGACGACGATAGCGAAAATCTTCACAGGAATCGAAAGTAGCATGGCATTGTACAACGAGATGGTAACTGAATTCGCTAAGCGCAAGGATGCTCGTAAACTCCTCCGACCGTTCACTGAAGATCTGCAATCTTTCCTCTTGAGGAATGAAGCGCCAGACCCTAAAGCGGTCACGGAGCTCGTCGAGGCAATCAAACGTTACGCCGAATCGGAACTAAGCTCACGAAATTGACAATTATGACCCTCGCGACCGATATCATAAAATTAGCGCCCACCCTCTCTGCCGAGGAAAAGTTCAAAATTGTCATCGCGGAGATGCACCAGGCAACGGCGGGAGAACAGCCGATCCTCAAAGAGTCGGAACTCCAAGCGATTATGGAGTGCGACAGCAAAGCGATGTGGGAAGAGTACAACCGCCATATGAGCATGGTGATGTGGGCATCCGAGTTCTGGTCGCGGGAGATTGAAATACAAAAACTGCGCACCTACGCCGCGTATCTGAATCTGAAAAGCGAACTAAGCGAATATATCGTGAACGCCGACATGCCCGAAGAGTTTCGCCGCAAAGAATGTGTCACCATCGCGGAATGGGTTGAAATATTTGAACGCACGGCTCGGCAGTTTTACGCCTACCTCGAAGCGATCGCGCAGTTTGAGCAGAAGTTGTATGGTGTATCCCTATTCGATGAGAAGCAGAAGCGAACCATCGACGGCCATCGTAATGCGGTCGACGAGATGTTTGAGCATCATAACTGGCTTGTCCCTGCCCTCGTGCGTGGCGGCGAACGAAGCGAATCAGCGAAGAAACATATAGTGCCCATCGAAGAGGATCTGGATAGTTACCTTGCAAAGAAGCTGGTGCCGGAACAAGCGGTCGTGGACACAATCATCGCCACTATTATGGGCGTCGTCGACGCCGAAATGGATATGCATAACCGCTATAACCGATAACAATGCCAACACCCAATCTCGCCATCCTTGCTCCTAGCCTCTCCGCAGAAGAGCGGTATCGTCTTATCGTCCCGGACTATCACAACGACCTCATGGGCAAAGCTACCATCCTTTCGGAGTCGGAGCGGCAGGCCATCACGAAGTTCGAGAATCGTGGCGCATGGGAGGAATATACGCGCGGTATCTGTATGCTGAAATGGGTAAACGTACTCTGGATGCAGGACATCGAAACGGAGAAGTTACGTGCCGTCGCACTCTCGCTCATCGTGGGGTATGAGATGGAAAGAGTGCTGAAGGAAGCCGACGAGCCGATGCCGGAGAAGATGAGGGCGGCGCATTACGCGAAGCTCCGAGAATACATCGCATCATTCGAAGAGGGGTCAACGCAATTCTATGCGTATCGTGCTGCGGTAGAGATGATCGAGGGGGAACTCTATGGCGTGCCGATTTTGAACGACGAAAAGAAGAAGATGCTTATAAAGTATTACGAACAGGTTGATTCATTGTTCGATCTGCATACCGGCCGCATCCGCACGATCTGCGGGAATAAAATCCTCGCGAGCCATTTGAAAATTATCGCGGATGATCCCGAAAACTATATTCCAAAGAAGCCAAACCCCGACAAGACCACCGTCAATGAGTTGGTGGAGGAGATACGGCAGATGGCAGAATCGGAGACGCGATGGATGGGACGGTGAGAATCCAGTTCGGATTCTGACGAAAAGCACTATTTTTTGGAAACGGCTTCATGTGAAGTTGTTTTTTTGTTTTAATTTTATACTTGAGAAAATCGGCAAAAAGCGGTAGATTGAGGGGAAATAGAGATTGAAATAAAACCGCGATGCCGATAATCGATTGGAATAAGCCCAAGCTAGTCTCACACTACTTAAAGCTATTTAAAAGTTATGAGACGGCATCATTAAAAAAATTCGAAATTTTTGTGCGGCTTATTGCTCAGGCGGCGGATATGACTCCTGATGAATTCTTGTTGGACGGAATCTTTATTCATTCGTCGGAGTTTGATGGTATCGGCTTATCTCTTAACGATGCCGAGAGTATGCGTTATATGTTGTCTGAAGATATGAGCTGGATGGTTCTTCCTCCTCAACCCATTAATAAGAAGGAAAATATACCCGGTCTCTCAATTAATCTTCCCGAGAGAGAAAACGGACCATACTTTATAAATTATTCAAATTTTAAGAAGGCGCTCGCGAATGCCATTTTGTTTAGAACGTCAAAGACGTTTCCGTTCGAAGTGAACTCGCAGGTTATTAGGATAATAAGAAAATTAATAGAGAATGCGGAGAACTTCTTCCCTTTTATAGACGAGACCGACGATGGACTTGTTCTTTGGGTTGAAAATTACGAGGAAGGAAAAGACGATCCTGATCCCAAAACTATTCTTAATCTTCAAAGTTTCTACGAGTACCTAGATTTTAGTGGGGCGATATTGGTCATGGTTGATAATTTATTGAGCGACAAGCGCCAGCCTATCCATATGGTTGAATGGCCACACATAGACGAAAATTCGCCAGCAAAGCGCATTCTCTATCCCAAGGAAGAGAAAGTTAAAATTTGCAACCCTGACAAGCTTAAGGCGGTTGCCGCATCCTTAGAGGAGAGCTATCGGCACGAGTTAGAAAAAGCCATGGGCATGTCCGAGAAGGATTTTGTAGCAGATAAAAAAACGGCTCAAGGTAGAAATGAGATAGACTCAGTATTGGAGGAAGAAGATGAGGACGATGATTGTTTTAACTATGACGGCGGACCATCCTCATCATATCCGAATACGGACTTAGAATTATTTATACTCAAAAAAATTCTGCTCGAACATAAGCGGCGGGATGATGGGGGATTTAATGCAAAGGAGTTGTCGTTTAATAATGACTCGCTCGCGGACATCTGCATGCCAATCCAATTGATGATCGAGGACAAGATTCTTTATTTATCCGCGAACACATTTCCAGAGCGATCCGGCGATGACAAGGATGACGGCATAGAGGATAAACGTGGATTCATTAATTGGAAGGTGGTTGAAAAATTGGACAAAAACCCTTCAGAAATTGATGTCGTAGTGGGCGGCGTCAATTTTGATACTGACGTTCAGGATGAAGTGAAGCTGAAGGGCAGGATCGACATCTCCATCGAGGAGTTCATGAACGACAAAGTTCAGAATCCGGATGGATTTGCCTACGGGATGGATAAGTCGAAATTGAGCGAGATGATTGCTCGTAACAAGAAAGAGCCGGAAAAGGAAAAAAGGAAATGGATTGATGAAAACTTAGCCATCGATGGAGCGTCTTATCCGTATGCAAAACAGCGAGAGATAGTCATCAATGAACTCGCGAAAGGCAATGAGGGTGAAATAGTGATGCCGCTCAATGGTTTTCGCGATCAAGGCGTAGATGTGCTTAAAACACTACTGGCGCTTGAGAAGGAAAATATTTTGAGGATCAAGGAGTTACAAAGTAACGTGATATTTGATAATAACGGTAAATTTATAGGTTTATGGGCGACTAAAGATAATCCGACGGCAAAAATTCAGATTCTTAATGTGTTAGCCGTCGATGCGGCAAAGCGAGGGACGAGAATAGGTAGGGACGCGCCATTTACCTCCGAGGTGAAGGGGAAGGGCTATTTCCATTTTAATAAACACACGAAGAAGATCTTAATTGGCGCTATTAGCGGCAGGCCATTCAGGCTCCTACGACGTCTTTGCGACCCCTTTGGGTTATCCCAGAATGTGGAAGAGGTCTTCGGATTTATCAGATTGCCGAAAGATGATCGCGATCCATTATTAAGAGAATTTGTCCCCGAGAAGAGGTCACGCATGGTGCATATCATAAAAGTGTCTTGTAATAAGGAACTCCAGAAGAAAATGGGAGGAAAAATGAAATTTTGTTTTGACCCTCAAGAAACAAGAATTTGGCTCGAATTAATAGTTTGAACTAGAGGAGTTGAGAGGAGCTAGATAAGCGAGGCTCATTGTGGTTCAGAGGACTTCCATTAGGAAGCCCTTTTTTCTTGCGCACTTTACAGTCCATCGGGAAAAAACTCCTCCCGTATCCTCTGTGAAAGTAATTTCTAACCAAACACGAGAGGTTTTTGTTTTATTTAGTAAAGTCGAGATTAAAAAATAAAAACAAAGAACCATGAATAGAAATAGATATTTTCGAAGCGCTTCATTCCCGTTAGTTATCTACCTTTACGTAAAGCAGCAGCAAATAACATCCATTGACCTTACCGATGATCCCGGCAGGAAAAACTTCGTTTTCCTCAAGACCGACAGGCTCGATGAGTTAGTCAATTTATATAAGTTCGGAGATCGAGACGATCCCGACCTATTAATTGAAGTCCACGCCTACGAGCAGGCGAGGAGAGATCTCTTAGATAGGTTGAACGACAGGTAGAAAATAAATAAACGACATTAATATGAACAACACAAATCAAACAGGCAATAATAATATTCTCGACGCGGCTCTCCGCTATCGCATGTTCGGGTTTTCCGTAATCCCCGTTGGCCGTGATAAAAAGCCGCGTATTGAATGGAAGCGTCATCAAACCGAACGGGCGACCGCAGAGCAAATCAAGAAGTGGTGGGAGCAGTACCCCGATGCGAACGTGGGAATTGTGACGGGCAAGGAATTCGGCATCGTGGTGGTGGATGTGGAAAAAGGTGGTCGCATCGATGACTTGCCGCAAACGGTCATCTCAAAAACTGGAGGGGGCGGGTTCCACTATTATTACCGCCATCCGGGCAACATAGTAAAGAACGGCGTGAGAATCGGAAATAAAGACGATAAGCGCGATATTCGTGGCGACGGCGGCTATGTGGTCGCTCCGCCTTCCGTGCACGCTTCAGGGAATCTCTACAAATGGGATGTCCCGCCGGACAATACGTCATTCGCTGATTTTCCGGAGTTGTTGATTAACCTTCAATCTTCGGAAAAGAAGACTGACTGGAAAGAACTTCCGACTGTCGCGGCACCGGAAGGAAAACGAAACAATACGGCGACTCAATACGCAGGAAAACTCCTGCACGATCTATCTCCCGATTTATGGGAAACGGCAGGGTGGGATAGTTTGAAAACATGGAATGAGAAGTATTCCAAGCCGCCGCTTGAAGAGAAGGAACTCAGGGCTGTATTTGATAGCATCGTCGGGCGGGAAACGGCTCGAAGGGAGGAGAAGGAAGAAGGCGGGAGCCAAGCTGATCGTTTAGTCGAAGTCATCTGCAACAATCCCGCAATAACGTTGTTCCATGACGAATTGAATATCGGATATATAAAATTCGCCATCAGTGGACATAAAGAAATACTTCCTATCGGAGGGTCTGCTTTCAAGCATTGGCTTGCGAAGTCATTTTATGACTTACACAAAAAAACGTTGAATCCAAACGTACTCGCTACGGCGTTACAAACCATCGCAGGGCAGGCGCGGTTCGAGGGGGAAGCGGTAGAACTGCATACCCGCGTGGCAATGATCGATAACACGATATGGTACGACCTTGCCAATAAGGAATGGGGGACGGTTAAAATAACGGCTGATGGATGGAGTGTTATAGATAATCCGCCGACAATTTTCAAACGGCAGCAGCATCAAGCGACGCAGGTACATCCCACGTCCGGTGGCAACATTCGCGACCTTCTTCAATTCGTGAACATAACCGACGGGGGTCAGCAACTCCTTTTTCTCGTCCTTCTCGTTTCCTACTTCATTCCCAACTTTCCGCATCCGCTCTGTTACGTCTATGGTTCGCAGGGTTCCGCAAAGTCAACTATCTCAAAAATCGTTCGCAAGCTCGTCGATCCGTCGCGCATGGAAGTGTTGAGTCTGCCGAAAAAAGAAGAAGAGTTAGTGCAGGTGCTGTCGCATCACTACATGCTGTTCTTTGATAATGTCGGGCATATTTCCGATTCACTTGGAGACCTTCTCTGTCGCGCCGTGACCGGCAGCGGATTCTCGAAGCGCCAGCTTTATACCGATGACGATGACGTCATCTACACCATCCAGGCGAACATTGGTATCAACGGCATCAATCTAACATCGAGCAAGCCAGATCTGCTTGAGCGCAGCATATTGTTCGAGCTTCGCCGTGTTGAAAAAAACAAACGGCGTGAGGAAAGTAAACTCATCAAAGACTTCGAACGCGAACGCCCTCAAATACTCGGCTCGATATTTGATGTGATTGCAAAAGGACTGGCGTTAAAATCTTCCATTCAGGTCGACGCGTTGCCTCGCATGGCGGACTTCGCATTATGGGGATGCGCTCTCGCGGAGGCGATGGGCTACACGAAAGAAGCATTTCTCGATGCCTATACCCAAAACATCGAATCCCAGAACGATGAAGTGCTTGGTGAACACATCGAGCCGGAATTACTGCGCAAATTTATGGCGAATAGAGAAGAGTGGACGGGTTCCGCTTCTGAACTATTGGAAGAGCTACGCCGTAGCGCGGGGGATATGCATATTGCTGAAAGCGATTTGCCCCAAAAGGCCAACGCGCTCAGCCGTAAGTTAGGGAAGCTCAAAATCAATCTTGAGGAGATCGGCATCGAGGTAACCAAGGACAAGCACAAGCACCGTACCCTCACGATACGAAAGATACCCGCAAATATCGCCGACATCGTCGTATCGTCTGAGCGTAGCAATGATGTGGCTCCAATGGGCGACGATAATGAACAATTACCGCCGCTATGAAATCCCCGATTTATAAAGGTTGCGGCGATAAAGACGATAAAGACGATATTTTCGGAACTCTCGTCCGCAACATGAAGGCGTTGGGACTCACCGCCACCGAGGTCATCTTGTTGGAATATCTCCTCTCGCATGTTTCCAAGGGAGATGCTCGCGTATCGCCGTCCCTCAAAGAAATGCATCGAGCAACGGGGTTCGCTCCGGGAACCATCCATGCGGCAAAAAGAGGGTTGGTCAGCAAAGGCTTCATCAAGATTCTGAACGAGAGGAATAAAAAGAGGACGAATACCTACGACCTCGCGCCGCTGAGGGAGAAACTTGAAGGGCTTACAAAGCAGGAACCGATCATCAATCAAGAGCCAAAGGCCGATGCAGGGAAGGATGCTCATATTTCATGAGCGCCCCTAGGCAAGCAAACTGGGGGCTTTCGGGGGCTGGACTTCCCCACGCCGTTGCGGCTTCCTTGACCCATAAGGAAATTGAAAAGATATGAAAATAAAAGACGCATTCGAGGGATACCTCAAATATAGGAAGGAGATGGGAATGCAGCCCATCACCATGGCGAACGACCGCAAGATGTTGTATGGCTCGTTTTCGCACTCTATTTCCGAGCGCGAGCTCATGTCCCTCAAGATGACGGACGTTGCCGACGTGATCGAAGCGGGTCGCGCCCACGGGGAGTTCGGGCCGCAGCGCTCGGTATCAGTGCTTAGGAAGTTCTTCCGTTATCTTGAGGAAAACGGACAAGAGACTCCCTTTGATTGGCGCGACGTCGAAGTACCTCACGTGAGGAGGAAAATCAATGAGTATCTCACAAAGGAGGAATTGACGATGGTGCTCGAAGCGTTTGATCTTACCCAATTGCATGGTTTGAGAACGAGAGCACTCTGCGAGGTACTTTTCTCGACGGGACTTCGCATCTCGGAAGCCCTCTCGCTCGACAAGCGCGACATCGACTGGGAAACAAAAGAAGCACTCGTCATAAACGCCAAGAACGGCGACCAACAGCCGGTACTCTTCACGGATCGTAGCTTGCTCTGGCTCAAGCGGTACCTCGACGCGAGGACGGACGATCTGCCGTATCTCTTCGTGTCGGGGAAGGGAAGGATGCCGACGGTCACGGCGCGGTGCTATCTGCGGGAACATACAAAGAAGCTCGGGATCAAGAAACACATCAAGAACCACATCTTCAGGAAGTCATTCGTAACGCATTTGATCGAGAAGGGAGCCGACCTCGCTATGGTAAGTTCATTGGCACGACATCGGGACGTACGGACGACCCTCCGGTTTTACGCGGCGGTGAACAAAGAACGTTCCAAGGACATCCATCAGGAGATTATGAATCTGACACTTGATAAGATCGATAACGATACCTCACAACCATGAAAATCGGAGACGCATTCGAGCCATTCTTCATCTGGCAACAGAAGATAGGTATGAGCCGGAAGACCATCAAGAATGATAGGTACTATCTTGAAGGCTCGCTTGCGCACTCCGTTCAGGACATTGAGGTGATGGATTTGAAACGAACCGACGTATCGAAGGTCATTGAGGCGGGGCGGTCATGCGGCAAATATGGCCCACAGCGAGGGGTCGTGATGCTCCGGAAGGTATTGAGATATCTCAAGGAGTCGGGTCATGAGATCCCGTTCCGCTGGCAGGACATCAGAATTCCTACCGTCTCGCAAAAGAAGGTTGAGTATCTTACCGAGGACGAGCTTGAGCGGTTACTCGACACTATCGATCTTTCTGATCCTTCAGGTTTTCGTACCCGCGTACTTCTCGAAGTCCTCTATGCAACAGGCATGCGGATAGGCGAGGCGCTTTCAATGAACCAAGAGGATGTCGATTGGAAGAACAAAGAAGCAATCGTGACGAATGTAAAATCGAAAGTACAAGAGAAGGTTTACTTCTCCGACCGAAGTCTGTACTGGCTCAAGCGGTATCTTGACGGTCGTGACGACAAAGATCCTGCGCTCTTTGTCTCCTGCGGGAAGCGAATGTCGCGGAGCGGCTCGGGCAAATGCCTCCATCGGTTGATTCCTGCCGTGGCGGTGGGACTTGGCATCAAAAAGCAGATCACGCACCATATCTTCCGGAAGACTTTTGTGACGCATCTCCTCCAACGGAGGGCGGACATCATGGCCGTGAAGGACCTTGCGAGGCACAAGAGCGAACGGACGACCCTCCAGAACTATGCGGGGGTAGATAAGGAGCGATCGAAAGCCATCCATCAGGACATTATGAACGACTTGCTCTGATAGGGTGGCTTTGTGAGGCAAAACGCGCGGTTGTCCCTCCCCTTTGATGGAAATGGCAAGTGAGAGGGGACGGGGCAGATCGAGTCAAATCGCTTCACTAAAGGTTTTTTCTGTGATAGATTGAGAGTACAACTAAATAAGAAATGCCTAAACCGCAGTTTGAAGCGCGGCATGGCATGAAGTCCCATCCCTGATACTGAACCCCGCGTTCAGCAACTCAGGGATGGGCCATAGCTCGAAAGGGCGATGGGGCCGCAAGGCCTAGCTGATGCGGGGTTCTGTGTATCCGCATCGGCGCATAGTTACCCATCCCTGCTATGCCAATAAAAACCAAATCAAGAAGGAACTATTTATCTGAACGCGAAGGTCAGATAGATTTTTTTTCAAATTTAAGGATAGAAGCCGACGTAGAACTGACCCACAACACCGACGGGGTATATAGGGGCACATTATTCGAGTTCAAGCTCACCATTCCGGATATTAATAAAGTCTTGTTTCAGTCGTTAAAATATTTAAGCCATCGACGAGTGAAGGGTGATCCCGTGCCAGCGCAAATTTTACTTGTGGCTTTAAATGAAGAAAATGCGTATCTGTTTAATTCGGGAGACTTTCTATCGTATATCGAGCAAACCTATGCCGGTGCTGCGAGCAAAAACAATGCTGATTTTTCAACGATAGTCCGACCTCAAAAGATTGGCTACGGTCAGTTAGCCGGTCTGCGGCGAATCACGGAAATATTGGAAGTCGAAAAGTATACCAAAGTTCACATCGACTTGTTTGATGTCGTCGGCTGGTCAAGCCGCTTCTATCGTGAAAATTCAACCGCAAGTAAAATCAAACTTTTCAAAGAGTTGCGCTCGCCGAAATATTTCGCCGCTTATATCTATCCCTGGACGGGAGAAGAGAAGGATTTCAAATACATCATGGATCTGCTTAATGATAAGCAGCACAAAAAAGATCTTGGTGCATTTTATACCCCTCCAGCGTACTGCTTCAAAGCCACGGAATTAGTTCGGAAGGCAATACGACAAATACCGTCTGGTCATGACTACATCATTCTTGATCGCTGCGCGGGCACTGGCAATTTGGAGGAGTTTCTGACGGACAAGCAAGTGGGCGACATCACTATTGGCGAGCTGAGCCGATTTATCGACGACACTCTAAAAAAGAAATATTTGCAGGACAAGGCGAACGTCATCATAACGTTTTATAATAAGCGCAATTTTAACGACATAACCATTGGTGAATTGGAAAGACACAAAACGAAGCTCTCGCTACACGATTTCATTTTCGACAATGAATTGGCGCACACTATTGTAAATACATATGAATTGAAAGAATGGATCGTATTGAATGAGCGCATTGGAGACCGCGTCAAGCTTATTATCCCACCTCCGCAAGAGGTTGATAACAAAGAAGCTCTTGTTGGTGGTGGCGATGCGCTGAGTGCTCAATTTGCCATTGGTCAAGGCGCTCTTGGAATGACAAAGGAATATAACGAAAGTATTTCTGCGCTTCTGACGTCTGTGAAAGATGAAAAAACTAATATTATCCTTTACGAGAATCCTCCGTACCGAGATCAAGTTGCAGATAATGGAAAGGTGAGCAAGAGTTTCTCATTTGGGGAAATGGCAAAAATATTAAAGAATTTGCCCAATTCAAACATATCCACGGCACGTGATTTATCGAACCAATTTATTTGGTCAGCATGGGCATATTATCTAAAGAAGAAGGATGATTACTTCATTCTTTTCTCGCCAGTAAAATACTGGAAAACGTTAGGCCTATCAAATAAAAAGTTCATTGCCGGGTTTCTTTTTAACCGCGAATTTTTTCACGCAGGCCCAAGCGCCATCAGTTGCATATTGTGGCAGAATGTAGATGAGAAGCGTGAGGAATTGAAGCTAAAAGCATTCGATATTGATACTCAAAATACGCTGCAGGAAGATAAGCTTTCCTACATAAAGGATATCGAGATAAAAAAGACATACAAAACGTTTGAACCATTTTTTGATCGACGGATATTAGACGACGATATATTGGTTCAAGTTTATTCAGAAACCGATGGGACTGAAACGACCGGACGTACCGTGGATGGGAAATCCCGATGGAACAAAAATATTATTGGCTATTTGAGGACTGACAGTTTTGGGGTCGATCCCAAACATGTTTCTCTGACTCGCCAGATATTGTTCAATGCAAGAGGATTTTATCTTCGAACTGATAATTTCATGGATAAACTGCCTTTATTTGCGGCCAAACTGTACCCCCAGAAAAATTGGTACGAGCGAGATGTATACTTTACTACCGCTGATGGCGGTGATCGATACCTACAAGACAAAGACTTTTTGAAAGCATGTTTTATCTTCGCGTGTCTAAGCCAACGCAATCATTGTCGTAGTTTTGTTGGTAGTGACGGCCGCTTATATAAGAATGAGCTTTGTTTTGATAAAGGTACGGTGGCCAGCGGCAAGCTAAAAAGCTATAAGTTCACCGGCGGAGAACGGGATTTGATTGATGCTTTTACGGAGGTGCTTGCCAAGGCTAAATCTACAAAATTGCGTAAGCCCAAATATTCGTATGGTACATATCAGATTGATGAGGAACTAAATACCCGCCACAAAAACGACAACGATGAGTGGATATACGATTTTCCGGAACTTAACACGGCGATCAATAGTTTAAAGAACAAGGTGGCTAAGTATTATGAAGCCGTTATCCAGCCCAAACTGTTTAAATATGAGCTGCTAAAATAAACCAAAGACCAAAAAATACAATCATGGCTTTCATCAAATTGATAGTAGGATTGTTTGCCCTCCTCTTCATAACCGCGATGACGGCGGTATTCGGTTTTGGTGGCTTCTTCTTTACGCTTGGACTGTTCGCGGTCGTATTTTGGGCTTTTGATAAAAACTGAGGCATAATAAAATCATGGACGACGAAGTCTTTGAAGTTGCGAAGGAGAATGACATGACCCTCGACGAGGCCGAAGAGCTTCAGGAGCTTGTCGACGACACGGGTCTTGATCCGGAAGAAGCCGCCGAACTCCTCGATATATAACAAATGCCATGGATGAAGAACCGAAGAAATTAACGCTCGGAGACATTCTCCCAAAACCTACTCTCGACGATGTGATTGAGCGTCAGGAATGTGAGTGCGAGCAGTGCAAGGCGGAAATGAAACAGGCTGAGGATGAAATCGATCAACACCTTGATCAACTTCAAGAATATATCGGAAGAGAACTCGTAGAAATCGAGAGGCGAGCCGTGCTTGATATTGTGGGGGAAAATAGCACCAAGGATGAAGATGGCAACATTGTACTGTATTTTTCCTTTATTCAAGCTTGGAAGATCTATGAGCAGCAAATTGCGAAACGATAAATCTGCGCCCTTAAAGTATGGGGGAGGATGCGACGCCGTGTCAGAATTAACGCATTTTTTTCATTATCCGGTAATTTTTTTGGAGATACATGAGGTCGTTTACGGTTCTCGCAAGACATTCGGCCAAACTCCTATCCAGCGTTGAATCTCCTAGTCCTTGCCTCCCAAGATCTAGGAAGGTGGCTAAGCTAACAAAATAGTCATTGACCTTTATGTGGAACTCAAGGCTCCCCCGTCGCTTTTTTGATATTTTTTTCATAAATCCATCGTACCATTTAGAGATAAAGAAAAGCTCAAGAAAAGATGAAGAAAAGATAAAGATGAAGCGCTCGAGTTATGGCGGTGATTGCGCAAACATCCCCTCGTGTTTTATCATGAAAAGCAATCATGGCACGGCTCACCAAACAGCAGATTATCGATGAACGGCGGGAGATTGAGGAGTATACCATTGCACTTCTTAAAAAGGTCAAAAGCGACTTCACCTTCAAGGACGTGACTGACGCCATCTATAACGAGACGGAACAGGGGGATCTCACGAAGATGATCGCGATGTTCGATACGGGGGAAGGCGACGAGCTGAGTAATATCCTCGATATTCTTACTGATGCCTGGAATTACTTTCCGCACAAGTCCCTCGGCGGCAAATCGCCGGAGGAGATGCTCCAGTGATCCATATGAAAACAATAACCGTGGACGGTACGACGCTCGATGTTGATGAAGTGGTGAAACGCTATAAGGCAGTGGGCAAGCCAGCGGATGTAAAGGAAAGGCATATAGCCGTATTTGAGGATGTGTTCGGCATCAAGGACAGCGTTATGAAGAGCTATACGGAGGTGGGTCGTGCGTTCGGTATCTCATCCGTCAGGGTGCGCCAACTCTGCGCGTTGGTGTTGTATAAAATCGGTCTCCTTCCTTAGCAGGGAAACGACCGCGGTGGTATTATGAGAACAATGAATCAAGAGCAAACACCATTTGATTCCCAAGAGGCCCATAGTGACGAGGTTGAGCGGGTAGGGGAATACATTGATTCTCTGGACAGTCTTACCGAGCAAGAGCGAGAAAAACTGAAAGATAACGTCCAGCATCCCGGCATCCAAGAGCGAGTCTTGGAGATCAAATACGCGTTTGAAGAGACTGATCCCGAAGCGAAGCACAGGGCGTATATCCTACTTGAATCATTGCGAAGCGACATCAAAGATTTTCCGGAGCGGTTATAATATATGTATCCATAAGAACATGAACAGGATCAAGCAGGCTTTCAAGAAGTATTTTATTCCGCACGAGGGGAACGATCATAAGCCGCATATTCTACGCCCGAGGACTGTCGCGTTTGTTTTTATGGTGGCAATCGTTGCGGAATCGGCGTTCTTGATTGGCACGAAATATGTTCTGCCGCAATCGAAGTTATTCGGCATCGTTGAGGTGAATGCGTTGGTGGACGGGACCAATCAAAATCGCGTGACAAACGGCTTGCCCGATCTCCAGATGAATTCGCTCCTCCAAGTTGTCGCACAAGACAAAGTAAATGACATGGTGGCGAAAGGATATTTTGCCCACACAAGCCCGCAGGGAATCGCACCATGGTATTGGTTTCAACAGGCCGGATATAACTATCTTTACGCAGGTGAGAATCTTGCGATGAATTTCACCGATTCGCAGGACGTGACGACGGCATGGATGAACTCGCCGGAGCATCGCGCGAACATTTTGAGCACCCAATTTACGCAGGTCGGTATTGCCACCGCGCAGGGGACCTATGACGGCAAGCCGGTCATCTACGTAGCCGAGGAGTTCGGTACGCCCGCTCCGGCGCCACTCGCGTTCGTAAACACCGCATCCGCCGCTTCAGTGGTTGCTACCGCGCCCGCAGTAACACCTGCGTCGAAAACGGTAACGCCCGTTGTATCGGTACCGACAGTGATTGTGATTCAAAGCTCTTCGGATGCCAATTCGCAACAAACATTCGTGGCGGTGAAAAATACCGGTGTACAGGAAAGCCAAGTCATGCCGACCGCAACTCCGGCACGGGCATCGACAGTGGCGGCATCGGGCAACAGCAATACCGCATCGATAGTGCAAAGCAACATCATTCAGCTGGCGTTTTCCAATCCGAAAGCGATGACCGATGATTTTTATTTCATCATTATGATCATCTTCGCCGCCGCGCTCATACTGAACATTTTCATAAAGATCCGCGTGCAATATTCGCAAGTGATTGCGAGTGGTCTGCTCGTTATCGTGGTGGCGGGACTGTTCGTTATGCTGAACCAAAACATCGGACTGCTGCACGCGACCATATTATAGAGGGCGTTTTTTGTATCTGGTGTTTTTGAGGCAAGGTGGATTATAGGTGTGATACTTATAGTCCGTCGCCATATAGTCAACAAGGCCATACCCTTAAAGCATGGTCAAGGATGGCGACGTCTTGAAAAAATTTGGGAAGCGGGTGAGAGAATTGCGCCTTGTGAAAGGTATTACCTCACAGATGGATCTGGCAAACAAAGCCGGGCTCGACCGTACGTACGTGAGCGGCATTGAACGCGGGGAGCGGAATGTTGCGCTGAAGAATATTGAAAAGATCGCAAGAGCGTTGGGCGTAGGAACGGAAGAATTATTCCGATAATAGTCGATAGGGGATGGAAGCGGAGCGCATGTTCTGTTGCATTTATATTCATTAATTTAAAAAACATTTATGTCACAGCACGAACATACTAATTATGCACATATCGCCGAGCTGTATAAAATACTTGCTAATGCGAAACGTCTTGCGATCCTGAATGCCCTCAAGGGCCGCGAATTGCCAGTCGATGCGTTGGCAAAAAAAGTGAAGATCCGCGAGTCTAACGTGTCACAGCACCTCAATTATCTCCGTAATGCTAAATTTGTGAGAACGCGGCGCGAAGGGCTGCGGGTTTATTATCGGCTTGCCGACCAGAAGATTTTGGAATCGTGTGCGATCATGCGGGCGTTTTATAAGAAAAAGAATTATTGACCTTTATCATCCTGCGGGTGTGAACATCCTGTGGGAAAGTTGACTGACACCGTTCCAAAAAGCTCCAAAATGGGGCTTTTATTGTTTTTATAAAAGGGCGACGGAGAGCCCTTGACACCAACGCCACGGAAGATGTACTGCAACAAGCATATATATTCAAATCTTCGAATATAGCAAAAAGGCCGCAGTAACTGATATACCTCAAAAAAGCACAAAGACATGGATATCACGCGAACTCGTCGAGCGCGAAGTCCGGATGAATAACCTTTGCGTCATGCAATAGGGATTTTATGTACTAAAAATAATAATTATAAAATGAAGAAACAAATAGGAATAATACTAATGGCAGCGCTCGCGTGTATGTCAATCGCGGGAACCGCACTTGCACAGTCCGTCCCTGTTGTCAGCGGCGCTACTTTATCTGTCGATCCAACGTATGGTCTCGTTCTGAATTTCCAAACAAGCGAAGCACTCGATCTCTCTACTGAAGCAAACGTCCAAATCAGCTACTTCACAAAAAATGCTGATGGCACGTTAACGCCGATCACGAATACGATTGCGGGAGGTAATCTCGTGAAAGACAAAACGTGGGACGGTTATTTTGTGGATGCATCTGGCAACCACTATTCACAAGGTACGGCAGGCGTTACTTCCGACTTGAACGTGGTACCTGCTGATACAACTTTTACAACCCTCGTCAAGAAAGGATTCAAGTCTGATGGTTCTATGAATTATGTCGCCATTACGGATTGGACCTTGCCAGCTACCTATGTGGCGCAGATCGTCGTTACCAACAACGAAGGGACTCCGAGTGCGATGACGCAAGTCGAAACCACGGTTGGCGCTCCGGCCCCAGCTGCTAATCTCGTTCTCACACTTCCTTCGACCGTAACCATCACGCAATCAACTTTAATTCCTGAAACAAGCGGAAAAGCCAATGGCAATTCTGCAGTTAGTACTACCGTTGCGGGTCTTACTCCGATTGCTGTGAGGTTACAGAATATCGGCAATGCCGCTTCTGTTAATGCTCTTATCGCTCCAGTCAACGCTGGTTCACACATCCAACTCTGGGCAAAAGATACTTCCAACAATTGGTACGATATCAATGTTACTGGCTGGATAGCGCCTCCGGGTATGGCATTTCCAGCTGGATATGATGCAACCACTAATGTTTACGCAATTTCCGATGCGGCAGCATCTTATCCCTTGACCGTCAATCTGGTGAATGCCGCTTCGCCTTCAACGGTTCTTGCGACGGAATCGGGAACGCTCACGGTGAACGCTCCGGCACCTGTTACCGTGGCTAACGTAGCTACTCTTTCTGAATTGCAGGCAGCGTTGGCGAATCCAGTGATCAAAACCATCAATATCACCGCCGACATTTCTACGACCATTAAACTTGTGACAAGCAATCCAGTGACGATCAATGGCAACGGTCACACGATCTCATTCACGGGGATTACACCAACAACGTGGGGTGGAGACTATGTGCTCCAGGTCTACGACACAACTGCCACTCTTAATGACATTAAGCTAACCGGCGGAAATGCAGCCCTTTTGGTTAACGGGTCTGCGGTCACTCTTACGGGAAGCATTGATGTTTCCGGCAATGGTTTTGGTGGTATTGAAGTGTCCAGAGGTACGGCAGCTGGACTGCAAAATTCATCATTAATAGTATCCGGGACATTGATTAACTCGACGGAAGCATATGGCTTGCCAACCATCTGGACGGTTACCGGGCAGGGATCTGTTACCGGCGGACCAGCTACGACAAATACGACAATTAAAACAGATCAAACGCAATATTATTTGATCGCAAATCATGCGAGCGTCCTTCCCTCTGCGAATTTTGGCATTACTGCTCCTTCTGCGCCGGTCTATTCCGGTGCGCCGACTTCCTTTGGTGTCGGTGTCTCTGGCGCGACATTGCCGACTGACACGAGTGATCAGATCACGCTCACATTCAAGGTGACGAATGGAACTACTCCTGTCGTCGGTCAGTTGTTCGCTCTCTCCGGTATCGGCGGCCAGGATATTTCCGGTCTCGGAACCCTTGCGACGAGCACGGACAGCAACGGCACCATCTCAGTGACCGGTTCGCTCGATGACCTTGCTTCAATGTTCGGTGTATCCGCTTCGGATCTTGTTGCAGAACTCAATGGGGGAACGGCTACCGCAGCCACGGTCTCAACCACCTTTGCGAATCCCGGAACCTACACCCTTTCACTCACGGCAAGCGATGCTAATGGCACGATCGCCTCAACGACGAGGACGGTGACGGTAGTTTCTCCTGTTGCAATCTCCGGTATCACGTTGAATGGAACCAATCTTCCCGCCAGCGTAACAACTACCGGCTCCGGGGCAGCATGGACAATCACCGTGCCTCAAGATACGGCGATGTATCTCAGTACCGCTAACTACACTATGACGTCGGCGACGCTGGATATGAGCGGTGCAGACACAACGAAGATCTATCCAGTGACATTCGTAAGCGGGCCTAATGTTTCCGCTGGCGTTACCTATGGCACTTTGGCTTATTCCAACGGTGCGTGGACGCTCACACCGTCCGTGTATGGTGCCGGACAACCGCAGACCTTCGAAACGCCGGGGACGTGGAATCTTACTGCAGCGGTGCAGGATGATGCTGGCGCAGTAACCGACATTAATGTCACTTTGATTGTGACGCCGACTCCTACGGTCGCGATCACCGGCATCACATTGAACATGGCTGGCAGTGGCGTAACGTCGGGTCTTGTCTCGAGCACTTACAGCGCTACATCGACCAACGGTGATTGGATTGTCACCATTCCACAGGACGCGGCGACGACGATTGGCTCGGCCAACTACACCATGACATCGGCCATTCTGGACATGACTGGGGCGGCTTCGAGCATCACGAGTTACCCGGTAACGTTTGTTAGTGGAATTTATTTCGGACAATACGGTACTTTGGTTTACGACGGTAGTGCGTGGACGTTGACACCGTCGAATACGCAGACCTTCGAAACGCCTGGTACATACGTTCTCACCGCAGCGGTGCAGGACGCGGCGGGTACGGTGACCAATGTTAACTTCACTTTGAATGTGGTACCTTCTCTCGATGATACATTAAGTGCATTGAGTGTCTCGTCGGGCGTATTAACACCTGTATTCAATTCGACCACAACTGTATACACCGTTGTGTTGCCGTACAACATGACCATTGTTCCGACAGTGGCTGCTACCACAACCGATCAGAATGCAACCAATACCATTACGCAAGCGACGAGCACGACGGGAATGGCAACGGTGCTTGTGACCGCACAAAGCGGAGCAACGAGCACTTATATGGTGACATTCTTGCTTGCTCCGGCAACGACGAGCATCTTGAATGTCGCGCTTGCAGTGAATAACTCTGCGGGTGGTAGCGCGGCACCTTCCGACTTTACGGTGAGTGTCCTCGCAGGTAATCCAAGCACCTCGACTTTTCCCGGTGACGCGGCCGGTACGGCGATCACGATTGATCCGAATGTCGCTTATAACGTGAACATTTCTTCGGTCACAAATTATACCCAAGGAATTAGCGGCAATTGCGATGATGCAAGCGGTATCCTTCCGGGTAGCTCGGCAACATGTACAATCACAGAAACCTACGTTGCACCTACGAACGGAAACGGTAACGCGGTAGGCGTTGCCTCAA
>Ga0224530_1000312_pt1 | contig 33310 bp, 30 predicted proteins | sample CBST75metaG_FD_179873 | JGI IMG/M metagenome (GOLD analysis project Ga0224530, IMG submission 179873) | Peat soil microbial communities from Stordalen Mire, Sweden - C.B.S.T75 | ecosystem: Environmental > Terrestrial > Soil > Wetlands > Peat | place: Sweden: Norrbotten County, Stordalen Mire...
AACACATTCCTCTGATGCCGGCAGCCAAGCCGACTCCTCCGGAGACGGCGCTGCACGCGTATATCGAGCGCGTGCGGGCGCAGCAGGCGGCGGAGGTGCGGACGCCGGGCTCGATCTGGAGTCCGGAAGGCCGGCTGGTGCGGCTGGGCACCGACGCCAAGGCTGTCCGGCTGCACGACGTAGTCTCCGTGGTGGTCTCGGAAAGCCTGGCGGCCTCGACCGACGGGCAGGTGAAAAACTCCCGGGCCTCGAACGCCAGCTCCGGGCTGACTTCGCTGTTCGGCGCGCTGAAAACCTCGAACGCCATGCAGAACCTGGTGGGCATGAACGCCAGTTCAGGGTTGACGGCGCAGGGGCAGAGCACGACCAACTCCAGCCTGGCGACGACCTTTGGCGCCGAGGTGGTGGACGTGCTGCCGAACGGAATGCTGGTGGTGCAGGCCACGCGCCAGTTGACCTTCTCGCAGCAGACGCAACTGATCAGGCTGCGGGGCCTGGTGCGCCCGGAGGACGTGAGCGCGCAGAACCAGGTGCAGTCGACGGCCATGACGGATCTGGAACTGGAAGTGACCGGCAAGGGCATTGTGAACGACTCCACCTACCGGCAGAATCCGCTGGTGCGCTTTCTTCAGAAGCTGGTGGTGTTTTAGAAGCAGGGACTAGGGAGTAGGGACTAGGGACTAGGGAATAGGGAACAGGATGCAAGTGCAGATGCGAGTTGCAAATATGAGAACGGCGTGGAGCCAGTGGGGAGCGAGTTTCCTATGGTGGGTCGTGCTGGGCCTGGTGCTGCTGCTGGCCTCGATGCTGTCCCTTGGGGAGACCGCGGCGCACCTGGCGCGAATCAAGGACGTGGCGGCCATTGACGGAATCCGGGACAACCAACTGGTGGGCTATGGCCTCGTGGTGGGACTGCGCGGCACCGGAGACAGTTCGCAGACGGTCTTTCCGGCGCAGACGCTGATTTCGGCTCTGGAGCGGATGGGCATTACGGTTCCCCAGACGGGGTCGAACAGCGCCAGCAACATGCAGGTGAAGAACATGGCCGCGGTTTTTGTGGTGGCGACGCTGCCGCCCTTCAGCCGGCCCGGCTACAAGGTGGATATTACGGCCTCCTCGGCCGGCGATGCGCGCTCGCTCGAAGGCGGGGTTCTGCTGATGACGCCGCTCTACGGCCCGGACGGGCAGATTTACGCACAGGCCCAGGGATCTCTGGTGCTGGGCGGCTACATGGCCACGGGCGGGGGCAATACGAAGCTGTCGAACCATCCGACGACGGCGCGGATTCCGGGCGGGGCGCTGGTGGAGCGAGCCGTGCCCTTTGACCTGACGCAGATGCACACGGTCAGCGTGGTGCTGAACGACGCGGATTTTCATACCGCGGAGCGGATGGCGGCGGCCATCGACAAGGAACTGGGCAAGCCGCGGGCGCGCGCGATTGACAGCCGGCGGGTGGAGATTGCCGCCGCTCCGGGCGAGGACCTGGCAACGCTGCTGGACAGGGTGGAGCAGATCCAGGTGGACGTTTATCCGCGGGCGCGGGTGGTGGTGAACGAGCGCACAGGGACGGTGGTGATCGGAGGGACGGTCAGGCTGCAGCCGGTTTCGATTCTGCATGGCGGATTGAGCGTCAATGTGGTCTCCGTGAACGAGGTTTCGCAGCCCAATGCCTTTTCACCGGGAGGCACGACGCAGGTGGTTCAGCAGACGACGGTGCAGGCGCAGGACAAGCCCGTGAACCGCATCGACCTGAAGGAAGGGGCGACGGTCGAGGACCTGGTGCAGGAGTTGCAGCGCACAGGAGCGGGCGCTCGGGATGTGATTTCGATTTTGCAGGCGATGAAGGAGGCCGGCGCTCTGGAGGCCGACCTGGAGGTGCTCTGATGCTTTCGATGGCAGGGACTGCGGCGGCAACGGCCAGCGCGGCGGCGGCAACGCCGCAGCCCAGGCTGGTTCATGCGGCGCACGAGTTTGAGGCGCAGATGATGCAGGAGCTGCTGAAGCCGATGACCGAGGGCGACGGGCTGGATGGAGATGGCGACTCGGCCTCTGGTTCGGGCGGAGTGCTGGGGGAGTTTGCCTCGGAGGCGCTGGGACGGGGACTGAGCGAGCGGGGAGGGTTTGGGATTGCCGCCAGCATCGTGCGGGAGCTCACCGTCTCGGGTCACAAATCGGGAAGCGGAGCGGATGCCGGGAAAGTAAATGGGAATCCTGTCATCAAATCGCCTGAATGACTAAAGTGATTGGTAGAATCGCCGATGAACGAGGCAAGGAGTAATGCGTATGGACATTCGCAGTGGGTTGGAAGGATTGAAGTCGCTATTGGGAACGCCGGCGGCAGAGGCGGCCTCGACGCAGCAGGCGAGGGGCGCGGCCTCGGCGGCGGCGAGCGGGATCGGGAGCGACCAGGCGACGGTGAGCAGCGCGGGGAGCGAGATTTCGCAGATGGCGGGCGACTCGGATGTTCGCATGGACAAGGTTGCGGAGATTCAGGCGGCGCTCTCTTCGGGCAGCTACAACGTGCCGGCGTCGGCCGTAGCCTCCAAGGTTGTGGATGCGATGCTGGGCGGCCAATCATAAGGCGCGATTGAATGGCGTGCTGGGGAATGGAATTGGGAAGCGGCCCGGCGGGGGCGAGAGGAGCGATTGCATTGCAGGAGCCTGGAGAGCGCTGGAAACATCCGTTGCTGATCACGCTGGTGACAGAGGCCTCGCGGTCGCTGGCGTGCCTGGATGCGGAGCGGTTGGAGGAACTGGCGCTTTCCTGCCAGGCGCTGAACCGCGATCTGGCGCGTGCGGATGGAGAGACGCGCGCGGCGCTGGCTGCCGAGAGCAGGGAAGCCACGAGCGATATGGCGGTTCTGGCCAGGGTGCTGGAGGCGACGCGGGCCAACCTGAATGTGATGAACCGCCTGCGGGAATTGCGCGGGGGGCGGCTGGAGTACGGCGCGCAGCAAGCGCCGGAATGGCCGCCAATGGAGAGCGGGCATGGGAACAATTAACTCCGCACTCAGCATCATGTCGGGGGCACTGGACGCCGATCAGGAAGCCCTGAACATTATCTCCAACAATGTGGCCAACGCCAACACCACGGGCTATACCGAGGAGGTTCCGAACTGGCAGGAGAACTCGTCGGTCACGATCAACGGAGTCTCTTACGGGCAGGGCGTCACGGAGACGGGCGCCACTTCGGTGCGGGACAAGGTCCTTACGGAGCGGCTGGATCAGCAGCAGCAACTGGCTTCGGCCTCCGGCTCGCGGCTGACGGCGCTCGATACGCTGCAGGCTCTGTTCACTCCGGCTTCGTCCACTTCAGCCTCGGGAGACATTGGCACCGACATTACCAGTTTCTACGATTCGTTTTCAAAGCTGGAGGCGGAGCCTACCAGCAGCTCGTATCGCCAGGCTGTGCTTTCGGCGGCGAGCACGCTGGCGGCCGATATTTCCGGCGCGGCCAGCAGTCTGGCGTCGCAGAAGTCGTCGCTGGACCAGGAGGCGGCGGGCGTGACCAGCCAGGTGAATGCGCTGACCACCTCGATTGCCCAGCTGAATCAGCAGATCATGACCACTTCGCCCGACTCCGATGCGGGGACGCTGGAAGACCAGCGCCAGGCGGATATTACCGCGCTTTCGAAGCTGGTGGGAATCAACCAGATCACGACGGAAAACAACGGGCTTTCGATCACTACGACCTCCGGCGCGCTGCTGGTCTCGGAAGGCCAGAGCTTCCAGATGACCAATGGCACGGAGAGCGGGGAGACACACTTTTATGTGGGGACGACGGACATCACTTCGGGGCTGACCACGGGTGGCGGCGAGCTGGGCGGCTATCTGACGGCGCGAGACACCGACATAACCGGCGCGCTCAGTTCGCTGGATCAACTGGCCTATGGCATCTCGACCTCGGTCAACGCGCTGAACAATACGGGGATCGATGCGGATGGAAAGACGGGGACGGCGGCCAGTCCGCTCTACATTTTCAATGAACCCACGGCGGAGACGGGTAGCGCGGAGAACATGAGCGTGGTGATGACCGATCCGAACGAGATCGCCGCCGCCAGTTCGACGGAAGGAACCGGCGGCAGTTCGAATGCGACCGCCATGTACGACCTGGCCAAGAGCACATCGGCGGAGCTGAACGGCCAGACGCCGAGCGACTACTACTCGAGTTTTGTCTCCGCGCTGGGCTCGACTGTCTCCGAAGTGGAAAGCGAGAACACGGCGCAGACGGCCTCGGTGACGCAACTGCAGACGCAAATCGATTCGCTTTCCGGCGTCAATCTGAACGACGAAGCCGCGGCAATGACTTCGCTGGAGCGCAGTTATCAGGCTGCTTCCAAGGTGTTCACGATGCTGGATTCGATTATGGCCTCGGCGCTGAACCTGGGAGAACAAACGACAGTTTCCTAAGGCGGCCAGGGCGCGCGCGGCGGACGAGTTGCAGGAGCAAGGCGGAGGAGAGCGATGCGGGTGGACCCCTATTACGTGAAGAATCTGGTCAGTTCGCTCGATCAGGCCCAGGCCAGCGAGCAGCAGTTGACCTCGGAGCTGTCGAGCGGGGTGCGGGTGACCTCGCTGAGCACTGATCCGGTGGCCGCGGGGGAGAATGTGTCCCTGCTCAATCAGATTCAGAGGGACGACTCGTTCACGAGCAGTTCGAGCCTGGTTACGGGCCAGTTGCAGGTGGCAGATTCGGCTCTGGGCAGCGTGGTCACCGAGCTGACCTCGGCCATTTCGCTGGCTACCAGCGCCAACAACGGCACGATGAACTCCAGCAACGTAAAATCCGTCTCCAACCAGATCTCCGGCATCCTCGACGAGGTGCTCTCGCTGGCCAATTCCAGTTATCAGGGCAACTACATATTTGGCGGAACGCAGACTTCCAAGACGCCCTTCACGATGACGACGGCCACATCGCCGGCCACCACTGCCTACAATGGCGACGGCAACGTCAACTACCTGGAAACGCCCAGCGGGCAAAAGATTCAGTTGAATGTCTCCGGCAGCCAGATCTTTCTTGGCAGCGGCACGAATAGCGTTTTCGGGGCTCTGAATGCACTGGTTGCCGACTATTCCAGCGGCACAGTCAACACGGCCCAGGCCGTGAGCGATACGCAGGCGTTGAGCACGGCGTTGAGCTACGTTTCGCAGCAGCGGGTGACCATCGACAACTCCATCACGCAGCTCACTGCCGCTTCGGACGCGGTGACCAACCAGGAGACTCAACTGACCAGCGCGCAGACCAACCTGATGCAGGCTGACGTTGCGACGGTTTCCACGCAGCTTTCCCTGACCGAAACGCAGCAGACGGCGCTGGAAGACGTGATCGCCGAGGTGAATTCCGCTTCGCAGGATCTATTCAGCAAATTGTGAGCAAAAAAACAGGGGTCAGGGGTCAGGGGTCAGGGGAAATTATCTGTAAGTTTTCAGGTATGTCAAGCGCTTTCATTGCGGCCCGATCAATTAGCGCTACAGAGGCGAGACTGACCACTGTCATCCTGCCGTCTATACTCAATGCGAAGGGACTCGCCATGTTTGCTCCGCTCCGTTTTCTCTGGAATGCAACGCGCGGCCACCGGCTGACGCCGTGGCGGAGCGAGTATTTCCGCTGGAGGGTGGAAACCTATTCCGGCAAGCCGGCGGAAACGCTGACGTTCATGGACATCATGAGCTTTGTCTGGGCCTCGCGCTGGGAGCTTTTGAGCTATCTGGCCTGGATTGAACGGCTGGACCGCGAAGTGCGGGAGGCCAGCAAACAGCACACAGCACACAGCTGACAGCTGACAGCTAGCAGCGAACAGCAGACAACTGTAGGCTGTAGGCTGTTCGCTGTAAGCTGTTCTTGATATGAGATTCGGCTTGATTCGTTTCAGTTCATTTGCGATGGCGGCGACGTTCGCGAGCGCGACGGTCGTCGGGGCGCAGCAGTTGCCGCCGGTTGAGCCGCCGCGGCCGCTGCCGGGCGCGCATGAGGCTGCGCCGACGCTGCGCGTGACGGCCAACGAGGTGCTGGTGCCGACGCTGGTTGAGAAGCCGGGCGGGGCGGTCATCTATGGCCTGAAGCGGGATGACTTCGTGCTGGAAGACAACGGCGTGCCGCAGAAGATTCGCGTGCAGGAGGAGATGGACACGGCGCCGGTGGCGCTGGTGGTCGCGGTCGAGATGGGCGGCGCGAGCGTGCTCGAATTCGACAAGCTGGCCAAGCTGGGGCCGCTGCTGGATCTGTTTCTGAGCGACGGCAAGGGGAAGGCGGCGCTGGTGGGTTTCGACGCGAAGCCGCATCTGATTCGCGACTTCACGCACACGAGCGAGGACGTGAACGAAGCGCTGAAGCAACTGGAGCCGGGCAATGGCGGCGCGGCGATTCTGGATACGGTCAGCTACGCCGTTGACCTGCTCGAATCTCAGCCCAAGGAGTACAGGCGCGTGCTGCTGCTGATCAGCGAGGAGCGCGATCATGGCAGCAAGCACATCAAGACCGAACAATTGATTCGCAAGATCGGCCAGTCCGACGTGCTGGTGCTGGGCGTGTCGTTTTCGCCGGCGAAGGCCGAGCTGCTGCACGACGTCAAGGACAACGGCGACAACCGGACAATGAGCATCATCTCGACCCTGGCCATGATCGTGCCGGCCTTCAAGAAGAATGTGGCCAAGGAAGTGGCCCATATGAGCGGTGGCGAATACCACGCCTTCACCGGCGACAAGGGTTTTGAGAGCAGGGTGGTGGAGTCGGCCCAGCACGCACGGAACCGGTACCTGATCACCTTCAGTCCATCCGATCCGACGCCGGGGTTGCACACGATACGGGTGCGGACCGTGCAGGACTACGGGGCGCGGATTGTGGCGCGGGCGAATTACTGGAGGGATAAGGAACAGTGAACAGTGGTCAGTGAACAGTGAACAGTTTCTCCTGCCCGTTCCGAGGTACCCCCCCACCCGTATTTTGTAAATAAGTTCATTGTTTTCATGAGCTTACTGGAGTGGCTGCGCTGTAAAATCGTCAAAACAAAGAAGTTGTCTGCAAAATCTTCCAGGATAAGGAGATACGCGACGTTTCGGCCTCTGTTGGAGTCTTCCGGCTGAAAGGCGGCGCGAAGACTTCTGTGATCATTGTGCGACGAAGTGGGGAAATAATCTGCATTAAAACAGTGGTCAGTGAACAGTGATCAGTGGTCAGAAACACGCTCGTTGGGTTGGTGCTTTCCCCGGTCCCTCGATGATGCTGGAGTCATTCTATGATATAAGATTCCACCATGCGAATCGTCGTGAATTTGCTAGCTCTTTTCCTGTGTGTGTTAACGGCGTCTGCTCAAACTGCTCCCAGCAACGAGCCGACGGAAACCAAAGACGTGCAGAGCGGCTTCTGTCCATCGACGCACAATCTGGAGTTAGCTCCATCGGCGCAGTATTGGCTGGAGGGCGTTATTGGCTCCAAGACCGTGAAAATGTACCTTAATCGTGGTGGCTCAGGCATTGTCGGTTTGTTCTACGAGCCAAATGGCGATTGGAAGCCGGTTCTTCTAGGGGGAATGTGGAAGCACAGCGGAATCGATCTCTCCGCGGGGTATGACACCGCAGATTATCATTCCTTGAATCCAATCGGTCGTCTTCAAGGACAGCTGACAGATAATGTTTTTCTCGGGCTGTGGACACCCACGGGCAGCGACCATATCGAGCCGGTTCGTCTGTCCGTTGTTCCCGCAACTGGGTGTGAAGGGAATGGCGCGTGGAAGCGATTCAGTAGCCAAAAATGGCCCTTTTCGTTCTCCTATCCGGCATCATGGCATCTAGTGGAAGAACACGATGGACCTGGCGATTACATTCGTCTCATCTGTCCAGACCCAGAAGAGATGGCATATAACAACGACGTCACCATCGAAGAGGGAATTGGCCAACCGTCTAATGAAACCGGACTGGTGCAGTGCGACAAGAGTTGGAGAGTTGACGCCGAATGTGGCGAAGATATTAAAGATTCTCTCTATAGTCACATTCCAGCGCAGAGCGTGCGTCATGGCATGATAATCCTGGATATCAGCGATCACGAATGGAGGGCATATTGCCGGAATTGGGGCTATGTCGGACAAACCGAGGGTACAGATCGCGTTGTTCTCTTGCAAAATGGCTGGATCAAGATCACCAGGGTAGGAGATAATTCTGACTTGGTTGGGAGAATCGTAGATACGGTTCGCGCTCACACTGCAAAATGATTCCTAGCCGAGTTCCCTGCGCCAGAGCCGAAATTATTGAATAGCCGGACAAAATGCCGCGAAAATCGTGGCATAATGTCCTTATGAGCCAAGCTGCTGTCATTCCGCCGGTTTCTCCGCCGCCTTTTACCTTCGATTGGAGGGAGATTGAGCGCGGGCTGCCGCTCTCGACACTGGAGGAGTTTTCGGCTTATTCCGGCATTGCTGTCAAGGAATTGCTGGAGGTGGTGATTCCGGCGCGAACGCTGAAGCATCGGCGGCAGAAGAAGCAGCCGCTGAGCGTGATCGAAGCGGACCGGCTGGCACGGGTGGCGCGGATGTACGAGTTGGCTGTGAAGGTCTATGGGGATCGTGACGACGGCCGGAAGTGGCTGTGTGGATGCAAGCGCCGCTTTGACGGCAGGACTGCGCTATCCATGTTGGATACCCAGATTGGAGAACATGCTGTGGCGGAGGCCCTGGTCCAGCTTGATGAGGGAATGTTTATATAAATGAGCAGCCGCGAGCAGTGCCTTTGATGACGACTCTTTGGCGCATCAGCAACTTCTCCGATTTAAGCGGTAAAGGCGGCCGTGGTTTCTCTGCGCGTTGGCATACCGCGGGGAGGGCGATTGTCTATTTGGCGGATTGTCCGGCTGGCGCGCTGCTGGAGCGGATTGTTCACATGACGGACATGATCGAGGATGCGTTTCTTCCGCGCTTCTATCAACTGCTCAAGGTCGCTGTTCCCGATGATCTTGCCGTGAAGCAGTTGAATACGATTGCCCCTACCGACTGGAAGGAGCATCCCGAATTTACGCGCAACCTCGGCGATGCCTGGCTGGCATCGAAGGAAACGCCTCTGGCGCGGGTGCCTTCGGCGATTGCGCCGCAAACGTGGAACTACCTGCTGAACCCGGAGCATCCGGATGCGAAGGGGGTGGTGGTTGCCGAGGTGATTCGGGAGAGGTTTGACAATAGGCTCTTCCGATTTGGGGCGCGGTGAGTATCGTTCTGTCCCTACGGGACTGAAGGGCTTTTATTGGCTTCTTACCCAGGACTGCGCTTCGCTTGTCCTCCACCCCAGCACACAAAGGCCGTGTGCCGGGGACCCCGACCTGGGCTATTATCGTTCGCTCCCTCCGGGAGGTGGGTGAAGTTGAGGCTCGGGCCGGATCGAAGGGCCCAGGGCATATGACGCAAACCGCTGATTCATGGTAATCTCACTTTAGACACTTGATGAGTGGACTGAGAAGACAAGAGGAGTAACCTACGCCGTGCTGGCGACTGCAAAGAAAACATCCCTAATCGAAAGCTTCCGCACCCACGATACGGACACCGGTTCGCCGGAGGTCCAGATTGCGATTCTGAGTGCGCGTATCGCTGAACTGACCGAACACTTCAAGACCCACAAGAAGGATCACGCTTCACGGCGTGGACTTTTGCAACTGGTCAGCAAGCGACGCCGCCTTCTGGATTACCTGAAAACGCACGATACCGATCGCTACCGCGACGTCATCGGCAAGCTCGGGCTCCGCAAGTAATCAGAAAGCAAACATTGACCCGGAAGCGCCCAGACCGGAATTTGGTCAAGGCCCCCGTTCCATCCAGGACTTGGGGCCAAGGTGTACCTGGCGAAGACGAACCGCTGCCAGGGACGGCGCACAGCCATGAGCTGAGCGCGTCCCGGCCGCGGAGATTGGCACCGGACCGGGAGAACCCTCTCCCGAGCGTACTCAGAATTTGGCCGGCTTCCCCATCCGCCCCGGCGCCTTCCACACAAATTTCCCAAGCGAAAACAATGAAACGAGGACTCTATGTCAAAGCATGAAGTAGCTGTCGAGCTTGCTGGCGGCAAGCGACTGGTTTTTGAGACCGGGCGCATGGCCAAGCAGGCCTCTGGCGCCGCACTGGTGACCACGGGTGAAACCGTCGTTCTAGCCACAGCCGTGGCCTCTTCCGAACCCCGGGAAGGCATCGACTTTTTCCCTCTTACCGTGGATTACCGCGAGTTTACCTCCGCAGGGGGACGCATTCCCGGAGGCTTTATCAAGCGCGAAGGCCGGCCGACAGAGAAGGAAATCCTGACCTGCCGCCAGATCGACCGCCCCATCCGTCCGCTATTTCCTGATGGATTCCGCAACGAAACGCAGGTGATTGCGCTGGTTTTCTCCGCCGACAAGGAGAACGACCCGGACGTGATCGCGATCAACGCGGCCGGCTGCGCGCTGGCACTCTCCGATGTTCCCTTCAGCGCCACGATTGGCGCCGTACGCGTGGGCCGCGTGAATGGCGAGTTCGTCATCAATCCCACATACGCAGAGAGCGCTGCTTCGACGGTCAACATTCTGGTCGTGGCGCACAAGGACGGCATCGTGATGATCGAGTCGGGAGCCCAGGAAGAGACCGAAGAGGTCGTTCTGGCGGCAATCGAGTTCGGCCACACCGAGATCAAGAAGATCATCACCGGCATCGAAGAACTGGTGGCCGTGGCGGGCAAGCCGAAGCGCGCTTTTGTCGCGCCAGTATTCGACGAAGCCTACTATGCGGAACTGAAGGCCAAGGCAGGCGAGCAACTGAAGGCAGCTCTGGACACCAAGGCGCACGCCAAGCTGGAAAGCCAGGAACTGATCAAGCAGATCAAGACCGAGCTGGCAGCCGAGCTGCCCGCTGACGATCCTGCGGCCAAGAAGAAGCTCGCGACCTACTTTGAGAAGCTGCATGAGCGCGTCTTCCGCGAGCAGGTGACGAAGGAGCGCATCCGGCCCGACCGCCGCGCCTTTGACGAGATTCGCGCCATCACGATCGAGACGGGCATTCTGCCTCGCACACATGGCTCGGCGCTGTTCACCCGCGGCGAGACCCAGGCGCTGGTGACGGCGACGCTGGGCACGGCCGATGAAGGCCAGCGGCTGGAGTGCTATGAAGGCGACAAGAAAAAGAACTTCATGCTGCACTATAACTTCCCGCCCTTCTGCGTGGGCGAGACGGGCCGCATGGGCGGAACGGGCCGGCGCGAGATTGGCCACGGAGCATTGGCTGAGCGCGCCATCACGGCGGTTCTTCCCAGCGTGGAAGATTCTCCTTACGCGATTCGCATTGTGTCTGAGATTCTCGAATCCAACGGCTCTTCGTCGATGGCGACAGTGTGCGGCACATGCCTGGCGCTGCTGGATGCGGGCATTCCCCTGAAGGCTTCAGTGGCCGGCGTGGCCATGGGCCTGGTGAAGGAAGGCGACGACTACGCCATTCTTTCCGACATTGCCGGAGCGGAAGATCACTACGGCGACATGGACTTCAAGGTGGCCGGGTCGCGCAAGGGCATCACGGCGCTGCAGATGGACATCAAGATCAGCGGCCTGACCCACGAGATCTTGCAGCAGGCGTTGGAGCAGGCGCGACAGGGCCGGCTCTTCCTGCTGGACAAGATGGACGCGGCGCTCGACGGACCGCGCACGGAGCGCTCGCAGTATGCGCCCCGCATTGAAACCATCATGATTCCCACCGACAAGATTCGCGACCTGATCGGCAAGGGCGGAGCAACGATCCGCAGCATCATCGAGCAGACCGGCGCCAAGATCGACGTGGACGACAGCGGCAAGGTGAACGTGGCCTCGTGCGACGCCGAGGGCCTGAAGAAGGCGCTGGAACTGATCGGCAACCTGACGGCCGTGCCGGAAGTGGGCAAGATCTATCTGGGCAAAGTAGTTCGGCTGGCCGAGTTTGGCGCTTTTGTCGAGCTCTTTCCGGGCACGGATGGCCTGCTGCACATCTCCGAAATCTCGGACCATCGCGTGAAGGACGTGAAGGACGAGTTGCGCGAGGGCGATCAGGTGATGGTCAAGGTTCTGGCCGTCGAAGGGAATCGCATCAAGCTGAGCCGCAAGGCGCTTATCAAGGAGCAGAAGGCCAAGCTGGTTCAAACAGCTCCGGTTGAGGCGGAAGGCGAAGCCGAAGAGGTGGAGATTTCCGCTTCCGAGTCCCCGGCTGCGCCGGCAGCGGCGGCAGCGCCGCAGAAGCCCCGCAATGAGTTCGACGAGCATCAGCCGAAGTCGAACCAGAGCACGATCCTGATCGAAGGCGGAGACGATTTCGAAGAGGGAGACGCGGAGGAATTCGACGAAGAGAACGAGCCGAACTTTAACCGCATTGAAGGCGCGCCGGCGCCAGTGCCACAGCCGGCAGGCGCGGGACGCCCGGCGGGCGCGGGCAATAACAGCAATCGCCGTCGCCGCCGGCGCAGGCCTGGTGGTGGCGGCCGCGGTCCCAGCAGCGGTGGCGGTCAGGCGTAGAGCGTTATCAGGTTGACTGTTCACAGTCGAGATTGAGACCTGTGCTCTCCCACCCATTCCGCGAATGGAAAACGCAGATCCTTCGACTGCGCTCAGGAGCGGAATGGATGGGGCACGGAGCATTTTGTTAACAGTTGAATCGAAAAAGCTCTAGAGCAGTTTTGGCTGTTCCTGTGGATTGAATTCGTGGTCTCCCACCCATTTCACAAAGGACGTGAAATGGATGGGGCCACCTGCGGTGGGGCCAGCCGCTCGCTATTCGCTCGCATGGACATTCGTGGTTTCCCACCCATTTCACAAAGAACGTGAAATGGATGGGGCACGGAGTTTCCTTACACCATTCGTGAAAATGCTATAGGCAGTTCTGATTCGCGATTCAGTTGCGACAATAGAAAGGCCCGAACGGTTAGCGTTCGGGCCTTTCTATTGGTGCGCGAGGAGATGCGGAATCAGGATTGGTTGGTGGAAGAGACGAATCCCTGCGTCATCGGCAACTCTTCTTTGACGTTGGATTCAGGGGCGAGGAGGGATTTCTGTTTGGCAGCGGCAGCATGCTGGCCTGACTTGCGGGTGTGGCGCTTGCTGTCGTACATGCGCCGGTCAGCGGCAATGCACAATGACTCCGCGTCGGAGGCGTCATCAGGAAAGAGGGCAAGGCCGATACTGGCGGCGATGCGCACACTATGGTTTTCCAGGTCGAGCGGCTCATTGAGCAGTTGCCGGAGCGAGTTTCCCACTTTCTCGGCATCGACGCGATTTGTAGGCCCCTCCAGAATCACGGAGAACTCGTCTCCTCCGGTTCGAGCGACAGTGTCGGAGCGGCGGACGCGCTCAGCAAAGGCTGATGCGACGCGCTGCAGCACCAGATCGCCCACGTGATGCCCGAGCGTGTCGTTTACCTTTTTGAAACCGTCGAGATCGATGACCAGCAACGCCATCATGGCTCCGGCGCGGCGGGAGCGCTCAAGCGTGCTGGTCATGCGGTCTTCAAAAAGGCGGCGGTTCGGCAATCCGGTCAGCACGTCATGCAGCGCGAGGTTCTTGTTGTGTTCGATCTGTTCTTCGAGCAGCAGGAGCAACATGCCCAGGGCCACCACATATTTTGGAAGGTTCCAAACCTCGCTCTCGACATGCACATGGGGAAGGAAAGCCGACAGCGTCGGCGCAATGACGAAGACCGACGCCCAGAAGACGAATCCAGTGATGATGACAAATGCGCCGGCAGTGGCGCGGCGGTATGCATAGGCAGCGAAGACGCCGCAGCCCAGGTAGATGGCGAACATGACACCATTCCAGGCCAGGCTGGAGCCATTTCCTGGGCGGTTCTGGAAAACCAGCAGAAAGATGGAGAGAGCGCCGTAAAGAGACACGGTGAACCAGCGCAGGGGGTGGTTGATCTCGCGAATCGATGCCAGCGTGACAGCCAGCGGGCTGAGGCCAAGCACAATCGCGGCCAGATTCAGAGCCCACTGGCCGCCTGAACCGGAACAGAGAATCGTGAAGTAGAGCGCGGTCGCCGCCAAGAGCGAGAAGAGCATCACGCGCCTGGACGCGGCGTTGCGGTAGGGAATCGAGGCGTGCATGAAGAGCACGCCGGCCCAAGCCAGGGAAGCAGAGAGAATGATCGAAGCCAAGGCGCCCCAGACGCCCGGAGCAAGGTTGAACAACTCGGCGGCAAAGTGGAGCAGAATCATCAGCCAAACCGCCAGCCATAACTTAGATACAGGCGCGCGATAGTTCCACGCCACGGAGGCAAATGCGCATATCAACAGCGCGATGACTGTTGTATCGGGAATTGCGCTCCAATTCAAGACGATCACCTCGATCCATTCACTCTGTTAATATCATCGGACATCCTGGGGCAATCAGAAGCGCTCGTTTATGGAACTTTTACACTACATGGCTACACTTTCGTAATGTCGTCTAATCAATGCGAAGGATCGATTCGATGAGTGCGCGTGATTTTCCACCGTAATCGGAGTCGAACTCAACCAGAGCGGAACAAGCGCAATCGCGCCCTTCGAGAGAGTTCTCAAGGTGGCTTTTTCTTGATGAAAAAACCACTTGGCGGAGGTGCTTCCGAGATACACCTGCTCTGGTTTCGCTGTAGACTCAAGACGATGGCTGCGAGTCTGTACATTGTCGTTGAGGGCGAGGACCCAGGGTTTGACATTTTTGTGAACGGCCATGCCCTGGCTCGGAACGAAGACGCCCTGGAGCAACTGGCCCAGCGGCTGGATGTGCATCCGCTGCTGGAGTTCTTTTCCGCGGACGAGGATTCGATGGCGATGCTGCAGGAGCAGGGCGCGGAGGAACTCGAAGAGAAGCCACGGCTGCCCCAGCCACAGTGGTTTAATGCGTCCGACGGCTTGCAGACCGTGCGCGCCCTGATTGGTTTTTTGAGGGAGGCCCCCACGGCTCTGGGCTCAGGGACGCGGCCGGTTCTGATGGAACTCGGCGAGTATGAGCGGGTGTTGCAGAAGGCTGAGAAGCGCGGACTGCGCTGGCATGTGGCTGTGAGCTGGTGCTGAGGCAGTTTCAAGTTGACTGTTTACAGGCGGGATTGAGACCTGTGCTCTCCCACCCTTTCCGCGAATGGAAAACGCAGATCCTTCGCCTGCGCTCAGGAGCGGAAAGGATGGGGCACCCCGCTGTGAGCTGGTGCTAAGGGGCTGACCGCATAAATTCGTTGTATTCCGAGCCACTTGCAAAATTGCATTTCGGAACTGCGAATCACAAGAGACAATCACCGCAGGGGCTAAAGCCCCGTTCATTTCAAAGCACTTACGGCACGACTAAAGTCGTGCCCTGACGCTTCTTGCATTTCTCTTTGAGTTTTGCAAGTCGCTTTTCCTTCAAATCATAGAATAGCGGCAAAAAACCGAGCCTGAAGGCTCTGTATTCATGCGCCTTTTCAGAGGGCTGAAGCCCTCTGCTCCGTTGAAAGACAGCCGAACCGACTTTCATGCCTGGGGGCGACCCGCAGAGCCATTGATACTCCCTCCGGAACCGCTATCCGCAACTGTAGTACTAAAGCATTATCACTGTGTCTTTAGAATTGAATTCTTGGTTTCCCATCCATTTCACAAAGAACGTGAAATGGATGGGGCACGGAGGATGGTACAACTTCAAACGGCGAGAGACCTAAGCGTCGTCCGGCTCGTCTGTTCTGGAAGTGAAGACGTTGCCCATGCGGCGGATCTGCGCGCCGACGCTGGCCAGCTTCTGCTCGATGCGCTCATAGCCGCGATCCATGTGATAGACGCGGTCGAGGATGGACTCGCCATCGGCGACCAGGGCCGCCAGCACAAGCGACGCAGAGGCTCGCAGGTCGGAGCACATGACGGCGGCGGCAGAGAGCTTTGCCGGTCCCTGCACGGTGGCGGTGCGGCCTTCCACACGGATGTCCGCGCCCATGCGCGCCAGTTCCTGCACGTGCATGAAGCGATTTTCGAAGATATTCTCCTGAATCACGCTGACGCCTTCGGCCTGGGTGGCGAGCGCCATGTATTGGGCCTGCATGTCGGTGGGGAAGCCGGGATACTCCTCGGTGGAGATGCTGGCCGCGCGCAGGCGGCCTTCGAGGCGCACGCGCACGGTGTCGGGGCCGAGAATATCGATGCGGACTCCGGCCTCGCGCAACTTGGCAATGACGGCGGTCAGGTGCGCCGGATTGCAGTTGGTCACAATCAGGTCGCCGCCGGTGATGGCTCCAGCGACCAGGAATGTTCCTGCCTCGATGCGGTCGGGATGAATGCGATAGCGCGCGCCATGCAGGCGGGCGACGCCTCGGACGCGGATGGCCGATGTGCCGGCGCCCTCGATTCTGGCGCCCATGGCGACGAGCAGCGCGGCAAGGTCTGTGACCTCGGGCTCGCGAGCGCAATTCTCCATCAGGGTTTCGCCGTCGGCCAGGACAGCGGCCATCAACAGATCCTCGGTGCCAGTGACGGTGATTTTGTCGAAGACCAAGTGTGCGCCCTTGAGCCGCTGGGCGCGGGCTTCGAGGTAGCCGTGCGCCTGGATGATGGTGGCGCCCATTTTTTCGAGGCCCCGGATGTGCAGATCAATGGGCCGGCCGCCGATGGCGCAGCCGCCGGGCATGGCGACGCGCGCCATGCCGGCGCGGGCGACCAGTGGGCCGAGGACCAGGGAACTGGCGCGCATGGTCTTCACAATTTCGTACTTGGCGACGGGATCGGAGAGCGAGTGGCAGCGGATGGAAGTGGTGTGCGGCGCAGCTTCGCCGCCCAGAACCACTTCCGCGCCCATCGACGCCAGCAGACGCCGCTCGGTCGCGATGTCGCGCACCTGGGGAATGTTTTCGAGAGTGACCTCGTCTTCGGTCAGAATGGCCGCGGCCATGCAAGGCAGCGCCGAGTTCTTGGCCCCCGATACGTGAATGGTCCCGACGAGCGGATTGCCGCCGCGAATGACGAATTTGTCCATGAAAGCTGAGAGGCTCCTAATTATTCAGTGTAAATGGGGGGATTGGATGAGGCAGGGAACGAGCGGTTATACTTGCCGATGGCGTAGTGTCCTGAATCGGAAGTTCGTTGAAGAATCAAGGGGCGAAAACGCAGGTCCTTCGACTCCGTTTGGCGCAAAAAACGCGCCAAACTACGCTCAGGATGACAACCTTTTGTTTAGCGAATTGGTGAATCAGGACACAAGTGTTGCGGCTTCAAGGCGGGGAAAGGGAAAAGCGAGATGAAATCTACAAAGTTCCGGGGTTGTACAGTAGTATTGGCCGGGTTGGTTTTGGGGCTGTTTCAGGCGATTGCGGCTTTGCCGGCGGGGATGGCGCAGACGCAGAAGGCTGTTGCGGCTCACGCTGCTCCGCTGCCGAAGATCGTGGAGAAGGACGGCCGCTATGCGCTCGTGGTGGATGGCGAGCCTTATCTGATGCTGGGCGTGCAGGCCAACAACTCCAGCGCATGGCCGGATTATCTGGGCAAGGTGTGGCCGGCGGCTGAAACGCTGCACGCCAATACGGTCGAACTGCCCATCTATTGGGAGCAGATGGAGGCCACGCAGGGGAAGTTTGATTTCAGCGTGGTGGACCTGATTCTGAAGCAGGCGCGGGAACACCATCAGCGGCTGGTGCTGCTGTGGTTCGGCACGTGGAAGAACGCCAGCTCGCATTACACGCCGGAGTGGATCAAGCTGGACCAGGCGAAGTATCCGCTGCTGCGGAACCGGGACGGGCAGACGGTGGACTCGCCGTCGATCTTCGCTCCGGCGTGGCTGGGGGCCGACAAGGCAGCATTCCGCGCGCTGATGCGCCATTTGAAAGAGACGGATGCGCAGCGGACCGTGCTGATGGTGCAGGTGGAGAACGAATCCGGTGTCTGGGGCGCAGTGCGGGACTACAGCCCGGAGGCCGAAAAGGCCTTTGCCGGAGAGGTTCCAGAAAAGCTGGTCAAGGGGCTGGGCAAACAGCCGGGGACGTGGCGCGAGGTTTTCGGCGATGACGCCGATGAGATTTTCGAAGCGTGGTTTACCGCGAGCTACATCGAGCAGGTGGCCGAGGCGGGGAAGGCGGAGTACGGGCTGCCGTTGTATGTGAATGCGGCTCTGCGCGAGCCGTTCAATCCGGGCAAGCCGCCCAGCTACGAATCCGGCGCGCCGACCGACAATGAGATTGACCTGTGGAAGATTGCCGCGCCGTCGATCAGCGTGGTGGCTCCGGACATTTATATGCCGGAGTTTGCCAAGTACAGCAAGGAGATCGATTTTTACCGGCGCAAGGATAACGCGCTGCTGATTCCCGAGACGGGTAATCAGGCTGCGTATGCGCGCTACGTTTATGCGGCGATTGGCCAGGGAGCGATCGGGTGGGCGCCATTCGGACTGGACCTGAGCCGCTATAGCAATCAGGCCGAAGGGCCGGGGGCGATGGAAGCGGATGCGCTGAAGCCCTTTGCGCGGCAGTATGAGTTACTGGCGCCGATTGCCCGCCGGCTTGCCAAGGGAAATCTGGAAGGCAAGGTCCAAGGCGCGAGCGAAGAGGCGGAGAACCACACGCAAACGCTCGCCTTCGAGCGCTGGAAGGCCGTGCTGCAGTACGGAATGCCGTCGTTCGGTAACTGGATGCAGCCCAAGGGCAACACGCCGGCTGATGGGGGCGTGGTGATTCTGGAACTGGGGCCGGATGAGTTTCTGGTTGCCGGGCACCATGTGCGGGTGGATTTTGCGCCGACCTTCGAGGCGGGGAAGAAGCGCTACTGGCTGAAGGTGGAAGAGGGCGGCTATGACTCGGTGGGGAAGTGGAAGACCGCGCGCATCTGGAACGGCGACCAGACCGATTACGGGCTGAATCTGAAGGCGGATGAGAATGTGCTGCTGAAGGTGAGGGTGACGACGTTCTGAACCAGGGCCGGTTCAGGTCCTTAGAGCGGTTTCAGGTTGACTGTTTGCAGTCGAGATTGAGACCTGAGCCCTCCCACCCATTCCGCGATGAAGCTGCGGAATGGATGGGGCACCCAGTATTCTGTTAACAGTTGAATCGAAAACGCTCTAACCGTCCGTGGTAAAGTCTGAATCGCTGAAAAACTTCCCTCAGGGGCTAAAGCCCGGCTTCATTTAGCGGCCTTATCGGCACGACTGAAGTCGTGCCTTGACGCTTCTTGCCTCGTGCAATCATTTCTCCGCAGTTAAAAATATAAAATTCAGCGATTCAAATGCGATTGCACTTGCAGGGTTCTTGCTCACAACTCCAGGACATTATCCTCGATGGCGAGGCGGACGTTGCCGTCGCTCTTGGCGAGGCGGCGGACGGCCTCCTGTTTGTCGACGCGGGCTTTGAGCATGACCAGGGCGACGGGGACGCTGCGGCCGGCGCTCTTGATGGTTTCGACGGCGGTCGCGTGGCTGATGGCGCAGGCGTTCATCAGAATGCGGATGCCGCGCTCGACCAGCTTGGAGTTCTGCATGTGCACGTTGACCATGAGGTTTTCGTAGACGTATCCCAGACGGGTCATGGCGCCGGTGGTGATCATGTTGAGGATCATCTTCTGGGCGGTGCCGGCCTTCATGCGCGTGGAGCCGGTGACAACTTCGGGGCCGACTTCGGCAACGATGACGGTATCGGCGGCATCCGCCAGCGGCGTTCCCTGGTTGCAGGTGACGGCGGCGGTGCGAGCGCCGCGGGCGCGGGCATAGGCCACGGCGGCTACGACATAGGGGGTGCGGCCGGAGGCGGAGATGCCCACGACCACGTCCTTGCGCGTGGGACGGCGGCGGGCTATGTCGCGCTGGCCCAGCTCCTCGGAATCCTCGTTGGATTCTATCGAAGAGGCCAGAGCCTTGGGTCCGCCGGCCATGATGTACTGTACCTGTCCGGGGGCCGTGGAATAAGTGGCTGGGCATTCGGCGGAGTCGAGCGCCGCAATGCGTCCGCTGGAACCTGCGCCGACGTAAATCAGGCGGCCGCCGTCGCGCAGACTGCGGGCAACCAGGTCGATGACCAGCGCGATTTCCGGAATCGCCTTCTTGACCGCGGCGGCAACCTTGCCATCCTCATGATTGATAATGCGGGCGATCTCGAGCGCGGACTTGGTGTCGAAGCCCAGAGACACTTCGTTCAGGCTTTCGGTTGTGAGGTTCTGGAGGAAAGATGACGGATCTTTTCTGATCTCATCCTCTGGAGCGCCGGTTATCTCCTGCATCGTCAAACTGCTCGCCATCACACCCGTCCCTAATTCTCTATTGTATCTGCAAACCCGTCAATGCCGTTCATAATTCTCCATGGATATGAGCAGAGGCAGCGAAAAGCGCGGGTTGCAATGTGCTCACAATGCCTCGCGAATGGCATCGTGAAAGGCCGGTCTCGCCTGGCGAATCAGGAGGTTTTGCCTGTCGGGCCATGTGCGGTTGGTGAGGAGGGCGACGGCGAGGCCGACCTCGAGGTCAATCCACAGCGAACAGCCGCTGAAGCCGAGATGGCCGATTGAATGAGGAAAAAAATGGCGACCGGAGGAGGACTTTCCCGAGGGTGTATCCCAGCCGAGCGCGCGGGAGGAGCCCGGCGGGCCTTGTCTCTGAGAAAAAATCTCGACGGTGGCCGCGTCAAAAAGGCGCGCATTTGCGGCGCCGGATGCAGCCCGGAGAATTTCGCGGGCAAAACGCAACAGATCCTGCACGTTGGAAAACACGCCGGCGTGGCCGGCTGCGCCGCCGAGCACGGAGGCGTTTTCATCCTGGACCTCGCCCTGAATGCGGCGGCGGCGGAAGGCTGTGTCCTCCTCGGTGGGCGGAATGAGGCTTCGCGTCTGGGCGGGAGGACAAAAAACAGTGTTCGCGAGCCCCAATGGCTGAAAGATTTCGCGTTCCGTCCATGTTGCGAGAGGTTCGCCGGTGAGCGCCTCGATTGCCTTGCCCAGCAGAATAAAGCCGGGGTCGGAGTACACGGCGCGCGCGCCAGGCTCGGTCTCGAGGGGCAAAGCCAGACAGGCGTTCATCAGCGCCGCGGGAGTGGCGGCCGCGCGAAAGAACTCCACGTTGCCCGGCAGCCCGGAGTTGTGCGCCAGCAAGTGACGCAGCGTCACGCTAACCCTTGCGGCGGAGCTGACTGGGCCTGTGGCGGGTTTGGCGGCGAAGCTGGGAAGCAGCTCTGCCAGGGGCGTCTCCAGATCGAGAAGGCGGCGCTGATGGAGCAGCATGGCGGCGGCCGAGGTGGCGGCAACCTTGGTGATGCTGGCGATGTCGTAGATGGTTTTCGCGGTGACGGCCGGGGAGCTTTCGTCATATGTAAAGCGGCCCAGCGCCTCTGCGAGGACAACTTCGTCTTTGGCCAGCACGCCGAAGGCGCAACCGGGAAAAGCATGTGCAGCGATGGCCTCGTCCAGGACGCGGTAGGCGGCGGCAAACCGGCGTCGCGAGCCGGCTGGCGAGACAACGGGCGGAGTGTCTTCGGATTTCATCGCTGGATTGCATCGTAACGCAAATGGCCGGCACATTCAGAAGTGTGTTGCGATTGCGCTGGAACGGAGGCCGGGAAGACGCGGCCAGCAGGGAAATGCCAATATTTTCTGCAGCAGATTCATGGCATTTGGCCGGTGGTTACCGATGATTAATGGTCCGTGCAGCTTTATTTGACGAGGGGAATCGGACGGTGCTCTTATAGTGGAGGCGGTACGGGCGCGATGGCCGTTTTGCCGCAGGAACGGAGACTGGAAATGCAAGTACGTGGGCCAATGGGTATAGGGATATTTGTGCTGGGCGCTTTGTTGAGCGGATGCGGTGGCGGAGGCGGCAGTAGCAGCACGACTACAACCACGCCGCCAGCGGCAACCCAGGCGGCCGCGCCTACCATCACGACCGCTGCCGCGCAAAACGGCGCCGTGTTGGTGAGTCTGGCGTCAACGGCTTCCGGGGCTACAGTCTATTTCACACTGGACGGCTCGACGCCCAGCACTTCGTCACAGGTGTATAAAGCGCCGTTTTTGGTGGCTTCGAACCTGACGGTCAATGCCATTGCCGCAGCCTCGGGCGAAACGACCAGCAGCGTCACGACGAAGGCTTTCGCGCCCAACATTGCGTCGGGAACGCTGGTGTGGAGCGATGAATTCGCCAACACCACGAGCGCCAACGCCCAGCCCAGTTCGACGGTCTGGACCTACGACACGGGATTGAACTGCTGCGGCAACAACGAGCTTGAGACCTATTGCGCCTGGGGCTCGGCAACTTCGCCGTGCGACACGAGCAATCCGAATGCATTCGTAGCTCCTGGCGGCGGGCTGCACATCGTGGCCGAGCGGCCGTCGAGCGGTGTGTATACCTCGGCGCGGCTGAAGAGCGAGGGACTGTTCAGCTTCCAGTACGGCAGAATCGAGGCGCACATCAAGTTGCCTGAGTCGCAGGGCATGTGGCCGGCCTTCTGGCTTCTGGGCAGCAACATTATCGCCGACCCGTGGCCGGCCTGCGGCGAGCTGGACGTGATGGAGCATATCAACGGCAGCAATCCAGAGAGCGAAGGCTACGACTGGGTGCAGGGCTCGGTTCACGGCACTGGGCTGGATGGCGGCACTCAATATCATCCGACGGGGTTCTCCGCGGCGGACTGGCACACCTACGGCATGATCTGGACCAAGGGGCAGATTGAGTACTATATCGACGATCCGAGCAATGTTTACGCTAAGTTCACGGCCACCTCGATGACAGGTACATGGCCCTTCGACGCGGGTCCGCAGTTTATCCTCCTGAACCTGGCGGTCGGCGGCAGCTGGCCGGGCTCGCCGGATGCGACTACTGTGTTTCCGTCGGAGATGCAGGTGGACTACGTCCGGATTTACACGAACTAGAGACTTAGACAGCGTAATTTCGTTGGTGCAGGTTCGTGCTTTCCCACCCATTTCACAAAGAACGTGAAATGGATGGGGCACGGAGAATGGCGCAGCTTCAAACGGTCAGAGCACTTGATCTCTGACCGCATACTTTCGTACTTCACCCAACAGGACGATGGCATCCCACCCTTTCGCCAACGAAGAACAACTGCGGGTCCCCTTCGGCTGCGCTCAGGGCAGGCTTTCGACTCGCTACGCTCGCTCAGGATTATTCCTGTTTCTGTAGGGTTGAATTCGTGGTTTTCCACCCATTTCACAAAGAACGTGAAATGGATGGGGCACGGAGAATGGCGCAGCTTCAAACGGTCAGAGACTTATAGACGGCAGCAGGGACTTTGGCGCGGCCGGAGAGGCGACGGGGAAGGCGCGGAGCTTGTTGCGGAGGGGAGGCGCAAAGTATGCTTCCGGCATGGGATCGGGATTCTGGCGTCATAAACTTAATTCCTCCGCTCCATCTGAACCTGCTGTGGTGACCGGCGCGCAACAGACACACGCCTCCGCCGGGCGCATGAGCTTGCGCGCGATGCGGCGCGCCGTGACGCTGGCATCGTTTCTGGGCTTTGGCGTTCTCCGCTTCTGGATTCTGCGGCTGCGCGGGCCGCTCACCATGGAACAGCGCGCGCAGTGGCAGCATCAGACCTGCCGCGGGATTCTGAGAGGAGCGGGCATCCGCTACGGAGTGGAAGGCCAGCCGCCCACCCACGGCCTGGTCGTTTGCAATCACCTCAGTTACCTCGACATCCTGGTCCTTTCGGCGGCGATGCCGTGCTTTTTTGTGGCCAAGATCGAGATCGGCGGCTGGCCCATTTTCGGCACGCTGGCGCGCATGGGCGGCACCATCTTTCTTGACCGTTCAAGCCGGAAGAGCGCCACGAGCGTGTCGGAGCAGATGAGCGAAAGGTTCAAGCTGCCGATTCCGGTGCTGCTGTTTCCCGAGGGCACGAGCAGCGACGGCGAACGGCTGCTGCGCTTCCACTCGCGGCTGATCGATCCGGCCACCTCGGCCGGAGTGCCTATTACGGCGGCCGCTCTCCGCTACGTGACGGACGACGGCAGGCCGGAGCGCGAGCTGTGCTGGTATGGCGATTTGTTGTTTGCAACGCATCTCGCGAAGGTGCTCGGCATGGCCGGCTTCTCTGCCGAGGCGCGCTTTGGGCAGCCGCACATTTACACCAGCCGCCGCGCGGCCGCCGAACAGACTCACGATGAGATTGCCGCGATGCGGGCGGAAATGCTGTCGCCCAGATGATGGAGACGGCTAACATCGCTGATCCGGCATGATTGGATTGCGATGCAAGAGAAGGGAAAAAACAACCGCAGGTCCTTCGACTCCCTTCGCGATGCTTCGGTCGCTCAGGATGACAAATCTTTGGTTATGCAATCGTCTTGTGCCAAATCAACAGTTGAGATAGAAACGGTCAAAGAGACGGCGAGAGAGAGGATGAAGATGGCCAATCGAACAAAGGAAGTTTTCGACGCTACGGCATCAAGCTATGATGCGGATCGATCGCGGCTCATTCCCGGCTGCGACACGTTTTACCGGTGGGCCATCGATCTGATTCCCGCGCAGGCAGAACAGATCCTCGATCTGGGAGCCGGATCAGGACTGCTGACCATCCTGATCCGCAATCGTTTTCCGCAGGCGCGAATCCATCTGATCGACTTTTCCGGTCCTATGCTGGAACTGGCAAGAAAGCGTCTGGGCAGCGACGCTCTGGTTACGTATGAGCAGGCGGACTACGTGAAGGCGGCGCTGCCGAAGGGGCTGGATGCCGTCGTTTCATCACTCTCCATTCATCATCTGGAGGATGCCGACAAGCGGGAGCTTTTTCGCAAGATCCATGCCGCGCTAGAGCCGGGCGGCAGATTCATCAATGCGGATCAGGTTGCGGGGCCAATCGCGGAACTCAGTGAGCGCTACAAGGCTCTCTGGCTGGAACAGGTTCGGCAGGCCGGCGCAACGCCGGAACAGATCGAGGCTTCACTGTATCGCCAGCGGGAGGATCGCTGCGCGCCGGTCGAGGCGCAGTTGCAGTGGCTTCGCGAGGCAGGTTTCAGCGATGCGGATTGCTGGTACAAAGAGAGCCGCATGGCCGTCATGGCAGGCACGCGATGATGGCGGAGCGCGCCGTGACGGGAGTTTCTGCATTGGAGGATGAAATGCGAAGGGAAGAGTGGATGAGAGGCCGGCGCAGGTGGGCCAGCCTGCTGGCGTTTCTGTTCCTGGGCATGGTTGCGGCGGCGCAGCCATCCGCGCCGCCAGCCGCGGACAACTTTACCGGCCATCCGCGCGTGGTGATTATCAGCGACATCGGCAACGAGCCCGATGACCAGATGTCGTTCGTCCGGCTGCTGCTCTACTCCAACGAACTCGATCTTGAGGCCATGATTGCCTCTACCTCGACCTGGCAAAAGAACGCCACACATCCTGAGACCGTGCACGCCATCGTGAAGGCATACGGGCAGGCGCGCCCCAACCTGCTGTTGCACGCCAAAGGCTGGCCCACGGCGGAGGAACTAGACCAGCGCATCTATATCGGGCAGGCCGCTTATGGCATGGCCGCGACCGGAGAGGGCAGGGCGTCAGCCGGCTCGCGGGCGCTGGTGAAGGCCATCGAGCGCGACGACGCCCGGCCGCTGTGGATCTGCCTGTGGGGCGGCGCGAACACATTGGCGCAGGCGCTTATCGACTTGCGCGCCGCGCATCCTCCGGCTGAAGTGGAGCGCATGATTTCCCGGCTGCGCATCTCGTCCATCTCCGACCAGGACGATGCCGGCCCGTGGATTCGCCGCGAGTTTCCCACGCTCTTCTATGTGGGGAAGCCCAGCGCGCCGAATGGCGAAGAATACTATTACGCGACGTGGACCGGCATCAGCGGAGACCTTTATTACCGCAACGGAGCAGGCGCCGATGCAAGCCTGGTCAGCAACGAGTGGCTGGAGGCAAACATCCGCGCCAAGGGGCCGATGGGCAAGATGTATCCGCGCTTTCTGTTCATCATGGAAGGCGACACGCCGTCGTATCTGGGCCTGATTGACAACGGGCTGAATGCCTATCGGCGGCCTGACTGGGGCGGCTGGGGCGGACGTTATGTGTATCGGCAGCCCTATGGCGAGCCTCATGCCCTCTGGACCCAGGGCGGCGACATGTTTATGCGCGCAACCTCGCAGGACCGCGTTCGCGGCATCGACGGAGCGGAGCACGTTTCGGATCAGGCAACCATCTGGCGGTGGCGGGAGGCCTACCAGAATGACTTTGCCGCGCGCATGGACTGGACGGTGAAGGACTTTGCCCACGCCAACCACAATCCAGAGCTGGTGGTGAACGGACAGGCTGGAAGCGCGCCGGTGGAGTTGACTGTGGATGCGAATCAAGTCCTTACCCTGGACGCAACCGGCAGCAAAGACCCGGACGGGCAGAGATTGCATTACCGATGGTGGGTTTACGAAGAGGCCGGCCTCTCAGGCGGCCATGGCGCCGATGTGGCGATTCGCGGCGCAAACGATCAGCAGGCAGAGGTCACGATCCACTCTCCATGCCGCGCGGGCTGGTTTCCGGGAATACCGTGCCGGGGAGAGGGCGTGGCGCACGTGATTCTCGAAGTTACCGACGAGGGTGCGCCGCAGCTTACTTCGTACCGGCGCATCGTTCTTCACGTGCGGGCGCTGCACGGGGATCGGTGAAGACGGAGTCAGTGGCCCCGAGGAGGATTCTCACGGACAGCGTGGCGCAAAATCAGCGCGGAGGTTGCCGCCGGGACTTGGACGGCATAACTTCGTTCATACAGGTTCGTGGTCTCCCACCCTTTCGCCAACGAAAAACAACCGCAGGTCCTTCGACTCGCTACGCTCGCTCAGGATGACGGGGCACGGAGAATGGTACAACTTCAAACGGCCAGAGCCCGAGCGTGCTGTGGCGGGGATGACGATTACTTCGTGTCCGCAGGGGGGGGGGCCGTGGAGTTGCGCACGACGAGCCTGGTGGAAACCATGAATTCGCGCTGAATTCTCGGGTTGGTGGGGTCTTCGGCCTGCTGGCGGAGGGCCTCGAAGGCGGCGCTGGCCAGACCGGAGCGCGAGAGGCGGATGGTGGTCAGCGGCGGCAGGGTGTACTCGGCGAAGGAGATGTCGTCGAGGCCGACGACCGAGAGGTCCTGAGGCACGCGCAGGCCTTCCATGTAGGCCGCGCGCAGCACGCCGATGGCGGTCATGTCGTTGGAGCACATGATGGCGGTGGGACGTACGGCGAGCGCGTGCAGCTTGGCATAGCCGGCGACGCCGCCCTTGAGCGTATGGTCGCACTCGATAATCCACTTTTTCTGGAGCGGCAGTCCCTCGGCTTCAATCGCCGCGCGGAAATCGTTTTCGCGGGTGAGAGCCGAGTGGAGCTTGTGCGGCCCGGCCAGGAAGCCGATCCTTGTGTGCCCGAGCTTCACCAGGTGATCCACGGCCTCGCGGATGCCAGTGGTGTAGTCGAGGAGAATGGTGGCGGACTTAGGGTCGTCGAGGCGGAACTCGGCCAGCACGACGGGCACATCATGATGCACCAACTGGTCCAGCACTGGCTCTTCCTCGCCGAAGGTGAGCACGGCCACGCCATCCACCTTGCGCTCCAACATGCGGCGCACACAGCGGCTCAGCACGACCGGGTCGCTGTTCGAGCTGCTGATCAGAATTTCATAGCCATGGGCAACGGCAACCTCTTCAAAGCACTGGATCAGCTCAGGGAAGAAGGGGTTGGTAATGTTTTCAACGATGACGCCAAGCAAGCGGCTGTGGCCGGAAACAAGGGTGCGCGCATGGGTATTGGGAAAGTAATTCAACTGGTGAATTGCCTGCCAGACGCGTTTTTGCAGCCGTTCACTCACTACTGAAGAGCCATTGATGGTCCGCGAGACAGTAGCGATGGAAACCTTCGCCTGTGCGGCGACGGTGCGAATGTCGGGAATCTTTACAGCGGTCTTGCGGGTCGGTCTGCGAGCCACGGGAGAGTCCTGATGGAAAGGAAGTTGGTGTAAGCAATGCTAGTGCATTGCAGGGGTGTTTGTGAAAGAAAAGAATTGATTCCGGCCAGCAGGCGGCGAAGCTCTCAACCGTTCGGGAGCTGCAAATGGGCCAAACGCGGTTGCCGTTTCCGTCTTGCCGCGGGACGCGCTACTCGTTGTCGGCCAGCAAGAGCCGCAGGTCGCGGAGGTTGTGGCCGGTGGGGCCGGTGACGACGGCATCGCCGAGAGCGGTAAACATGGGGCAGGCGTCGAAGGCGGCCAGAGATGATTTCAGGTGGAAGCCAAAGACATGAGCGCGGGTGACGGTGGTGGGGTCGGCAATGGCCCCGGCGGACCTGGTGTTGCCGTCAATGCCGTCGGAACCGGCGCTGAGCACGGTGAGCCGCTCGTCCGCGTACTTTTCGAGTTCCAGGGCGCACTCCATCGCAAACTGCTGGTTACGGCCACCGGCGCCGGGGATACGGTCGAGCTTGATGGTCACTTCGCCGACGGAGATCAGGCAGAGGCGGGGATGGACGGCGCGCAGGGCGTGAAAGCGCTGCAGCAGATAGCGGGCGGCGTCAACGTAGTCCCAGTCGTCGCAACTGTTGTCCACAACGACATGGAAGCCGGCCTTCTGCGCCAGGAGGCGCGCGTTCTCAGCCAAGTCGTGACTGGAAGCCAGGACCTCAAAAACTGATTTGCTGAACGCCTCGTCTTCGCCGTTCATGATGGAGGCGGCGGTGATGCGGCGCGCATCCGACTTGGAGAACTTGGGGAAGAAAGGCGGACGCCAGCCTTTGTTACCGGGCGACTCGGGCAGGTCGCCACGCTCAAAGAAAGCGCTTACAGAGGGAGGCAGCTTGGCCTTCAGATCGTATTTTTCCAGCAGGGCGTGGACTTCGGCCACGGTGGAGTGGTCGGGCGAGGTGGGGCCGGAGGAGAGCGCGTCGAGGGAACGCAGCGGCACATCGGGAACCAGCAGGCTCACCTTGGCCGCTTCCGGCGCGGCGATGGCCAGCCGTCCGCCTTTCACCGCGGAAAAATGCTTGCGCAGAGTGTTGATTTCGCCGATGGGAGCGCCGGAGGCCAACAGCAACTGATGGAATGCGACGGTGTCCTCGAGCGAGATATGGGGGTCCAGAGGCAGGTCGAACATGGCCGAACCGCCGCCGGAGATGAGAAAGAAGATCAGAGTGTCTTTTTTGGCCTTCTTCAGCATGTTCAGGGCGGCGCGGGCAGCGGCGAAGGAGTCTTCGTTGGGCAGAGGATGGCCGCCCTCGAAGTAGCGAAAGCGCCAGTCGCGGCTTTTTGGCAACTGGTTGGAACAACAGATGCCGCGCATGCCCTTGCGGCGCTTGACGCGATCGAGCAGGACATCGAGCATGGGCGCGGCGGCCTTGCCCAGCGCGATGACAAAAACTTTCTTGAACTTGGAGAGATCGATTACGTCGGGACCGCTGCCATCGGGCAAAAGACGATAGAGCAGGTTGCCCTCAACGCGAACGCGGCGGTCAAAGGCCGAGGCAATGTCGCACGCCGCAATGGCGCCGGTGAAGATCTCAGTGGCTGTAGCGTGCAGAGTATCCAGGGAGGAATCGACGGCTGTGATCATCGCATTTGCTCCTTCAGCCAACAAGCGAGCGTCGACTGCATCGGATCGAGTTGACCGGCAGGAAATTGATCGGCGGGGGGAAGGAGCACCAGTTGTTGGGGTTCGGCTGCCGAGCCGGCGTCTTCTTCTGGCGCGCACTGATTCACGAGCGTTTCAATCCTATAACCAGGACCGGGAATACTCACGCTGCGAAGAATAGTTTTCGCGGGGATGGAGCCGGATGGAATGGGGGGGAAAGTCGTAATCATGCCATACACCATTCTACGCTTATGGCATAAAGATTTACTTATGTCCGCGCATTCCCGCTAATAAGCTGCAAGAATGGCGCGGCCAGTGCTACAGCCGTATTTCGTTAAGTCCTGGAATAGCGGCAGGAAACCGGGCCTGAAGGCCCGTGTTCGGAGGCTTTTTTCAGAGGGCTGAAGCCCTCTGCTCCCTCCGTAACTTCTATCTGAATTATGGTACTAACCGCTATCGCCAGTACCGGTTAGGGTATTCTAAAGGTATGATGAATGATCGTTCGCATCTCGACTCGCCGCAGGAAGAAATTGACGTCATCCGGTTTACCCGCCAGTTATGCGAAATTGAATCGACTACCTACCACGAGGGCGCGGTGGGCGATTTCCTGGCGGATTTTCTCGCGCGGCGGGGCTGGGACGTGGAAAAGACCCCCGTCGAACAGCCGAGTGAGAACGCCGGCGGCGGCCCGCGCTGGAACATTTATGCAGGCAAGGCGAGCGAGACTCCCGATCTGGTTTTTTCAACACATATGGACACCGTGCCGCCCTACATTCCTTTCAGCGAGGATGACGATTTCCTTTATGGCCGCGGTGTTTGCGACGCCAAGGGGATTTTGGCCGCGGAGGTAGCAGCCGCCGAGAGCTTGCGCGAGGCGGGCTACAAGATCGGGCTGCTGTTCGTCAGCGGCGAGGAGCGCGACTCAGCCGGCGCCAAGGCCGCCAACCTCAAGCCCAAGGGCAATCGCTTTCTGATCAATGGCGAACCCACGGACAACCAAGTGGCGGTGGCTTCGAAGGGCGCGTTGCGGGTATCGCTGAAGACGACCGGCAAGATAGCCCACTCGGCGTATCCGGAACTGGGCGAGAGCGCCGTGCACAAGATGGTGGAGCTGCTGGCGAAGCTGCTGAAGATGGATTGGCCGGTGGACGAGTACGCCGGGGATACGACGCTGAACATTGGGCAGATACAAGGCGGGTACGCGCCGAACGTGGTTGCCGACCACGCCGAGGCGCAGGTGCTGATCCGGCTGGTGACCGACTCTGCGCCGGTGCGCGAAAGGATTCTGGAGGCGGCCAAGGGTGTGGCAGAAGTCGAGTTCACGCTGGACCTGGCGTTTGTGCGGCTGAAAGCTGTGGAGGGAATGCCCACGATGGTGGCCAAGTTTGCCACCGATATTCCGCAACTCTCGAACTGGGGCCAGCCGCTGCTGTTTGGGCCTGGGTCGATCCACGTGGCGCACACGCCGCAGGAGAAAGTGGCCAAGAAGGAACTCAAGGGAGCAGTCGAGCTTTACATCAAGGTGGCGAAGCAACTGCTGGGAAACCGCTGATTAAGTTCTATTCCACATCGGGCATTTCCGCAGGGGCTAAAGCCCACCATTTATTTCCAATGACTTACGGCACGACTGAAGTCGTGCCCTGACGCTTCGTGCCTCTACGGATGAGTCTTTCCGCAACCTGTAGAGCCCACGTTGATTTGAGGCGTCCGATGGCTCGGCTGAAGCCGCGCCGGTTCAAAGCATCTACTTGTTCAGAAATTCCCTGGGGTAGGACTGAATCTCAGGCAGGATTGGATTTGGCTGTGGAGAGTTGCGCCTGTGGGGCAGCAGCTTCAGCGGCCATCTCGGTAACAGATGCCTTGTCCAACACCTCAAGCATGGCTTTCTGCGCTCTACCCCAGACAGAATGCGCTGGGCAATAGGGTTTCCGATCGCAGGAGGCCCCGGAGAGCATACAGACGTTCAAGCGGATGGGACCGTCGACGGCCTCAATCACCGCGCGGAGCGAAGCCAGGCGGCCTGGGGAGAGAATCTCAAATCCGCCCGTCTGCCCCCGCCGGGAAGCAATGAATCCGGCGTGGCACAAGGCCTGCAGAACCTTGGAAAGAAAGCTCTCTGGCGCTCCCGTGGCGCGGGCCAGCGCCGGAAGCAGCGCGCGCTGATGCTCCGGCAGCGCGGCCAGGTGGACCATCACACGAACAGCATAGTCAGCAGCCCGCGTGAGCTGCATCGTAGAACTGGAACGTTCCATCTGTAGGTTCTCTTTAGCACCAATCTTACGGCATGGCCATGGATGCTGCGTCCCATTTATCGCAGTCTGGAATACGCGGCCAGGGGACAGCCTGCGCAATGGGCGGTTTTCCCGCAATGGGCCTTGCCGACGGCAACCGTGAGGGCATGAAACTCGTTGAAGAGCCGAGCCTGGTCTTCGGGGGCATCGGCGGCGAAGGCCTGGCGGATGAGGGCGGTTATGGACTCATACCCCTTGTGATTGCAGCCGGGCGGAGGCGCGAGAAGCCGGTGCCGCTCGCTGATGCGGCGCATGTACTCGTCGGCGACGGGAACGGGATGGCCGAGGGCGTAGAGCAGGATGGCGTCAGCGGTTTCAGGGCCAACGCCGGGCAGGGCCAGCAGGCGAAGGCGCAAGGCGAGTGTGGGGCTGGCGGCGAGACGATCGAGCGAGCCGGAAAACTCCTCGTCCAGCATGGCTACAAATGCCTTGAGAGCGGGCGCTTTGCGGGTGGAAAAGCCTGAGGGCTGGATGAGACGCCGCAAGTCTTCAAGAGCGAGAGCGCGCAGGCCGTCCACGGTCAGGGCTCCGGCGGCGCGCAGGTTGTCGAGGGAGCGCTCGACGGCTTTCCAGGCAGTGTTCTGAGTGAGGTATGCGCCGAGGATGACTTCAAAGGGAGTTTTGGCCGGCCACCAGTGCTGCGGGCCATAGGCCGCGGCGAGGTCGTCGTTCATGCGGCGGAGGCGCTGGGCGGGAGTGGGACGGGTCGAGGGCACGGCTGGTCTTAGAATAGCGGAGTTAGTGCGGTTAGCGGAGTTGGCGGAGTTAGCGGTCGGGGTTTGAGGTTTCCCACCCTTGCGCCAGGAAAAACGCGCAAGGATGGGGCACGGAGCATTTATAGGTAGTCCGGCAGAAGTCACAGGAGGCGGAGATGAAGAGTCATACGGAGTATCTGGTATTTGAGACGAAGAAGCAGCAGGAGATGGTGCACATCACCGATGAGGTGGAAAAGATCGTGGCGCGCAGCGGGGTGAAGGATGGGTTGTGCTTCGTTTCGCCGATGCACATCACGGCCGCGATTTATGTGAACGACCTGGAGGGCGGGCTGATCGAGGACATTGGCGAGTGGCTGGAGAAGCTGGCACCGGCGCGGCCCGACTACAAGCACCACCGGACGGGCGAGACGAACGGCGACGCGCATTTGAAGTCGCTGCTGCTGCACCACGAGACGACGCTGCCGGTGACGAATGGCCGGCTGGACCTGGGGACGTGGCAGCGGGTTTTCTATGCGGAGTTTGACGGGCAGAGACGGAAGCGTGTGATTGTGAAGGTGCTGGGGGTGGAGTAGGGCTTATGGAAACAGAAGGCTGGGGTTCGTGGTTTCCCACCCTTGCGCCAGGAAGAACGCGAAGGATGGGGCACGGGTAATGTACTGGCACTCAATGAACGAGGCGGGTTGGGGGTTGAGGTTTCCCACCCTTGACACGATGAAACTGTGTCAAGGATGGGGCACCCGGCATAGTGGAGTGACCCCCAAAACTGAGACAGTTGGGAGTGCCACACTATGCAGTAAAAGGAGCATGGAGTGGCGAACAACGGGAATCGATATAGTGAGGCATTCCGTCTAGCAGCAATCG
>Ga0224530_1000313_pt1 | contig 33294 bp, 25 predicted proteins | sample CBST75metaG_FD_179873 | JGI IMG/M metagenome (GOLD analysis project Ga0224530, IMG submission 179873) | Peat soil microbial communities from Stordalen Mire, Sweden - C.B.S.T75 | ecosystem: Environmental > Terrestrial > Soil > Wetlands > Peat | place: Sweden: Norrbotten County, Stordalen Mire...
AGCCAGAACATGGGACAGAAGGATGAACCAGGACCAAGTGAAAATCTACTGGCAGTTTACACGTCGAAAAGCTCGACTGAAGTTCCGCTATGAAAGAACTGGTTTCATCCGGTCAGAGACCTAGTTTAATAAAACATAGGACGACTGTGAAGTTTTTGCTTCCCCACCCATCGCAAAAACCGCGATGGATGGGGCACCCAGTTTCATCCCCTGTGGAGATGGATGGAGTACTCAGTCTTATCGGCTGTGGGTCGTCAAGGACGGTATAGGGCGCGTGTTAGGCGCGGCGACGGTGGCGCATGTGCTTCGCGCGATGCGGCGCAAGATGGGGCGCATAGGTCCACTCGCGGACGGGCCCCGTGTCGACGTGGATGAATTGACTTTTGGGGTAGTAACCCACGCCACCGGCGCCGAGGGAAAGCGCGGCGTTCCGCAACTCAAACGCTGGAATGCCAGGAACCCGGATATCGAGTGCATTGGCTTCGATGTGCTGTGAGTGCTCGGCTGCGTTGGTGGTTCCACTTTCACGGAGAGCATCGTTCGTCTCCTGTGTCCGGTAGCCGCTCAGGATCTCGATGACACTGGTCGGTCGATTCAGCTTGGCAAGCATGGTGTGGAGCACGTCGAAGGTGCGGGGATTGTAACTCTTGACCTCGTCGTTATGGGTGTCGCGCAGAAACTGGCTGAGCTTGTCGAGAGCCTCGGGGATGTACGTGTCGCCCACCCGGTAAATGACGGAGACGATCTCGCCCGTCTGGCGCGCGAGCTTGAGCTCATACTTCTGGCCATCCTCAGGCGCGTCGTCGTCGGAAATGAACCCCATGCCAGGCAGGCCAACGTTCGCCAGCATGTGCCTCATCGCGTGGAGATGAGGGTGCCCGTGGCGCCCGGTGCCGCGCGCGCTGGCCGCAGGACCGACAGCGACGAGCGCAACAAGGGCAGCAAGGGTGCAAACATGACGGACAGAAGCGAGGCGGCGAAGGTACGTGGCGAGATGCAGCGGCAAAATGGCAAGACTCCTGAGTTCGATTCGCAGCTGCGGCCCGGGTCACATTTCTCATGCAGGCGATGAAGGGACCGATAGGCCCTACATCGCGAGGTGGCACGTTGCCCCACGACAGCTATACCCAACCATTCTACTGGAGCGGCATCCTTCCCGTCTAAGGACAGGCGATGCAAAACTTGCTTAGAGCACCCGCGCCAGCCACTTGCCGGTGTGCGAAAGCAGGTTGCCAGCGATCTCTTCGGGGGGGCCTTCGGCGACAATCTGGCCGCCGCCCTCGCCGCCTTCCGGGCCCATGTCGATCACCCAGTCCGCGCACTTGATGACGTCCAGATTGTGCTCGATGACGATCAGCGAGCCGCCGCCGTCAATCAGCTTGCGGAAGGCCGTGAGGAGCACGGAAACATCGTCAAAGTGCAGGCCGGTGGTCGGCTCGTCGAGGATGTAGAGCACCCGGCTGGCCTGCGACGGCTTGGCATTGGCGTTGGCCGCGCGGACCTGCGCCAGGTGGGCCGCCAGCTTGACGCGCTGCGCTTCGCCGCCTGAAAGCGTGGTGGCCGACTGGCCCAGGCGCAGATAGCCGAGGCCGATCTCGTCCAGCACCGCCAGCTTGTCCATCAGCCGCGTTTGGCCGGCAAAGAAGCGGAGGGCCTCCTTGACCGTCATTTGCAGCACCTGGTGGATGTTCTTGCCCTTGTACTCCACCTGCAGCACCTTGGCCTGGTAGCGCGTGCCGTTGCAGTCCTCGCAAGGCAGCTCGACGTCGGCCAGGAACTGCATTTCGACGGTAACGGTACCGTCGCCCTCGCAGGTATTGCAGCGGCCGCCGGGCACGTTGAACGAAAAATGCCCCGGCGTGAGCCCTTGACGCTTGGCTTCAGGCTGCGAAGCAAACAGTTCGCGGATCAGGTCGAAGCCCTTGATGTAGGTGATGGGATTCGAGCGCGGCGTGCGCCCAATGGGCGTCTGGTCCACCAGAATCACATCGTTGAGGCGTTCGACGCCGGTCAAGGAAGTGAAGACGCCGGACGGGTCCGAACCGTCGCTCTGGCCCAGCGCCCGCGCCACGGCCCGGTACAGCACCTGGTGCACCAAGGTGGACTTGCCCGAGCCGGAGACGCCGGTAATGGCGACTAACATGCCGAGAGGAATCTCCACATCCAGCCCGTGCAGGTTGTTGGCACGTGCGCCGCGCAGCACCAAGCGTTCTCTGCCAGGCGTGCGCCGCCGCGTGGGGACGGGAATGGAAATCTGCCCGGAGAGATAGCGCCCGGTGATCGAAGCGGGATTGGCCTCGATCTCCGCCAGATTGCCCGCGGCCAGCAGTTGGCCGCCAAACTCGCCCGCTCCGGGGCCCAGATCGAGCAGATAATCGGCGGCACGCAGAATATCGGCATCGTGCTCGACTACCAGGATGGTGTTGCCCAGGTCGCGCAATGCCTTCAGAATGGCGATCAGCCGCGCTGTGTCGCGCGTGTGCAGTCCGATGGAAGGCTCGTCGAGCACATACAGCGCCCCCACCAATTGCGACCCCAGCGAACTGGCCAGTTGAATCCTCTGCGCCTCGCCGCCGGAGAGTGTGGAAGACAGCCGGTCCAGAGTCAGGTATTCCAGCCCCACGGCTTCCAGAAAACTCAGCCGCTTCCGCACCTCTTCCAGGATCGACCCGGCAATCTCCTCTTGCATGGGCGTCAGCTTGAGCGCATCGAAGAACTTCCGCGCCTCGCCGATGGTCAGCGCCGCCGCCTTGCAGATGTTCTTCCCGTTGATCCGCACCGAGCGCGCCTCGGCCCGCAACCTTTGTCCGCGGCAGTCCGGGCACTCCGCATAGCCGCGATACTTGCTCAACATCACGCGCACATGCAGCTTGTACTTTTTGCGCTCCATCTGTGTGAAGAAGCCGTAGACGCCCTCAAAGCTGCCCTTGCCGCGCAGCACGGTCTCGCGCGCCTCCTCAGGCATCTCGCGCCAGGGAGTATCCATGGGAATGCCCAACTCCGCCGCGCGCTTCTTCAGGTCGCTGAACCAGGGCCGGTACTTTGGCCGCTCCCACGGGTCGATGGCGCCCTGACTCAGGCTCAGCCCCTTGTCGGGAATCACCAGGTTCAGGTCGTAGTCCACCGTATTGCCAAACCCCTGGCAGCGGGGGCACGCACCAAAAGGATTGTTGAAACTGAACAGCCGCGGTTCCGGCTCCTTGCCGGGCCGGTGGCAACTGGTGCACTCGTACTCGCCCGAGAAGCGGTGCCGTTTGCGCTCCGCGTCTTCTTCCCGCGGGACCTCTTCGAAGATCACCTCGCCCCCCTCGCGATAGGCAATCTCCGTTGCGTCCACAATGCGGGCGTGACTGTCTGCATTGAGCACAATCCGGTCCAGAAGAACAAAGACGGGCAGCGTAAAGTCCAGTTCCAGCAACGACTCCGGAGTCGAAAACTCGACGATCTTTCCCTGCTGGTAGAGCCGGTTGAAGCCGTTCGTGCGCAATTCCGTAAGCCGCGCCTTCAGTGTCTCCAGGTGCAGCGAATCGCCACCCTTGACCACCGGCTTGGTCGCCGATTTTGCCGGCCGTCCGACTGGCTTGGCGGGCTTGGCCGCCGGTTGGGCGCCTGCCTCCGGCGCCGGCGTTGCGCTTTGCACGGGAAACAGCACGTTCAGTCGCGTTCCCTCGCCCAGGGCGAAAGTGGTTTCGGCCACCTCGTCCACCGAGTTGCGCTTCACCAGCCCGTCGCAGAAGACGCAGTGCACCGTGCCGCAACGCGCGTAGAGCAGCCGCATGTAGTCGTAGATTTCGGTCGCCGTGGCCACGGTGGAGCGCGGATTGCGCGTGGTGTTCTTCTGCTTGATGGCGATGGCCGGCGCCAATCCGTCGATCAGGTCTACATCCGGCTTTTCGATCCGCTCCAGAAACTGCCGCGCATAAGCCGACAGCGATTCCACATAGCGCCGCTGCCCCTCGGCATAGATCGTGTCGAAGGCGAGCGAACTCTTGCCTGAGCCCGAGACGCCGCTGACCACCGTCAGCTTTCCGTGCGGAATCTCGCAGGAGATGTTCTTCAGGTTGTGCGTCCGCGCTCCGCGGATGATGATGGCGTCATTCAAAGGGAAGGCACCGGGAAGAAGAGGGTCTGCCGTGCCTGAGTCTCCTCTGGGAGTCTCAGGGCACAACCAGCCAATCTTCATTATAGGGCGCGGAAAACCCGCAAATCGGGTGCGGTCCCGGGAGAAGGAGGAGAGTGAGGCCCATCCAGCCCCTGCCCGGAAACCTCTTCAGATCAGGCTGCCAGCGCTGGAAACCGCAGCACCCCCGCCTCCTCGATCGCTTCTTTGCGGTCAAACACGCTCGCCAGGCACATCAAGACCTCTGAAGCGCACGCCGGGCACTGCCTTGAGTTGTTCCCAACACTGTCGCAGTCCTGGCACAGGTACGCCTCCGTCAGTGGGATGTATTGCGTCGCGTCAAAAGTCATGGTTTTTGCCCGATTTCTCTGGCTCTTTCCGGTTCCTTCGTTGCCCTTTACCTCAGGGCGGAAGTCCCGGGATGCGGTCTACTTTGAAAAGGGATTGCTGTTGTCCTGGTCGAATTTCTGTTCTGTCTTGGCAGGTTTCTCCGCGGCTTTATCGGCCACCCGCTCGATCTTCTCTTTCGGTGAAAGGTTCGATACGGTCTCGTCTTCCAGCTTCTCTACGTTCGGATTCTCAAATTGCTTCGTCATTTTGGTTTCTCCTGGAATGACCATGAGCCCTTTTCCCACGTCGTTCTGGTCTGTTCTGCTCCTTGTCGCTCCCCTCCTTCTGCCGCGCGCGTCGAACCATCATCCATCGTCCTCCGAGCGCTTCCCCGTTAAACTGTTCCTTGAGGTATTCCGTGCTTCGTTTCGCCCTTTATGTTTTGCTCTTCGCCTCGGCCGCCGGGTTCGCCCAAGATTCGGCTCAGAATCCAGAGAAACAGGTTCCAGCCGCCCCTCCGGCAGCCAGTGCGCCCCAACCCGTCTCCGCTGAAGTGGCCGCCGCAGAAGCCGACCTCGTCAAATCCGAATGGAAAGCCGCGGAAGCCAAGCTCGACGCCTGGCTGGCCGCCCATCCCGCCGATGCCCGCGCCCTGTTTGATGCCGGCTATGTGGCCGATGCTCAGAACCGCCTCGACGATGCCGTCGGGCTTTATCGCCGGGCCGTCGAGGTCAATGCGCAGTCGTTTGAGGCCCATCTCTCGCTGGGCCTGTTGCTGGCCCGCCAAGGCAAGCTCACCGAAGCCCGCCCGGAGCTGGCTGCTGCCACCACTCTGGACCCCGGAGACGCAGGGCCGGCCACCAAGGCGCGCGCCTGGCGCGCTCTGGCTGAGATTGACCGCGGCGCCGATGCCACCCAAGCATCCAACGACTTGCTGGAAGCCTTGAAGATTTCTCCCGAGACCCCGGCCGACACGCTGCTGGCCGCCATCCTGGCCGATCAGACCGGCCAGTACGAAGCCGCTCAGGCCGCCTACCAGAAAGTTCTGGCCAACGATCCCAAATCTGCCCCGGCCAACGCCGGCCTGGCCCATCTGCTGATCGCGCGCAAGCAGTATCCCGAAGCCGAAACCCTGCTGCGCGCCGCGCTGGAACAGGCCCCCGACGATCCCGCGCTAACCGCGCAACTGGCCACCGTTCTGGCGGCCCAGGACAAGGCCGAGGCCCTGCCCCTGATCCAGAAGCTCCACGCAGCCCACCCCGCGGACGCGGCCATCACCCGCATGCTGGCCGAGGTCCTGGCCCAGGCCGGTGACCCCGTCGGCTCGGACCACCTCTATGTCGCCCTCCTCGCCGCCAGCCCCGAGGACCCCGCCCTGCTCATCGGCCACGGACAGAACCTGATCCGTCAACTCCGGTATGCCGAGGCCCTGGCCGCCTTCGACAAGGCCACCCGCGCGGACCCAGCCAACGCCGATGGATGGAGCGGACTGGCCTTTGCCGCGGCGCGCACCAATCAGCCCTCGATTACGCTGCACGCTCTTACCATGCGGTCAAAATATCTGGCGGAGGTTCCCTCCACCTATTTCCTCTGGGCAACGGCCTACGATTCGCTCCACGACAAGGCGCAGGCGGCCGCCTATTACCATCACTTTCTGGACGCTTCTGCCGGAAAATTCCCGGATCAGGAATGGCAGGCGCGACAACGTCTCATATTGCTCGAAAACAAAAAGTGAAATCTGCCAGCATGGGAATCTGAAATGCGGAGATGCCTCTGCCTGACGCTGTGACTGCCGAATTGTTGAGATCGCGACCACCCCCCTTGCGCAATCTCACAAAATGTTCCATAGTCACGGCCTGAGGTTAAGCCGCAACAGCGGAGGTTCCTCATGCGGGCTTTGGTTCCATTGGCAGTCCTCACCCTCCTCGCCGTGACCGCCGTCCCAGTCTGTGCAGGCGGTCTCGACAACAAAGTTCCCGATCAGCAAAGTATCGATGCCCTGGAAGCCAAAGCACGCCTGGCCCAACCGCGCGAACAGTGTTTTCTCTACGCCGAACTGGTGCACGACATGACCGAGTTCAGCCTCCGCCAGTCTGCCGCTGGGGATGTGGACGCCGCGACGGTCATGCTCAAGCGCATCCAGCAGTTCACCCACAAAATCCACCTCTCCGTGGCCGACGACAACAAGCGGCTCAAGAACGCCGAGATCCTGCTCCGCCACACCGCCTACCGGCTCAATGAGATGCTCCATGCCGGCAACTACGAGGACCGCCCCCTGGTGGAACAGACGCTGGCACAGGTGAATCAGGCCGAAAACGAGACCATGTTGCAGGTCTTCCGCAAATAGACCGCTGCCCATCCTGGCAACGTTGCACGAGCATTCAACCTTTCCCGGGCCTCGTCTGCTGTGCTTCAATGAGAGCCCAAGAGGGTACCCATGCGTCCGATGCGTTGCTTTGCCGCCATCCTGGTCTGCCTTGCCGGAACGGTCCTGCTGCCTGCGCAAAAGGAAAAACGCGAGCCGCTGACCGGTGCCGAGATCGAGCAGATTCGCGAAGCCGGCATCTATCCCGACGACCGCGTCAAGCTCTACACCAAGTTCCTCGAGGAGCATGCCGGCGTCATCAAGGGGCTCACCAACCGCAGCAAATCCGCTGCCCGCGCCCGCCGTCTGGACGATGAACTGCAGGACTTGACCGCCCTGATGGATGAGTTTGGCTCCAACCTCGACGTCTACTCCGACCGCAAGGCGGATATCCGCAAATCGCTCAAGCCGCTGCCGGAGGCCATCCAGCGCTGGCTGGCGATTCTGCGCGTCCTGCCCGGAGAGCCCGGCTTCGATCTGGCCCGCAAGGAGGCCATCGAGAGCGGAGAAGACTTGGCCGACGAAGCCACCCGCCTGCTCAACGAGCAGACCGAGTACTTCAAGCAGCACAAGGACGAGACGGGCCAGGATCGAGCGGAGCCGAAGTGAGGTCGGGCGTATGGAGCAGCTAGTTAAGCAAGTCAGCGAGTCAGCTAGTCGGCGGCAATGTGCCAGGATGGGCTAGTTGATCAGCCCCAGGTTCGCTCGTTTGCACTCTTCTACTCCCTATTCCCTACTTCCTGTTCCCCGCCCCTCGTGTGCTACCCTCCATCTTGGTGACTGTAGACCCTGTACCCATTTTTCAGGAAGAGTATCGGGCGTTGCGCCCTCGGGCGCCGATGCCGCCCATCTCGGTCCGTTTCCGGCGCTTTACCTCGCTGAATACCACCATCCGGCTTCGCGAAGGACAACTGTTTGTCAGCCTTTCCGACCTTCTGGAGGGCGCTCCGGAACCGGTTTTGCGGGCTATCTCTCACATTCTGCTAGCCAAACTCTACAAGAAGCCCATCGACGCTACCCAGAACCTGCGCTACAAGCGCTTTGCCTCTTCGGCGGCCGTCACCCGCCAGACAGAGCTGATCCGGCACGCTCGCGGCAGCAAGCGCTTCTTCGGCCCCGAGGGCCACTTTTATCATCTCGACGAGGTTTTTGACTCGCTCAACACGCGCTTCTTCGGCGGACTGCTGGGCCGGCCCGAGCTCACCTGGAGCGAGCACATGGCCAAGCGCTCTCTGGGCCACTACGATGCCGCCCACAACACGATCGTGGTCAGCCGGGTATTTGATCGCCCTTCAAGCCCACGTTATGCGATTGAGTATCTGCTTTACCACGAAATGCTTCACCTAAAGCACCCGGTCCGCATGAAGGGCACGCGCCGGTGCGTCCACTCCCGCGATTTCAAGGCCGAGGAAGCCCTCTTTCCGCAACTGGACGAGGCCCTGGCGTTCATCAAACGGCTGTAGCGAAATAAGACACTTCTGTCTGGTTCCAGTAGTACTGAAACCAGACAGAAAGAGCGATGGAGCTTCCGCTCCAGTTGAATTTTTCTGGAATCCTTCCGGAATTCAGGCCGGTTTCCGCAGGCCTAAGCCGCTTTCTCAGCAGCCTCTTGCGGCTGGACGGAGGGCTTCTTCGATGCCCACCAGATCAGCACGACGCCTGCAATCACCGACCCCACGCTGGCCAGTTGGGCATTCGACAAGTTCCATAAAACCTTGGGGTTGCGGCGTAAGAATTCAACAAAAAAACGAGCTGTGCCGCTGAGCAGCAAATACTCGCCCACCAGCGCTCCGGTGCCTCTCTGCTTGCCACCGCGCCACCACAGCCACGCGCCGATCAACAGACCAGCAGCAAACTCATAGAGCGGCGTCGGATGCACCCGGACAAAAGGCGGAGTCGGCTCAATGCCGTTGGGAAAGCTCATGCCCCAGGGAAGCTGGGTCGGCAACCCGTAGCAGCCATCGCCGGAGAGGAAGCATCCGATGCGTCCGAGGCCGTAGCCGATGGCGGCTGCCGGAGCGGCCAGGTCCAGGGTCCGCAGGCTGCCGATCCGCGCCATCCAACCCTGGATCAGCAAGGCGGAGATGCCAAAAACCAGCCCGCCGAACCAGGCAAAACCGGCCGAATCCCACAGCACCTGCCAGCCTAGTTCGTGAAATTCGGCCGGGGTATCGATGACGTGCCAGAGCTTGGCGCCCACAATGCCCGCCACCACCGCAACTGCAACCATGCCAACCGCATCGGCGCTCACGTGCGCTCGGCGAAAGCCCCGATCCATGACAAAAGCCCCCACTACGGCGGCCAGCCATAGCATCAGCCCGAAGGTTGGCACACTCAGGTGCCAGATGTGCAAATAAGGCAACATATAGGCTCAAGTATAGCTGGGCTCACGGCGGCAGAACCGCACGCCGGTCCGGTTGCGGTTTTTTTCGCGGGGCTGTTTCCCAGTACCCCGGCATTCGCGCGATACTGGTTGCATGGCTACCATGACCTACCAGGGCTTAGAGGTTCTTTACACCCGTCAACAAATTGCAGAACGCGTCGCCGAGATGGGCGCCCAGATTACCCACGACCTGAACGGCGAGAAGCTGGTCATGGTGGGTGTGCTCAAGGGCGCCGCGCCCTTCCTGGCCGACCTGGCGAGGGCTGTGCAGGTTGACGCCACCTTCGATTTCGTCGCCACTTCCAGCTACGGCAAGGGCCAGCGCAGTTCCGGCGCGGTCAAGCTCATCAAGGATCTCGACGAACCCATCGAGGGCAAGAACGTGCTCGTGGTCGAAGACATCCTCGACACCGGTCTCACCCTCTCTTACCTGCGCAAGCTCTTCATGCAGCAGCATCCCAAGACCCTGCGGATTGCCACGCTCCTCGACAAGCCCTCGCGCCGCCTGGAAAAGATCACGGCGGATTATGTGGGCTTCTCGATCCCCAATCTGTTCGTCATCGGCTATGGCATGGATTACGCAGAGCGTTATCGCAACTTGCCCGACATTTGCCTGATGACGCCCGACCATCCGGAATAGGCTGGACTCCCGCCGAACCTGCAAGCCGGCGCAGTGAAAGTCCGCGGCACCGGCGCGGCGACGGATCGTGCAAACGCGCGCGTTTCATCTGGCGGGCCGCTTTGGAACGCACTATACTCACCCCCGTACCTTGTTCGGCAAGCCGCCAGCAGAGCGGTGTGATTTTGTGAAGGAGCAACAACCATGACCACCACCACCGCCGTTCCGGAAGTGGATCTCGAGTTCGACAACGGCACTTTTGATTCTGCCGCTTTTGCAGCGAAGACGCTGTCCAGTTGGCAGGCACTTGCCGGAGTGATCGACCACACCCTGCTCAAACCCGACGCCACCAAACAGCAGGTGGAGAACCTCTGTGACGAGGTCATCCGCTATCGTTTTGCCTGCGCCATGGTCAACCCCATGTGGGTGCCCACCGCCGTCTCTGTCCTCTCGGGCACGGGCATTCCCGTGGGCGTCGTCCTCGGCTTTCCGCTGGGCGCCAGCCTGGTTTCCACGCTGCGCCAGGAGGCTGCGGCTCTTTCCCGGCTGGGCGCGAAAGAACTGGATATGGTCATCCCCATCGGCCAGCTCAAGAGCGGCAACCACCAGGCAGTCCATCACGCCATCCAAGCCGTGGCCATCGTCGCCCATCATCGCGGCGCGCTGCTCAAGGTGATTCTGGAGACCACGCTGCTCAGCGTCGAGGAGAAGCTGCGCGGAGCGGAGATCGCCATCCAGGCCGGCGCAGACTTCCTGAAGACCTCCACCGGTTTTGCCAACGGCGGCGCAACCCCTGCCGACGTAGCGCTGTTGCGCGGCGTGGCCGGGGCCCGCTCTGGCGTCAAAGCTTCGGGCGGCATCCGTACCCTGGCCGACGTGCGCTCCATGCTCGAAGCCGGCGCCAACCGCATCGGCGCTTCCGCATCGGTGGCCATTGTGCGCGAACTGGGAGCGGAGTAGGGGTGAAGACAGTGGTCAGTTGTCAGTGATCAGTCGTCAGTTTTGCCCGTTCTTGGCTTCGGGGCCAGAAATCCAAATCGGTCGACAGGTCCCCCGCAGCCCGGAACAACTCACCGCCTCAGGGTTCCGACTGACAACTGACCACTGACAACTGTCCTTTGCGCTATCATTCGTATTCGACACCTATGGCTTCACGTCCAGCAACTTCGCCCGTTGAACCCGAGCTCGAGGGCGACTATCGCCCCGCCGGCCCGACCAACCCGTTTGCCCATCTGGACCCGATCAACGTCCGCGTGGAATCAGCCGACGTCGCCTACCTGATGCAGCTGGCCGAAGCGCTCAATACCACCCTCGACCTGCAAACCCTGCTTACCCGCACCTCCGAACTGGTGCACGCGGTCATCCATTACCGCATCTTCGCCATTCTCCTGCTCAACGACCGCACCCACGAATTGCGCATGCGATTCCAGATCGGCCACACTCCGCAGGTGGAGCGCACCCGCATTCCCCTCGGCAAAGGCGTGGTCGGGCAGGTAGCTCTTACCCGCCAGCCCGTGCTCCTCAACGACGTCACCGCCTCGGAAGATTACCTCCCTGCCGCTCCCGATGTCCGCTCCGAACTGGCTGTTCCCCTCATCGCCAAGAACCGCCTGATCGGCGTCATGGACCTGGAAAGCGAAGAGGCGGGCTACTTCCGGCCCGAGCACCTGCATGTGCTCACGTTGACCGCTTCGCGCATCGCGCAGGCCATTGAGAACGCGCGCCTCTACGCCCGCGTTTCCCGCCAGGCGCAAACCCTTGAGGTACTCAACGAGGTCGCGGTAGAGCTGGCCTCCATCCTTGACCTCGATCCCCTGCTCGAGCGCGTCGGCCAGCTTCTGCGCCGCCTCATCGACTACCAGATGTTCTCGATTATGCTGCTGGACGAGAAGGGCGAAAACCTTATCACCCGCTATGCTTGGCGGTTCGGTTCCGTGCACGCTCCCCTGCGCCGCATTGCCGTCACCAGCGGCCTGGTCGGCGCCGCGGTGCGCGAATGGCGCCTGATCAATGTGCCCGACGTGCGCAAAGACGCGCGCTGCCTGCCCATGAACCCGGAGACCCGCTCGGAGTTGGTTGTACCGCTCTTTTACAAGGGCCGCATTATCGGCATTCTCGACCTGGAGCACACGCGCAGCCATTTCTTCAACGAAGAGCATGAGCGCATGATCACGACGCTGGCCGCGCAGGTGGCCATCTCGATTGAGAATGCCCGCCTGTACCAGGCCGTGAAGCGCCAGGAACGCCAACTGGAGCGCGACATCACCATGGCCCGCGAGGTTCAGCTCCGCCTGCTGCCCGCCGCCGCTCCGGAACTCACCAATGCCGAGATGGCGGTGCGCTTCCTGCCCGCCCGCACCATCGGCGGCGATCTCTATGATTTTGTCGACTACGGTCCCGGCCGCACGGCCATCGTGTTGGGCGACGTCAGCGGCAAAGCAGCTCCGGCCGCCCTCTTCGCGGCCCTGGCCAGCGGCATCATGCGCTCCGCGGCCGTGCAACGCCCCGAGCCTGCGCAGATGCTGGCCACGCTCAACGATGCGCTGCAGGAGCGCAAGCTCGAATCGCAGTATGTAACCATGCTCTTCGCCGTGTGGAATGACGAGAATCGCACCTTGCAGGTGGCCAACTCCGGCGCAGTTCAGCCGATCTTCTGCCGCGCGGGAGAGTCCATCACCGTGCGCGCCGAAGGGTTCCCTCTCGGCCTGTTTCCCAACGTCACGTATGACGAATTCAATGTCGCCACCCAGCCCGGCGACGTGATCGTCTTTGTTTCCGACGGCATCTCCGACGCGGAAAACGACACGGGCGCCATGTACGGCCAGGACCAACTCGCCACCGTGCTCTGCAGCCACCGCGACCAGTCCGCCCAGGAGATTGCCGACGCCATTCTCGACGACGTTGGCCGTTTTCAGGGCACGCATGAGCGCTTCGACGACGAGACCATCGTCGTGCTGCGCGTGCGGTAAACCTTGCCCACTACTTTCCCGCCTTGGCCAACTCGCGCCTTTTGCGAATCGGCCAAGGCGGGATACCCGCATTTACAGCTTTTGCAGCCTTTGTGATTGGGTACTCCTCAGCCCCTACGCGTCGTCGTAGTCTTCGGTCAGGGACTTGAGGAAAGCCACCAGCGCCGCCAGATCGTCCTCACTCAAAGACATGTTGGTAAACTCAGCCGGGGCGTTGCGCATGGCTCCGGATTGCGCCAGCCGCGACATCTTGATGTAGTGCCTCACCACATCGTCGAGGCCCGTCGCGCTGCCGTTGTGCAAGTAGGGCGCGGAGTCTTCAAGGTCGCGCAGTACCGGCGTCTTGAATGCCGCAATCGTCGAGGGAAGCCCCTGATCGACGGAGCAGTCCTTGCCGGTGGCACAGACAAAGGCCGCAAGATTGGCCTGCGGATTGGGAATATCCGGATTCAGATAGACGTTCCAAAGCCCCAGATCCGCGTATGCCGGATTGCCCGCCTCTGCCGGACGGCGGAAACTATCTGTCGCATTGGGGTGCGCGGCAGAAGCCGGCAGGTACGCGTTGAAGTTGGCCAGCCGTTGCGCTTGGGTGGGAATGGAGAGAGCCAGAAACGCACCCGAGCCATGCACCGCGTCGTACTCTTCCTGCGCCGCTCCCGTGTTGTGGAAGACAAAGTCGGAGAAGTCCGGCGCCTGATGGCACGAGGCGCAATTGCCGGCATGTTGATTGACGGCCCCGGTCGCGGCGGAAGCGAGAAAGATCTTCAACCCTTGTAACTCCAGCGCGCCAAACTGGTAACTCTGCGCGTGGTACCGGAACGAGCCGTCGTTGGGTGTGATGTAGATGGGATTGGTGAGAGCCACCACCTGTTTGTAGAGCCTCTGGTTATAAGCCGCCTTCGTCTCTCCGGCCAAAGGCTGCTGCGGCAGGTTATTGACGCGCAGAAAATTGTCATAGGGCGAGCCGATGTAGCGCCCGTACGAATCGCGCTGGAAGAGCAGGTCCTGCATGTAGACCGCCATGCACAGGGCCACTTCGTTCACGAGCTGCACGTCGGTCGCAGTCGTCACATCGATCCGCTGCGCGGCGGGCAGACGCAGGTCGCTGGGAATGCGCGAGTCCGTGCCTTTGAAGAGAACCGCGTAACTCAGTCCGTTGAGCCGGTCGGCGGACAGTTGGCTGCTGCCGTCGTCCTCGCGGATCACCCGCGCAATGTGCGCAATCGCCTGACTGGATTGGGAGGGCATCCAGCCGAAGTTGCGTCCAGTCAGGGTTCCGACAACCAGTTCTTCTCCAGAGGTGAACTCGCCGTCGAAGTGGAGAAACAGCGGCCCGGAGCGGGCGGCGAAGGAGTCCACCATCTGCATGGAATTCCGCGGCGTGTGGTCCAGGCCATTGGCCTGGAGGCGCGGCATCGGGCTGTGCGTGGTGAAGTCGGCATAGGTGCGGTTGCCTGCGCCGCTCACACCCTGATACTCGGTGACAAAGTGGCACGACCGGCAGTTGATCGCCTGCCCGGCAAACGCTCCCGGTAGTGGCCCATTCGCCGTCTGCACTTGCGCCACGACCGGATCGCCACTCGCCAACGGAGCATTCACACCGGTCATGTTGGCGGCAAAGAACTGTCCGAAGCGGGTATCGAGAAACAGCGCTTCGCCAATGGAGTCGGCCGCCGGAGTTGCGTCGGCCTCAGTTTGCGCAGCCGGAGCAAGCCCCGCGCCGCAGCCCTGCAGAACCAGGATGAATACCAGCGATAGCGAGAGGAAGGCCAGCAGCGCTCCCATTCTTCTGTGCAATATCGTCATAGTTGGCCTCCATTGGTGTGTGCATTCAAGCTGCGCAGATAGGCAATCAGTTGCCAGCGCTGCTGTTCCGGCAGTCCGCCCCATCCGGGCATGCCCTTGAAACTTTCGCCATTCTTCAGCAGCCAGGCCAGTTCTCCGTCGCTAGCCGCCTGGATGCGCTGGCTTTTCAGACTGGGCCGCGCGCCCTTGCCTTCGGCGCTTTCTCCATGGCACTTGGCGCAGTTGTTGCGGAAGAGATTTCCTCCCGCGGCCACGGCCTCGGGATTGCCCGTGTAGGGGTTGGTGCGCGCACGGTCCGCCGCCGGCACTTTCTTCAGCCAGGAACCATCGGCCAGGGCCGGGCACAGCAAAGGAGTGAATAGCAGTAAAGCCACGGCAAAGATCCGGATCTTCATTTCGACCTCCGGAAGAGATCGCGGAACTGCTGGATCTCATAGCTGACGCCAAAGCGCCACAGGACGCCAGCGGCGTTGTCGTTGAATCCAAACTCAGGCGAGAATTTGTAGCTCACTCCGCTGGGTGTGTTGAGGGCGATGGTCGGGCCCGCGTACTGCTGCGTCTGCTTCAGGCCGAAGTTGTAGCGGGTTCCGAGGCCGCCAAACAGCTCCGCCCCGGCATAGAAGTTCTGACGGCAGAAGGTGCAGGCCTTGCTGCTTCCGGAGAGCGCCAGCGGGCGGGCAACGGCCACGGCATAGCCGAATTCCCATGGCTCGGGCTCATTCACCGACTTCTCGGCGATGAAGTTCTCCGACAGGTTCCAGCCTTTCACGTGGCTCGACAGAATCAACTTGCCTTCCACCGCGCGCTCCACGTGCGGACGCAAGGCGGCATTGCTGACCTGTAGCGTGGTGATGCTGGTGTTGCCCGTGACCTCCAAAAAACTCTTGTCGGCCTCGTTGACGTCTTCGTATTCCACGTAGAGCACTGGATTAATCCAATACTCGCGGGGAAGAGGGCGGAACCGGTTCTCAAAGCGAAATCCGGTAAACACGATGGAGTCGTTGTTGGTTGCCTGGCCTTGCAGATAGACCTCGGTCGTCCACCAGGCAGTGGTTCCATATTCGAACTCGATTGTGGGCGCGAAAAAGGCGTTGGCGTTCTTGGGCGCGGCAGCAATGTTTTGCGACTCGATTTCAAGATTGCCCGGTTCCTCAAGAACCGAAGAGTAGGTGACGAAAAAGGGCGGTTCCTGCTGCGCCTTGGCGGCGCGGAAACTGGGAACCAAACAGCCCGGCAGAAGAAGAAAGAGAGCGGCCCTGACAGCACGGTGCGCTGTGAGCCTGCGCAAAGGTAAAAACAACACGTCCAGACCTCCGGAATGAACAAGGTTCGGAACCGAAGCGAGGGGAAGAAATGCGACTATTTCGGTCCGACTTAAGTGAGACTAATTTTGTCCTATATTGAAGTCAAGGGCTGGACTTCATAATGCGATCCGTCCGGCTCGGCTGGTTCCCGCGTCAACCCTGCTGTACCCTGCTCTTCCGCCTGCCAAGGCAACATTTCCAATGTCACACGCTCCCATTCGGTAAACTCAAAGGAACGACACATCACTGGAGCCGCTTTTGCCCACCCAGACTCAAGAACGCCTCATCCGCCCCGCCCGCAATATTTTTGGAAGCCTTCGCCTGCCCGGCGACAAATCGATCAGCCACCGCTACGGCATGCTGGCTGCCTTTGCCGAGGGCACTTCGCGCTTTACCAACTTCTCCACCGGAGCCGATTGCGCATCGACCCTCTCCTGCATGGAGGCTCTGGGCGCCAAGGTCAACAGAATCGATGCAGAGGCCATCGAAGTGACCGGCGTGGCCGGCCACGTTACGCCCTCCGCGCAGCCGCTCGATTGCGGCAATTCCGGCTCGACCATGCGCATGATCTCCGGCCTGCTGGCCCCCCAGCAGGGCAGCTTCACGCTGATTGGCGACGCATCGCTTTCGCGCCGCCCGATGGAGCGCATCCGCAAGCCGCTGGAGACCATGGGCGCACGCCTCACCCTCACCGAAGGCCATGCACCGCTCACCATTCTTGGCGGACCACTTCAGGCCATCGACTACACCACCCCGGTGCCCAGCGCTCAGGTAAAGACCTGCGTCCTGCTCGCGGGCCTACAAACCGCTGGAACCACGACCGTGAGAGAAGCCATCCGCACCCGCGACCACAGCGAACTGGCTCTGCGCGCCTTCGGGGCGACGCTGACCCGCACCGCGGATTCGGTGTCCATTGCCGGCCCGCAGGCCCTGCACGCCATTGACGCCGCCGTTCCCGGGGACATCTCCTCGGCCGCATTCTTTCTGTGCGCAGCGTCTCTGTTCCCCGACTCCAACCTGGTGCTCGATTCGCTGGGTCTGAACCCCACCCGGGCAACACTGCTCGACGTGCTTACCTCGCTCGGCGTGCGGATCAGCGTGATTCAGCTGGAAGAGAAGAATGCCGAACTGGTTGGCACGGTCAAGGTCAATGCGCCAACGCAAGGACTCGGCTCGACCGAAGTCAGCGGCGCTCTTGCGGCGCAGCTCATCGACGAACTGCCGGTGCTGGCCGCCATCGCGCCCTACTCAAGCGGTGGCATCCGCATCCGCGACGCCAAGGAACTGCGGGTCAAGGAATCCGACAGGATCGCACTGACCGTGAAGAACCTGCGCGCCATGGGCGCCGAAGTCACCGAGTACGAGGATGGAATGGATGTTCCTGGAGGCCAGACCTTGCACGGCGCGACGATCGACTCCGGCAGCGACCACCGCATCGCCATGGCCTTCAGCGTGGCCGCGCTACGCGCCACCGGCGATACCCTGATTCAGGGCGCGGAATCGGCCGCCATCAGCTTTCCTGAGTTCTTCGACCTGCTCGATCTGGTTGCCGAGCAGTAGGCATAACCGGTTTCACTACGAACGCAAAAAGGCCCGGCCTGCTCAGAAAGCAGGCCGGGCCTTTTGTCTTGTGCGAATGCAGCTGCCTTTAGCGGCTGGTTGGAGGAGCCGTGGTCGGCTCTGCGCCCGGCTTGGCTGGCTTCAATCCGGGCACCACGGGCGCCGCCTTCACGTCGCCCAATGCCGCTTCATTCAGATTGATGCCGTAGTGTTGCAGGGTGCTGGCCAAAGTCTGGTACAGGCCCGCACGGTCCTTGGCATAGGCGCCCTGCGCCGCGATCAGAGAGTTCTGTGCCGTGGCCACATTGCGCTGCTGCTGCAGGACGTTGGCAGAGGTGGATGCGCCGAGCCGCAGCTTCTTCACTTCGGCGTCGAGACTCTGCTGTGCATAGTCCATCGCCGCGATCGAGGCCTTCACCTGCGCCCGGTCGTTGGTCATGGCAAACTGTGCATTGACGACCTGCATGCGAATCTGCGTGTAGAGTTGCTCCAGCCGCAGTTCCGACTGGCGATACTCGATCAGAGACCGAGCCTGATCCGCCTGTGCCGTCCGGTTCCGGAGGGGTATTTGGATATTGAAGCCAATGCCCTTATCCGGCGCTGAGTTGTCGAAGGCATTCTGGAATGCAGTTCCATACCCTGTCGAAGCCATCGCCCCGCAATTATTCAATTGCGTGTTGCACTTCGGGTTGATGGAACCGGCGATGCCCGATCCTCCCAGGTATCCGTAAATATCGAAGGTGGGCAGCAAGGCATTGCGTGCGCCGCGCAGGGTGATTTCATTGTTCTTGAGCTGCAGTACAGCCTGTTCCAGCTCAGGGCGCTGCTGGAAAGCCTCCTGAACGAGCGCCTCGACCGGCTGGCTCTCTTCGGGAAGTTCCTCAAGGCTGACGCGGTCCGTGGGAATCACCGGCGCCGCCACCAGAGCCGGATCGTTCAAGTTCCGGGCGATGGCCTGCTTGATGATCTGCTGCTGATAGTTCAGATTGCTCTGCGAGCTGATCAAAGCCTGCTTGTCGGTGGCTACGGCGGAGTCGGAGTTCACTACGTCCAACGGCGCCAGGGTGCCAATCTCCAACTGCTTGCGATTGTCGTCCGAGAGCTTGGTGCTCTGTTCCAGAGCATGCTGCTTGGCCTGGACATCCTCATAAGCACTGACCAGTCCCCAGTAAATGCTCTCTACCTGGTTGACGGTATAGAGCAGTTGCTGACGGAACGAGGAGTCCGTAATGCGGCGGTCGTTGAGAGCCTGATAGACAAAGCGCTTGTTCACCCAGATGCCAGCGCCTTGCAGCACGTGCTGGGTTACCGTCGCTTTGAAGTTGGAACTCACCTCAGGGCTGAGCAACGTAATGCCATTGGACGTGGCGGCATAGGAATTGTCGAAGGCGACCTTGAAGTCCGTGCCCGTCACAAAGCCTTGGTCAACCGTGAAGTTGTAGGTGTTGGTGGTGCTGGTGCCGCCCGTGTAGAAGCTGGTGGAAACCGTGCGCTGGCGATCGAATTGAATGGCCGCCGTGACGGTGGGGTCCAGGCTGGTGGGCGTGGGGCCTGCGCCAGAGGTGGAAAGCACCAATCCCGAACTGCCCGAAGCCTCGCCATTGGAGCCGCCGTTGGTGCCACCCGGGCCGCCCCCTGAGGTCAAGGTCGAGGAAGAACCACCCTGTGTGCCGGTGACGACACCGGTGCTGACGCCGCGCAACAGCGACCCGGCATGTGCGCGCAGGATATCGGTGTCCGCGATGTCCAGGTTGTAACGCGCGATGGCGATGTCGAAGTTGTTCTCAATCGCCAGCGCGATGGCGTCGGACAGGCTCAGGTAGATTTTGCCGTCCTTGACCAGGTCCGCAAAGCGCACGGAATTCACAAAACTGGCCTTGGGGACAGTTGTGGGACGGTATGCGCTGATCGGGTTACCCCGAAAACGCCCTGCGGGCTGCGAATAGTCGCGCTGCGACGTGCGCAGCGAAAACGGCTCCGTGAGTACCGGCGCAGGAGCCGAGGGTAAATCGGATGCCGACTTGTTGGGCACCGCAGCCGTTGGCTGCTGGGCAAATCCTGAAGGCACTCCTGCCGTCAATGTCAGCATGACCGCCGCTACCGCGCGTAGCCGTTTGCCTGCCTGCCCGCGCCCTGCCTGTTCGCGCATTGCGCGCGCGGTCCCGTCCTGCTGCTCAAACACACCTAGATCGAACAAATGCATGGTTCCTCTCCACGAATCGCTGAGGCATGTGGGGTGCCATTCTTCAAAGACGGCCAGAGAGCCTCTCCGGACGCATATTTGTGATTTGCTTGGGCGATTTCCGCTTTCAGCCCGACAAACGGGCTCATGGGTCCATACGCGCGCGGCCCTCGGTTCGTTCCCAGCTCATTTCTGTGAGCCTTCCCCGAGTTCCCGATCAGAACGCTTCGTGACTGCCCGGACACACCAACGTACCGAAAACTGAGTATATCCCACCCCTGCACTCCTTCCGGCATGCTGCCCCGTCAGGTACCCTGTTATCAACAGCAAACACCGATGACTGAACTTTCCCAACCCGAACAGGGCCTGCAGACCTGGAAGCTGACCTTGTCGTACGACGGCACGGACTTCTGCGGATGGCAGGTGCAGCCCGGAAAACTCACCATCCAGGGCGAGTTGCAACACGCGCTGGGCCGGGTGACCGGCGAAGCGCCTCTGCCGCAGGGATCGGGCAGGACCGACGCAGGAGTGCATGCCTTGGCCCAGGTGGCCAGCTTCGAATTGCGTGCGCCGATTCCGCCGGAAAATTTGCTGCGCGCCCTCAATCGGACTTTGCCCATCTCCATTCGAGTGCTTGAGGCGAGGACGATGGGACGTGCGTTTCATGCACGGCACTCGGCGGTGGCAAAGACGTATGAGTATCGGATCTTCCGTGGAGAGATCTGCCCGCCGTTTCTGGCCCGTTCTGTGTATGCCTGCCCCTGGCCCATGGACCTTGCCGCGCTGGAGGCGGCCGCCCCGGCGTTTCTCGGCGAGCACGACTTTTTGAGCTTCGCCGCCAGCGATCCGGACCTGACCACCAGAAACCGCTCCCAAAGCGAAGCGCAGGAACCCACGACCGCGATACGGACCATCTACGACTCGGCCTGGGAGAGGCGGCAGGAGGAGGCCGGCGAGTTGCTCATTTATCGCGTGCGGGGCAACGGCTTTCTGCACCATATGGTACGCAACCTGGTGGGCACCATGATGGACGTGAGCCGCGGCCATCTCTCCGTGGGAGACATTCCCGGAATTCTTGCCGCACGTTCCCGCTCCGCCGCCGGGCCCACTGCTCCGGCGCGGGGTTTGATCCTTCATTCGGTGGAGTACGCGGCCGAAGACGATCTGCCTCGCGGCAACTGATTTTTCACACGCAGAATTCGATCCCGAGACAGCTGCTGCTACCCTGAAACCAACCCTATGGCGGCTTCTTCTCCCATTTCGGCTTTTTCGCGGGTCACCACGCTGGCCACACAGCGAGCGGTACACGCCGCTTTTGCCTGGCTGCATGGAAATCCCAAGACGATCATGGACTGGCAGACGGACCTGGTGGTGATTCCCGGCCCCCCCTTCGGCGAGCAGGCACGCTCGGAATGGATGGCGACTCGCTTTACCGAGGCTGGCCTGAGCCAGGTGAGCACCGACGCAATCGGCAACGTTTTCGGCTGGTTGCCCGCAGCCAACTTGCCCCCGGAAAGCAGCGGCCCCGTGGTAGTGCTTTCGGCGCATCTGGACACCGTGTTTCCGGCTGAGACGCCGCTCACTCCGGTGCTGGACGGCGACCTGCTGAAGGCTCCCGGGGCCTGCGACAATGGCGCGGGAGTGGTCGGGATGCTGGCCATCGCCCATGCGCTGGTTCAAGCCAAGGTGGTGTTGCCCGCACCATTGCTGTTCCTTGGCAATGTGGGCGAAGAGGGCGAAGGCGACCTGCGCGGCGTGCGCCATCTCTACCAGCAGACCGCACTGGCTGGGCGCATCGCGGCACACATCATTCTGGACGGCGCGGGTGCGGATGCGGTGGTGACCCAGGCACTGGGAAGTCGTCGTTTTCTGGTCAACATTACCGGCCCCGGCGGCCACAGCTTTACCGACGCGGGCACGCCGAACCCGATTGCCGCGCTGGCTTCGGCGCTGGCCGTACTGGCCGAGACTCTGCTGCCGGAAGAGCCCCGCACCACCCTCAATCTGGGCACCATCCAGGGCGGCACCAGCGTGAACTCCATCCCGGAAAGCGCCCAGGCCTCGATCGACTTCCGCTCCACCAGCCCGGAGCAACTGGTGCGGCTAGAGGTGGCGCTGCACCGCGCGGTCGAAGACGCCGTGACGCACTGCAATACCCTGACGAAATCAGGCGTGGGGCGCGACCACGGGCAATTGGCCTTCGCGATCCGCAAGATCGGCGACCGCCCCGCCGCCGGGCTGCCCGGCGATTCTCCGCTGCTCGATGCTCTGAGGGCCGTGGACCGCCATCTGGGACTGCGCACCGATCTCCGGCTGGGCTCGACCGATGCAAACATCCCGCTCTCGCTGAGCGTTCCCGCCTTGTCGATGGGGGCGGGCGGCATGGGCGGCGGCGCGCACACGCAGGCGGAGTGGTATTCCGCGAAGGACCGCGAAGCGGGACTCAAGCGCGTACTGCTGCTGACCCTGGCCATGGTGGAATGGGCCGCGGAGCAGTAGGATTTCTCTGTTGGACTCCCCCCATGCAGGTGAGACCAGAGTCAGCCGACATTCACTCGCGGGCCTTCTGCATTCAAAGCTCTGCGCGGACGGTTGGCTCGTCCGCTGCCTTCTTGCTGCCGGTCTCGCGCATTTCGATACGAAAAGTTGGCAACGCTTGAGGGTACTTGGCGCGCAGGAATTCGATCATCTTTTCCCGCACAAGACAGCGCAGATCGAAGCTCTGCGATGAGCCGGCCGAGCTGACCAGGCAGCGGAGTTCCATGGTGCGTTCGCTGAGGTTGGTCACCTGCAAGCCACACACGCGCTTGTCCCACAACGGCGATTCACTCACCAAGCGCTGCAACTCCTGGCGCAGCGGCTCCACGGGCACCGAGTAATCCACATACAGAAAGGCCGTGCCCAGGATGTCTCCCCGTTCGCGAGTCCAATTTTCAAATGGCTCCTCGATGAAGTAACTCAGCGGCACCACCAGCCGGCGCAAATCCCATATCTTCACGACCACATAGGTACTGGTGATCTCTTCGATCTTGCCCCATTCTCCATGCACAACCACCACGTCATCGATGCGGATGGGCTCGGTGAGCGCGATCTGCAGGCCGGCAAGCAGATTGGAGGCGGTGGACTTGGCCGCCAACGCCAGCACCAGCGAAGCCAGACCCGCAGAAGCCAACAACCCGGTGCCATACTTCCACAGGCTCTGGTCGTGCAAGCTCCACAGCAACGCCCCGGCATCGAGAACCACCACAAACAGAATCAGCATCCGCCGGAAGAACTGCATCTGCGTGTGCACTCGCCTTGCCCGCAGATTGTCGGCCGCCGTGGTATCGAACTTGCTCAGCATCAGCGCCTGAAACAGATAAATGGCGCCAATCCCCAGCCAGCCCAACAGGAGGACCAGCAAGATACCGGCAAGCTGCTCAGCGCGGTCGCGAATCAGAGTCGGAATTTGGGGAACAAGCGGTAGAACAATCAGAAGTCCAATAGTGAGGAAGACCGCCCGCGCGGGCTTGCCCAAGTATTGGGAGACACTCAGCCCGCTCCGCCGTGCCTCGGCCTGTTCGGTCTGCTTCTTGCGCACCAACCGGAACACCAGGTAGTGAATCCCATTGGCCAGAACCAGCACCGCCGAGAAAAGGAAGATCCCATACAGCCAGTCCTGCCGCGAAATTGCGATAAGCGCCATGGTCCCTCCGCTTCCTCAGACTATCCTCTTCCCTTGCGTCTTGCCGCCGCGGCCCAAATTCCGCAGCCTGTTGCTGGCCGCCACGGGCCGGATGGCAACATTCAACCTCTGGTAAACTCCGCACATGCGCGCCTTCTCTGCCCTGCTCATTGCAGCTCTTGCTGCTGCGTCTCTCTGTTCCGCTCAAACCGCCCAAACTCCAGCTCAGACTGCCAAGACTCCCGCTCGGACTGCCAAGACCCGGCACAAACCGGTGCGGCGCGCAAAACCTGCACCGGCCGTGCCTACTCCACCCGCCGTGCAACCCGCCGAGGCGGTGCAAGTGCCCCCGGAGGTCATCTTTTTCAACGGCGTGATCTACACCGGGGTTGGACTGGCGGAAGGCAAGCCGGAAACCGTGCAGGCGATTGCGATTGGCGGCGGCAAGGTGCTGGCCGTGGGCACTACGGACGAAGTGACCCGGCTGGCGACCCCCAAGACCAAGCTGCGCGACCTGGACACGGCCGGCACCAGCTTGTTCCTCTTTCCCGGATTCAACGACGCGCACACCCACCTGGGCGAGGCCGGCCGCACCAAGCTCAACGTGGACCTGACCGGAGTCCCTGGCCTGTCCGCGATGTTGAGCAAGGTGAAGATCGCCGCCAAGAGCGCTCCCGCAGGCCGCTGGCTGACGGGCGGCAACTGGGACCACACGCTGTGGGCCAGGAAGGCGCTACCGACGCGACAGGAGCTGGACAGGGTGACGGTAGGCCACCCCGCGTTTCTGATCCGCATCGACGGCCACATTGCAATCGCCAACTCGGCGGCACTGAACGCCGCGGGCATTACGGGTAAAACCACGCCGCCGCAGGGCGGAGCCATCGACCTGGACGCCAAGGGAGAACCCACCGGCATCCTGCGCGAATCGGCGCAGGAACTGGTAAGAAAGCTGATTCCGGCGCCCAGTCACGACGAACGGCGCAAAGGGAACGAGCTGGCCATTGCCGACGCGCTTGCGCATGGGGTGACCAGCGTGCAGGACAACAGCGACTGGCAGGATTTCCTGGTCTTCGAAGAGCTGGAAAAGGAAGGCAAGCTCAACCTGCGCATTACGGAGTGGCTGCCATTTGCCGCGCCGCTCGAGGATCTGAAAACCATGCGCGCCCACCACGATGCGAACGACCCGCTGCTGCACACGGGATTGCTGAAGGGCTTCATGGACGGCTCGCTGGGCTCGCGGACGGCCGCCATGAAGGCGCCGTTCGCCGACGACCCGAGCAACACCGGACTGCCGCAGTACGCGCAGGAACAACTCAATACGATGGCCGCAGAGCGCGCCCAGGCCGGCTTCCAGATGGGCTTTCACGCCATCGGCGACAAGGCCGCGGCCATGGCGCTGGACGCCTATGCGCAACTTCCGTCGGCCAAGGACGCACGCAACCGCATTGAGCACGCGCAGGTGGTGGACCCGGCAGACATCCCACGCTTCGCCAAGCTGGGCGTAATCGCCTCCATGCAGCCGAACCACCTGCTCACGGACATGAACTGGGCCGAGGCAAGACTGGGCCACCAGCGAGCGGCCACGTCGTATGCGTGGAAGGCGTTCCTGGATGCCGGCGTACCGCTGGCCTTCGGCACCGACTACCCGGTGGAACCCATCACGCCCTTCCGGGGCCTGTATGCCGCCGTGACGCGCATGAACGAGTCGGGCAAGAAGAGCTACTTCCCGGAAAACAAACTTACGCGAGGGCAGGCGCTTTCAGCCTATACACAGGGCTCGGCCTACGCGGAGTTTGCCGAGAAGCACAAGGGGAAGTTGGCGGCCGGCTACGATGCGGACTTCATCGTGGTGGACCGGAACTTGTATACCGTCGCAGCTCCAGACCTTCTGCAGACCGCAGTGCGCGAGACCTTCGTGGCCGGGAAACAGGTTTACACGGGGTACATGATTCCCAAATAGCGCGGAGTCACTTGGGCCTGGTACCACTGCGAGATTTTTTCGCAAGCCGTAGAGTCGCACCCTGACAAAAGGCAAGAGGTTTTCACCGCCAGCAAAACCAGGCGCTATCGCACGAAGAGGGTTTTCGCGCCTTCAATCCCCTGCCGTTTCCTCAAGACACGTTTCCGATCACAGCGTCAGATTTCGGGCGTGGCGGCTTCTTGCGTCAGATAGGCTCCACAGGAGCGGCGCACGACCAGGCGGGTGGAGACGAGGACGTCGCGGACGGGGAGTTCGGGGTGCTCCAGGCGCTCCAGCATGGTGGCCATGGCCACGGCGCCGATGCCAGCACAATCCTGGTGAACGGTGGTGAGGGGCACGGGCAGCAGGCTGGCGTACTTGACGTCGTCCATGCCAACGATGCGCACTTCTTCGGGAATGCGCACACCGAGGGCCAGGAGCGTCTGCATGAGACGGGCGGCGGTCAGGTCGTTGGCGCAGACGATGCCCTCGGGGCGCAGCGTGTCGAGCAGGCGGCGAACGAAGGTCTCGTCCTGGGGACTGCCGCGCCAAGCCGGGTCCTGGTTCGGCTTGATCTGGAAGTTGCACAGAGCCTCATGGAAGCCGGCAATGCGGGCGTCGACGGTGTTGGCGACATTGGCTTCGCCCAGATAGGCCACGCGGGTAACGCCCAGGTTGAGCAAGTGGGCGGTGGCCATGTAACCGGCGCGGCGATTATCCACGCCGACCAGGTCGTGGGCGGAGCGCTCGGGAAAGGGCAAGTAACAGCGGTCGAGCAGCACGAAGGGAATCTGCGCCCGCTCCAAGGCGCGCGCGATGCGGCGATTGGCGGCATCCTTCTCTCCGGCCAGTTCGAGAGGGGCGAAAAAGACGCCCGACACTTTCTGGACGATGAAGGAATTGACCATCTGCTCGCCTTCCTTGGCGCTTTCGCGGACCGAGTTGGAGGTGTTGCCCCAAAGCAGTGCGTCGGGCCGGGTGAAGGGCGAGCGCATCATGCCGTGGCAGATGGGCTCGAAAATCTCGGTGAGGCCGAGTTCGGGAATGAGCAAACCCAGGGTGTGACCGGTGACGTGATGTTGCGCCAGGACATGGGTTCCTGCACCGGGACGGCGCGTGACGAGGCCCATCCGCTGCAGGTCCAGCACGGCCTTGGCGACAGTGATGCGCGAGGCGTCAAAGAGCTTGCCGAGTTCGGCTTCGCTGGGCAGGCGGTCGCCGACCTTGAGCGCTCCAGACTGGATGTTGGCGTGCAGGTAGTCAAAAACGCGGCGATGCTTGGCGGTGTGATCGCCGGGGTCCTGCTGCGGCGGAGGGACCAGCTTGATTGCGGTCTTGCGCGGTCGTGCCATGCACACGCCTTTCTCTCCGGACGCCGATGGATCTACCCGGAGCCCGAATACAACTTTGCATAAAAACAGTACAGCATCTGCACAAGATTTGTCGATGCATTTTCGCACATATTGGCGAACAAACAAGCACATTGGATGAAATCCGCGGCCTTGCAAGGGGAGTCTGCAAGGCCGCTCAAACCAGGAGCGGTGCTCTCCCTCAAGCGTCGGTTCGAAAGCAAGTTAGGCATTGCCTGGGAACTTGAGGGGCTGACGCAGGTGGAACTCAGTGGTGGTGTTCGGGCATGGAATTGGCGATCTTTGTCTTTCCAATTTCAAACGATTTCCACTGGATTGGATCAATCGCATCCCGTCCTTCACGGATGTGGAAGGCGTGGTCGAGCGGCACGTTGCGGAAGTGCTGGCGGGTATTGGAGACGGGCCACCAGATTTCGATGTCGCGAATGGCCTTGGCCTGACCGACGCCGATGTGCTGACGCATGGGACTGCCGCCAAAGCTGCCGACCGAACCCACAGCCCGGTAGATGAAGCGCGGGTGGCCGTCCTCTTCGATGGTGACCTTGATGCGGGCTCCATAGGCGGCGCGGTTGGTTTTGACTCCTTCAAGCACCAGCGTGACCCAGTGATTGCCATGGCCCGGGTTGTGATAGAGGGTGGGCACGAATTTGTCACCGGGATAGGCGCCGCCCAACTCTTCAAAGACGTCTTCGTTGCCGTTGTTCTCGATGTCGGCAAAAGCAATGCCGTGGCCTTTTTGCAGATTGCCGAAGCCGCCGGAGGTGGTGACGTCCTGGAAGGCACGGCCGTGGTCGTTGCGGAACATGTGCTTGGGCAAAAGGGACTCATAGGAGCCCTCGCCGAGGCCCAGGTAGGCGTCGAGCCAGCCGTCGTTATCCAGATCGCCGAAGTTGGCGGCCATGACGGTAATGGAGCGGTCAAGACCGGCGGCGTGGGGAACGTCGGTAAAGGTGCCGTCGTGGTTGTTTTTGAAGAGATGGGAGATGGAGCCCTTGTTGGGCTTGCCCAGTTCGAACAGGCCCACGTCTTCCATGGAGCTGGTGGAGTACCCGCCGGCAAAGATGTCGAGCCAGCCGTCGTTGTCGTAGTCAAAGAACCAGGTGGGAAAGGTGTAGCGGCGGCCGCCGAGGCCAGCCTGCTCCGTGACGTCGGTGAAGACCCACTCGCCGGTCTCGGGATGCTTGGGATCGCGCGGACCGTCGTTGCGGAACAGGTGACTGCCACCGAACATGGCCGATACATAGAGGTCGGGGCGACCGTCGTTGTTGTAATCTCCCCAGGCCACGCCTTTGACATAGCCAAGATTGGAACCCAGAGCTCCGGCACCGGCGGGCGCGCCGGGAGCGGCCACCTCGGTAAACGTTCCGTCATGGTTGTTGTGGAAGAGCTGGCAGAGATGCACGTTGGAGGGTCCGGGCTCGGGTCCGGACTCGTGACTCACAAAAAAATCCAGCCAGCCGTCGCCGTCGTAATCGGCCCAAGCAGCGGTCTGGGTGGGACCGGCGGTGAGCAACCCCGCTTCCTCGGTGACATCGTCGAAGGTGCCGTCGCCGTTGTTGCGCAAGAGCGAGAGCGGATACATGCCGAACTTCTTCCACCAGGCACCGCGCAGCACCAGGACGTCGGGATGGCCGTCGTTGTTGTAGTCGGTGAGGACAAGATTCAGGCCGCCGATTTCGTCGCCCAAGCCGGCTGCCTTGGTGCGGTCAGTGAAGGTGCCGTCGCCGTTGTTGTGGTAGAAGTGCATGGGATCGAGCGGGCCGGAGGACGAAACCATGACGTCGAGCAGGCCGTCGCCGTCGAAGTCCTCAACGATGGCGCCGCCGGAGAGTTCGAGGTTGTTCATGCCAGCCAGGGCGGCCACCTCAGGAAAGAAACCAATGTCGTAGTCGGAGGCGAACAACTCGGGAGATGCCAGCCACTGCGGGGGAACGTCCTGAGGCCAGCGGCCCAACTGCTGATAGGCGATGTTGATGAGCCAGCGGGCAATGTTGCTGTTGGGATTCAGCTCCAGGGTGCGCGTGTACTCGCGGACAGCGCCCTCGGCACCGCGGGTCTTCTTGTGAATGGCGCTGCCGTGGAGCGGGAAGTTGCAGGAGAGCGCGTTGTGCATGCCGATGCAGTTTTCCTGCTCGCCCAGGCGCAGGTACGACAGAGCCAGTTCCTGATGGATGGCTGCCTGGATGTTGTGCGGCACCGCACACGAATTCGATTCGGTGTGTGGAGGCTCGATGTGCTGGACAAGAGTCTCAAGGGTTTCGACGGCGCGTTCGGGGCGACCGGCGCGCAACTGCTCGTTGCCCAGTTCCATGCGCACGGCGACCTCATCGCACAAGGAAAGGCGGTGGCTAAGCAGCATCTGGTAGTAGGTGATGCGCTCGAAAGGCTTGCTGGGATCGGCGCGCCAGTCGTTGTCGTCGAAGATTTTTTTGAGGCGCTCGCCCATGCGGCGCGCGCCCTCGCCGTGGGGCAAGGGCGCGATGGGGGGAGGCATCTTTTGCCAAACCGTGACCTGCTCGGGCACAGCATTCTGCGCTTGGCCCGGGACAGAACTTCCCATGGCATCCTGCGGCGCGATGGCTTGACTGCCCATGGCGCCTTGGGCGGGCATGAGCACGGGACTGTCGACGGGGTGCGGCTGCGGCGTTTGCGCACGCGATACGGCACCGGCCAGCAAGAGGACGCAGGCCGCAAGAATCCACTCTTTGTTGAGCTTGTACCTCATCCACGATTGTGCTTTCCCACTCTTTCGCCAGGAAAAAAGCGAAAGGATGGGGCACGGTTCGCACTGCTTCAGGGCCGGAGTCATCAAGCACGTCTGTTGGGCTTGCATCCCGGTCATCCCTCGATTGCGGAGGCGATGGAGGCGCGCACCTCATCCGGCAGCACGGGCATGGCGCCGGACTGGGAAGCCACCCATCCGCCCCAGCGGTTCCCTGCCTCGTTGAGCGTGGTCAGATCGGCTCCGCGCAACAGGTAATGGGTGAGAGCGGCGGTGAAGGCGTCGCCCGCGCCGATGGTGTCGGCCACGTTGATCGGGATGCCGGGGTGCTCGTTCCACTCCTCGCGGGTGACGAGCAGGCTGCCGTGGCCGCCACGGGTGATGGCCACCATCTGCAGCATGGGAAACTCGTCGAGCAGGCGCTCGGCGCCCCAGCGCAACGGGTCGCCCTCGGTCTGCTGGTCCACGGGCAGACCAAGCAGGCCCAGCACCTGGGGCACTTCGGTGTCGTTCATCTTCATGACCGTGGCCAGTTCCAGGGACTCCTGAATGACTTCGCCGGAATAGAAGGGGGCGCGCAGGTTGACATCGAAGACGCGGACGCAACTGGACGAGGTTTGCGCGGCCAGGGTCTGGATGGTCTGGCGCGACTCCAGGCAGCGCTGGGCCAGGGATCCAAAGCAGATGGCATCGGCGCGCTCGGCGAGGTTGACCCACTCGTCGGAAAGCTCGCCAAAATCCCACGCGGCGGGCTGGTGAATGGTGTAGTGGGGCTGGCCGTCCTGGAATTCCACAGTGACACGCCCGGTTTCGTGCACCGGGTCAACCTGGAGGAAACTGGTGTCGGCAGGGAGGGGGTCGAGACGGTCCACCGCCTTGCGGCCCAGCTCGTCGCGGCCGATGCGGCTCAAGATGGCGGCGTGGTTGCCCAGCCGGCCCGCCATCACAGTGAAATTGGCAGGAGCGCCACCCAGGCGAGGCCCCTCGGGCAGAACGTCCCACAACAACTCGCCAATTCCCAAGATCAGATGCGGTTCCTTCAAAGTCGTACTCCAGCAGTACCAAATTCTGCTCAGTTCCGGGATTTCGGATTCGGGCTCAATTTGTCATGGCAAATTGATGCACGGAATGCACAGGGTACAGCTTTGTCCCTGCGAGGCTGTCTCGTCAAATATTTCGCAGAGATCATTGTATGGGCGATTTTTGAGATCTGGGCTGACTTTGCGGAGAGACCGGGCAGATTTCTGTTGCGGGCTGGCTCAAGGAGCCGGTTTTCTGCCGTGTACCGGGGGCCGGGGCATGGTTGGCGCAAATGCCCTAGACTGAAGTCTGGACCTCTCCATGATGAAATTTTTCGGCAAAAAGAAAGACCCGGTGGAAGCCGCGGCCTCCACGGCAGAAACCGGCACGGATGCGGCGCAGGAAAAAGCGCCCAAGGCAGGCTTTTTCAGCCGCATGAAACAAGCGGTCTCGCGCACGCGCGAGTCGCTTTCCGCCAAGATTGAAAACATTGTCGCGCTGACCCGGACGGTGGACGAGGGGACGCTCGAAGACCTGGAAGCGGCGTTGCTCACCAGCGACCTTGGGGTGCAAACGACGAACACGGTGCTGGAGGCTCTGCGGGACCGGGCGCGGCATCAGGCGATTGAGGGCGGCGAAGAACTGCGCTCGCTGCTGAAGGAGCAGTTGCGCGCGATTCTAGAGGCTCCGCAAAAGCCGGTTCCGATGCCGGACGCGCCGCCGAGGGTCACCTTTCTGGTGGGCGTGAACGGCACCGGCAAAACCACCTCTGCGGGCAAGCTGGCCGCGTGGTTCCGAGCGCAGAACCACTCCGTGCTTTTGTGTGCAGCAGATACCTTTCGTGCTGCAGCCATTGAGCAACTGGAAGTGTGGGCCGGGCGCAGCGGAGTGGAGATGATCAAAACCCGGCAGGGGGGCGATCCGGCGGCCGTGTTGTACGACGCCGCCACGGCCGCCAAGGCGCGCGGGATCGACGAGCTGATTGTGGATACCGCGGGACGGCTGCATACCAAGACCGGATTGATGGACGAACTGGACAAGATGCGCCGCACGGCCGCGAAGCTGATTCCGGGCGCGCCGCACGAGGTATTGCTGGTGATGGACGCGACCACCGGGCAGAACGGGCTGCAGCAGGCGCGGCTGTTTACCCAGGCGGCCGGGGTGACGGGCATTGTGCTGACCAAGTTGGACGGCACCGCCAAGGGCGGCATTGCCGTGGCGATTGCGCGGGAGCTGAATTTGCCGGTGCGGTTTGTGGGCGTGGGCGAGCAGATGGGCGACCTGCTGGAGTTTTCGGCGGAGGCTTTTGTGGATTCGCTGCTGGGGCAGTAGGGCGCGGCTTCCGTTGAGCCTGCATTCCATCAGGGGCTGAAAAGGTTCGTTCCGGCCCTCCGGGGCGGAGGATTTGCAATCGGATCCGATCCCACGGTTGCGCTCCGCTCCACCGTGGGCTATTCTCGGGCGCTCCCTCCGGGAGCACGGCAATCGGTCTTCGGCTTCAGCTCCAGAAGAGGACCCGGGCAATGCGGTTTGTATCCTGACTGAAGCGGTACACTGCTCGGGGTCCTATTTCCCAGGAAAGCAGCATCGATGAACATCACAGAACAAGACAATTACTGGATGAAGCGGGCGCTGGAGCTGGCGCGCCGGGGCATTGCCGTGACTTCTCCCAACCCTGCCGTGGGCTGCGTGATTCTGGACTGCGCGGGACAGGTGGTGGGTGAGGGCTGGCACGAGTACGACCTGCTGGATCACGCCGAAGTGGCTGCGCTGAAAATCGCACGGCAGCACGCCGGCGAACGGCTCAAGGGCGGGACGGCATATGTGACGCTGGAGCCCTGCAACCATACCGGGCGCACTGGCCCCTGCACCGAAGCGCTGATCGAGGCCGGGCTGGGGCGGGTGGTGATTGCCACCATCGATCCCAATCCCTCGGTGGCAGGGCATGGATTGGAAGCACTGCGTGCGGCAGGCCTGCAAGTTTCTGTGAGGGTGTGCGAAGCCGAGGCGCGGCGGCTGAACGAGGGCTTTGCCCGCTGGTGCCAGCACAAGCGGCCATTGGTTCTGATGAAAGTGGCCATGACGCTGGACGGACGGATTGCTCCGCCGGCGGGGGTACACACTTTGCGCCAGCCTTATTGGATTACCAGCGAGGTGGCGCGGCAGGCCGTGCAGCCGCTGCGCTGGCAGGCCGACGCCGCGGTAACGGGCGTGGATACGGTGCTGGCCGACGACCCGATGCAGACCGACCGCAGCGGGCTGCGGAGACGGCGTCCGCTGCTGAGGGTGGTGCTGGATTCGGGGTTGCGCATGCCGCTGGACTCGAAGATGGTGGCCTCGGCGCAGAACGACGTGGTGGTCTTCACGGTTTCAAAGGACGCGGGGCGCATCAAGGAGTTGGAGAGCCGCGGGGTGCGGGTGGAGGTGCTGCCCGCCGAGGCGGGACGCGTTCCGCTGGGCAAGGTGCTGGACAAGCTCGGGGAGGAAGGCATTTTGACCCTGCTGACCGAGACCGGCACCCGGCTGAATACGGCGCTGTTGGCCGGCGGGATGGTGGACCGGGTGCACCTGTTCGTCTCGCCGCAGATCATGGGGTCGGATGCCGTGCCCGCGTTCCGCGGCATGGCCTCGCCGATTCGCATGGCGGAGGTTGAGGTGGAGCGGTACGGGAACGATTTGGGGCTGTGCTCGCTGCTCAGGGACCCGTGGGGAGCAGAGACCAGAGATCAGGGGTCAGAGATCAGTTAGGCTGTCGGGGATGCGGGCATTTGTGGCTGCCCCAGATCCAAGAACGGACCTGGGGCACTCCGCGTGAGATTGTCTACCCACGCATCCCACTTGCCGAGAATTTCTCTCCCTTGGCGCAGACTGGCAGATAGGGAGAGGCAGGCGCCGCCCCCGCATAGGGAGAAGAAAGAGC
>Ga0224530_1000321_pt1 | contig 32565 bp, 29 predicted proteins | sample CBST75metaG_FD_179873 | JGI IMG/M metagenome (GOLD analysis project Ga0224530, IMG submission 179873) | Peat soil microbial communities from Stordalen Mire, Sweden - C.B.S.T75 | ecosystem: Environmental > Terrestrial > Soil > Wetlands > Peat | place: Sweden: Norrbotten County, Stordalen Mire...
TGCTTCTCGTCTGTTCCGCGCATCCCTCTGTCATAAATTAAATCGCCGTGCAGAAACAGTCCCTCAGACAGTACAAATGAAAACAGCCTTTTTCAGCAGCCTGTAAAGCCTCTTGCTCCCTCCGAAAGACAAAAACGGGAGTTTTTCCGCAGCCTGTGAAACCGCAATACAAATGCGACGTCCACGGCATCCTACGGCCACACTCAGGCAGGCTCGTGAACCCATGCCCATAAGCAAGACGGGATGCATTCGTAGTCTGCCTCAATGGCGCGATACAACAGTAGGAATCGACTTTGTGGCCTGGAATCAAACCACTTCGAGTGCTGGCCGGACTTTTGGCGCTGATACAATCGAGGTGCGCCGGGATGGCGGAACTGGCAGACGCAGCGGACTCAAAATCCTCTTAGACACAATCTAGTCGTCACCCAAGTGTAATAAAATATGTATAGTTGACTGACATTCAAGATCGGCGCTATCCTTACACAACTCTTCCACACTTTCACAATCTTGGGAGGAGTCGGGAAGTGCTTCTGTATGTCCGAACATCACACCATCCTCGGTGGCAAAGTTCACGTCTACAGGCGTCCGAACAGTTCTAGCTGGCAATGCGCAAGCTATCTAGCCGGGAAGAATCGGCGCACAACTACCAAAGAAGACAGTCTCTCGAAGGCAAAGGAGTTCGCAGAGGACTGGTACTTGCAGTTGCGCGGCAAGCTCCGCGACGGTGAGTTGAAAAGCGGCAAACTGTTCCGCGAAGCTGCGAAGTTATACCTGCGCGAGTTCGACATCATGACGCAGGGACAGCGCAGCCCGACCTATGCGCGCGGACAGCACGCGCGTACCAACGGTCATCTCGTCCCGTTCTTCGGCAGCATGGTCCTTCCTGAGATCACGGCTGGCAAGGTCAATGAATATCGCATCCATCGCATTGAGGGATGTAGAGCGCTGCGCGGCAAGCCGCCAGCGCATAACACCATGCACCAGGAGATCGTGACATTGCGCCAGATTTTCAAAACGGCTCTGCGGCACGGATGGATCGATCATCTACCGGACTTGTCAGCGCCATATCGGGCGTCGGCCAAGATTTCTCATCGAGCATGGTTCTCACCGGAAGAGTACAAGCAGCTTTACGAGGCAACGCGGAAACGTGCGCATGATCCCAAGCAGCCCCGTTTTCGTTGGGAGGGGGAACAACTTCACGATTATGTTCTTTTCTCCGCCAATACCGGACTTCGCCCCGACGAGGCGAGGCGTCTACAGTTCCGCGATGTCACCGTTATTGAGGACGAGGGTAGCGGCCAAACCATCCTTGTGATCGAAGTGCGGGGAAAGCGAGGCGTTGGCTATTGCAAGAGTACAGCGGGTGCCGTGCATCCGTTCGAGCGGCTGAAGGCGCGTCTGCGTCCAGATGGAGGGCCGGGAAGAGCAGGCAGCCGTACCGCATCAATCGCTAACGGCGAGTGGCATGAGCCAGGACTCACCGATCTTCTGTTTCCGAAATGGCCACGCGATTTATTCAATGCAATTCTTGAGGAAGAGAAGCTTCGCACTGACCGCGACGGTAGGCCGCGAACGGCGTATAGCCTGCGCCATACCTACATTTGCCTGCGCCTGCTTGAAGGGGCCGACATTTATCAGATCGCCAAAAACTGCCGGACAAGCGTGGAGATGATTGAGAAGTATTATGCGGCGCATTTGAAGACACAGCTCGATGCCTCTGCTATCAATATCATGAGGCCACGTCCCAAGAAAAAGACAGTTTCCAAGAAAGGCCCTGCCAGAGTGGAGACCGTCCGCTTGGCTGAGTAAGCCTAGATCAGCACTACTTGCATTATGACGGACAATCCGCAGGCCGCAAGGCCGTGAGGGTTCAATTCCCTCCGCCCGCACCACACCCGCTTCCTAAGTGGGGCCAGGATGGAACCATCCTGGCGTGTTTTGGGGCCGGAACCGGCCCGCTTTGGCCCGGCACCGGGCCGGAACCGTAAGGCGCTTGCATACGAACATATGCAGCACTCCTCGGGCCTCACCGCTCATACTTGGGATCGTGCCGACACCACTCCCGGAACCCTGTGACTGGGAGGGGCTGACAATAACTGTAGTCGGAAGTTTGTTGCATTTATCTGACATAGGGTTATACTGAGGGAGTCAGAAGTTTGTTGCATTTATCTGACGCGAGGTTAACTATGTCCACTCCGGCATCCAGCATTCCAGCCGCCATCCGGGACCGTACCTCCGCCCCGGCGCAGCCGCGCGTCTGGACTCCGGAAGACTTCGCCGACCTTGGACCGCGCACGGCAGTCGATCAGGCTCTCCACCGGCTGGTTGCTTCCCGAAGCCTGCGGCGGATTGCACGCGGCTTCTACGACATACCCCAAGACAACCGGCTCACCGGAAAGCCCACCTATCCCAACCCGCGCGACGTGATCGACGCGCTGGCCCGGAAGGGCAAGGTTCGGGTGGTGGTCGACGGGCTCACCGCCGCCAACGACCTCGGACTCACCGACGCCGTTCCGGCGGCCATCGGCGTGCTCACCGATGGCCGCCTGCGGCCCATCACCCTCGGCAACCTCACCCTCGACTTCCAGGCCGCCGCGCCCAGCCGTCTTTACTGGGCGGGCCGTCCTGCCATGCGCTTCGTGCAGGCGCTTCATTGGCTGCGCGACATGCTTCCGTCCGATGACGGAAGCCTCCGCAAGCGCCTTGTCTCTATCCTCAGAGACCCCGATCATGGACAGTCCATCCAGGACGACTTGCGCAGCGGCCTGTCGGCGCTGCCGGAGTGGATGCGGGTGATCGTGCGCGACCTCCTCAAACTGGCGAACGCTGGGGCGCCGTCGCCAGTAAAGAAAGCGAAGCCCTCCAGACGCGCACCGGCATCGGCTCCTATTATCAAGAAAGCGAGGGGTTCGAGCAGCCGATGACCGAGGGTTTTCAAACCGTACTGGCTGCGAGCGACGACGAGCGCCGCGACCTCTTTGTCGGCGCTGCCGACCGCCTGCGCACCAATGAGCAGAACATCGAAAAGGACTTCTGGGTTTGTTGGACGCTCGATGCGCTCTTCAATGAACTGGACGCCGGTGGGCCGCGCCTGCTCTTCAAAGGCGGAACCTCGCTCTCCAAAGGTTACGGCTTGATCGAACGGTTCTCCGAAGACATCGACATCACCGTCTTCCGGGAAGATCTTGGACAGCCCGCAACTGTCGAGGAGTTGGAAGCTCTGAGCGGCAAGAAACGCAACGCCCGCCTGGAGGCCATCAAAGCCGCCTGCCAGGAGTACATTCAAGGCCCGATGCTGGAGCAGTTAAGCGTGCTGCTGCGGCAGACGCTCCAGGCTGCGAACCTGCACGCGAATCGGGAGCGTGTGGAACCCGATCCCGATGACCCCGACGGCCAGAGCTTGCTTCTCTGGTATCCCACCGCGACCGCAGAAGGAAATGCGTACATCCGTCGCGCCATCAAGATCGAATCGGGCGCGAAGTCCGCCCTTGACCCTCATGCTCCGGTGATTGTGAAACCGTATATTGCAGGTGACCTTCCGAATCTTGATTTGGCAGTCGGCAATGTGACCACCGTCGATCCCAGCCGCACCTTCTGGGACAAGGTCGTCATCCTGCATGGTCTGCGCCGGTGGTGGGACCTCCGTGGCGAGTTGAAGGGAGGCGGACAGCGCGTCTCGCGCCACTACTACGATGTCTACCGGCTCTTGGCTTCGGAGACAGGCCGGAAGGCAACGGAAGATGCAGAGATGGCCGAAGACTGCGTTCGCCATGCGCGGATGTTCTTCAACCGACCCGATCTCGATCTGGCCTCTGCTATCCCTGGTAGCTTCGCTCTGACCCCTCATGACGGGATGCTTGCCGATCTCCGCCGAGACTACGAAGCTATGTCAGGCATGATCTTCGGCCCGATCCCCACTGTAGATGCGGTGGTTGCGTCGATCGCAGAGCTGGAGCATCGCCTTAACCAGCGACATTGATTCCCGCCTGGTATGGCGTCGGATCGCTCAAACGGATGAGACCGCAATACAAATGAACACAACAACGGCGAGATAACCGAAACAGAATAGAGCAACTCCGGCCAACGTCAGATGCGGTTGAATACGTGCCATGATGGCCCCGCGACGCGTCCTCTTTTTTGCATCCTTCGTCATCGGTAGGCCCGCAATCTCTCGCTTCCTGTCCTCTTCGGGTAGCCCTTTTCGTTTCCAAATAATGCCCGCGATTGTTAGAAGTACTTCCTCCATCTGTGATTCACTGTTGTGCTCCAGCAAGGCTATTTCGAAGTAGTTATGCATGGTGCAACAAACGAGGGACAACCAGAGGCAGCTTGCCGCAACAATCACGTAAACTGCAAAATGTGCCGGTAGCCGGTGTTGGAGGGCGGTACTATTCACCACTGCCACAGCGCCAGATGCCAGCACCGCTATTGAACCGGAACACAACACAGCCATTTTGCTCTGAAAATCGAGTCGGGCTGAGTTCCTTTTTTCCATGCTCTCTTTCCAAGTCTTCAGACTTGGCAAGAGCTGGAGTTTTTCATCGTCGCTTATCTCCGTCTGTAAGAAGCTGTGCGGGTCGTCCATCGGTGATTCCTCATGCCTCTTGATCGCGTATTCAACGCAGCAAACTCAACGAAGGTTCGTAGGCAATGACGGGCCGTTTCCTACGGTGATCGCTTGGATTGGTAGACTTTTGCTGGGGCCGAGCGCCTGGGTGATTTGTGCACAGAATGACTTGTCGGCACCAAGGGACTGCCCATGGGACCGCCCATCCAAGGTGGGGCACGATGCGCACCAACGCGTGCGCCACATTCGCAGAGAAGCTCACCATCAAGCCTAGACAACGAGCCGTCCAGCTCCGCCTTTTCGGCACGCGCCAAGCTCTGAGACGTCAGCGGTTGTGAGCAGCTATTTTTCCCCACGCTCCCGGCAAAAGGGACTGCGGAGCAGAGCAGGCGGCGCGGCCCTGCAACCAATTTCTTAGCCATCACAGGAACCTCCGCAGATATTTTACCTCAGAAAGGCGAAGATAAGGAGTATGGAAGGTTATACTCTATCCGGCGCGAGATCCGATGCCACGAAGCCAACGTGCGATCACGCCCAGGCGCGCCGGAGAACCCAATCATTCACTGTTCGTACTGCCCGCCCACCATATGCCGGACGCTCCAGCTAGGTATTCCCCTTGATAACCGGACACCCTGCGCATCGTTCTCCGGGATGGAAATGCAGAATCTTCAATGCACAGTGCCTGTCACACTTGCAGCCTGAATTTTCTTCCATGCCGGAATGTCTTCAAAATTCCATTTCTCGATTTCGGGGCACTTTATCTCTGGCAGGGAGAACCAGTTGAGAACCTTGAGACACATGGCCGGTTGTGTAACACTCAGACTCAGGGCAGAATTGATTACCTCCCCATACTTCTGACATAGGGCGAGAATGTGAGAACTATCGTCTGGTCGAACTATCTCAACGCGACAATCATCTCCCTTCCAAAAGGAAATCAGCGAAAAGGCGGTGGGGTGGCAAATCCCACAAAGGTCATCGTATAGTTGTCTCCACATTTCCCGTTCATCATCCCGTAGTCCGATGGCGTTCCGATACTCTCTGGGTTCGAGAGCTAGGTGGCTTGTAGGAGCCATTTCCTTTTCTGTCTTGCCCAGCTTTCTCCCATAGAGGAAGTGTATGAGCCGGTCTTCCAGTTCTTTGTTGAGAAAACCCTTATCTTGCATTTTTCCGGCCAGAGCGGACTGGATGTAGCCACGGTCTCGGGCAAGCGTCGGGGGAACTCCATTCAAGGAGTACCATGCATCTTGTGCTCCTTCCAGCAGTCCCCGCAGGCTCGAAGCGAATGCGAGAAGATTTGCCGGTTCAGCGAAGGCGCGGGTACAAGCTGCTTGCCATCGCTGGTGCCTCATGATGTTTAGGGCTGCTGCCCAGTAAACGCGATACAGGAGTTCTTTCCAGTAAATCTGGTTCACTTCCCCCATGCGCCCTTCATGAGCGATGACCTGATATTCACCAACATCCATAAACTCGAATTGCTTGCCGGTGAAGCCCTTTGAAAGGTCTTGGCACATTTGTGCGGTAACTACACCCAATGACCCAAACAGCAACCCGTCAATCGGATGTGCTTTCTCAATGTCGTCCAAGGCACGTTTCTTAATTTCGCCCAAAGCCTTCGCGCTTTTCATTTCCGCCTGACTCCTAATTGAAATCGCACTATATAAGCACGGGCGAGCTATGGGCTGTATAGCCTTTTCCTCGGAATCGACAGTATAACTCTGTGATGCCGCTCTTCTGCGAGTCGGGTGTTTTGCGGGCGTCTCTGCATAATCTCCTGTTTGCACGATCACTCGGCCACCGCTTCGGTGCAGGAGCTGCGCCCTGCGGCTCTGCGTTCAGAACTCGCGTACCGCCCCTCCGGGTTTCGGACTCCTCCCCCCTCGCAGGCTCCGGGTCCCTTTCCAAATACTTCTTCTGTTGGCAACGCGGCTACGCCGCGACTTGGGAGGGACAGCTCAGTCAGGAAGTGCGAGCCATCGGGCGATCTCTGCGCATTGGGGCTCTGTGAGTCCCATCCGGCCATCGCAGAGAATCAGTTCAGGGCAAAGGGCGGAGGGGAATTCCAGTTTACTGTCATCGAGTGCGCGCCAGTCGAGGATGCTGTAGTGCCTGACAGTCTCGCAGATTTCATTCCAACGGGCGAATTTTCCCTCGTAGGGGTCCCCGGTAGTACCAACAACTCGCTCGGCCAGAACTTTCGGGAGCAGCCGCCGAAGTTCAGAAAGTGCGCGGTCAAAACGCCAGCTCGACGAGATGATGATCTGAACGCTTGACCCAGCCAGCGTTTCGGCAAGCTTCGGAGCAAGGCTGAAAGCCTGATGGGAAGGTGAGAAATTAGAGTGCAACACCCCATCAAAGTCGAGAAAAAGTGTTTTGCGTCTCCGCATCATCTGCTGCGACGAGGGGGCCGATTTCCCATAGTTTAGCCAGCCGGAAGACATAATTTATTCGGCCCCTGTCTGGCGGCAAATAAATTCTTCGGATTTGCGGGTGCAGCGCCAATATGCAATTCTGTGTTCGGGCTGGTTTAGGCGACCGTAGAATTTTATGGTCATCGTATGTTTTGGCCCATCGTCGCAATTAAACGACTCGGCAACATACCCCGGCTCTCTGTGTAACAGGAACGCCGATGCTGGATCGAGGGGTTCCGAGTAGCAGTCTTTCATTTCCCCAACAAGCCAATTCGATTGAGCGGAAATCGACGTTTCGACCGTATGCGGGATGTAGTGGAAGTCGCCCCAGACACTCATTAAAAGTAGCAAGAGAATAGCTCCGATCCACACGAAGGCAGACGCGGCAGGACTCTTGACGTTCTTCTCAGTCCATCCGAGCAGGAGCGCGACAGCAAAGATGACGAGGAACCCGATGATAAATTGGAAGGTGCTCACTTTGTATCCTTCCCGGCTCCAACCTTCCAGCCGAGTTCGTATCCCACTGGTTCCTTTGGCCTGTAAGCAATCTATAAAGCCAGGACAAGATCGAAATCAACGCAATAATGCTGGTTGTATTTTAAAACCACATCAGTTATTCGTCCCTGTCTGGCGGCAAATGAATTCATCGGATTCGCGGGTACAGCGTCAACTAGCGTATTTGTGTTCTGGCCGTGCTGGGTGTAGAGGGCGGAGTGTTGCCGCCGCCGCCGCTACTGGCTCCCCCATACTCCGCTATTTCTTTGGCTTATTGGATTTTTCGATGAACTCTTTCAGGTCCTTGGCGCACGTCTCGGCGGTTTTTGTTACTTGATCCGTCGTGCCGCCCTTGTCTGCGGAAGAGGCAAAAACGATCTGCGAAGAATGCACGTCAATCACGGAAATGCTTACGCTTGTTGAGCCTAAAGCCGCACGTTTAGCTGCTCGACTGGCTGCTGCCTGTTGTCCGCTTGCCCATCCTTGGTTCCATGCCTGATTGCCATTGTCTCCCTCGTTGACCGTCGCGGTTGCACTGTTATTAACCACTACCTGCGGGGTACTCGGCACATTCTGGGAGACAGTGCTCCGAACGATGTAATTGGCCTTGTCCTTGTCGGTCACGATGGCTAAAGGGACATGTCTTTTGACGAACGCGGCGGCTAGATAGGTTTCATATCCCCCCATCGGTTCGATGTAGACGGTGGACCCGCTCTTAATTTGCGGAGCTTGTGCAAAGCAAACGGCAGAGCAAGCCAATAGCAGAAAAGCTGAAAAGCGATTCACTGTGATTCTCCTTTTGCCTGAGGTTCTGCAAAACATGAAGGTGGGTACTCAATCACTCCCACGGGTCATCTGACGACTTATAGCCTTTGAGCAAACCCGCCTTCAGGATCACAGCTGCACCGACCTGATAACTCGGGTTTTTCTGATCGAGCTTTGATCCGAAGTCTGTATTGATTACGTCGAGCAATTGCGCACGTTCTGCCCTAGTGATGATTAGGTGAGTAGCCTGATTATGTGAGTCCGCTTTCCGATCTACAAGGGTCAGAAAAATCATCGGAGCGATTTCAAACAGAGAGTGGTCGGTGTCATCCAGAGCGGCCCTAACTTTGGGCATCTCGGCACCGAGCTTGCTGTAATCAACACCCGGTTTCGGGCCACCAATCTGCGCGCTGCTGATGTCAATTAGCCTCTGATATAGCTCCACCTTATGCGCGTAGGAGTCTATCAGGAATGGAATAACTGTCTCGAACGGCGGGTTCAAGCGCATACCTTTTAGGATGTTGATCTGCGATCTGAGTTCAAGTTGCATTCGCGTGAAGCTATAAATGGCGTTGGTAAATACCTCATCATTTCTATCTTGCACAAGGCTTTGCGCACCGGAAGCGCGGATAGTCTCGATTGCAGAGAGTTCACGGACATATTCGGTTACAAATGCAAGAGGCGGAGTTTCCTGATTTTCTACCTTCGGCTTTGGCGACCCGCTCTTGAACTGCGGAGCTTGTGCGAACACAATGGCGGAAAACGTGAGCAGGACAAGGGCAATTATGCGATTCATTCGAGTTTCCTTTTCTTGCTGTGTGGAAGCGCCACATTGACTAGGGTTGGTAACGCCAGAGGTCGTTGAGATCATCGCCACCCGTCCCTGTTGAGTCATAGCCCGATCCACCAAAGAGCCAAAGGTTGCCCATGCTGTCCGCCCAACTGACAGAACCCATACGCGCACCGGGCACGTTGCTGGCGGCGGCGGTGCCCATCGTGCCATAGACAGGTAAAGCATCGGTCGTGTTGCTTCCGCTCACCCAAGTCCAAGTCTTGGCGGTGGGGTTGAACATCCACAGGTCGTTGCGAGGGCTACCCGTCCCGGGCAAGATGATACCCGATCCTCCAAAGAGCCAGAGGTTGCCGCTGCCATCCGTCCAACTGACAGAACCCATACGCGCACCGGGCACGTTGCTGGTGGAGGCAACGCCGAGCGTGCCATAGACAGGTAAAGCATCGGTCGTGTTGCTTCCGCTCACCCAAGTCCAAGTCTTGGCGGTGGGGTTGAACTCCCACAGATCGCCGAGATAGTCCCACGCGCCGGATGATCCATAACCCAATCCACCAAAAAGCCAGAGGTTGCCGCTGCCATCCGTCCAACTGAGAGAGTTACTTCTGCTTCCGGGAACATTGTTGGCGGAGGCAGTGCCCATCGTGCCGTAGACACCCAACGTGTTTACAGCACTGCTTCCGCTCACCCAAGTCCAAATCTTGGCGGTGGGGTTGAACATCCACAGGTCGTTGAGACCGCCACCCGCCAAGGGTGAGCCAATACCCGTTCCTCCAAAGAGCCAGAGGTTGCCGCTGCCATCCGTCCAACTGGCAGAACCGTATCGTGCACCGGGAACGTTACTGGCGGCGGCGGTGCCCATCGTGCCATAGACAGGTAAAGCATCGGTCGTGTTGCTTCCGCCCACCCAAGTCCAAGTCTTGGCGGTGGGGTTGAACTCCCACAGGTCGTTGAGAAGGCCACCCGTCCCTGTTGAGTCATAACCCGTTCCTCCAAAGAGCCAGAGGTTGCCGCTGCCATCCGTCCAACTGACAGAACCGGTACGTGCTCCGGGAAAAACGCTTGCGGCGGCGGTGCCCATCGTGCCGTAGACACCGTGTGCATTTCCCGAGTTGACGCTTCCGCTGACCCAAGTCCAAGTCTTGGCGGTGGGGTTGAACTCCCACAGGTCGTCGAGATCGAAACTCGTCCCAGTTGGGAAAAAACCCGATCCTCCAAAGAGCCAGAGGTTGCCGACTCTGTCCGTCCAACTGACAGAATCCATACGTGCACCGGGCACGTTGCTTGCGGAGGCAACACCGAGCGTACCGGAGATGCCCAATGCATTTCCCGTGTTGCTTCCACTCACCCACGTCCATTCATTCGCAGTGCTAGGCGGAGTGCTACCCCCACTTCCGCTGCTACTTCCCGAACTCCCGCCGCAACCGGAGGCGAGTAGCGCGATGGTGAGAGTGAAAATCGGGAGCATGGCTGACGACTTGGCGGACAGACTTTTCAAGGCAGGCTGAAAACTTCGCATGAGGCAACCTCGACGCAGTGAAGTGCAAGACGACGGCAAATCTGATTCGCCAACAAGTCTACTACGATGTGACTCATCGGGTGTGTACGCATCGGCTACATGATTCGATGATTAGACCCAATGCCAGTAGATATTCGCATCCGGTTTGGTCGCGCAATCCGTCGCATCCGCGAGGAACAGGCAATCAATCAGGAAGAGGCGGCGGAACGGTGCGAACTACACCGGACATACTACTCCGGTGTTGAGCGCGGAGTGCGGAACGTCTCGCTAGTGAACCTCGAAAAGATCGCAAAGGGGCTGAAAACAAGCCTGCCCGCGCTGTTTGAGCGACTCTAGCGAACCGATCCGGCAGAATGAACGCTCAAACTACGCTTTTCGTGTTGGCTTCCGGGTGCCGGTGGGAGATTGTAGAAATCGGAATTGAGCGTTTGCCCAGCGAAAAAGCTCAAATCTACGTTTTGGCATGTGGCCTGCGAGTGCCAATGAGAGAGTGTAGCAATCGGCGGTGCTATTGCATAGCAGCAATCTCGTACCCCACTTATGGTTTTATGTCCTGCGGCTTATGGCTTCCACTCGCGTCGGGGTATCGGCAAAGCAAATCCAGCGCGAGACCGGCGTGACGTACAAAACCGCATGGCGCATGATGAAACAAATCCGCAAACTCATGGAAGATTCCGGCAAACTCTCAGGCCCGGTCGAAATAGACGAATCCCAGTTCGGCGGATCGGACTCGAATAAACCCTCTCACCTGAGAGGCAAAGCCAAAACGCCCGTCCTGGGGATTGTGGAACGACATGGGAGAGTAATTGCAAGAGTCCTGCCCGATACCACTAAAGACTCCATCCTGCCCGTTGTCGGCGAAGTCTTGCACCCCCGAACCATGATTTATTCAGACGAATCGGCAACCCTAGAGCAAGTCCGCTGGATGGGGCAGAGTCACAAGCTGGCGACCGTCAACCACTCCGAGCGGTATGTGGACGGCTAAGCCCACACCAACACTATCGACGGCTTCTGGAGTCTAGTAAAGCGGGGGATAGGGGGAGTCTATTATCAGGTCGGGCCGGAGTACCTACAGTCCTACCTCAACGAATATTCCTTCCGCTATAACCGCCGCAAAGTCATGGTGCCGATGTTTCGCCTGTTGGCCGAGCGGACGACAATGCAGGTTTGTCCTTCCGCGAGGGAGGCGAAGCTGGCGCAACTGGCGTTGTAGCCGCTTTTCGGAGCAGGTCGTGGAACTGTTGCTGGGTCGGGTCGGGGATGGGTTTCTTCATTGGCTTATAATACCTCCATCTGCACCACTGAAAGGTGATCCCATGCCAAAAATCTTTGCCTTCAGTATGCTTCTCCTGCTTTACACTGGTGGCCCTACTAGCTACGCAGGCCAAACTGTGAGCAGGGAAACCGTTCGACTGGTAAGTTCCCATCAGTCTGGCCATGAAATGCGTATCGTCATGCAAAGCCAAACAGCATCCTATATATTCGCTTGCACCTATAAAGCGGCAGGTTGCATCATCCCGATTCCCAATCAGCCATACTACCTAATAACTGAATCCAATCCTCTTGGAAAGTATGATTTGGGATGGCTGAAAAATTGGTATGTTGACTACCACGACGCCCCTAACATCGGCATTGTTCCCACTTCAGGGTGGCCAGACGAGAAGGATTTTATGAAGACTTACAATGAAGTTGGATCATATTGGCTCGTTAGCTTGACGGTCAGGAAATAGCCGACGCCCAGACTCCTCGTTCTGGTGATAATCGAAAAGCAATAACTCCAAAAAGCGCAGATTATACAAAATCACCAAAATATGCTGCTATGAAAGTAGGCACCCTCACTTTTCGACGGGCGTGGGTGCCTACTCGTCCACTGGCCTAAGCAGGTTTACGCCTACTCCGTGCCAATCTTTTTACCGCGACAATTATTGTCGCATAACGGCGCATAATTAACTGCGCGGAAGGACTACAAAATGGACAATGCTATGACCAACAACAATAAAGCGGAGCAAATCGCAGATTATGTGGTTGACCTTGAAGAACGCATTAGCTTGTGGAAGTCTCTGATGGTTCAGAAGACTGGTCAACCGATAGCGGTTGTGGAATCGAATTTTGAGGAGCGATTAGGGAAAAGACATCTTGAACGTTCTTTGTCTGTTCAAGATAGGCACGCAGATCTTCTTCAGAGACTTCGGTCCTCCAGTGAGGATAAGGACTGTACGCTGATGACCATCCTATACGAGGGGATTTTTCGGCGCTCGGCACCTGTTGGGACTCTTTAGCCGCATCGGGGAACCGGGAGTCCCCGTCCGCTCCCGCTTCCGGCATCGCGGCAGGAAACCCACTTGTTTCTAGGGGATAATTGTCCATTCGAGCGCTATATCGGAATCGACTACTCCGGTGCGGAAACTCCCATCGCGAGTCTCAAAGGTTTGCGCGTTTATATGGCGGACAGGGGCACGCCGCCGGTCGAGGTGCAGCCTCCCGCAAGTGCGAAAAAGTATTGGACGCGGCGCGGGATCGCAGAGTGGTTGGCCGGGATTCTGTCAGAAAATATACCGACGCTTGTCGGCATTGACCACGGCTTTTCGTTTCCACTCCGCTACTTCGCTGAGAACCGTGTTCCGCTCGATTGGAGAGCATTTCTGGAAGACTTCCAACATCATTGGCCGACGGACGATGACCATACTTATGTCGATTTCGTGCGTGAGGGAGTCTCCGGTAATGCGCCCGCGCGATCCGGTAATGCGAGGTGGAGGCGTGTCACGGAAATTCGCGCTCGCGGTGCCAAGTCAGTCTTCCATTTTGATGTGCAGGGATCGGTGGCAAAATCGACCCACAGCGGTATTCCGTGGCTGCGTTATATCGATTTGAAAGCTGCCGGTCACGTTCACTTCTGGCCCTTCGATGGGTGGGATTTTCCAGCGGAGAAATCCGTTGTGGCCGAGGTCTACCCGGCGCTTTGGAGTCGGAGCTTTACCCAAGGGAACCGGGACAGTCATCAGCACGATGCCTACTCCGTCGCTGCATGGATGAGGCAGGCCGACAGCAACGGCTTACTATCCACGTTCGCCAATCCACCTCTTGATGAGGCAGACCGTGAAGCCGCCCAGATCGAGGGATGGATACTCGGCGTCATGTGAGCATCACCCAGCCCATCAGTGCAGTGGTGCTGGGCTTGCTTGGCAGCCATTGTGGGATAGCAGGGCAATCGTGACAGCACCGGGCTGCCGCAGCAGAGGCAAGAGCGAAAGGCACGCTGCGATGCAGCGGAAGAAGGGGTGACACGTCACCCCAGAATGGGTGCTGCGCAGTAACCTTGGGTTACTGTGCGGGAACCTTCTCAAAACAAGGGACTAATAGCAAAACTCCATTAGACGGGTTATACTGGAGGCGAGTGCAAGTTGCTGTAGGGGAACCCACTGAGTCTCAACCCTTTAGCCCGCCTCCGGCCCCCCTGCTGTCTTCCCAGCGACGCACAGGCAGGGTGCGGCCTCGCCCTCTTCCCCAGCTCAGGCGGTGCTCTCTGAAGCCGCCTCTCCGAACAAAATCTGTGGGCACGAAGGTCAGCGAGCCGGAGTTCGCGGCGCTGGAGACGCGCGCCCGCGCGAGCGGGTTGACTCTCTCAGAGTGGGTGCGCGATGTGCTGCTGGCATCGTCGCCGGAGGCGGGAGCGGAGGCGGGAGCGGAGGCGGCGAACCAGGTGTTGCTGGGGGAGCTGCTGGCCCTGCGGACGATCCTGATCAATCTTCTGTTCCCCGTCTCCAAAGTGACGCCGGAGCAGATGGAGGCGCTGATCGAGCGGGTCGATAAGGACAAGATGCGGCGAGCGCTGGAGAGGCTGGGCGAGTCCCGGCTGACAGTTCCATCGGGAGCAGGAACGGCAGAGGAGATGGAACGGTGAGTGAATGGGGACGGAAACAATATCAGGGCTGGGCTCAGGAGTGGCGGTTGTCGAGGAACGTGCCGCTCTTGGCAATGCTGGCGTTCGTTGGGTTGTTTTGGTTGCAATCGCAATATCTGTGGACATCGCTTCAGCGGTACTACTTCTGGACATACGTGGAAACGTGGGCGCTTCCGTTGAAACCAGCAAAGGACTACAACGCGATCTATGCCGGGACATCTGCGATGGGAGATGGCAATCCGAAGAAGTGGCTCTACGCTTCGGATAAGGATGTCGAGTTGCAGGGGGAGCAGGCAGATGGGACGAGCTTGGCTACGGTTCTCCCTGGCGCTAGTGCAAGAGGTTGGACGAAATGGTGGGAGGCTTCAGCGAATGCCGGCGACGCACAGATAACAGGGTCCGATTTTCGCGGAGTTTTCCTTCGGCCTGTGATATATCGCGGTTGGACGCAGTGGGACTTCGTGAAGTATCCCGCGTATGGGGCCTTGGCACTTACCGTCGTGTTGTTCTGGTTCACGGTACCGAGGGACCGGAAACACAACGAGGAGATGAAACGTGGAAAGCGTCTTCGCGGCCCCGAGTTGGTCTCAACTGCGGAGTTTAACAAGCGTCTGGGCAAGAGGGGGTGGCTAATGCGCTATCCGCCGGACGGCTTGGGGTTCATCAACGAAGAGCGGAGTCGGAGCGACAAGTTTTTCCGTGACCAATGGAGCCGCTGGGTACGCATCCCGAAGAAACAGGAGGCGAAGCACTTCCTGCTCATCGGAGATACGGGTACGGGCAAAACGGTGACCATTATGCAGATGCTGATGCAGGTGCGGGAGCGTGGAGAAAGAGCGATTATCTACGATCCGAAGGGAAAGCTTTTTGAGCAGTTCGGCGACCTGAATCGGGGCGACGTACTGTTGAATCCGTTGGATAAGCGGGGTCCGTTCTGGGATATGGCCGCAGAGATAACGCACCCGGCGGAAGCGTTGACCCTAGCAGCGAGCTTGTTCCCGGATACCGATCCGAAAGACCCGTTCTTCGTTCCGGCGACGAGAAAGCTTTTTGCATATCTTCTGAATCTGAAGCCTACGCCGGAAGAGCTGATTTACTGGCTGTGCAACGAGCAGGAGATCGACCGTCGAGTGAAAGGCACAGAACACGCGGCGAAAATCAATCCACAAGGTGGTTCGCAGCGGTCCGGTGTGCTTGGCTCGTTGAGCATGATAGGCGATGCGCTCAGGCTGCTGCCACGGGAGGCCGAGAGCAAGCAGCGGTGGAGTGCTGCTCAATGGGCGGAGAAGGGCACGGGATGGATATTTATAACGTCGGAGGAGGCCATGGAAGAGAGTCTTCGTCCGCTGATAAGCCTGTGGATCGAGCTTCTAGTGTTGCGGGCGATGCGGGAGGGACTGTCTTCGGCGTTGAGGACATGGTTCGTACTGGATGAGCTGGCGAATCTGCAGCGTCTGCCGAAGCTTGAGAAGGCGGTTACGCAGGGGCGCGAATCGAACTGTGTCATGGTTCTTGGCTTCCAAGGAAGGGCGCAGATGAATGCGTTGTATGGTCACGACATCGCGGAGGCAATACTGTCATCTCCAGCGACCAGAATCTACCTGAAGACGAGCGAACCAAACGCAGGAGAATGGATCTCGAAGGCCATCGGGGAGATCGAAGTGGAGCGTTATCGGGAGTCGCGCACGCAGGGGCAGTATCCGCAGCAGCGCAACTCGGCGAGCTATCAACAAGAGCTCGCTATGGAGCCTCTGGTAATGGCGTCAGAGATCAATGGCCTCGACGATCTACATGGGTACTTGAAGCATGGGAACTATGTTGTGCGGCTGCATGTTCCCCACCTTAAACTCCCGGCACGCAACGAGGTTTTCATCAAGCGCGAGTTCGCTTCACCGACTGCCAACGTGCCGGAGGGTGATAGCGAGCCTGTTGCTCCGCCTGCTCAGCCGTCCGATCCTGCGCCTCTTGCTGCGCAGCAGCACTTCTTCGAGTAGGTGACACATGATTACGTTGTCGAAGCCAATCTCTGCGAGCCAGGCGCAGGCGTACCACAAAGAGGAGTTCTCAAACGCCAAGGAGAACTACTACACCGAAGGCGAACGTGTGCGCGGCGAGTGGCAGGGCAAGCTGGCGGAGCGTTACGGGCTTCATGGGGAGGTGCGCGAGGAGCAGTTCGCGCGCCTCTCCGAGGGCCAGCACCCGGAGACGGGCGAGCAGTTGGTCCGGCATCAGACGGCGCGGGAGTATGTGAACGAACGCGGCGACAAGGTGCGTTCGATGGAGCACCGGGCGGGCTGGGATGCGACGTTCAGCGCGCCGAAGTCGGTCTCTCTCACGGCGTTGGTCGGCGGCGACGACCGGGTGAAAGAGGCGCACCGGGAGAGTGTGAAGGTCGCGCTCAACGAGATGGAGAAGTACGCGCAGGCGCGGATCGGCGGCAACACACCGGCAGAGACGACGGGCGCATGGGTGGCGGCCAGGTTCGAGCACGACAGCAGCCGTCCGGTGGACGGCTACTCCGCGCCGCAGTTGCACACGCATACGGTAGTCTTCAATATCGCCGAGACCGCCGATGGGAACACGCGGGCGTTGCAGCCGCAGGAGCTGTACAAGACGCAGCAGTATGCGACGGCGGTATACCGTTCGGAGCTGGCCGCGCGGTTGCAACAGCTTGGTTATGAGGTCGAGCGCGGCGAGCATGGACAGCCGGAGATCAAAGGCTACACGCGCGAGTATCTGGAGGCGTCGAGTCCGCGGCGGCAGCAGATCACCGAGCAGATGGAGGCGGAGGGCCGGACGGGAGCGGCGGCGGCGCAGATCGCGGCGCACAAGACGCGCGGCGCGAAGCTGGACTTGAATCCCGCAGAGGTGCAGGCGCAGCATCGAGACTTGGCCCGAAAGCACGGGCATCAACCGCAGCATGTGATCGAAGAAGCGCAAGGGCGTCCGGGTGTCGAGCTTGAGCCGGAGCAGGCGCAGCGTGTGGCCCGGAGTTCGGTGACCCATGCCCGCGAGCGCGGCACGGAACGCACGGCGGTGGTCGAGGAGCGGGCGTTGTTGCGCGATGCGTTGAAGCACGGCATGGGCGAGACGCGCTTGCCGGAGGTGCGGGCCGAGTTCGAGCGGCGGGTCGCTTCGCACGAACTGATCGAGGTAGAGCGGAAGCCAGGCTTGGCGGGCCGCGCGTTCACGACCGGCGAGATGCAGGGTTACGAGCGCGAGATCATCGAGCGGATGAAGATGGGCCAGGGCAATCGCGAAGTGCTTGCAGACGGTCAGACACGACAGCAGACGATGGAGCGTCATCCGCATCTGAGCGTGAGCCAGCGGAACGCGGTCGAAGAGGTGCTGACCAGCCGCGACCGGATGATGGCCCTTGAGGGCGTGGCCGGAGGCGGGAAAACTACTTCTTTAGCTGCCGTTCGTGAGGCCGCCGTGAGTGGGGGTTACGAGGTCGAAGGGCTTGCGCCCACGTCGCGGGCGGCGCAGAAGCTCGCCGAGGCGGGCATGGGAACCGAGACCTTGCAACGGCATCTGACGCGCGGCGACCGCGCGGACGACGGGCAGAAGCGGCTCTACATCGTGGACGAGTCCAGCATGGCCAGCACGCGGCAGATGCACACGTTCATCGAGCGACTAAAGGAAAATGATCGTGTCCTGTTCGTCGGCGACGTGCGGCAGCATGAGGCGGTCGAAGCGGGCAGGCCCTATGCGCAGTTGCAGGAGGCGGGACTGCGCACGGCGCGGCTTGATGAGATCATCCGCCAGAAAGACCCTGCGTTGAAGGAGGTTGTGGAGCAGCTTGCTCGCGGCGAGGTGCGCGAGGCAATCGGCAATCTCAACGAGCAGGGCCGGGTACATGAGATCGGCGACCGCAACGAGCGCATCCGCGAGATCGCGCGCGAGTATGTGCGCCAGCCGGAGAATACGCTCGTCGTCTCGCCCGACAATGAATCCCGCCGCGAGATCAACCAGCACATCCATCGAGCGATGCAGGGCGCGGGGCAGGTCGCAGACGTTGAGCATACGGTGCGCGTGCTCCATACGCGGCAAGACCTCACGGGAGCCGACCGGCAGTATGCGCGGAGCTACGAGGCCAGCGATGTAATCCGCTACTCGAAAGGGTCGAAGCTGTTGGGGCTGGAGCCGGGCGAGTATGCGAAGGTGGTCCGCACCAATGAAAAAGAGAACACGGTGACGGTCGAGCGCAAGGGCGGCGAGGAGCTGAGTTACGACCCGCGCCGGTTGCAGGGCGTGACCGTCTATCGGGAGGCGGAGCGCACGTTCGCCGAGGGCGACCGGGTGCAGATGACCGCTCCATATCACGAGCAAAAGCTGGCAAACCGGGAGCTGGGAACGGTCGAGAAGATCGACGACAGAGGCAATCTCACGCTACGCATGGACTCAGAGCGCGAGGTCACGTTCAACGCCAAGCAGCATCCGCATCTCGACTACGGTTATGCGGTGACGAGTCACAGCAGCCAAGGGCAGACCGCCGACCGGGTGCTCGTTCATGTGGACTCGGAGCAGGCACACAGTCAACTTCTCAATAGCCGTATGGCGTATGTCTCCGTCTCGCGCGCTCAGTTCGATGTGCAGATGTATACGAACGACGCGAAGACACTCGGGCAAGAACTGAGCCGGGATGTGACCAAGGCGACAGCCCTCTCGCAGCAGGAGTTAGGCGAAAAGAGCAAGCCTCAGTCTCTGGGCGTAGAGCTATCGCAAGGATTGAGCGTTGGATAAAGGCGATGCTCAGCGACCCGCTGCGATACAATCTTCATTATGGCCGAGTGGTGAAATTGGCAGCCACAGCAGACTCAAAATCTGCCGAGGGCAACCTCATGTCGGTTCGACTCCGACCTCGGCCACCATCTACCGCCCCCCTCAAGTTCAATGCAAAGATCAGCCAGGATGGATCGATCCGGCTGAAGCCGAGTCTTGTAGAAAATGGGTCGAAATTTACACATTTTCTTACACAGTTTCTAGTGTTATATGATTATCTTACTGATATAAAGTAAGTTACTGGCAGACGCAGCGGACTCAAAATCCGCCGATCGCAAGGTCATGGGGGTTCGACCCCCCCTCCCGGCACCAGATAAGCTATAATTAAATCAGTAATTTATGGTGGGTACAAAGTATCGGGCGAGATTTTGTACCCAAATTGTACCCAAGCCCTTCGCGGCGCCCCCCATTTCTTAATGGCTACAGGACGGGCCGCGCCAATTATTCGCTGCACCCTGGCGACTCACCATCTACGACTCTTTTTCACGGGGGGCGGTCACCGAGAGGAAGGAACGTCAAGGTCCGCTGGTTGTTGCGACAAAAGTTTGTCTCGCCGTCGATCACCTGCCGGAACGAATTTCCCCCATCGAAAATGGTCATTGGATAGACGCTAGCAGAATAATCTGGGGATTAACCCATGACCTCAATCAGGAGAGGTACGGATGAAGCCAGTGAGTCTTGGATATGCAGCAGTGAACAGCATCAAGCTGTAACGACAAACGCCGATTGCGACGGTGATCGACTTTCCAGTGGAGGTCACCAGATTCCAGTCGCCATGCCGACATTTCGGGAGTAATCGGCATGGATAAGTGCATTGGCGATTGGGAGTCAATTGAGAAGCACTCCCGACGACATGCAGAGACCTCAGGACCTATCGTTCAGATGATCGGCGTTTGAAAGGCATCCACGCGTTGATTCTTGGATGTCATCCGTGACACGCGTGAAGCCATCTGTCTCCTATCGCAAGCAGGAAAAACTTAAAAACATCATTGCCAGCCGCCGCCAAGTGCGCCGTAGAGCTGGACAAGTGCAAGCGCCTCGTTCTGCTGCGCAGTGGTCAGGTTGAGCTGCGCTGTAAACAGATTCGAGTCTGTGGTCAATACTTCCAGATAGCTTGTCGCGCCGCCGCGATAGCGGACACGCGCCAGCCGTGTTGCGTCTTCCGCGGCCGCCACCAGCTTCTCCTGCTCCTCACGCGTTTCGCGTTGTTTGTTGACGGCGATCAGCGCGTTGGATACATCGCGGAATGCGCCAAGGATGGCCTTCTGGTAAGTCAGGACCATCTCCTGCTTTTGCTCCTTCGAGAGCTGCAACTGGCTGCGCAGTTTGCCTCCTTCAAAGATGGGCTGTGTGAGCGAGCCGATGCCGTAGACAAGTCCGCCAGAGGTGCCGAAGAGATCGGCCAGCGAACTACCGCTGGTGCCGCCGGATGCGCTGATGGAAAGCTGAGGAAAGAACTGCGCGCGAGCCACGCCTACTTGCGCGTTGGCAGCCATCAGTTGAGCTTCGGCCTGCTGAATGTCGGGCCGGCGTTCGAGCAGTTGCGAAGGCAAACCCGTGGGCAGATCTTCCGGCGCGGGAGACAGTACGCCAGGGCGCGTGTGGGCGACTGGGCCGGGGTTCTGGCCGAGCAGCATACGCATGGCATTCTCGTTCTGCTGGATCTGCTGTTGGATCTGCGGAATCTGCGATGTTGCCGTGTAGAGCAACTGTTCTGCCTCGCGCACGTCGGAGAGAGGCGCATCGCCGCCCTGCGACAGGGTACGCGTCAGATCGAAGGAATCCTGCCGCACCTTCGTCGCCTGGCGCGCGATCTCAAGCTGCCGGTCAAGTGCGCGCAGTTGAATATATGTGGTTGCGACCTGCTCAATAAGGCTCATGCGCACGGCGCGCTGCGCCCACGTTTGCGCCAGCATCTGGTCACGCGCAGCCTCGGTCTGCTTGCGATAGAGACCCCAAAAGTCCGGCGTCCACGCGGTAGATAGATTCAGGCTGCCCACTGAAAGAGGACTTTGGAATGAGTTACCGAACTCGCCGGAAGGAAATGCGGCTCCGATGCCGGAGCCACCGACTGTAATTTGCGGAAACTGCTGCGAGCGTGTGACGCGCACCTGCGCCGAGGCTTCCAGCACATGCTGCGCAGCGATACGCAGATTGTAGTTATTGGCAAGCGCGGTGCGAATCAGATCCTGCAGTTCCGGCTCGCGAAAGACCGTGGCCCACTGCTGATCGCCAAGCGAATTCTGCGCATCGCTGGAGACCGCGGCATCGTCCGCGCCTCGATATACCGGCGGCGCAGTCATCTGTGGCCGCATGTACTTCGGCCCGACGTTGCAGCCGGCGACAAAAATCACAGCGAAGCCTGTCGCCAACGCAAATATGCTCAATCGGAATTGCTCTTTCACGCCTGGCCTCCTTCTGGCTCGGTCGGGAGCCGGTCGCCGCTATGAAGCGGTTCCGGCACATGGTGCGAATCCATCGATGTACCCTTGCCGCCGTGGCGCAGCCTGTGCGACAGGTACTCCACCACCGAGAAGGTGACTGGGACCATGAGGATGCCGACAGTGGTGGCCAGCGTCATTCCTCCGATGACGACGGTGCCCAGAATGCGCCGGGACGCAGAGCCCGCGCCGGTCGCGGCCCACAGCGGCAGACAGCCGACGATGAACGCCAGTGCGGTCATGACGATGGGGCGGAAGCGAAGCCGTGCTGCGTACAATGCAGCTTCGGCGATGCTGTACCCGCTCTTGTACTTGAGCACGGCGAACTCGACAATCAAAATCGCGTTCTTCGCCGAGAGGCCGATCAGCATGATGAGGCCGACGGTGGCGAAGATGTCGTTTTCCAGCGAGCGCATGCTGAGCGCAAGGTACGCGCCCAGGATCGCGACCGGCGTGCTGAGCAGAACGCTGAAAGGCAGCGTCCAGCTTTCGTAGAGTCCGGCGAGAATCAGGAAGACAAAAAGCAGCGACAGCGTGAAGACCGCCCACGCCGGCACACCCCGCGCGGCTTGCTGCTCCTGAAAGCTCATGCCCTGGTAGTCGAATCCCATGCCCTGCGGCATGGTCTCGTGGAAGGCATCCTCAAGTGCTTTCCGCACCTGGCCCGAGCTGTAACCGGGAGCGCCTGTGATGTTCAACTGCGCAGCATTGAATTCATTGAAACGCATGATGAACTCAGGCCCGGTAATTTGCCGGACATGCACGAGCGACGACAGCGGAACCTGGCTGCCGTTGGCGCTGCGCACATAGAACTGATTGATGTTGCCGATCTGCGTGCGCGAACTGCCTTCGGCTTCGACATAGGTCTGCCACTGGCGGCCAAAACGGTTGAAGTAGTTTACGAGGGAGCCGCCCATGAAGGTCTGCATCGTCGTATAAACATTGTTCAGATCGACCTGCTGCTGCGATGCCTTCTCCTTATCCACATCTGCGTAGAGCTGCGGCACAGCGGGCAGATACGAGGGTACTGCCGCGGCAATCTCCTTGTGTTTTGCGATCGCCCCCAGATACGCCATCAGGTTCTTGGTAAGGAAGGTTGGATCGTCGTTGCCCGAGCGGTCTTCGAGGATCATGGTGACGCCGCCCGATGTGCCTACGCCAGGAATTGCAGGGGGCGGAAAGCTGAACGCAAGACCATCGCTGACTCCGCCGAGTTGCTGCAACAGGCTGGCCTGAATCGCAGCGAACTGTTCCTGCTTGGATTTGCGCACCTCCCACGGCTTGAGCGAAACGAAGAAGAAGGCCGTGTTGGTGCTTTGCGTTTGCGTCAGCAGGCTGAAGCCGTTCACCTGCACCACGCCGCCGATTCCTGGCGTATTCAGCAGCGCTTTCGTCACGCGCAGTGCGGCGGCATCGGTGCGCTGCAGGCTTGCCGCATCCGGCAGTTGCATGGCGACGAACATGTATCCCTGGTCTTCTGTCGGAATAAATCCGCTGGGCAGACGCGAACCCATGAACACGGCAGCGACAGCCACCAAAGCCAGCGCCAGCATGGTGAATCCGGACTTGTGAACCAACACGCCGGAGGTGGAAACGTACTTGTCCGTGGTCTTGCTGAAGAGTCTGTTGAACCAAGCGAAGAAGCGTCCCAGCGGTCCGCGATGATGCTCCGCGCCTTTCGGCTTGAGCAGCATGGCGGCCAACGCGGGACTCAGCGTAAGCGCATTGAACGCGGAGATCATGACCGAGACAGCGATGGTGACTGCGAACTGCTGATAAAGCCTTCCTGTAATGCCAGGAATGGCCGCGGTAGGGATGAAGACGGCGGCGAGAATCAGGGCAATCGCCACGACCGGGCCGCCCACTTCCTCCATGGCTTTGACGGTTGCGTCACGCGGGGTCATTCCCTCTTCAATGTGGTGCTCGACGGCTTCAACAACAATAATGGCGTCGTCCACGACGAGGCCGATGGCAAGCACCAGGCCGAAGAGCGACAGGGTATTGATGGAGAAGCCCAACAGTGGGAACAGGGCGAATGTGCCGATCAGCGACACCGGCACGGCCATGAGCGGAATCAGCGTCGCACGCCAGCCCTGTAGGAACAGGAACACCACCAGGATGACGAGCAGCAGAGCGATGCCGAGCGTGATGACAATTTCATGGATACCGGCTGTGACTGCTTTCGTCGTATCGAGAGGCACATCGTAGCGAAGGCCTGCAGGGAAGCTGTGCGATAGCTCGTCGAGGCGCTGACGCACGGCCTTTGCGGTTTCTACAGCGTTCGACCCGGGCAACTGATAGATGCCCATCATGCCGGCTGGAGCGCCGTTGTACCGCGCTGTCAGGCTATACGCCTGCGCGCCTAACTCGACACGCGCCACGTCGCGTAGGTGCAGGATCGATCCATCCGGATTTGCGCGCAGAACGATGTTGCCGAACTCATCTGGCGTGATGAGGCGGCCCTGCGTGCGGACGGTATAAGTAAACTGCTGGCCCACTGGGACCGGCTCGCCGCCGATCTGTCCCGCGGGGTTCACATTGTTCTGAGTCGTCAGCGCACTGATGACATCGGTCGCGGTCACGCCAAGTTGCGCCAGCTTATCGGGCTGCACCCAGATGCGGAGCGCATATTGGCCACCGAAGATCTGCACACGGCTGACACCCTTCACGCGCGTCAACTGGTCCTGCAGATTGATGATTGCGTAGTTCGTCAGGAAATCGGCGCCGTACTGACCTGAAGGCGATGAAAGCCCGACGATCATCAGCGGCGACGTAAGTGACTTCTGCACGACAACGCCCGCCGTATTTACTTCGGCTGGCAGCTGCGGCTGGGCCTGCGAGACGCGCAACTGCGACAGCACCTGATCGGTGTCCGGGTTGCTCTTCACATCGAAGTCCACATACACAGTAGCTTGCCCATTGTTGGCGCTCACCGAGTACATGTAGAGCATGTTGTCTACGCCGTTCATCTGCTGCTCGATTGGCGTGGCTACGGCCTGCTGCAATGTTCTTGCGTCGGCGCCGGGATAGGTGGCCTGCACCATGATCTCCGGCGGAACGATGTCAGGGTATTGCGAGGTCGGCAGGCTGAGCATCGATACCAGACCGACGACGACGGTGATGATCGCGATAACGATTGCGACAATGGGTCGCCGGATAAAAAACTTCGACACTCGTCACCTCCCGGCCGGTGAGCTGCTGCTGTTGGTGGTGGAAGTGGCGCCGGCCGCTTCGGCAAGAGGAATTTCGTGCGGGTTTACGGGCGCGCCTTCGCGCAGCTTCTGCAAGTTGTCGGTAATGACCAGCGTGCCCGGCGGCAGTCCGCTGGCGACAATCCAGTTGTTACCGATCTGCGAACCAAGCTGAACATTGACGACGTGTACCTTGCTGCTCGCGTCCACGGTGGCGATCTGCTGGATGCCCTGCAACTCCTGCACGGCGATCTGTGGCACGAGCAGCGCGTTGCGTTCGATCTCAGTGCTGGCGCTGACTCGGCCGAACTGCCCTGGCCGAAGCAGATTGCCGGGATTTGGAAATGCTGCGGCGATGCGGATCGCGCCGGTCTGCTGGTTCATTTGCCGATCGACAAAGACAATGTGTCCCTCGTGCGGATAGACTTCCCCGTCTGCGAGCGTCAGTGTGAGCGGCAGTTTGTCGGATGCTTTGAGCAGGTCTCCGCCGCCCTTTTGCGCACGCTTGGTCAGCGCCAGGTATTCGCCGTCGCTGATGGAGAAGTAAACCTTGATGGGGTCAAGCTGCGAAACAGAAGTCAGGACAGACTGCGGACTTACCAGGTTACCCACCTGCGTGGTTGCCTGGCCGGCGACACCCGAGATCAACGAGCGCACCTGAGTGAATCCCAGATTCAGCTTTGCGGTAGCGACGTTTGCCTGCGCGGTGCTGATGGCCGCCTGCGCAAGCTTCACCGTGGCTTCGGCCTGTGCTTGCTGTTGCAACTCGTTGTCGAGCTGGCTCTGCGCAATGGCGCGCTGCGCGGCCATAGGTGTGTCTCTCTTCACGTTGATCTGCGCCAAAACCAGTTGCGCCTGCGCCTGCCCAAGCTGGCCTTCAGCCTGCCCAAGCTGCCCTTGCGCCTGCTCGAGCGATGCCTGGAACGGACGCGGATCGATCTCGAAGAGCACATGGCCCTTTTCGACCTGCGAACCCTCGCCGTAGTTCTGGCGTACGAGGTAGCCACTGACCTGCGGCTGAATTTGTGCGTTGACGTAACCGTCCAGCGTGCCCACCCACTCGCGCTTTATGGGAACATCGGCCGGCTGAATTTTGACGACGGTCACCGGCATCGGTCCGCCGGGGCCGCCGGACGTGGCGCCCTGCACCGACTTGCAGCCGGCCATCAGCGACGCGGAAACGGCCAGCGCCAGCATGGCCACCCATGCACCAAGTCGAAGTTGCTGTTCTTTGAAGAGTCTGCTCTCCTGCTGCATCTGCATTGCCACCCTCTCTGCACAGGTCGTTCTCGCTTGCAAAAAAACATACACGGATGTATGTAAAGTGTGAGATTCTAGGAATGCAGTGAACGATGCAAAAACATCTGCGGAAATTGGCAAAGCCCCTGTTGCCGTCCTGTGCAAGCAGCAGAGGGCTCACGCAACACGTAAACAACTTGTCGACGCTGCGCGCCGCATCTTTGCCCGCGATGGCTTTGAAATGGCGCGGCTTGAGGACATCGCCGCGGCCGCCGGCAAGACGCGCGGCGCGTTTTACGCGCATTTCCGCGACAAGGAGGATGTCTTCTTCGCGATCTTCGAGGAAGATATGGCGCGCGACCAGGAGCGAATCTGGCCTCCGCTAAGCGCGGCCACGTCACGCCAGGAGCGCGTCGAGGTTCTAGTGCAGCATCTGGCCACGCTGCTCAGCGACCGGCGGCGCATGATGCTGAACCTCGAGTTCAAAGCCTATGTCATCCGCCATCCTCGCCGGCAAAAACGGCTGGTCGCCCTTATTTCCGCAATGTGCCTTTGCTGTGCTGAGACCGGCATCGACTACCTGGTTCCTGAATTGCGCCACCAGGACCCAGCGATCAAACGCGCCCAGGCTGCACAGTTTGGCGCGCTTGTCGACGGCCTGGCCATCAATCATCTCTTCGATCCCGCTAGTCTTGACTTGAACCAGATTCTTTACCGCTTACGCGTCAGCGTGGACGCAATTCTCGATTTGACGGCGAGTACCGAGGCCAAACTCGCCAGGTGAGATTGTACCCTCACATCGGTGACGATAAGTCGGCAGAATCCGCTGATCCAACTGAGCATTGTCCTAGGCTGACGGTAACAGGCCAATGCACTCACTGAGTATCAGTTATGCACGAATCTCAGGATTACTCCCCCGAAACGCCGATTGCGACGGCGACCTTCGATCCCGGGCTCCGTCATGAGATTCCAGTCGCGATGCCGACTTATCGGGGCTGATCTCTCAAACCTGTTCGGGTCGATGGGTTGAGTGAATTGGCTCATCTGCACAATCGCGTAGAAATCGTGAAAGCCGGTTTGAGTGTGGCGCGTATCGCATGTCAGCCAGACAGTATGACAAGGAACCTGTTTGCCAGCGCAGCTAATTTAAGCGGACTATGCCCTGATTTCCTAAGCGCCGCAATGTTCTGCTCGCCAATATAACTCTTGAATTGCACGGTCACATCTGCTATGTTAGTGTGCATAAAATATGAAGAGGCCGCAAATGCAACCCGAACTCCATGAACTCGAGCGCTACGTTCAAGACGCCTTGGGCGTTTCCGTGAAAGCCACGCCTTGGAGCGGGGCCGGCCAGTTGCCCCCCGTCCTCAGGGAAAGATACAGTTTCGCGCAAGCGGAGTTGCTAGGACTACGCGCCCTTCTCGTCATCGACACCAACTCCGAGGAACAGTCCCCGGCAACGGTGCGCAAGCACATGGACATGCTCCAAACCAAGAAGCACGCGGACCTTATCTATGTCCGCGCACAGGTGACGGCATACAACAGGAAGCGGTTGATCGAACAGAAGATTCCGTTTATTGTTCCAGGCAACCAGATGTACTTGCCTATGCTGGCAATTGATTTGAGGGAGCATTTCCGCAGAATTCGCGAGGAGGCTCCCACCTTTAGCCCGTCCACTCAGGTTGTCGTCCTCTACGCAATGCTCCGCGACGCAGGTCAAGAGTTGATTCCATCTGAAATGGCCCCGCTGTTGGGATACTCGGCCATGACGATGACCCGCGCTTTCGACGAGTTGGAGACAGCGAAACTCGCTGAGGTGACGGTCCGCGGCCGGGAGCGTTGTCTCCGCTTCAACGGGGACCGAAGAGAAATCTGGGAGAAAGCTCAACCCTTCCTTCGCAGCGCGGTGAACAAACGACTGTTTATCCGCCACATTGATGGCGCGGAAGGCGCTATCCGTGCGGGACTCACAGCATTGGGTCACTACAGTATGCTGGCACCGCCGGCGTACACGACCTACGCGCTGAGCCGGGAAGATTGGAAAGCGCTGCGGCAACAACACAAGATCATCGAAGTGCCTGCTCAAGACCCGGATGCCAGCGAGATTGAGGTTTGGCGGTATCCGCCGGCGCTCTTCGCCGAACACGGCATGGTTGATCGGTTGTCGCTTTATCTTTCTCTGAAGGCCGACCACGACGAGCGCACCGAAACTGCGCTGGAAGAGATGATGGAGAAATTCAAATGGTAAAGGGTTTGGAAGTCTTCCGTGAGCACTTCCGGAATTATGCCGACCGCTATGTGCTCATCGGTGGCACCGCATGCGATATCGCCATGACCGGAGCCGGACTCGCATTCAGGGCCACAAAGGACCCGGGCATCGTTCTCTATGTCGAGGCTTTAAATAACGCGTTTGTACAGGCTTTCTGGAAATTCGTGCGGGCGGGCGGCTACGAAGTTCAGGAGAAGTCAACCGGCGAAAGGCAATTCTACCGCTTCCAGAAGCCCACGAACGCGAACTTTCCTTTCATGCTGGAGTTGTTCTCACGGCAACCCGATGTATTGCAGGTTACCGAAGGCAGCCACCTCACGCCGCTACCGGTTGACGAGGATGTGTCCAGCCTTTCGGCGATTCTTCTGGATAACGACTATTACGATTTCATCCGAGCCGGCAGACAGGAGATCGACGGACTCCCCTGGGTGGGCGTCGCGCAACTGATCGCTTTGAAGGCACGGGCATGGCTTGATCTGACAGAGCGCGCAAGGCGTGGTGAACAGATCGACAGCAAGACGATCAAGAAACATAAAAACGATGTGTTCCGGCTTTACCAGATTCTCGATCCAGCTATTGATCCAGCGGCTCCGGAGACCGTCAAGGAGGATGTTCGCGAATTCATCTCTCGCATGCGCGTCGAGGAAGTTGACCTCAAATCCCTGGGTCTGCGCACCGGCACACGCGACAGTATTCTGGGAGAAATCGCCAGAGTGTACCGTCTCGCAGAGAGTGAATAGTTCCAGGTCTGTCGCTTACACCGGCCTATTTTCTGAAAGTATCTGCATCACAATCGCGGATCGACGGGATCGCCTGAATCTTCCTGCCGTATTATTCATCTTCTCAGCCAAGGAGATAGGATGGCCGCGGCGGCGAATCTGATGGTGACGCTCTTCATCGCCCGCTCGGAAGACACGTCTTCCACAAGACCTGGTGGATATTCTCCCGACCTATACGCGACTGGACAGAAGAGGCCTGTTGGGAGTTGGAAACATTTCTGGCGAGTTGGTCGTCAAAGTGGTTGCGAAGGGTCTTATCGAGTCGTCTTATGCCGGATAGATTGGCAGATACGATGAACCTTCGAGCAGGCCTACCTGGTTCTGACATCCGGTTCGCGCTTTGTACCTAGAATGTACCCAAACGCTGCGTTTTTGGCTGTTCTGGCGTTTCTGGCTGTTTGTAGAATCAATAACTTACATGGGTAGAATGGCGGCTGGGGTTCGCCCCCCCTCCCGGCACCATAAAATAAATAACTTAGTAAACTAAGACCACCAGCGATGGTGGTCTTTCTTGTCAGGTAACCATTTTGGTAGCCATCATGTACCTTGTTGTGCAGGGGAAGATGCGGTGTTAAGGCGACCGAAAGGACAGAAGCATAAGGGGGTGTTCGAGAGAGACAAAGGCACCGGAATCTGGTGGTGCCGGTACGTGGACGTGGACGGGACGCGGAAGAGTAGAAGCATTGGGACGTTCACCGATGCCGTGAACTTTTACGAGGAGAACAAGGCGCGGATTAGGAAGCATGTTGTTGCCCCCCCCCGGACACCCACAGGGGCATCAGGTACAGCCAACTGGTCGATGATGCCCTGAAGAACATCGGCTACACGGCCGCCGATCCCCTGCACTGAATGAGTGACAATCCCAACTGCCCGTAAAGCATTTGCGGAAACTTCGCTTCTCACTCACACGGCTGGGTCAACAGCCGCAGATACCCATCGCGAAAAGAAAACTCTTAGAAATGAACACTTCACCGCTTGCCAAAGGTCTTTACTAATAGAGAGACTTCCTATGTTATGGCGGCCTTGACCAGTTCGGTTTTGGAGAGCGCTCCATTGCTACAACACGCCGCTGCCGGGGACCATGCAGAGTTCACAGCCTTGGTGGAGCGCAGTTCGAACTTTGCCTTTCGCGTCGCCAACGCCGTCCTCCATAGCCGCGAGGACGCCGAGGACGCAGTCCAGGAGACTTTTTTCAAGCTCTACCGCACCGGCGCATGGAAGAGGATGGAGGACGAAAAAGCATTCTTGGCACGATCTGTCTGGCGTGAGGCCGTCGACCGTCTGCCGAAGCGAAAAGAGGAGAGCCTTGCCAGGGAGCACGAAGACCTTGCATCGGGCGCAGCGTCACCCGAGTTCAGTGCTCTCCAGAGCAGCGACCGTGCTTTCCTCCGAGGCCTGATTGATACGTTGCACGAGGACCTGCGCCAGCCGCTCGTGCTATCTGCATTGCGGGAGTTGAACTCTCGTCAAATTGGCCTTGTGATGGGAATACCTGAAGGAACAGTCAGGACACGGCTCCAGCGGGCGAGAACCGAGTTGAAGCAAAAGTTTGAATTATTGAAGGGAAACTCGCGATGAATGACAACATCCAGGACAATTCGTTCGAGGAGCTTCTGAGCGCAGTGCTCGAAGACTATGTTCACGAGTTGCCTCGCCCCGGCCTTGATCGCCGCATCCTGGCAAACCTTCCAGCCGGGCGCCTCCCCCTGCGTGGGATTCTTTGGGCGGCGCTCGCCACCGCATCGGTGCTCTCATTGGCTACGATCTCGCTTCACCTCCTCTATCGCCCACCCACCCCGCCAACTACCACAGCAAGCGTCCCCCACGATCACGGAGCAACGAGCGCAGCGAGCGGCGATGTTATTGCGGGGACACTCCCTTTGTCTCCCTCCCACGGCAAATCTCGAACGCCAGTAGCAGCAATCCTTTCGACAGAAATGACCGCGACGACCACCGCTCCACCTGCATTGGAATCGTACCCATCCCTGCTGCAAGTCCTCACTGACTCCACGGAAGCTGAGGACTCAGAGCAAACCCCGGAGCCAACCACTGATGCAAATGGAGAAGTCAAAATCAATCCGATTCACATCGCCCCAATCGACATTTCCCCTCTGCCCAGCGAGGAAGCAGCCGCACAACCGATCCTACCCATCCGCATCGAGCCGATCTACATTGCCCCCATCGAGATATCCAAACTCAAAACGGGCCCCACAAATTCCAACCAATGATTTCTCAAGGAGACCGCCATGTTGCGCGCGCAAACCACAAAAGCAACTCTAACCATCCTCGCCCTCTTTCTTGCCGCCTCGACCATCTATTCGCAACAGTCACCGAGACCGCCGACCTATAAGGTACCCGGTGATCCCACGATCTACAGCCTCGCACCGTCTACACGAGTGCTCGACGCCACCGAACTGACACCCGTAGCCGGCGCAAGCTCTCCGAATCCCAAAGCCCCAGAGCCCATCAGCTACTTCCATCTGGAGTTCGTCGTGAATACCCTCGACAGCGGTAAAGTGACCAGCAGCCACACCTACACCATGGACGCGAACACCGATCGCAACTATCACGCCTCCTATCGTTCCGACACATCGGAAGGCGCTTCTTCCCGCAGTCGCAATCGAACGGATATCGATTGCGGCGACGTTCATCTGGTCGGAACGGACTCTATCTCCCTTAGTGTGACCGCGATGATCAACACCGATTCGAATCCCGCACCTCCGGGCGAAATGAGCAGTTCCACCTACAATGGCTCTTTCTATACTCTCGCTGTCCTCGGCAAGACTACTATTGTCTTCTCGGCCGATGCCCAGGCGCCCAACCGCAAAATCCAGATGGAAGTGACCGCCACGCCCATCCACCTGAACCTCCCGCCCAAACCGTAACCATCATCACTTCAGTTTGGAGAAAAATTTCGATATGCCTGCAATGTCAGGCGTTTTCAGCAAGTTCGATTTTCCCGCGCACACCTCCGGCGTGGATGATACTTTTGACGCCCTCGCTCTGCAATTTAGTGGTGGAAGAACCATATCAGTGTATTGGGTGGCGAAATTGACTGTATCCAGCACTCGCGATGAGTTGCGTTCGCTTCCCCCCAAAACCCCAGCAAATCCCCTTCCCAAGGCCCACATCGTTTGTCGCTTTTATTTCAATCCGTTACAAAACCGACTCCACACCCATAGACAGCCAGAAATCGGCCGTGGGCTTCCCCTCCGTGAGCCGCGAACCGCGGTTCGATTGTTGGAGTGACCCCAGATTTGAGACAGTGTAAGAAGTCCCCATTTACATGGAATGGAGGCATGGATGGGACGGACGTATCGTCATTGGACTCCGGCGGAGAAGCGGGCTGCGGTGGCCGAGATGTCTGTCTGCGGTCATGGGAAGATTGCCGCGGAGCTGGGCATCTCGAAGCGTCA